>Ga0302325_10025746_pt1 | contig 12225 bp, 9 predicted proteins | sample Palsa_T0_2_FD_201948 | JGI IMG/M metagenome (GOLD analysis project Ga0302325, IMG submission 201948) | Peat permafrost microbial communities from Stordalen Mire near Abisko, Sweden - Palsa_T0_2 | ecosystem: Environmental > Terrestrial > Soil > Palsa > Peat permafrost | place: Sweden: Abisko...
CCGCTGGCCGCCGCGGCCGGGCTGGACCTGTTCGATCCCCGCAACGGGTTCCGCGAGCCGCCGGAGAGCTCGAGCTACACCCCGGAGTTCCTGGCGCGGTACCGGGCGGCTCAGCGGGAGCGCATGGTCCGCCTCGACAACGTCGCCCGCCACTGGGTCGCGCGCCGCGAGGAGGCCCGGGCGCGGTTCAAGGAGACCGGTGACGTCGCCGACAGGCGCGCGGCACTCGCCCCGCGCTTCCTCGTCGTCAACCGCACCGAGGCCGACCCGCGCTACGTCGATCTCTCCCTCGACCCCAACGACCGTCCCTATGGCTCGCTGCACGGGCCTTACCCGCACCTGATCAACTACGGCACGGTCGGGTTCGGCCGCATCTGCAGCCCGGACGCATGGCTGTCGACCTGGTCTGGCCTGTCGACGAACGCCTCGTTCGCCACGGCCGCACCGCACGTCACGGTGCCGACGCTGTACCTGGAGTTCTCGGGCGACCAGACGCTCCTGCCCGCCGACGCCGGCCAGCTCTACAACGCGATCGGCGCCGCGGATAAGGAACGCGGGGTCATCCCCGGACTCCACTTCGGCGCTGCCCTGCCCGGCCACCGCCCGGGTATAGAACTGGCCGCGGACGCGGTCCTCGACTGGCTCTGACTCGCCATGCACCACACCCCACCATCTGCAAAGGAGCAACTGATGCGCACGGACATCGACGTCCGCACCCCGGGCGGACTGCGGGTCACCGGGATCGCGACCGGACCCGGCACCCAGGACACCCCGTTGCTGGTGTGCCTGCCCGGCGGCAGCTACACCGCCCGCTACTTCGACGTGCCCGGGTTCTCCCTGCTCGACGTCGCCGAGGCGAACGGATTCACCGCGATCGCCCTCGACCGGCCCGGCTACGGCGGCAGCGATCCCCTCCCCGCCGACGAGCGGACATTCGCCCGCAACGCCGAGGTCCTCGACGAGGCCATCGCCGCGCTGTGGGCCGAATACGGGGCCGGCCACCCGGGAATCGTCATAATCTCCCACTCCATCGGCTCGGCGGTCGCGGTCCACATCGCCGCGGGGCAGCCCGCATGGCCGCTGCTCGGGATCACGCTGCACGGGGTCAACACCGTCTCCCCCGACCACGTCGTCGGCGCCTGGCACTCGATGCCGCCCGGCGTCCCTGTCCTGTTCAGTCCTGAGCAGCGCCGGATGTTCATGTACGGACCGGACGGAACCTTCGCCCCCGACGCCGTCGACCGCGCCGAGATCGCCGCGGACGCCTGCCCGATCGAGGAACTGCTCGAGATCGTCGGCGAGTGGCCGCGCACCGCGGCAGACCTGGCCGGACAGGTCCGGGTACCGGTCCATTACGTGCTCGCCGAGCACGAGGCCCTGTGGAACGCCGGCCAGAGCCGGGTCGACGCGTTCGCCGGGATGTTCACCTCCGCACCCCGCGTGGATGCCGCCCTGGCCCGCGGCGTCGGCCACAACATCGACCATCACCACCTCGGCAAGGCGCTGCAGCTGCAGCAGCTCGCCTTCGCCCTGACCTGCACTCCGGTGCAGGTCCCGGCCTGACGCACGATCCCGGCGGCGCCTACCATCTCGCCTATGGCCTCTCCACCTTCCCGGAACCGTCGCGCGGTGGCCGCTGCCGCCGGCGTAACGCGCGACGGGCCCCCGGCTCGCGCGGCGCGGACACGCACGTCTTCCTCACGCCGCGAGCTGGTGATGTCGGAGATCCTCGAGCACGCCACCCGGCTCTTCGCCGAGCGCGGATACGACGGGACCACGCTGCAGGACATCGCCGATGCCATCGGGATCACCAGGCCGGGACTGTACAACTACATCAGCAGCAAGGAACAGCTGCTCGCCGCACTCGTCAGGGACGTCAGCGAGAACACCGCGCACATCGTCCGCGAGGTCCGGCACCGCGCCGGCCTCAGCTCGGTCGAGAAGCTGCGGACCGTGGTCCGCGCACTGGTACTCCAGCGCGCCGCAGCGCCGGAGCGCTTCCGGGTCCTGGATCGGACCGAGGCCGCGCTCCCGGGGGAAGTAGCCAGCCTGCACCTCAAGGCGCGCCGGGAGGTCCTCGCCGAGGTGCGGACCATCATCGAGGAAGGCGTGTCGCGGGGAGAGTTCCGTCCCCGGGACGAGCGGCTCGCCGCGCTGTCTGTCATCGGGATGTGCAACTGGGTCGCGTGGTGGTTCCACCCAGGCTCCAACCATCCCGCCGAACCGGTGGCCGACCAGCTCGCCCAGAACGCCGTCGACATGCTCGCCTACCCGGCGGACACCGGACCGCTCACCACCACACCGCACCGCGCCCTGCAGCTGGCCAGGGAGAACCTCGACTACCTCGAGCGCTTTCTGGGTCCAGAGCCCGGTCACGACCCGGGTCCGGCCCGGCCCGGCTGAGGCACAGGGACCATCTCGCCGGAGCCTGACGGCAGGGGCCGAACGGCCCAACTGAGCGCACCAGGTATGGGCCGGCCGGCCCCCGGCGGTCCCGGCGGGTACGTTTCGCGACCGGTGAATCGGCTACTGTCGGGCCCAGAGAAGATCGTTCTGGACAAGTTAGGTAAGGCTAACCTAAGCTGTGTGACGTCGGCATGGCTGGTCACTGGCACCATCTGCCGGCATGCCGGATGGCACGTTTAACAGAGAGGTGATCATGAGCGAATCGACGACCAGACTGGCGGGCCGCGCCCGGCCGGCCCGCCCGCAGGCGGTTCTCACCGTGCTGCGCCGGGAGCGGGTCAGCCCGCACACGGTACGGATCACCGCCGGCGGCCCAGGGTTCGATTCGTTGCGGATGAACGAGTTCACCGACAAGTACGCGAAGATCATCTTCGCTGACCCGGGCCTAGGGCTCACGCCACCGTACGACCTGGCGGCCCTGCGGGAGTCGCTTCCGCCCGACCAGCAGCCGGTGACCCGCACATACACGCTGCGGCGAGCCGACGTGCATCGCCAGGAGCTCGCGATCGACTTCGTGGTGCACGGCGACGAGGGGATCGCCGCGCCGTGGGCGGCACACGCGGAGCCCGGCGACATCCTCACCATGTCCGGTGCCGGCGGTGCCTACTATCCGGATCCTGGCAGCGACTGGCACCTGCTCGCCGGGGATGAGTCGGCTCTGCCCGCGATCTGCTCCGCGCTGGAAGCGCTGCCCCGTGACGCGCGCGGCATTGCCTATCTCGAGACGAGCGACCCCGGCGAGTACCTCGATGCGGCGCTGCCAAGCGGCATGGAGGTCAGCTGGCTGCACCGGCCTGAGCCCGGCAGTCAGCCCCGGCTGCTGGCCGACGCGCTGCTGGCCGGACCCTGGCTTTCCGGCCGGGCCGACGTGTTCGCCCACGGGGAGCGGGAGTCGATGAAAGCAGTCCGCGCGGCTCTCAAGGGCCGCCTCGGCGACGGTGACCAGCTATCCCTGTCCGGCTACTGGGCGGCCGGCCGGACCGAAGACGTGTTCCAGTCCGAGAAGCGCCAGCCGATCGGGCAGATCTGACATCACCCGCGCGCACTATCACGACGAGGACGTACAGCAGCAGGAGCGCTACCCCGTCGAAGAACAGGCTCGCGATAATGTTCGCGATCGCCGAGCCGTCGCCGCTGATCAGACTCCGCCCCCTGCCCCAGTCCCAGAGCGGGTCGCGGACGCTGAACGGCTGACCGAGCGGCACCTGGACACCCCAGCTGACGTCCGCGCCCGTTTTGGAAAGATAGCCTTCGGTCACCTGCTGGCAGCCGTGGTGGAGCGCGCCGCCGCTGCAGGTCTGGCCATAGGACACCGGGTTGAAGGTGTCCCGGGTCTCCGCGCCGACCAGATACGCCGCCGAGTTCACCTCGGCGGGCAACACGAATACGGCGATACCGGTCATCGCGGCGAGCATGACGATGACAAACACCCAGCTGCCGTGATGGCGCGGTGGATAGCGATGCGCGTGAGCGTACAGCGGATGATGCGAAACGCTGCCCTTCGCGCGCACTTGGACGGCCTTGTCGGCGCGGCGAATGCGTGACGTATCGACGATGACCACAACTAGCCCGGCCAGCCCCAGAGCGAGCAGCGTGAGGACCGCGATAACACTGAGGATTCCCGTCGTCCCGGTGAGGTTCTCGGACAGGTTTACGCCGATTCCCAGGTACACCACGAGGCCAATCGCGCTGCCTGTCGCCACCCAGGCCCAGCCGCGCCGCCGGTGGTGCAGCCTGACGAGGTTGGCGACATCTGATGACTCGCTGGCAGCCCGCCGTGCTTTCGCTTGCGGCATCGGATTCTCCTCGCCTGGCTTGTGCCGTCTCCCCGGGATTCCTAGCCCAGGAACGCCTCGAACTGTGCCCGGGCCGGGCCGGCCTGCAGCGCGGCCGCCTGGGCCAGCGCTTCTCGCTCCAGCGACGATTCCAGGGTCCCTGTCATGCTCGAGTTGATCATCTGCTTGGTCAGCGCGATGGCCAGGCGCGGCCCGGCCGCCAGTTCGGCGGCGACGCTGACCGCCGCCTCAAGCGCGGCCGCAGGGTCGGCTGCCACCGCGTTCACCAGGCCGAGCTCGCGGGCCTGGGCCGCGTCGAGCTCAGTGGTGCGCAGCATGAGTTCCTTGGCACGCAGCACCCCGACCAGGCGCGGCAGCAGGTACGTCCCGCCGAGGTCCGGGATCAGGCCGCGTCGCAGGAACACCTGGCAGAACCGGGCGTCCGCCGAGCAGACCACGTGGTCGCAGGCCAGCGCGAGGTTGAAGCCGCCGCCGTAGGCGATGCCGCTCACCGCGGCGACGACCGGACGGTCGCTGCTCCAGATCGCCTCGATCAGCCCGTGGAACCGGCGCATGAACGAGATCAGCGCATGCCCGGAGTCCTCGGCGATCACGTCAAGGACGGCGCCGGCGTCCCCGCCGGCACTGAAGTGGCCGCCGGTGCCGGTCAGCACCAGCGCCCCGATCGACGAACCGGCCTCCTGCACCTGCGCGCGCAGCTCGTCGGCGGTGTCGGCGGTGAGCGCGTTCCGCCGGGCCGGCCGGTTGATCATCAGGATGCGGACCGCGTCCCGGTCCTCGACCAGCAGGTCGCTACTCATACCGCGTGCGCCGGGTCGACCGGGAGGCGGGCGAGCTCATGGCGCTGCAGCTTGCCCGTCGTGCTGCGCGGCAGCTGCTCGGCCGTCATGAACTCGATGTACCTGGGCCGCTTGTAGCCGGCCAGCCGCTCGCGGCACCAGGCGGCAAGCTCGGCTGCGGTGGCGTCATGGCCCGGCCGGAGCACGACGACCGCCTTGACGGTCTCGCCCCAGCGCGGGTCGGGGACCCCGAACACGCCTGCCTCCTGCACCGCCTGGTGGGTGGCGAGCACCTGCTCGACCTCGGCCGGGTATACGTTCTCGCCGCCGGTCTTGATCAGGTACTTCTGCCGGTCCACGAACGTGAGCAGGCCGGCCGAGTCCTGCACCAGCACGTCGCCGGTGTGCAGCCAGCCGCCGGCGAACGCATCGGCGGTGGCGGCCGGATCGTCCAGGTAGCCGGACATCACGCTCGGCCCGCGCACGACGCACTCGCCGGGTGTCCCGGCCGGGACCTCGTTCCCGTCCGTGTCCACCAGCCGGACGTCAAGCAGCGGCGCGGGCGTCTTGCGCAGCGAAGGCCGCTCACCCGGGTGCGAGACGCCGTGCGCCAGCAGGTAGCTGGTCTCGGTCTGGCCGAACGCGTCGTAGAAATCGATCTCAACCTCACGCGTGAGCGCCTCTACGACCTGCGGCATCATGTTCGCATAGCCGATCGCGAAGCGCATCGTCGACAGGTCGTACTCCCGCCGCCGCGGATGGTCGAGGAAGTCGGTGATGACGCCGGGCAGCAGCAGCGACCAGCTCAGCCGGTCCCGCTCGATCAGCCGGAACATCGTCTCGACGTTGGCCTGGCGCAGCGTCGCGTACCGGCCGCCGGTCAGCATGGTCGCGTAGAGGGACTCGTCGCCGCCGCAGTGGAACAGCGGCAGCCAGCCGATGAAGCCGTCGTCGGGGCCCAGCCCGAACCACTGCGCGAGCCGCAGCCCGCGCACCGCGGCCGCGCCGTGGCTGATCATCGCGCCCTTGGCGCGGCCCGTCGTGCCGCTGGTGTAGAGCACGTTGTGAATGTCGTCGGCGTGCACTTCGGCAGGCTCGGCCGGCCCGCCGTCAAGCAGCGACTCGTACGGCTGGTAGCCCGCGGTCGTGCCATCCAGGCAGATCCGGGTCGCGAAGGCGGCTGGGTCTACCTTGGGTGCCTGGGTCGCCGAGGCGATGATCGCGGATGGCTTGCCGACGCCGACGCAGTACGCCAGCTCGCCGGGGTGGAAACGGGTGTTCAGCGTCAGCGCGGTGATGCCCAGGCGGGCCAGGGCCGCGTACGTCTCGACGTACTCCGGCCGGGTCTCCGACAGCACGGCCACCCGGTCGCCGCGGCCGAGGCCGAGCCGCTGCAGGGCGCCGGCCAGGCGCGCAGCGCGGTCGCCGACTTCGGCGTAGGTCCGGCTGCTGTCCTCGGAGGTGACCGCTACCCGGTCGCCGTAGACGCGGAAGGCGCGGTCGAACAGATCCGCGACCGTGTACTCTCCCGCCCGGCGCCCGGCGGGCTGCGCGCCTTGGTTGGGGTAACGCACCGTGCCTCCGGCCGGTAGTGATCTGTCGTTCACTACCGGCATCATAGGGACAGGTCCAGGCGTAGCGAAAGAGCAGGAGCACGGCGAAAGAGCAGGACGGCAAGTCAACGGCGATTGTGAACCGGCTCAGCCGGGGTGAGGAGCCCGGTTTCGTAGGCGATCATCACCAGCTGGGCCCGGCCGTGCGCGCCCAGCTTCATCAGCAGGCTGCTGACGTGAGCCTTGGCGGTGGCCGCTGAGATGTACAGGCGCTCGCCGATCTCGGGGTTGGACCAGCCGCCGGCCACTTCGATCAGGACTTCCCGCTCCCGGGCCGACAGGGGCGCGAGCAGCTCGGTGGTTCCGCTCCCTGCGGCACCTGTTCGGCGATTGCCTGCGAGTTCCATGCTCCTGCTCCTAATAAGACTTTGCGTGCGGTTCGGTAAGGATGCCGGCCTGCGGACGTGGCTGGCGGGCGAGCTGGCTGGGCCACCAGACCCACCGGCCGAGGTCCAGGTTGAGCGCCGTGACCAGCACCGACCGCACCACGATGGTGTCGAGCAGCACGCCGAACGCCACCGCGAAGCCGAGTTCGGCCAAGAAGGTGACCGGCAGCGTGCTCAGCGCGGCGAACGTGCCGGCCAGCACCAGGCCCGCCGAGGTGATCACCCCGCCGGTCGCCGACAGCGCGGTCAGCGCGCCGCGCCGGGGGCCGTGCTGGCCGGCCTCCTCCCGCACCCGGGTCATCAGGAAGATGTTGTAGTCGATGCCCAGGGCGACCAGGAAGACGAAGACGAACAGCGGGAACGAGTTGTCGGCGTTGCCGTAGTTGAATACGTGATTGAACAGCAGCGAGCTCACGCCCAGCGACGCGGCGAACGACAGCGCCACGGTGGCGACGAGCATGATCGGTGCGACCACCGCGCGCAGCAGCAGCCCCAGGACACCGAGCACCAGCACCAGGATGACGGGGATGATCACCTCGCGGTCATGGTCCGCCGCGCGGGCTATGTCCAGGGTGATCGCGGTGTTGCCGCCGACCATCGCGTGCGCGCCCGGAATGGCGTGCACGGCGTCCCTGACCCGGTCGACAGTGCTGAACGCCGCGGAGCTGTCCGGCGGGGAGGTCAGCGTGCCCTGCAGCCAGGCGTGGCCGGCCCTGATCACCGGCGTGGTCACGCCGGTGATCCCTGGCGTGGCCTTGAAGGCCGCCTGCAGCTGGCCTGCCTGCGGCTCATTGCCGACCACGATCACCGGCTGCCCGGCGCCGGCCGGGAAGTTCTGGTCGATGATCGTCTGCCCGGTCACGGAGTCCGGGTGGTGGCCGACGAAGGATTCGGCGGCGGTCAGGCCGCTGGCCCGCAGGCCGGTCAGGCCGAGCGCCATCGTGCCGAGTATCAGCGCGGTCGTCACCCAGACCACCCGTGGCCTGGCCGCGATACGCCGGCCTACCCCCGCCCAGACGCCCCTGCTAGTCGGCTCGGCTGAGCCGAACGCGGGCTTGACCGGCCAGAATACCCAGCGCCCGCAGATCAGCAGCAGGGCTGGCAGCAGCGTCAGCATGGCCACAAGCGCCACCCCGACGCCGATGGCCAGCACTGGCCCGAGGCTCTTGGTGGAGTTCAGTTCGGCGACCGACAGCGTCAGCAGGCTGAGGATCACGGTGCCCGCGCTGGCGATGATGGCGGGCCCGGCACGGCGCAGCGCGACGGCCATCGCCTCGTGCCGGTCGGAGTGCCGCCGCAGTTCCTCGCGGTACCTGGCGGTCAGCAGCAGCGCGTAGTCGGTGCCGGCGCCGAACACCAGCACATAGAGGATGCCGGCGGTCTGCGCGTTGACGGTCAGGCCCGCGTGTGCCGCCAGGAGGTAGATGAGCGCCAGAGCGCTGGTCAGCGCGACGCCTGCGGAGATGACCGGCAAGAGCCACAGCGTCGGGCTGCGGTAGGTGACCAGCAGCAGCACGATGACGACGAGCAAGGTGGCCATCAGCAGGGTCCCGTCGATGCCCTTGAACGAGTTAGCCGAGTCCGCGGCGCTGCCCAGCGGCCCGGCGATGTGTACGGACAGTCCGCCCGCGTTCGCCTGCGCGATGTTGCGCAGGCTGGTCGCCGCGGCCGAGGCGCCGTTCCAGCCCTTCGGGCCCAGGTTGACCGGCACGACAGTCTCGATCGCCTTGCCGTCCGCGGCCACGAACGGCCCCGCCACCTGTCCGGGTACGACACCGGTCACGCCCGCGAACCGGTGGGCGTCGGCCGCCGCCTTCGCGCGGTCCGCGCTGGTCAGGCCGGAGGGACGGGCGTAGACCACGACGCCGGTAATGACATTAGGAGACTGAAAGCGGGACTGCAGGTCAAGCACCTGGGTCGACTCGGCCCGGGCCGGAAGCCAGGCCGACGAGTCGTTCTTCTCCGCCCCGGTGAGCTTGCCGGACAGCGGCCCGGCCACGGCCACGACGATCAGCCAGAAAACCAGCACGGCCCATTTGGCCCGGCGCCCGGTCAGGACGCCGGTGATTGCTTGCAACATGCCCATGTCTTGTCGTCCGTTCTCTGTAGTTGCGGCGCGCCAGCCGCCCACCCGGCCCCGGTCGGGTGGGGAGCTGGTTCTGCGACGACGGTACGAAGCGGGGTTGCCGTGGGCGTCACCCGAAGGTGCCGATGCCGGTGGAATATTTCGCGGCCAGGCCGGGCACTACCGTGCCGCGGGCTTGGTATCGGTGTCATTCCTGCGCATGGCCCGCGGCATCGCTGGCGTCCAGCCGTCGCACCGAGATCAGGCAAAGCCCGAGGTCACGGATCTTGGTCAGCAGCCCGTGCAGTGCGGGCTGGTCCGCGAGCACGCCCGTGATGACCGTCTGGGTGCCGTCGCTGCTGAGCTGGAGACCGCCGAACCAGTCCGCCCACTGGTCGTCGAGGACGCTGTCGACGCGGATCTCGTAGCGGGCGGGCCATCTCCGGCTGTTCACGGCAGTTCCTCCTCGCGCCCGGTGACCGGTGCGCATTTCCCCGGCGCCAGCCGGGCCGGTCACGAAGCGGCCGAGCCTGAGAAGGGCCACTGTCATCCCTCCTGCCGGTGCATGTCTGGTGTCACTCGAACTGGGGTCACCCGTACGCTACGAACCCCGCGCGGGAAGGGCATCACCCGAAGGTGCGGATGCGGTGGAATCTTCTGGCGGGGCAGCGGGCACGATCGTGCCGCCCGGAGGGGCCTTCCGGCCTGCGGTTAGAATGACCGGACCTGCCCGGCGATGCCGGTCATCGCTGGATTTGCTGAGCTGGATTTGCTGAGTGATAGGTCGCGGATGGCTGAGTCGCCTGCGGTGGCCCCGGCCGGGATGGCCGTGCCCGAGCGGGACGTCCTGCTGGCCACCAAGCTGCATGTGCCCGGCCCCCGGCCGGGATTCGTGCCGCGGCCGCGGCTGGTGGGGGCGCTCGGCGGCGGGCTGGTGCTGGTGTGTGCCCCGGCCGGGTTCGGCAAGACGGCGCTGCTGGCCGACTGGCTCCGGTCAGGTGACCGGCCGGTGGCGTGGCTGTCGCTAGACGCCGGCGACAACGACCCGGTGCGGTTCTGGCGGCATGTGGTGGCCGCGCTTGACCGGGTGCGGCCGGGGACCGGCGAACGGGTCGCGCCGCTGCTCGGCCCGTCGCCTTCCTCGTTTGAGGGGCTGGTGACGGCCCTGATCAACGAGCTGGCCGCCTCACCTGGCGACAACGAGATCGTGCTGGTCCTCGACGACTACCACCTGGTCGACGCCCAGCAGGTGCACGCCTCGCTGGCGTTCCTGCTCGAGCACCTGCCGGCTGGACTGCACCTGGTGCTGGCCAGCCGGTCCGACCCGCCGCTTCCGCTGGCGCGGCTGCGGGTTCGCGGGCAGCTGACGGAGCTGCGGACCGAGGAGCTCCGGTTCACCGCCGAGGAGGCGGCGGCCCTGCTGCGCGAATCGGCTGGGCCCGGCCTGCCCGGCGCGGCGGTGGCGGCGCTGGCGGCTCGCACCGAAGGCTGGGCCGCCGGCCTGCAGCTGGCCGCCCTGTCGTTGCGGGGACGGTCCGACATCGCCGGGTTCGTGGCGGCCTTCAGCGGCAGTCACCGCTACATCCTGGACTATCTGACCGAGGAAGTGCTCGACGGCCAGCCGGAGCAGGTGCGCGAGTTCCTGCTGGAAACCTCGATGCTGGAACGCCTGAGCGGCGGGCTGTGCGATGCGGTCACCGGCCGGGACGATGGCCAGGCGATGCTGGAGCAAGTGGAGCAGGCGGGCCTGTTCCTGGTGCCGCTTGATGAGGTCCGCGGCTGGTGGCGTTACCACCACCTGTTCGCCGACCTGCTCCGCGCCCGCCTGCAGCAGCAACGGCCGGACCGGGTGGCGGTGCTGCACCGGGCGGCCGCTGCCTGGTACTCCGAACACGGGCTGGCCGATGACGCGGTACGGCACGCCCTGGCCGCAGGGGATAATGCCTGGGCGGCCCGGCTGGTCGAGCAGAACTTCGACGAAACCTTGTACCTGCGCAGCGAGGGGGCGACCGCGCAGCGGTGGCTTGCGACCCTGCCCGCTGAGCTGGTCCAGACCCGAACCCGGCTGTTGCTGGCGCAGGTGCTGCTGGCCGCTACCCTCGGCCGCGCGAGGGCGATGGAACCGCCCCTGGACGCGGCCGAGCGCGCACTGGCCGCCGCTGCGTCCGCGGTCGACGAGCCGTTCGAGCCATCGGTCGGGATGGCCGCCAGCATGCTGGGGAATATCCCCGCGCTGATCGCGCTCCATCGCAGTTTCCTCGCCCAGCTCCGCGGTGACGCCGAGGGCACCGCCGCGTTCGCCTCGCAGGCCATCGCCGAGCTCGGCGATGGTGAACGGCTGCTGAGCTCGACCGCCCACGGACTGCTGGCCGCGGCCGAGTGGCTCCGCGGCCGGCTCGCAGCCGCCGAGCGGGCCTTCGTGTCCAGCATCGCCGGGTGGCAGGCCGGCCAGCCCATCTCATGGGGCGTCCACCAGCTCGGCCAGGTGCAGAGCGCCCAGGGCCGGCTGGACGCGGCGGCCGGGACCTACCGGCAGACACTGGACATCGCCGGACTGTCCGGCCCGCCCGCTGGCCCCGCGTTCGTGGGCCTGGCCGAGGTGGCCTACCAGCGCAATGAGCTCGACGGTGCTCTCCGGCAGGTCACCGAGGGCATCGCGCTATGCAGGCAGTTCCGCTACCCCGCGCCGTTGGGCGTCGGCCTGGTGACCCTGGCGTGGATCCGGCAGGTCCAGGGGGATCCGGACGGGGCCCTGGAGGCGATAGCCGAAGCCGGGCGGGTCGCACTGGACCCGGGCGTGACCGGCCTGCTCAACCCCGTCCCGGTGCAGCGGGCGCGGCTGCTGCTAGCCCAGGGCGACGTCGCCGCGGCCGCCCGCTGGACGCAAGAGCGCGGCCTGCGCCCGGACGACGAACCTGGCTACCCTCGCGAGCGGGAGCATCTGGTCCTGGCCCGGGTGCTGCTCGCCGAGGACCGCCCGGCTCAGGCGCTTGCGCTGCTGGAAAGAATGCTCGCGGCGGCGGTCGCCCAGGACCGCACCGGCAGCGTCATCGAGATCGGCGCGCTGCGGGCGCTGGCGCTGGCCGGCCGCGGCGACCGGGACGCGGCGGTGGACGCCCT
>Ga0302325_10025747_pt1 | contig 12225 bp, 14 predicted proteins | sample Palsa_T0_2_FD_201948 | JGI IMG/M metagenome (GOLD analysis project Ga0302325, IMG submission 201948) | Peat permafrost microbial communities from Stordalen Mire near Abisko, Sweden - Palsa_T0_2 | ecosystem: Environmental > Terrestrial > Soil > Palsa > Peat permafrost | place: Sweden: Abisko...
CTTGCAGTAGTGCGCCAGCATTCGTATAGTCATAGGGCTTGACCGTATCCCCGACGTGCAGATGGTCGTGGGGCTCATCACGCTTTCTCGGCGGCACCGGATGCGCATTGTCGAAGCCGAGGATCCCTTTGTCGGGTCCGTGCAGCGTCAGGGAATAGACCAAGCCGTGTCGTCTACCCGCGCTTGACTCCACGTTCCGAACGATGAACCTGACGTAGTAATCGCCGTCGAGTGAGACCGTCAACACCTCTCCATCGAGCGCCAGAAGTCGATCGAGATCGGGATCGAGCACCTCGGCTGCGTAAGGTTATCATCGACTGATAACCTTGTCAATCGCGTCTTGGGAACGATTCGTGGCCGAAAGGGCACGCGATTCGACCAACCAGCCATGTGGCGATGCGCCGGCTGAGGCGATCGTCCGAATCCCTGCGGGAAGCGCTTATTGAAGTGACGCCGGCTATTTGACACCGCGCTCTTGGGGGTTATGATGACGAGCGAATGGGCCACGTTGAAGGCCATTCAGGTTACGAAGCTATGGGAGCTCGAGCGTTATGAAAACGACTTGGAAACCGCATGAAAAGCACGGTCAGTGGACGGAGAGGGGAGAGCTGCCGGATAGTGTCTTCGCCTTTCCGAAAGAACGCAAAGAGCCGTTGACGGATGCCACCCACGTTCGCAATGCAATCGCGCGGTTCGATCAAACGATCGGAGTTTCCGACGAAGAACGGGAACTGGCGTTTGCAAACATCAAGAAAGCCGCCGAGTATTACGACGTCGGTATGACGGAAACGGACTGGCATCAATTAGGCCGCACGCCGCATACCGGGCGAACCGTCGAGGACCGCAGAGAATCGGCCCAAAAGGGCGTCGAAACGAAGAGAGAACGTGGAGAGTTGTCACGACAATGAACGGCGCTCCCACCGTCGCGGAAGACAAAATCACAATTGAGCGCCGCGATCGGGTCGTCCTCATCGGGATCAACCGTCCCGATATCTACAATCGGATCGATCCGGAGGCCTATCATGCGCTCGCGAAGGCCTATTACCGTTACGATCACGATCAATCCCTACGTGCGGCCGTGCTCTTCGGGCACGGTGAACACTTCTCGCGCGGCATCGACGTCGACGCATTTGCCGAGGTTGCAAGAACCGGCAAGCCGTGGGAGCTCAGCGATGGGGAGCTGGATCCTCTCGGCAAGGTCAAGTATCTGACCAAACCGCTCATCGTGGTCGCTCACGGCGACACGTGGAACATGGCACATGAACTCGTCCTCGCTGCCGACATCCGGGTCGCAGCCGCCGATGTTCGGTTCGGCCAAGACGAAAACACCCATGGCCGATTCCCAGGTGGCGGCTCGACAGTACGGTTCGTGCGCGATGCGGGTTGGGGCAACGCCATGAGGTACATGCTGACGGGCGACCATTGGGGCGCGGATGAGGCGCGCCGCCTTGGGGTCGTTCAAGAGGTTGCGCCGGACCGCGAACGGGCGCTCGAACTTGCTATCGAGATCGCTGAGCGAGTTGCTCGCTGCGGGCCGCTCGGAATTCAAACAACGCTGGCATCGGCCCATCTGGCAGTAGATCGGTCGGAGGAAACCGCCTACGCCGAGCTGGGAGCGCAATTCGGCGCGCTGTTCCGCACGCAAGACTTTCTGGAGGGACGAAAAGCGGAGGCTCTACGACGCCGACAGCGCACGGTTGTGGTCGTCGCGCGTGAAGCAGCAGCAATTCGACCGCGAGATGGGGCACGCGCCGACGTACGACATCGTGAACTGCTTCCGCGGAGACGAGTACCTTGGCGCCGGTATTGGAGCGCACGACGTGACGCCGGTGTTCGCGGACATCGCCCTTGACGTCGTCACCTGGCGCGACGCGTTCCGGCGGCTCGGGTTCCCGCCGTCGACATGGCAGCAGCCGCTGACCGACTACGAACAAAAGGAGGTCGATCGAGCGATCGCATCGTCCGCGGCGGCGCCGGAGAACGATCCGATCTCAGCAGCCTTCGAGCGCACGATGTTGCAACGGTTGAACGCCTATCGGGCGGCGCATCCCGCGCTGCCGAAGGTCGTCCGCGTCGGCGGCTGCGGGGCGGGCGAAGCAACGGTGACCATCGCGACCGCGCCGCTCGCTGCCCAAGTGCTGTTCATCCCGACGTTCTTCTACGAGCTGTGCAAACTGAGAAGCAAAACGCGGACGATCCGAGCTCGTGCCCGCGGTGGCGCGAAGCGATCGAAGGGAAGCTGCAGTCGGTCGCCGGCGACTACGTGTACCGCGTGCGCTGGCCCGACGGCACCATTCGGCGCGGCACGTTACGCTTCGACATGGGCGACGAGGGCAAGACGATCACGCTGCGCAAGCCGTAACGTTTCGCGATGCGCGCGACCAAGGGGCGCGTATGCTATCGCTTCTACCGGCTGGTTCTGGCGAAGAGAAGGAGCAGCGAACACGCTTCCTTCACGAGGCCAGGGATGCGTCAGCGAGCGCGGCAAACTCTTCGGCAAGTACCTCGAGCGATGCAATGATGAGATCCGCTTCCTCCCCGCGTCCAAGCATGCCGCGTAGAAGCAATGAAGCCGGGCCGCGGGGACGACAAAGGTTGCCGATGTAACTCGCGCCCGTGCGCGCGACATCGCGCGCGTTCCATTGGGATGGGAGCTTCCGAAGTACGGCCGCCATTTCGTCCGGCGCCGCGGCCCGCAGGAGGCGATATACCGTCCGCTATGTCTTTGCGCACTTCCTCGAAGGCATCGGGCCCCTGCTCGAAACGCTCTCCGATCTTCCAGCCTTTCGCGACGAGGAGCGCAAGGATGCTGGCAACTTCGACCACAACAGGTTCTGAGACGTCGTCGAAATCTATCGGACGAAGCGCCATCGGAGAATGATCTAGAAGGCAGAGTTCCAGACCTTGCTGTGAATGCGTTGCACGACTGTCTCGCGTGCTGTAATCCTCCGCTTCCCACAGATGCTCGACCGCCTGTGGCACGAGGACATCGATCTTCGAGGCGTACCGATCATCCTCGGTGACGTCGTCAAGTGAGTAGAATCCGCCGTACTCGTTGCGAAAGACAAAACCTGCGGGTTCGAGATGGTCAGGGATCGCACGGGCCCTTCGGATCTTGCGTGGATCGGCGGCGAGGTCTCCGTCGAGCGTAAACGGTGACATCGCAGGAATCTCCTCAGGCGCTCGCAGATATACCGCGTGAGCTCCCACCAATACGAAGCTTCCGTCCGGCAACGGCGCGAGTGCACGCAGCGCGCGAATCAATGTCCGACGAGCGATTGCGTAGCCCCTAGTGTCGCCAGATAGATTCATGACGCCTCATCCACTCGACGAATTCCGTGTATTCGTCAGCAGAGCGCGTGGGAAGCGTAAGGAGGTCCGCCGCAATTTGAGAAGGGTTTGCCAAGATCAAGCCGTTCTCTGAAGTCAGCGCGCGGTCGAACGCCACGGGATCGTATGCCTCAATGAGCCGAACGTTTCCAATGCGTTCCGATCGTCTCAGAGACAAAGCTGTTCGTGCCTCCTCGATGTCCGTGACGTAGATGTCGACCGCCAGCGGTGCCGCCGTTGGCGCCAATTGTGCGCTTGCGAACGGCCCCGTGATCGCGTAGGGTAAGGACCAGTTCGACAGATGGTTCGTCACGACGCCCAGCCCGTGCGGCTGCAAGAAAGACTCGGCGCGGCGGTCTTTTTGGAGGTCTGCGGCCCACCGTTCAATGAGCACCACCCAGTCTACCGACGATACGGCGCCGCTGCTGCTGCGCTGTACGATGCGCTCTTGTTCGAGGAAGCGAAGTATGCGGGAGACATTGCCGGGATGGGTGTCCGTTTCGGTGGCGATAGTTCTAACCTTGAGTGGGGGCCGCATGTCGCAGAGAAGGCGAACCACCCGGCCGGTTACAGGGCCGCGAAGTGACGTTCTTGGGAGGCGTTCACGGTCTCTCTTCGGTTGTTTGTCCGAGCCCGCGCGATCGACCAAGAGCGAAGCGGCGGAGAGCCACGCGTTGCCCGTCGCGTCCAGGTATGAGATGTTGCGCTGCTTGAAGAGTTGACGCGAGCGTGGGCTGACATATGAAGTAATCACGAGCAGCTGCTGGTCACTAGCGAGTTCGGTGCTCATATGGACGAGCCGATCGATATCATATGGCGCCACGCGGGTTTTGATTTCCACCGCAAAGCGCGCGGCGGGGCCTCTCGGTGGGGCAACAACCAAGGTTCTGTCAAAGCGAGCGCCCGGCGCGACGGGTTCCTCAGCAACAGACCAATGCTCGGGCAGCAGGTCCCGAAGCAGCGGGATGGCCACCTTCCCGATATCACGTGCGTGCAGCGCATCGAACGCCGGGCCTGGCGTGACCGGAAGTTGCCTAGTTACATACTGTTGCTCCATGCGAGCAACATAGCAGTTCGAAGCAACGCCGTCAAATGGCTGCCTCGGCGCCAGCAAGCTGGCGAGTACTATGTCGCTTTACTGAGTCGGCTCGGCTTCCTTGGCCTAGCGGCCGCGTCACCCTCCGCGCCTCCTACCTCGGGACGTTAGAGGTTACTCACCCGTTGCGGACGGGGTTGCTTTCGAAATGTTCGCCCAGTCGTCGGTGCCCCTGCGTCGCTCGGTGGGTCTCGTCGTGGCGGCAACCCAAGACCGCGTTCGTAGCACGTGACGATCAGCTGGGGCGCCGAGTTCACCGAGAATGCTCGGAAGAGCGTTTTCAAGTAGCCCTTGATCGTATCTTCCGACAGCCCCATCATCATTGCGATTTCCTTCGCATTCTTGCCGCTGAGAACGTGACGCAAGACGTTGCGCGGCTGCGGCGCAAGTTTCGAGGCTATGGGGTCCATGAGGACCCGTGCCCATCCGCGAAGGCGGCGAGCGAGAAATGAGCGCGGGAAGTGCTCCGTAATGAGATCTGCCGCTGATTGAAGTGGTCGGCTGTCTATCCTCTCGGGCTCCAGCACATCGAGCTCGATGAGAGCGAGCGCCTCTCGCCATCGGTTCCCGATGCGGTGCGCCTCGTTGCGCACATTTTGTAGCGCTTCGGAAGCCCTCTCGTTATCGCCGGCATTTCGATAAACGAGCGCACGGACGAATGTCTCGTGAATCCAGATCCGCGGGTTACTGTCCATTAGCAGTGCGCGGTCGGCTCTTGTGGTGAGCAGATCATACCGGAGCAATGTTCTAGCCGCCTCTGGCGGATTCGCTTGCGCGAGCACCTCAGTTAGGTGCAACAGGGCAAGACGCTCCTCGTCGTCGGTCGCGTTCCAATCGATCGTACCTGAAATCTCCGAGGCCTCAACGGCAAACTCCTGGGCCCAATCCTCGTCGTCGAGCGCGGCGCTTATTGCTGCGCAGGTTGCTAGCGCCCAAACGCGCCAGGCCTCGTTCGGCGCCAATCGTACGGCTAGCCGTGCCTTTTGGTAGGCCCGCCGTCGGTCGCCGTCTAGCGCAAAGAGCCAAGCGTCAAGCGCCGCGATTTCCATCCGGAAGACGTTTGGCGTATTAGGGGTAGGATCATCGATGAATCGGCCGGCATCGTCCGGGAGCGCATGCGTCCCGAGGACGCTTGCAGATCGTAACGAGACCTCTAATGCCGCAATCTGAACGACAACCCTAAACGCTAGGTCCAGATCACGTTCCCGACATGCTCGATATCCACGGAGCGCGAAGCGAAAGAGTTCCAAGGCTTCGGGATAGCGCTCCTTAGCGAGCGCAACGTAACCGCGCAATGAAGTCGCACGTACGGAGATCGCGTCCGCATTCGCTCGCTCGGCGGCAACGGCGTGCCGGAGCACCGAATCGAAGTCTCGCTTTAGCCAGTACGTCAAGGCACGCGCGTATGAGATTTCACCCTGAATTGCGTGATGCGCTCCCAGTTCGTGCGCAGCCGCAGCGATGGCTTCGAGTAACGCTAGCGACTTTTCAATGCATCCCCTCACGCCCGAGCGCGCAACAGCAACCGCGTGCAGCATCTTGGCAGTGCATGCTTCGTCTATGGTGACGAACGTCCCCAGGACCGGGTCCAAGAGCGCGACGACCTCAGCAAAGCGGCCTGAACGGGACAAGGCGCGGGCCCGGAGTAACGTTGTCTCCCGCCGCTCCTCGACAGAGAGCGCAGTCCCACTATCTATAGCTTCGAAGCACGCGTCGAGATCGCCGCGGAAGAACGCTTCGCGAGCAGTGGTAAGAGGTGAGGGAGTGAGGACGCCGCTGACGACGTCTTCACCGATAGGTTGCATCCCGGCTGCATCCCTGGCGATGACGAGTACGACAAACCCGTAGGCCGCGATTGCTCGCGCGTTTCGCCCCGGTCGTCCTCCTCCCTCCGGTTCGTTTACATTCCGGGGCCCCCGACGACTGTGACGTCAGGTTGCACGGTCATCCCCGGACCGCCGACGACGGTGTCGTTCGGCTGAACGCCGACTGGCCCACCCCCGACAGTGTTCGCCAAGGCTATGCTAAGCGCGATTAGGCCTGCTACGAGTAGTGACATAGAGGACACTCCTTCCAATATGGATCCCCCAAATGGGGGATCGTTTCTATCCTAGCGCGCCTGGCCCATTAGCGTCACCAACGTCAGCGATTTTGTGGCCAAGAAGAGCCCTTTGCGCCACTCCCGCGGGGCTCGAAGCGCGGTGAGATCCGACGACTGACGCCGGCTGCGACCCGAGCTCTCGCAAAATGAGTAGCGTCGTTCGGCGCGTTCGCGGGAATGGACGCGTGCCCGAAAAGGCGGCATCATCCGACCAAGTCTATGTCATTGGAGGGTGTGGTATGTCTTGGTACGCGTCGTATCACATGCGGTCGAAGCGCGCTCCGGCGCAACGATCTCGGTGCCTTGGGTTACGAGCGGCTACGCCTTGCGGTGACCGGCTAACCGCGAAGACGTCCTCGTTTGATACGACTGGGTCCGTCCTCGATAGGCGCATCCCGTACGGTGACGCTCGCGCATCGAGCTGCTGCGTGGAGTACGTCTTTCGGCTGGGTCTCTGGTGAGCGAATCGGGCATCAACACACCGCGCGACGTGACCTTGACGCCCATTCAGCACGAAATCGTGGAGCGGCTGAAGGCCGGCGATAACGCCTCGACGATCGCCCGCAGCAGGAAGCGTAGCGTCGACACCGTCCGGCGCACCATTCGAACGATCTATGAACGATACGGCGTGCGAACTCGGACGGAGCTCCTGAGCGGGATCAAGACGGGCTCGTTCATCGTTTCGGTTCGGACACGGAGCGAAGGTGACTACAATCTTCGATCGGGGTTGGCTGCAGTAGCTCGAGCATTACGAACGATGCGCATCGAAAATACCCTCAAGCGAACGCGCCGGCGCCGCGCGTCGGTGAGGCTGCACGAAGCGGAGATGAGCGCCATCCTTGCGGCTTGTGCGAAGATCGCGGAATCACCGTAACGATGCGCCGCGAGATCGACGTCGCCGCCGTCAACGCCGACGCGGAGCGGTTCAGCAGACGAAGCCTGAGACTCGTAGCGGGACAGCGTGGCGCACACGCGATGGCCGACTTTCTGGGTTCCCTCGGTGTGCACGCCGTACCGTCCGCAGACGGCGCGGTCATCGCATTAGACGTTCGCGACGAAGCGGCTGCGCGGGAGGTTTACAACGGGCTCGTGTGTTTCATCGTGGCTTCGACGTACCGCTTTGACGCTGAGGTCATGGTGCTGACCGCAAGCGTCGCTCGAGGCGGTGATATGAGCTCATCGAGCGTCACGTGATCCTCGCCGGCCGTACGCCCGTCCCGGACCTGGCCGCCGTCCGCCTGTTCGAAGCCGTCGAGCTCTGCGAGACCGGCTTGCCCGAGATCGCGCTGCGAACTTTCGAATCGATTGCCCGCTGCGCCACTTCCGTCGAGCGGCGTCTCGAGGCACTGTGTCACGCAGCCGAGGCCGTGCTGGAGAGCGCCGGACCAGCCGCGGCGGCCGCGTACGTCAGCGAGGCGCGAACGGTCCTGGAGCGCAGCGGTGATTGTCTGGATCCTGGCGCGATCAACTACCCGCGTGACGCCGTCGACTTCGCCGACTGGCTGGTGCGGTGGCGCAGCGGTTCGTCTTCAGGCTTCGCCTCGCCGCCGCCTATCGTGCTCGCCGTCGACACCAACGCAGCGAATGACCCGGACGAGCGTCGCCGCGCCCTGTTCGTTCGCGCGTCGGCTGAGTACGCCATGCAACGGTGGGAAATCGGCGACCGGCGGGGTCATGCGATCGTACGTCGCGGGCTCGAGGCCGTGCGCACCCTGGGCATGGCCAGAAAACGAGAGCACCTCGCGATCATGCGAGCAGAGGCTCAGCTCGCCGCGCTTTGCTCGCCGCCAGGCGCGGCTCGAGATCGCTTCTTGCTCATCGAAGGCCTTGCGACGAGGTTCGGATATCGGCGGACGCTGCTCGCTGCGCATGCGGAGCGAATAGTGTGCGACGTTGCGACCGGCGCCAGCCCCCGGCGCGCCGTGGGCGAAGGGTTACGTGCTTTCGGTGCCGTCGAGCAACGCACGATGTCATGGACCTTCGCGTGGACGGCACGCCTCGTCGCCCAGCACGAAGCCTCCAGTGCCCGGGCTCTTGCAGCCGCACGTCGTACCGAAAGTCTCGTGTCCGGCCGCACGGCCCAGGCTCTCATGGCGCGATGCGTCCGGGCCGCATGTGCGCTGCGCTGCGGCGAGCTCTCGACCGGCTGGGACTTGGCACGCGGAGTAGCGACCGACGTGATGACGGTCGGCAATAACCGCGTCCTCGGCGCCACATACTGTTACCTCGCGGAAATAGCGCTTGCGCGACGCCGGTTCAGCGAAGCGCAACGGCATATCGCCCGCGCACTTGAACTGCTCGAGCATCACGGCGCGTACGAGTCATTCAGGCGTGCGACCGCAATCGGCCGAGTATTAGGAGTGGCGTAACTGCGTGGAACACCTTCACGCGGCTTGGGTACTATCAAGCGCCAGTTCCACGATGCGTGAGACGAGCGGATCGCCGGGATCGTTCAGCCGTTCCAGCAACGTGAAATGGTTGTCGTTCGAACTGTCGGCGTACGATGTCTCGCAGCCGTGTGCGCGCCAAGCGCGCGCGAGCTCAGCGCCTTGCCATTTGAACGCGTCGGACTCCCGTTCGCCGGCGACCGCGATGACGGTCGTCGGTGCGGCGGGTGCGTGCATCGCTGGGCTCATCGCCGCGGCGCGCGTGTCGTCGAGCTGCAGAAATTCCTGAGTGAACGACGTGATGAGCGGGCGCAGGTCATGGAGTCCGCTCAGCGTCACCATGCCCGCGACCGGCGCGTCGACGGCGCACATCCCGGCCAGCTGCCCGCCGGCGGAGTGTCCGGTGACGACGATGCGCGACGGATCGGCGCCGTACTCGGCCGCGTGTGCGCGCAGCCACGCGACGGATCGGCGCGCCTGATCGGTGATCTCTTCGAGCGGCACAGCCGGCACGAGCGCGTAGTTCACCACGGCGCAGGCGACGCCGCGCGACGCGAGCGAGCGCGCGACGAAGGTGTGATCGTCCTTGTGCAGCCGGCGCCAGTAGCCGCCGTGGAAGAAGACGGCCAGCGGCGCACCGTCGTGCGGAACGAGGAGGTCGAGCGTCTCAGCGTCGGTCGGACCGTAGCGCAGGTCGCGCGCGAGATCCGCGCGCGTCCGCGTCTCGTCGCTCCACGTTCGCCAGCGGCGAAAAAAGATGGTCGGGTCGTCGACCGTCGCCGACGCTTCGTACGGGTCGACCGCCGCGCTCACCGAGCCGGCGCGAACTGGAGGAAGGCGACCTTTCCGGCGCTGTCCCAGCCGATCGCCTGTTCGATCGTGCCGCCGTTGACGAAATCGATCCGGAACACGTAGAGGGTGCGATTGCCCTGCGTGATCTTGCGGACCTGATTGAAGCTCTTGACGTCACCCAGACTGCCGAGCTGCACCGCTGCCGCCGCGAGCGACTTGTCGTCGATGCGGCCGTTCATCTGCTCGGTGTACTGCGAGCGGTCGATCTTCCCAACGCGGTTCGCGTCGAACACCGCGCGAGCGCGCGCCGCGATCTCGGGCGACGGGAGCGACGCGACGGGCGCCGTCGACGGGGCCGTCGGGTCGGCTTCGTCGGCTGAGTCCGCCCGTGCCAGCGCGCGGCTGCCCATCGTCGGCAATTGCACGAGCTCGGCCGGGCGCGCAGCTCGTGGGCGCGGCCCCGACGCGAGCGCCGTCGCGCCGAGCGCTCCCGTACCGAGCCCCGCCGAGAGCAGCCCCGCGATCAGGCGCCGCACGATCATCGGGCGCCCTTCAACGCAAAATCGGAGAGCCCCCGCAAGTTATGGGTGGGTCATGTTGGCCGGCACGACCGACGCGTCGAAGTCGTCCGAACCGATGTAGCCCAGCGCGAGCGCGGCCTCTTTGAGCGTCGTGCCCTCGTGATGCGCTCTCTTGGCGATCTCGGCCGCCTTGTCGTAGCCGATCTTCGGAGTCAGCGCGGTGACGGTCATCAGCGACTCGGCGAGATACTTCGCGATCACCGGTTCGTTGGCTTGGAGTCCGTCGACAGCGTGCTCGCGGAACATCGTGCAGGCATCCTGCAGCAGCCGGCAAGAGTGCAAGAAATTGTAGATCATCACCGGGTTGAACACGTTGAGCTCGAAGTTGCCCTGCGCGCCGCCGAACCCGATCGCGACGTCGTTGCCGAACACCTGAACGCAGACCATCGTCATCGCCTCGGACTGCGTCGGGTTGACCTTGCCGGGCATGATCGACGAGCCCGGTTCGTTCTCGGGCAGGATCAGCTCGCCGATCCCGGCCCGCGGGCCGGACGCCAGCCACCGGATGTCGTTGGCGATCTTCATCAGCGAGGCGGCCAGCGTCTTGAGCGCGCCCGACGCGGCGACGACCTCGTCGTGCGACGCCAGCGCCGCGAACTTGTTGGGATGCGAGCGGAACGGAAGCCTGGTCAGCTCGGCGATCTTGCGCGCGGCGCGCTCGGCGAACTCGGGATGCGCGTTGAGGCCCGTGCCGACGGCCGTTCCGCCGATGGCCAGATCGTACAGATCGTCGAGCGACTGGCGCAGCCGCTTGAGATCGCGGTCGAGCTGGCTCACGTAGCCGGAGAACTCCTGGCCGAGGGTGAGCGGCGTCGCGTCCTGCAAGTGCGTGCGGCCCACCTTGACGATGGAGTTCCACTGCTTCGCCTTGGCGTCGAGCGCGTCGCGCAGCTTCTCGACCGCCGGCAGCATCTTGACCATCGCCTCGGCGGCAGCCATGTGCATCGCGGTCGGGAACGTGTCGTTCGACGACTGCGACATGTTGACGTGATCGTTCGGATGGATCGGCTTCTTCGAACCCATCTCGCCGCCGGCCAGCTCGATCGCGCGGTTCGAGATCACCTCGTTGACGTTCATGTTCGTCTGCGTCCCCGAGCCGGTCTGCCAGACGCGCAGCGGGAAGTGGTCGTACAGCTTGCCGGCGATCACCTCGTCGGCGGCTTGCACGATCAGCTTGGTCTTCTCGTCGTCGAGCTTGCCGAGATCGCGGTTGACCAGCGCCGCGGCCTTTTTGAGCACCGCCATCGCGCGGATGATCTCGCGCGGCATCACGTCGCGCGGCGTCGCGTCGTCGCCGATGTCGAAGTGGATCAGCGAGCGCGCGGACTGGGCGCCGTAATACTTGTCGGCCGGGACGTCGATCTTGCCCATCGAGTCGCTCTCGCTCCGCGAGCGGTCCTGAGCTTGTCGAAGGGCCGAGCCGTTCGTTTGCATGTTGGCCATAGCGTGCCTGGCTTCGGCGGGCCCGCCCCCCAGCACTTCGCGAGAAAGGTCGCACGCTTCGGCTCCCGACGAAATGTACGCTTCGGGCCTAGGCTGCGCGGCCCGTCTCTCGTATACTGGTGGCATCCGTTCCCCCGGAGGAGCGTTGCCGATGCGTGTCTCGCACGTCCTTGCCCTAGCTGCCGCTCTCGTCGTGGTCCAGACCGGGCCGGCCTTCGGCGCGGCACCGCCGTCACCGCCCGCCGGTGCCGACGCGACCCAAGGCGGATCGGGCGTCGTCGACGCGGCCCGAGCCAAGGTCGCCGCCGGCGACACGAAGGGCGCGATCGAGGGGTTGGCCCCGTACGTCGCGGCGCATCCGACCGACGCGACCGCCGGGCGGCTGCTGGGCGATCTGTACTTCCGCGTCCCCGACTATGCCAAGGCGGAGAAGATCTGGAAAGCGCTGGTCGCGGCGACGCCGGAGGACCGTGAGACGCACAGCCGCCTCGGCTC
>Ga0302325_10025748_pt1 | contig 12225 bp, 8 predicted proteins | sample Palsa_T0_2_FD_201948 | JGI IMG/M metagenome (GOLD analysis project Ga0302325, IMG submission 201948) | Peat permafrost microbial communities from Stordalen Mire near Abisko, Sweden - Palsa_T0_2 | ecosystem: Environmental > Terrestrial > Soil > Palsa > Peat permafrost | place: Sweden: Abisko...
CCGGCTTGGGCCTGACCAGGCGCTGGCTGAACAGCAGGTTCTCGTAGGTGTCCCGCGAGCGGCCCTCGAGCGTCAGCCGCGCCGGGTCGAGACCCATCTGGGCGAAGATGTAGGCGGCCGCGGTGGCGTCGGGATAGGCGCCCCAGCCGCCGCTGAACACCACCCGCGCCGTCGGGTAGCGCCGGGCGAGCTCGAAGGCGGAGACGAGCCGGGTCTCACTGGCGGCGTCGTCCGGCGCGCCGCGCGCCGTCAGCACCCCGGTTCCGAGGCCGCCGCCGAGGGTTAGGATGCCGTCGACATGGGCCGGCGGCGGCGCGGGGCGCGGATATTGGTTCTCCAGCGCCCGCGCCAGCCAGTCGCCGAGCGGCAGCACCCCGCAGGCGACCAACACCAACGCCGCGGCGACTGCGAGGCCGCGGCCGGTGCGATAGCGTCCCAGCAGGAGCGCGATCGCCGTCGCCAGCATCAGCCACAGCAGCAGCCGGCCGGGCGCGAAGGCCAGGGCGACGAGCTTGTCGAGGACGAAGAACAGGTCGGCGTTCAAGGCGGCTCCGCGTCGGTGGCGCTTGGACCATAGCGCATCGGGCGCCAGGACGATCCGGTGTCGAAGACCGCTGAACTGTCGTCTTAGCCTGCTAAGCTCGGCCCCATGACCAAGCCCCTGCTGATCGCCGGCGCCACCGGATACGGCGCCTGGCCCGCCAACAGCCTGGAAGGCGCGATGCGCTGCCTGGCCGCGCCCTGCGACGGGATCGAGATCGACGTGCAGATGACCGCGGACGGGCACGTGATCGCCCACCACGACTATCGGCCGAGTCCCGACCAGTCGCGGCTGGACGGGGCCTGGATCGACGCGGCCGGGCCGCCGCTGAAGACGCTGACCTTGGCGCAGGCCCGCCGCTACGACGTCGGCCGCAGCCGGCCGGGCTCGGAGGCGGCCAGGCGCTATCCGGGCCGCGAGGAGATGGACGCGGTGCGCATGCCGACCCTGCCCGACCTGCTGGCGGTGCTGGCGAGCGCCGAGGGGCCGCGGCGGCTGATCTACGTCGAGATCAAGACCGATCCGACCGATCCGGACGTCGCGCCGGCGCCGGGCGTGGTGGTGGATGCGGTGCTGCGCGACCTGGCGGCGGCGGACTGGCTGGACCACGCCAAGATCATCGCTTTCGACTGGCAGGTGCTGCGGCTGGCGCGGGCGCGCCATCCCAAGCTGATGACCGCGCACCTGACCATCCCCGCCCCGCTCGCCCAGCGGGTCAAGCCCGACGCCAGCGGCCGCTCGCCCTGGTGGGACGGCGTCGACGGCCGCGAGCACGGCTCGGACCTGGCCGCGGTCAAGGCGCACGGCGGCATGGAATGGTCGCCCTACCACACCGACGTGACGCCCGAGCGGATGGCCGAGGCGCGCGAGCTTGGGCTGCTGGTCGGGCCCTGGGGCCTGTCGCGCGGCGACGACATCCGCCGCATGCGCGAGCTGGGGGTCTACAGCTCGACGGTGTCGGGGGCGGATTGGGGGCTGTAGAGCCCCCTAGCGCCCCACGAACGCCGGCTTGCGCTTTTCGAAGAAGGCCTTGCGCGCCTCCTTGGCGTCCTCGCTGGCGAAGGCGATGCGGATGTTGCCGACCTCGTAGCGGAGCTGCTGCTCGATGTCGGTGGACTCCAGCGACTTGACCATGCCGCGCTTCAAAAGCCGCAGCGTGATCGGCGACCATTCGCACAGCTGGGCGCAATAGGCGGCGAGCCGGTCCGCCAGCTTGTCGTCGTCGGCCACCTCGCCGGCCATGCCCCAGGCGACGGCTTCGTCGCCATTGGCGGTGCGGTTCTCCATCATGAAGCGCAGCGCGCGCTCGTAGCCCATGGCCTGCGGCAGGGTGATTGTGAGGCCGGCGTCGGGGGAGCCGCCGATGCGGGTGTAGCCGGCCATCAGCCGCGCGCTCCTGGCGACGATGCGCACGTCGGTGGCCATGGCGAGGCCCAGCCCGGCGCCCACGGCGACGCCGTTGATGCCGCCGACCACCGGCTTGTCGCAGCGCTTGCGGATCGCCAGCAGGAAGTGGCCGACCCAGCCGATGTCGTCGAGCTGGGCGCTCATGCCGCCCGCCGGATGGTAGCGCTCGCCGTCGGGCGACAGGTCGAGGCCGGCGCAGAACGAGTCGCCGCTGCCCGTGAGGGCCACCACCCAGACGTTGTCGTCCTTGGCCGCCGCGTCGATCGCCTCGACCACGCCCCAGGCGAGCTGGGTCGAGAGCGCGTTCTTCTTCTGCGGCCGATTGAGCGTGATGGTGCGCACATGGCCCGCGTCGGCGATCTTCACCAAATCCGTCACGTCGTCCTCCCTTGGCCGACGCTCAGCAATCCCGATGCTTGATTCGTCGTCAAGCCCCCCGGCCGGTCCCTACCGCTCCGCCGGCTCGGCCATGGGGCGTTCGTAGGCGGCCATCATCGCCATGTTGAAGATCTTCGAGACCGAGGCCGACAGCGGGCAGATCTGCACCGCCTTGGAGAGGCCGAGCAGGATCGGGCCGACCACCGTCGCCTCGCCCAGCGCCTGCACCAGCTTGGTGGAGATCGAGGCCGAGTGGATGGCCGGCATCACCAGCACATTGGCCGGTCCGGTCAGGCGCATGAACGGATAGTCGGCGCGCCGCTCGGGGTCGAGCGCCAGCTCCGGCGGCATCTCGCCCTCGTATTCGAAGCCGACGTCGCCGCGCGCATCCAGCATGGCCACCGCCGCGCGCACCTTCTGCGAGCGCTCGCCCATCGGGTTGCCGAACGCCGAATAGGACATGAACGCCACCCTGGGCGTGAAGCCCAGCCGGCGCACCGCCGCCGCCGCCTCGACCGCGATCTCCACCAGCTCTTCCGACTCGGGCATCTCGGTGACGTTGGTGTCGGCGATGAACAGGGTGCGGCCCTTGGAGAGCACGATCGACATGCCGATGATCCGGCCGCCCGGTTCGGGATCGATGACGCGCAGGATCTCCTCCAGCGCCTGGTCGTAGGCGCGGGTGACGCCGGTGACCATGCCGTCGGCATAGCCGCAGGTGACGTAGCAGGCGGCGAACGAGTTGCGGTCCTGGTTGATCAGCCGCAGCACGTCGCGGCGCAGATAGCCCGAGCGCTGCAGGCGCCCGTAGAGGAAGTCGACGAACTCAGGATTGTGGCGCGACAGCCGCGCGTTCAGCACCTCGAGCTTGGCCTCGGCCGGGTCGAGGCCGGCGGCGCGCATGTTCTCGTCCACCAGCTCCTCGCGCCCGATCAGGATCGCCTTGCCGAGCCCCTGGCTCTGGAAGGCGTGGGCGGCGCGGATCACCTGCGGCTCCTCGCCCTCGGCGAACACGATGCGCTTCTGGCGGCCGGACATCACCGCGCCGGAGATCTTCTGCAGGAACCCGGCGGTGGGATCGAGCCGGCGCGCCAGCGACTCGCGATAGGCGTCCATGTCCGGGATCGGCTTGCGGGCGACGCCGGTGTCCATCGCCGCCTGGGCGACGAAGGGCGGCACGTACCAGATCAGCCGGGGGTCGAACGGCGAGGGGATGATGTAGTCGGCGCCGAACTTCAGGTGGCCGCCGTGATAGGCCGCCGCCACCTCGTCCGGCACGTCCTCGCGGGCGAGTCTGGCCAGCGCATTGGCGCAGGCGATCTTCATTTCCATGTTGACCCGCCGGGCGCGCACGTCGAGGGCGCCGCGGAAGATGTAGGGAAATCCCAGCACGTTGTTGACCTGGTTGGGATAGTCCGAGCGGCCGGTGGCCACGATGGCGTCGGGGCGCACGGCTTTCACCTCTTCCGGGGTGATCTCCGGATCCGGATTGGCCATGGCGAAGATGATCGGCCGGTCGGCCATCAGCTTCACGTCCTCGGCGGTGACCGCGCCCTTCACCGAGAGCCCGAAGAAGGCGTCGGCCCCCTTCAGCGCCTCGGCCAGGGTGCGCGCCTCGGTCTCCACCGCGTGCGCCGACTTCCACTGGTTCATGGATTCGGTGCGGCCGCGGTAGAGCACGCCCTTGGTGTCGACGGCGATGCAGTTCTCCGGCCTCACGCCCATGGCCTTGATCAGGTCGAGGGTGGCGATCCCGGCCGCGCCGGGGCCGTTCAGCACCAGCTTGATCTCCGACAGCTTGCGCCCGGTGATCTCGCAGGCGTTGATCAGTCCGGCGGCCGAGATGATCGCGGTGCCGTGCTGGTCGTCGTGGAACACCGGGATGTCGAGCAGCTCCTGCAGCTCGGTCTCGATGCGGAAGCACTCGGGGCTCTTGATGTCCTCCAGATTGATGCCGCCGTAGGTGATGCCGATGTTCTTGACCACGGTGATGATCTCATCCGGATCACGCGAGGAGACCTCCACGTCGATCGAATCGACGTCGGCGAAACGCTTGAACAGCACCGCCTTGCCCTCCATCACCGGCTTGGAGGCCAGGGCGCCCTTGTCCCCGAGACCCAGGATGGCGGTGCCGTTGGAGATCACCGCCACCAGATTGCCCTTCGACGTATAGTCGTAGGCGGCGTCCGGATCTTCGGCGATGGCCAGCACCGGCACGGCCACGCCCGGCGAATAGGCCAATGACAGATCGCGCTGCGTCGCCATCGGCTTGGTCGGCGTGATGGAGATCTTGCCCGGCGTCGGCTCGCGGTGGAACGCCAGCGCCTCGTGATCGGTGAAAGTGCGTTTCTCGGCGTCGCTCATGCGGCTCTTTGGGCTCTCGGATCGGGAACGGGCGGCCGGATGGGCGTCGCGCCCGGCGAGGCGCAGCCTAGAGCGCGCCCGCTGAAGGCGAAACCGGATTTTTCGCGGCTCAGGCCCCCGAGGCCAGCGCGCTCGCCTTGGCGTCGTCCGCCTGGGCCCTGGCTTCGTCGCCCAGCTTGCGCCAGGCCGCGGCGCGGTGGCGATATGCCTCCCCATAGCGCGGGTCCGCGGCGATGGCGGCGGTCAGGTCGCTGACGGCGCGCAGATAGTCGTCGAGATACAGATAGATCTCGCCCCGTTCCTCCAGCGTCTGCGCGTCGCCGGGGGTAATGGCGAGCGCCGCGTCGAGATCGCGGATGGCCCGATCGTTGTGGCCTTGCGCGGCCAGCACCAGGGCGCGGTCATAGAGCCCGGCATCGTCCTTGGGGTTGATGGCGAGGGCGGCGTCGTAGTCGGCGCGCGCCGCGTCGCCCTGGCGCAGGCCCCAGTTCGCGCGGCCATGGTCGATGAGCAGGCCCGCATCCTTCGGCGCGCGCTTCAGGCCGGCGTCGCAGGCCGCGAGGGCGCGGCGGAAGTCGCCCTTGTCGATATAGGCCTCGCCGAGCGCCTGCCAGGCGTCGCCCGCGTCCGGCTTCAGGCGCGTGATCGCGGTGAAGTCGGCGATCGCATCGTCGTAACGTTGCTGGTCCTCTTCCCAATAGCCGCGGTCATACATCGCGTCGGTATCTTTCGGATCAAGCCGCAGGGCGGTGGCGAATTCCGCCGTGGCGCGACCCGGCTGCTTCAGTCGCGCTGACACCTTGCCGCGCAACGCGTGCAGCCGCGCGTCGTTCGGATAGACCGCCAGCGCCGCATCGTAATAGGTCGCCGCCGCGGGCCAGTCTTCCTGCGCATAATAGACCCCGGCCCGCCCGCTCAGCGCGTCGTGGTTGCGGGGGTCGATCTTCAGGGACGCGGCGAAATCGCTCAGCGCGTCGTCGTAACGCTTCATGTCTGAATAGATGTCGCCGCGCGCCTCGATCGCCTCCGCGTCGTCCGGCCTCAGGGCGACCGCGCGCTGGATGTCGGCGAGGCCGCCGCCATCATCGCCCCCTGCCGCCCGCAGCACGGCTCGGAAATAGAAGGCCGCCTGGTCCTTCGGATCGATCGCGAGGGCCGCGTCGAAATCGGCGCGCGCCTCGGCTTGCGCGCCGAGGTCATCGAACGCCCGGCCGCGCGCGACATGGTACCAGGCCTGCGTCGCGTCGGCCTTGATCGCCGCGTCGAGGTCGTCGATCGCAGCCTTGTCGTCGCCGCCCAATCTGTACGCCTCGCCGCGGTCCGCCCGGTATTCGGCAGCGCCCGGCGCGAGCTTGATGGCGTCGCCGTAGGCGCGCTCGGCCTCCGGGTATTTTCCGGCGTCCATCGCCTTGTCGCCGCGCGCGGCGGCCTGGGCGGCGGGAGACGGCGGCGTCTGTGGCGGCGCGGCGACGGCGAGCGACGGCGCGAGGGCGGCGGCGAGCGCCAGCCGGGCGAGGCAGCGGATCATCGGCCGCCGCCAGTGTCTGGCGCGCCGGTGACGATCACCACGATCGGCGGTCGCGACAGCCAATAGGCCGCCGCCTTGCGCACTTCGGCCGGGGTGATCGAGGCGAAGACGTCCTGCTCCGAGGTGAGGTCCTTCACCGCCGCGCCGCCGTCCGAGGCCGAAGCGTCCAGAGCGGCGGCCCAGACATCGTTGGAGGCGAGCTGGCTCGCCAGGCGGGCCACGTACGGCTTGCGGACGGTCTCGACGTCCTGGTCGGTGAAGTCGCCGCGGGCGAGGCGGGCGGCGATGGCGGCCATTTCGCCCCGCACCAGCTCGACGTCCGCCCTTGTCACCTCGGCGACGGCCGCCAGCCGCCCCTGGTCCGCATCGTCCGGCATCCGGGTCTGCGCCTGAGGGCCGTAGCTCTTTCCCAGCTCGCCGCGAATTCGCCGCAGCATCGCGTCCTCGTAGAGGAGCGACAGCAGGCGCAGGGCGTATTCCTCGCGCCGCCGCGCCGGCTCGGCGACGTAGAGCGGCCACACCAGCGCGACCGCGGCCTTTTCCGGCGGTCCGTCGTGGGGGGCGAGGATCACCGGTTGCGGGCCGTCGGGATAGCGCAGGAACCAGGCGTCCGGACGCGCCGGCGGCGGCGAGCGCCGCGGCGGCAGCGCGCCGAAGGTCGCGGCGACCGCTTTCACGGCTTGGGGCTCGTCAATATCGCCGACGATCACGACATCGAGCGCCGATGTGGTGAGCGCCGGCCGCATAACCCGCTCCAGATCCGCCACGGTCAGGCCCGTGGCGGCTTGCGCGGCCTTCAATCCGGTCGGGTTACCCGGCTCGATCGCATCGACCAGCACCGGCTCGATCAGCGCAAGCGGATTGGCGCGCGCCGTCCGCATCGTGTCGGGCCAGAGGGTGGCGAGCGTGGGGTCAAGATCGTGGAAGCCCGGGTGGGTCGCGAGCGCCGCCATCACCTGCAGCGCCTGCGGCGCCCCGCTCGGCGCGATCGTCGAACTCATCACGAAGTATCGGTCGCGAACCTGGGTCGCGATCTCCAGGCCATAGTCGCGGAACAGCGTATGGATGTCGGCGTAGCTGTCACCATCGACGCCGCCGCGGAAAAGCAGCGGGGCCCCGATCTCGGCCGCGAAGTAGTCCGCCGGCGCCAGCCCGGCGCGTCCGTGGCCGAACCGGACCCGAATCGCGACCGAATGCGTCTGGAAACTCGTCCGCTTGAAACTGAGGCGCACGCCGTTGGCGAAGCTGACGCGGACGAAATCGGCGAACACCTCGCGCTTCACCACCGTCCCGTCCCGGCCGAAGCTGGCGTAGCGCCACACGGGCGCCGCGCTCGGCGCGATCGCGACGGCGGGGGCCGCCTGGGCGGCGAGCCAGGCCTGACGCACCACGGCGGGCGGCGGCGGACTGGGCGCCAGCACGTCGATCAGCGGACCCGCGCCGGACCAGTCGCGAAGGAACGCGGCGTGGACGTCGGCCGGGGCCAGCCCTTCCGCCGCCACATCGAACGCCCGCAGCGCCTCGAGCGGGCTGGACGCGACCTGCCCGTCGAGCATGGCCGCCAGAATCCCGTTAGCCAGGTCGCTCGAATCGCGCGTCGCCGCCCCGAGCATCGCGCCGCGCAGGATCGCCCGCCGGCTCTTCAGCGCCGTTTCGAGTTCATCCTCGGTCGGCGGCGTGGCGGCGAGCGCGGCCACCTCGGTCTCCAGCGTTGCGAGGCCCTTCTCCCAGGCGTCCCCCATCGGTACGCCGCCGAGGCATGCCTCCCGCGCCTGCCCACGCAACTCGCCCACGACCGCCGAGCCCTCGAGCAGCCCGCCCTGCGGAGACTTCGCCGCGGTGGCGAAACGCGCGTCGGCGATGCTGGTCCACATCTGCGACGCCGTCTCCCGCCGCAACCAGGCCATGTCGCGCCCCGACGCGGCGGTGCTCGACGACAGCCGACAGGCCGCCAGAACCGATGGCAGGTGCGGTCCGGCGAGGTTCATGACCTCGAGGCCGCGCGACCCGTCGATCCTGGCCGCCTCGACCGGCGCGCCGGCGGCGCCGCGCGGTCGCCAGCTGCCGAACGCGCCCTGCACCCGCGCCTCGAGTTCGTCGAGCGACTCGTCGCCGATCACGACCACGACGGCGTTCTGCGGCTGATACCACCGGTCGTAGAACGCCTGCAGCTGCGGGGCCGCGAGGCTGGAGATGCTCGCCAGCGAGCCGACGCCATCGCCGCGCGCGAGCCGGGTTCCCGGCGCCTGGAACGCCAGCACCCGCGCCTGGAGGTCCGTCAGATCCGACAGCCGCGCCTCCCGCTCGGCGAGGATCACGCCCCGCTCGCGATCCACCGCCTCGGCCGTCAGCCGCGCGCCATCCGCCACCTGCCGCAGCCAGCGGAAGCCCAGATCCAGGGCGGCGGGGTCGCCGTGCGGCAGGTCGATCTTGAAGGTGGTGTCAAAGCTGCTGGTCTGGGCGTTGCGGTCGCGCCCGAAAGCGACGCCCGCGTCCGCGAACACCTTCTCGGTCTGCGCCTGCAGCTGCGCCTGCGAGCCGCCGAACGCCATGTGCTCGAGGAAATGGGCGGCGCCGAGCTGGTCGTCAGGGTCCGCGAGGCTGCCAGCCGCGATCCCCAGCCGGATCGAGACGCCGTGGGCCGGCGTGGCGTTGCGCATCACCGCGTAGCGTAGCCCGTTCGGCAGCACGCCGTGACGGATGGCCGGGTCCCAGCGGATCTGGTTCGCGTCGGTGGGCGGCTGTTCGATGACCGGATCGGCGGCGGCCGCCGACGCCAAGCCGAACAAAAGCGTCGCCAGCGCCAACCACCTGATGATCGCCCCCATGCCGGCAATTTATCCGGGCGTCCTCCGCCCGCGCCAGCCCCGAAATCACACCCCTCTCGGCGGCGCGCCGTCTCTGGTCTAAGACGCGGGGGCGTTGCGGTTTGGGCGCGCGGGGAGCAGGTGGCGGGCATGAGTTCTGCGAAGACGCCGTTGCGCGTCGGCCTGGCCGGCGCCCTGGGACGGATGGGGCGCGCGATCGCCGGCGCCCTCGACGGGCGGGCGGACGCCAAGCTGGCGATCGCCTTCGATCGTCCGGGCACGGAGGGCCGCACGTTCGGCGCGCTGAAGCTGGGCGCCGCCGCCGACATCGCCCGCTGCGACGTGGCGATCGACTTCTCCAGCGGCGAAGCGTCCGCCCGGCTGGCCGAGATCGCCGCCGAGCGCGGCGCGCCGGCGCTGGTGATCGGCTCGACCGGCTGGACCGACGCCGAGGAGGTGCGGCTGCAGGCCGCCGCGTCGCGCATCCCGATCGTCCGCTCGGGCAACTTCTCGCTGGGCGTCAATATCCTGGCCGGACTGGTCGAGGCCGCGGCGCGGCGGCTGGAGGCGGCGGACTGGGACATCGAACTGTTCGAGGCCCATCACCGGCGCAAGATCGACGCCCCCTCGGGCACCGCGCTGATGCTGGGCGAGGCGGCGGCGCGCGGTCGCGGCGTGTCGCTGGCCGAGGTCGAGGTCCGGGCGCGCGACGGCATCACCGGCCCGCGGCCGGAGGGCGCGATCGGCTTCTCGGTGCTGCGCGCCGGCGGCATCGTCGGCGAGCACGAGGTGATGTTCGCGGCGGACGACGAGATACTGATCCTGAAGCACTCGGCGCGCGACCGGGGCCTCTTTGCCCGCGGCGCGGTCGTCGCCGCGCTGTGGGTCGCCGGCCGGCCGCCCGGCCTCTACGACATGATGGACGTGCTGGGCTTTCGGAGCTGAACCATGGACAGGATCCTGTCGCTCGACGCGACGGGCCAACTCGCCGCGCTGGCGGCCGGCCGCATCAGCGCCGCGGAGCTGCTCGAGACCTCGTTGCGCCGCTGCGAGGCGGTGAACGGGCCGCTGAACGCCGTGGTGGTGAAGGACGCGGCGCGGGCGCTGGAGCGGGCGCGGGCGATCGACGACCATCGGGCCAAGGGCGATGCGCTGGGCCCGCTCGCCGGCCTGCCGATGACGATCAAGGACACCTTCGACGTCGAGGGCATGCCCGCCTCGTCGGGCCTCGAGTCGTTTCGGCGCGGCAAGCGTCCCGATTCGGTGGTGGCCGCGCACGTCCGCCAGGCCGGGGCGGTGATCTGGGGCAAGACCAATGTCCCGGTGATGGCCGGCGACTTCCAGACCTACAACGCTCTCTACGGGACCACGAACAACCCCTGGGACGTGGCTCGCACCTGCGGCGGCTCGTCCGGCGGCGCGGCGGCGGCGCTGGCCAGCCGCATCACCGCGCTGGAGATCGGCTCGGACATCGGCGGCTCGCTGCGCACCCCGGCCGCGTTCTGCGGCGTCTATTCGCACAAGCCGACCTGGGGCCTGGTCTCGCAGATCGGCCACGTGCCGCCGGCGCCCGGCTGGCTCTCCGAGCGCGACCTCAACGTCGTCGGTCCGATGGCCCGCTCGGCGCGCGACCTCAGGCTGCTGCTTTCGGTGCTGGAGGCCGGCACGGCGGCGAAGGTCCAGGCGCCGGTCGAGCTGAAGGGCCTGCGCATCGGCCTCTGGCTCGAACAGCCTGAGTTCGTGCTGGATCCCGAGGTGAAGGCGGTGCTGGAGACCTTCGCCGGCGAGCTCGCCGGCCACGGCGCCGAGGTGACGCCGCTCACCAGCCCGGTCGAGGTCGCGCCGCTGCTGAAAGCCTATCGCACCCTGCTGGGCAGCCTGCTGGCGCAGGACATGCCGGCCGCCCGCATCGGCCAGATGCGCCGCGGCCGCGGCGGGGCCAAGCTGGCGCTGGCCCTGGGCGCCGGCCCGGATTCGTCCGCCGCCATGCTGCTCGACTATACCGCCAGCCACCTCGACTGGCTCGCCGCCGACGAGGTCCGCGCCCGCGCCGCCGCCCAGGCGCGCCGCAGCTTCGTCCGGTTCGACGTGATCCTGGCGCCGGTGGGGCCGGTCGCGGCCTTCCCGCACGACCACCGCCCGTTCCAGCGCCGCGGGCTCACCCTCTCGGATGGGGCCAAGGCGCCCTATCTCGCCATGTTGCGCTGGATCGCGCTCGCCACCGCCTGCGGCCTGCCGGTGACCACCGTGCCGGCCGGCCGCACGCCGGGCGGCCTGCCGGTCGGGGCCCAGCTGATCGGGCCGCGCGGCGCCGATTCGCGCACGCTGGCGGTCGCCGAGGCGATCGAGGACGCGCTGGGCGGCTTCACCGCACCCACTTGAAGAACCAGGCCCCGGCGCCTTAGTTCGGAGACCATGAGCGAAGACGAGGTTTTCATCGGCGGCGTCACGCGCGCCTGGCTGCGCGCCCGCAGCCAGACCGAGCGCTACACGGTGTGGAAGCGGGCCAAGGGGCTGCACTCGGCCGAGGGCAACCACCTGGCGCGCGCCATCGAGCTGCTCGGCCTGCCCTATGCCGAGCCGGAGCCGCTGCCCGAGGAAGACGCGCTGATGGCGCGGATGCGCGAACTGATGGCCGAGCCGCGCGCCCGGGCCGCCGCCGTCGAAGCCACCCTCGACGGCCTGCCCGCCATGGCCGGGATCGACGTGCTGATGCACGAGGAACTGGGCGAGGCCTATCGCCGCAACGAGGCGGCCGTGCCCACCGCCCAGAACCTCACCGCCGAGCTGATGACCGGCCTCGGCTACACCGCGTCCGGCCACAAAGACCTGCCCGCCCGCTGCGTCGCCCGCAGCGGCGTCTACTGGAAGCGCGGCTGAGAGCCCTCACCCCGCCTCTCCCACTCAGTGGGAGAGGGCTACGGATGGATCGCGGCGGCGGCGCAATCTCCTCGCAACCCCACTTCAGTATCCCTCTCCCGCCTGCGGGAAGGTCAGGTGAGGGCTTTTCGGCGCTACTGCGTCAGCGAGACCTTGCCGCTGCCGTAGTTGTTGCCGGCTCCGGCCGGGACCGGCACGTTCGACGACGAATAGTTGGCGTTGATCACCAGGTTCGGGCTGCCCTGCAGCTCGATGGCTTGAGCGACGATCACCGTCCAGGCGGACTGGTTGGCCACGTTGTTGTTCGTGCCGGTCACCAG
>Ga0302325_10025749_pt1 | contig 12225 bp, 8 predicted proteins | sample Palsa_T0_2_FD_201948 | JGI IMG/M metagenome (GOLD analysis project Ga0302325, IMG submission 201948) | Peat permafrost microbial communities from Stordalen Mire near Abisko, Sweden - Palsa_T0_2 | ecosystem: Environmental > Terrestrial > Soil > Palsa > Peat permafrost | place: Sweden: Abisko...
GCGCGACGGCAACTTCGGCAGCGAAAGCGCCGCCAGAGGTTGTGTTGCCCGTAACAGTCGATGACTTCCGGCTGCCCGATCAAAATATGCATTCTCACGAATTGCGCCAGCTCGGCGATGCCAGCGCGGTGGTGCTCATCACGCAGGCGAACAACTGCCCGGTAAGCCGCAATACCAGCGCCGCGGTCAAAGCACTGCAGGAGCAATTCTCGGCCAAGGGCGTCGAGATTTTCATGCTGAACTCCACCCCGTCGGACAAGCGTGAAGCGATTGTCGCGGAGGCACAAACCTACGGCTACAACCTGCCGATCCTGATGGACGTCAATCAACTCGTTGGCGAGCAACTTGGGGTGACCCGAACCGCTGAGGCCATCGTCATCGATCCGAAGACCTGGAAAATCGTCTACCGCGGTCCGATCGACGACAAAGTCACCTATGAGCGCCAGAAGGCCGCTGCGGACCACACCTGGGCCAAGGACGCGCTGGACTCCATGCTCGCCGGCAAGCCGGTCGCGGTCGCCCGGGTCGAACCGGTCGGCTGTATCATCGACTTCCCGGAGCGCGCGAAGCTCGCCACGAGCAACGTGACCTACGTGAAGAACATCGCGCCGATGTTCGAAGAGAAGTGTGTATCGTGCCATGAGCCCGGCGGCATAGGCCCGATGCCCTTTACGAAGTTCGAAGAGATTGCGCCGTTCGCGCCCATGATTCGCGAAATGATCCGCACGCAGCGCATGCCCCCGTGGCGCGCCGATCCCAGCGTGGGCCATTTCCTCGGCGACCGCAGCTTGTCGGCAGTGCAAATCAAGACGCTGGTGCATTGGGTTGAAGCCGGCGCACCGCGCGGCACCGGAGCCGATCCGCTGGCCGCTAAAACATTCACTGCGCCGGAATGGCCCTTGGGCAAACCAGACTTGGTGCTGGATATTCCCGCCTACACCATTCCCGCGAATGGCATCGTCGATTATCAGCGCCCCTGGGTTCTCAACCCTCTGAAGGAAGGAAAGTGGCTGCGCGCCTCGACTATCAAGGTCGTGAATCGCCAAACCGTGCACCACATTCTTACCGGTTACCTGGCGGAAGCGCCGGGACCCGGACAACCGGCGAATGAGAGCAAGTGGGGAACCTCACTGGGCGGCTACGCCGTCGGTGCGGAATCCTTCGTCGAACCCAAAGACACGGGTGCGTATCTGCCTCCCGGAGGCGCCGTGGGCTTCCAGGTTCACTACACCCCGTATGGCCAACAAGTGACCGAGCACTCGCAGATTGCGCTGTACTTCTACGACAAGAAGCCGAAGTACGTGATGCGCAATTCGGTCGTATTGAATGCGAACATCGTGCTGCCTGCGAACCAGGAAAGCATCGAGCGGCAGGCGTACATCGATGTTCCCAAGGACATGCTGTTGTTCAGTGCGTTCCCGCACGCCCATTATCGCGGCGCGTCCTCGCAGTTCTTCTTGATCGAGCCGAACGGCAAGAAAACCCTGCTGGTCTCCCTACCGCACTACGACTTCAACTGGCAGCGCGAATACAACTTCGTTCAGCCGGTCAAAGTTCCGGCGGGATCGAAACTGCTGGCCGTCTATACCTACGATAACTCTGTGAGAAATCCGGCGAATCCGGATCACAACCGAGTCGTGCCGTGGGGCGATCAGTCCTTCGACGAAATGCTCTACACCGCTTTCCACTATGAGTGGATCGGCGAGACTTCCGACAAGATGGATCAGTATGCCGCGTACGACAAGGCGCTGAATGACAACCGCCTGTTCGGCATGCTGGACACCAAAATGAACGGCAAGCTGGATATGTCGGAAATGACCGGACCCATCGGCAAGCAGTTTGCGGACGCGTTTGCGAAGATCGACACCGATCATGACGGCTTTATCGAGCCCAATGAGTTGGCGGCAGCCCAGGCCAATGGGCAGAAGCGTCGCCAGCAGGCTTCGCAGCCGCAGGGCCAGCCGGCGCAAAGCGCGCCTGCTCAAGCGGCACCGGAAAAAACTGGAGGCGGCCAGTAGCACCCTCGTGGCGGCCCGTGTTGTCTACCCTTGATTCATTGAAGGGATTCGCACGGGCCGCCTCAATCGTTTTGATCGCGGTCATCGCCGGTCTCGGCCCGGCCGGCTTGGCGCAGGCTACGGAGCTTGGCCGTGTCGATGTGGGGGCGCCGGCACCGCAGTTCAGCGCCAAGGGCGCCGATGGCAAGCAGCACAGCTTGCGCGACTATGCGGGCAAGCTGGTGGTCTTGGAATGGACCAACCCCGTCTGCCCTTTCACTGCCATTAAATACAAAAGCGGAGCCATGCAGGCGCTACAGAGTTACGCAGCCTCCCGGCAAGTCGTGTGGCTTTCCATCGATACCGCCGGACCCGACAAGGCCGGATATCTGACGCCGGCGGCGGCACGTGCGCGCGTCGCGCAAATGCACGCCACAGTCACTGCCTTCTTGTTCGATGTCGACGGCAACATCGCGCGCAGCTACGGCGCCAAGACAACACCGAGCTTCTTCGTGGTCAATCGCGACGGCAAACTTGCGTACGAAGGCGCCATGGATGATCAAGTCTTCGCAGACCAGGATCAGGGCCGCGAATACGTGAAAGCCGCGCTGGACGACTTGGTCGCCGGACGGCGCGTGCAAAAAACCGAAACGCTGCCTCAAGGCTGCGCTGTAGAGTATTAGCGCGATGCGATTGCTCAGCAAAAGCGCCGCATCCGCGCGCCGCATCGAGACGGCGGCGAAATCGCGCCGCGAGCAGCTGCTTGACCAAGCGGCACGAGAACTGAATTCCAAAGGCATCTCCATGACCTCCTTGACGGACGTCGCGGACAAACTCGGCTTCTCGCGCGCATCGCTCTACTACTACGTTGAGGATCGGGAGGACCTGATGTTTCAGGTCTATCTGCGTTCCTCCGAGATCATGGCGCGGCGGCTGGAAGAGGCCGCGCAGTCGGGCAATGACACGCTCCACGTGCTCGGCAACTTCATCTCCAGCACCTTGGACCCGGCGGAGCCGGAGCTTGCGGCGTTGAGCGAAGTTGGATTGCTTGACCAAGCGGCGCGCGAGACGGTGCTCGGGATTTTCGAGGCGGTCGTCGCGCGGTTAGCCAGCCTGCTGGAAGCGGGCGCCAAGGCGGGGCGCATTCGCCGCTGCGATTTTGAAATCGTGGCGCGTACCATCATCAGCATCATTCATTCGATTCCACTGAACTCGGCGCTCGCTGAGGCTTTGCGTGTCAGTCGCCATGACATTGTTGCCGCGGCCAAGGACATCATGGCGAACGGCTGGGGTGCCGATCGAGCGCGCGCGGTAAATCCGCCGCCGATCGATTTCGCACCGTTGCTGACTCAAGCCGGCGGCTTATTCGATCGCGAAGCGCAGTTTGACGCGAAACGCGAAAAGATTCTCGCGGCAGCTTCGCAGCTGTTCAATCGGCGGGGCGTCGATACGACCTCGCTCGAGGATATCGCCGCCGCGGTGGGCGCCACCAAGCGAACCCTCTACCACTACGTGGGCGACAAGCAAACCATACTTTCGGCTTGCTACGCCCGAACCCACCGGATTTTCTCCTTCATCCGTGAGCAGGCCGCAGCGCAAGGAGGCCCCGCAATCGATACGCTGATTGCGGTGCTTCGCGCAAATTCAATCTCGCATCAACGCGACGACATAGAGCCGCTTCGTGCCTCGACGGGCTACGATTCCTTAAGCGAAGCGGAAAAGATTCTCGCGACCGAGCGCGGCAGAGAATTGGTGCAGGCTTACCGCGCATTGTGCCGGGAAGCGCACAATGAACGCTCGATGCGCGATGTGAACCGCGATTGCCTGCTGCTGTTCATGCGCGGCTCCGGCAGTTGGCTCGCCAAAGGTCTGGTTCGCGGCGATGATCAGCGCAAGGCGCAGATCGCCGCGGAAATCGCCGATCTATTGCGCCTCGGCTTGAATCCCATTTAGATTATTTCGCGCCGATAACGATGAATTCGATCCCCGGCGGCGGTAGCGCGCCCTGCAGGCGGATGCTCGGACCCGTTTCAATGCGCTGATCCAGCAGTGCAAAGTTATTCGAGTCGCTGATTCGGTAGCGCTTCACCTGATACTTTCCCGGCGCCGGCAGGGTGACGGTGGCGTCGTAGCCGCCATTATTGAAGTATTGGAGCGCGCGGCGCTCCGGAAGCGTGGTGTCCCAATTGTTGCGGGGGCCTAAATACTTCGACGCGACTTCATAATTGCTGATGAGGATTTGTACCAGGCGGTTGTCCTTGGATCGTCCGGCCAGGACCGCGAATCCCGAATCGTCGCCGCCGGTGCTTCGAATCAGCAACGGCGTGCTCTTCAGCGACCCGAAGGCGCCCAGCGCAGATCCAACCGCGTCCACTGTACCGCTGCTGCTTAAGCGAACTGCCGCAGCGGCGCGGCGATAAGTCTGCGCGTCGACGGGGCCGCCCAACATATAGATGAGCGAACTCGCCGCGAATGCTGCCTGTGCGGCGTTGCGCGTATCCTCATCGGCCGGGTCGGCATTCCATTCATCCAAGACATTCTTGGCGGAGCCAAAGCCGTGCGCATCGAGAATGGTGCGCAGCTGCCTCGCGATCGTCACGAAGACATAGGGATCGTTTGAGTCCACGGCGTAAAAATGCCAGGAGAAAAAGTCGAGCGGCAGATGGTTCAGCCGCACGAAGTCGATAAATTTCTCGCGATAATCGCCGGCGATCAATGGCTTGGAAAGCGCCGGGCCGCCGACGAGCGCGGCCGGATCGGCCGCTTGAATGGCGCGTGCCGTTTTCTCGTACAGCCGATAATAGTCCGCCGCCGAACCGTTCCAAAACTGCTTGGCGTCCGGGGCGTTCCAGATTTCCCAGTAGCGAATGCCGTAGCGAAATCCCTTGTCCCACGCGCCGTTGTAGTGCAGCACCACGTGCCGCACGATCTGCGCCCATTTATCGAGGTCCGCGGGCGGCTCGCCCCCGGCGCCTGCGCTGCGCCCGATTCGAAACAGCGGCTCGGCGCCGCCTGACCTGATGGATCCCACCAGCCGATCGGTCGGCGCAAAGTTGTAGCTTTTGGGATTTTCCACATCGGCGCTCATATCGGGGAAAATTGCGTCGATATCGCCGGCTCCAACCCCATCGGGAATGCGCACCAAGTCGACGTGCGCCGCCCGATAGAACGCCGCGCCCTGCGCATCCTCGGCCTGCACGCCATTCAACGGACGCAACGCGCCCACAGTCACGGTCGCATCGATGGAGATTTGGCGTGCAGCCAAGTCTTCTGCGCCGGCTTGCCTGACGCCCATCGCGAAAAGGACAACGGCCGCCAGACCCGCTGGTGTCGACCGCATCTGGAAACTCCTACACCGGTACCAGCGCGAGTACTCGCAGAGGACTACCTGAGCCATTGACAATTTTGAGCGGCGGCGCAATGACCACGGCGCCCGTCGGCGGCAGCTGATCCAGGTTGGTCAAGCTCGCGAGCCCGAAACGATTGGCGCCGTGCATGATGGTATGGCAGGGAAACATCGGGTTGAAGGTGTGCGCCTGACCTGCGTCGGTGCCGACCGTCTCCACGCCCACTCCCAGGATGTCGCGTTCGCGCGCGAGGAAAGGCACGCATTCCGGATGGAAGCCCGGTGTATGAGAACCGTCGGCGGCGAAATTGAGAAACGAATCGCCCGGGCGCTTCGACCAGTCGGTACGAATCAACACCCACGCGCGGCTGGGAATGCGGCCATGATGGGTTTCCCACTGTTCCACGATGCCTTGCGTGAGCAGAAAATCGGCGCTGCCCTTCACCTGCTTGGAGACGTCGATGACGCAGGCGGGACCAATGAAGCGCTCCACGGGGATGTTGTGGGTCGCGTTGTCCGGATAATCCTTGCCCGTCACCCAATGAATAGGCGCATCGAAATGCGTACCCGTGTGCTCACCGCAGCTGATGTTGTTCCAGTACCAGGCGGGACCGCGCGAGTCGTAACGCGAGATCTCCTCCAACGCAAAGGGTTTCGATGGGGCAAATTGTTCGGGCAGGCGAATGGTTTGCGTTGCCGCTTCCAGCGGCACCGTCAGATCGACGACGCGGATGCCGCCGCGCAGGATACCCTCAACGAGCGTGGAAAGCGTCTGCGAATGAGTAGCCATTTATTTTCCCGTGTCTGCGGCGCAAATCTAGTAGTTGATGGAGGGATTGTCCCCCGGATAAATCACTCCCACGATATCAAATCCGCCGGGTGTTGTGCATTGAACCGAATGCAGCTGCTTGCGCGGCAAAAACAGCACATCCCCGGCGACCACCGGGGTTTTGGTCCTCTCGGTCCAGACGACGCCTGCGCCATTCAGAAAGATCAGCGCCTCTTCGTACAAGTGCCGATGCGGTTCGGCCTTGGACAGCGGAATATTGCCGATGAATTGCGTCACCACCGTCGAGCCGTGCTCGCGATTTACCAGCATTTGATAGTAGCGCTCGGCCATTTTGTGGCGCTGCGAGGGGTCGATCGAGGCGACCCGATCGGGAAACTGCGACTCAAAGGTCGCCGGCATCGCGTCAAGCAGCACCAAGTCCTCGCTGCCAGGACCGTTCGATACGAAGAATTTCACCGGCACCGCGGAGTTGTTATGCACGCGATACGCTTCGGAAGGCCGCACATAAATGCCGCTGAGCGGCTCCACGGCGAAGTGTCGACCGCCAATCTCAACGTCGGCGTTGCCCGCGATCACGAACAGCACGGTGTGGCGGCCGTCAGCCGCGATCACCGGCGAACTGCCGGCCGCAACCTCCGCGTAGAACTGCGATTGGAATAGCGCGCCCAGCGTCGGCGTAACGACCTGGCAGTAGCGCATCGCGCCGCGCTCGCGCAAAGACGCCCGTGCAGTCGAGAAGACATAGCACTGTCCATCGAGCCGAACAATCGGACCGTCCGCCGCAGCGACCTGCGCCACAGCGCGATTTTCAGCGCTATCGGGGTCATCAGTGAGATAGCCTCCGGGCAAGTTGCTGTGCGCGCCATCGCAAAACGGTCCGGTGCCAGTTTGTTTGCAGCCGCAGAAAATGACGTCTTCGTCCTGCTTAGCCATGAAGACAACCGGTAGGAAATCGGTTCCCGCATGGGATCCATCGCAAAACGGCTGAGACTTGGAGCGTCCGCAGGCACACCACAGATAGCGCTTCCCCGCCTTGACCTCGTAGTAGTAGCCCTTACGATTGGCGATGAGCGGCGCTGTCTTAGCGCTCATGGTGTTTCCCGCATCACGCCGTCCGCCCCTCGCCGCAGCGCATGAGCGTGAGTCGGCAGCGGCGCACCCGGCGCGTCATCGATGGTTACGCCGAACGGCCAACTCGCGGGTGCGATGGCGATGTAGCGCGCAAATCCACCCGTGCCGCCCTCGAACTTGGCGAAGCCAATCGTGATGAGCGCGCCGGCTTCAGGAACCTGATCGAGATTCGCAACGCCTTCTGCCTGAGCGAAGTTATGCTGCAGGAGCCATTTCTCCGCCACGAATTCCGGAGCGGTATTGTCGGTATCCAAGGGTTCGTGCCCGTGCATCAAAATGTGGCGTTCCAAGTGTAGATATTTTAGCGCAGCCAAGCTTACGCCAGGAAACGGCGGCGCCGTGAAACGCTTTGGATCACTCCATTTTTTGGACCAGTCGGAGCGAAACATCACCACCGATCCGGAAGGAACAGGTCCGTGGCGGCGCTCCCAGTCCTTGATGTCGGCAACCGCGGCCTGGTAGCCCGGATTTAAGGCGACTTTGGGCGCGACATTGACCACGACCAAGGGACGCAGCGCCACGGTGGGCGGAATATCGCTGATGGTCGCACCGTGTTCGTTCTCATGCGCAGGCGGCCCGAACTGCGTGCCGATGTGATCCATGGGCAACTCATAGGCGGTGATGGCCACACCGTGCTTTTCGTAGCTGAAGGGCTCCCCCTTCGCGATGACGCCGGGTATGGAAACGCCCGCCCGCGTCGGCCCCACACTGAAGTCGAGGAAACCTTCGCCAAGCGGGCCGCCGGGCGCGATGGCGTGGGTCAAGTCGATGTATTTCGCATGGCTCAGCGTTCCGTTGTAGAAATCCCAAAGCGGCAGTCCTTTGCCGCTGGGGTCTGCAAACGATAATCCTCCGCAGCCGCCCGCCAGTGCCGCGGCGCTGAGCCACACAACGACCCGGCGCATGATCCCTCCTTGAAAGCTAGAACTTACGCGTTGCGGTCAATCCAATGGTTCGCGGACGCACCGTCAGAAGCGCATCGGGATCCTGCGAGGAGTTGATCGCGGAAACTTGCGCGCGTTTGTTGGTCAGATTGCGGGCAAAGGCCGTGACGCTCCACGGACCGTTGATCACGCCGACTCGCAAATTGAAGAGCGTGTACGAGTCCAACGGAATGTTGAACTGCGTATTGGAAGCGAAGTATGCATTCACTGCACCTCGGTAAGTCGCGTCCGCCGCAACCATCCCCTGCCACGCGCCGGAAATCGGCGCCGTATAGTTGACTCCGAGATTGAGCTGGAATTTGGGAACGTTGGGAATCGAATCGCCGGTTCTGCCCAGGGTTGGATTCAGCGCATATTGCGCGGGCGTGGCGCCTTCGGTGAGAACGGCGTCTTGATAAGAGCCGGCAAAACTGGCCGCCAGATACTGCATAGGATGCGCGGTGAACTCGAATTCCACGCCCTTGACGTGCGCGGTGCCCGCATTGCCCTGATAAACGAACGCGCCGTCCGCCGTGGTTTCCTGCACCTGGATGTTGTCCCACTTGATGAAGTAGACGTCGGCCTGATAATCGAACAGGCCGCCCAGCAGCCGCCCCTTGGCGCCCAACTCGTAGTTGGTCAACGAGTCCGGCGAGTATGCCGCCGGAATCGGTTCGAACGGTTCGCTGACCGCATTCAGTCCGCCGCTGCGAAAGCCGGTCGATACAGTCGCGTAGCCCAACAGTTCCTCGCTGAACTTGTAGCTGGTGTTGACCTTCCAGGTGACCTTGTTGAAGGTTTCCTCCGGATCGTAGATAGGCACCAAGTTGGGCGCGCCGGGAAAGCCGCCGAAAGGATGAGTCTGCGTCTGCACGCCATTCAAGGTCTCAGTGAAGTAGCGCACGCCCGCCACGGCGCTCCATGCGTCGGTGATCTTCCAGGTCGCTTCGCCGAAACCCGCATATTGCGTGTCCTCGCGCTGGTCGGTACGTCCGAAAAACGTATTTCCCACACCCGGGAAATTCAACGCATCTTGGGCGTTCGACGTGCTGAAGGGCCCGGTCACCAAACCATTTGCGCCGGTGGTGATGACATCTACAACCAGACTCTGGGTCTCGTGCTCCCGGTAGACGCCCGCCACGAAGTTGACGGGAGAATTCAGATCGCTTGCGAAACGCAGTTCGCTGGAATTGACTTTGCGGGTGCGCGGCTCGAGCGTTTCGGCCGGAACCGGAACATCAAACGACACCAGAACCGGCGTCGAATCAAATGTGAAGCCCGTGGTGCGGTTGTACTGATTGGTGGTGCCGGTCACCGTGCCAATGCCGGTCTTGTATTCCACCGTAAGGCCGAAAACCTTGAGATTGTCGCTCCAGGGACTTAAGGTGACGTCGGTATTGCACAGGTCGCAGCCTTGGATCGGCAGGATGGGTCCGCCGCTAAACGCCGCGACGCCGGGCGGGGTGTAGCGCGACGATCCACCCGAGGTTTCGGTTTGCGAGGTGTAGTTGGCGTCAATGGTCAGATTGTCATTCGGACGGAAGCGCACGATGGCCCGTCCGCCCCCGACATCGTCATCGTTGACGCCCTTGACGAATCCGATGCCCGGCACCGGCAGGGTCTGGTAATTCGGTGCAGTGGCTGTTCCGATGTTCGTGATGGCCGTGACGCCCTCGCCCACCCGATACTGATCGATATAACCACTATCGTAGAGTTTCCACCCCACCATGCGCAGAGCGAGTACGCCGTCGATGATCGGCAGATTGAGCTCGCCGTTGATATTGTAGTTACCGCTGGCGTGCTGCGTCTGTGAACCTTCCGTCGTTACATAGCCGCCGAGCGTGTCGAGATCCGGAGAATTGGGGATGAAACGAATCGTACCGCTCATGGAGCTCGCGCCGTACAACGTACCCTGGGGTCCGCGCAACACCTCAACGCGATTCATATCGTACAGACGGATGTCGGATTCGAAGCCGCCGCCATCATCGGCGTTCGAGCCGCTGATCACCGCTTCGCCGTAGTACACACCTGTCGTCGCATCGCCGGTGGAGTTGATGCCGCGGATGACGTACTTCTTGTCGCCCGGACCTAAGTCTTGAATCGAGAGGCCGGGAACCTCTCCTGCAATACTCATGATTCCCGACGCACTTATGTTCTGCAAAGAGTCGCCGCTGATGGCTTGGATCGATGCCGGGATATCGAGCACCTTCTGGGCGTTGAGCTTATTGGCGGTAACGACGATCTCCTCAAGACCGCCGGAGCCCGCGGCAACCGTCTGGGCGAGCGATGAAAGTGGCGCGGCCAATGTGGCGGCAATGCCTACGCTGGCGGCAAGTATCCAGTTTGCAACCCCTTGCTTGACGGTCAAACGCCGGCCAATTGTTATATTCATCGCAGATTCTCCCGTGATTGAGCCGTCACAATATGAGTTATCATATGAAATATCAAATAAAGACCGCTGTTGCGTGCAGCCCACAATCCCTGCCTCATATGAGCGCAAGACCTCGGGCGGCATGCGCCAAAGAGACGCACGAAGCCTCAAGGGTCGAACCTTCGAGCTTAGGACCGGCTCCGCATGTTGCGGCTAAGGCGCCGTATCAGAGTGAAGGCCGCTTCGATTCCCGACGGAGAAAAACCTTCCAACAGCCGCTGCTCGCGGCGCCGCACGACAACATTCAGCGAGTTGAACAGCGCCCGTCCCTTCTCCGTGAGATACACCTCGACGCAGCGGGCGTCTTCGCGCCGCAGGATTCGCCGCACATAATTTTCCTTCTCCATGCGCATCAGAGCGCGGCTGAGCGCCGACTGCTGCACCATCGCACGATCGATGATCTCATTGATTGTGATCCCGTCACCCATGGCGAGCACGGCCAAAATGCGCCAGCGGGTGACGTTGATGCCCTCACGTCGGAGCTTCTCGATCAGGTCCGCGTTGAGTTGATAGGCCAGCCGCGCGATTAGATGCGGCAAGAAGTCGTCGAACAGAGCCCGATCCGCCGCCTTCGGCGCTGCTTCCGAGATTGCCGCGGCGGTTTTTTTCTTGGGTTGCGCCATGCTCTTTAAAAGGGACTCTGACCGGCGAGGATAGCGCCTAGTTTTTCGCCGTCGATGTTACCACCCGAGACGATACAGACAACATTGCCCTTGACTGCCTGCGCACCGAGGGCTGCGGCCACCGACACTGCGCCGGCGGCCTCCGCGATGACGTGATGCCGCCCGGCGAGCAGACGGATTGCCGCGGCAATCTGCTCAAATGACGCGCACTCCGACTGATCCGCCACCGCACGCAGCAGCGGCCACATTTCCGGCAGTACCGTGGTGCTGCCCATGCCGTCGACGAAACTCTGCCGATGGGGAACCTTCACGGGCGCACCCTGCTGCAGGGCGGCCGCCGCCGGCTGGGCGGCTTCCGATTCGGCCACAATCATTCGAACCGTTGGACGCAGGCGCCGCATCACCGACCCGATGCCGCAGATCAGGCCGCCGCCGCCGAAAGGCACGACCACCGCGTCGCAGGCCGGCAGATCCTCTAGAATTTCCGCGGCAATCGTGGCATTGCCCGCCAGCACGCCGGACTCGGCGACCGGATGGATGAAGACGCCTTCTTCGCCGGGGCAGTGGCGGCTGGTGAGAACCGTCCACCATTCGTCAAAGGTGCGGCGGATTACCTTCGCTCCAAGCTCGACCAGTGCGTTGACCTTGGTTTCGGCGGCGGCATTCGGAACGACCACGGTTGCGGGTACACCCATTGCTCGCGCCGCAAAGGCCAGGCCCTGACCGAAGTTGCCGGCGCTTGCAGTCAACACGCCGCGCTGCAGCCGCGCCGCATCCATGGTCTTCAACGCATTAACTGCGGCGCGGATTTTGAACGAGCCCCAGGGCTGCAGGTTTTCAAGCTTGAGAAAGAGGTGCGCGCCCGGTAGATCGGCGTTCAGTCGCACGAGCGGTGTGCGCAGTGCGAAGGGGCGAATATTGTCACGCGCGGCCACAACCTGCGCTGCGCTCGGCAGCGACAAGACGCTAGAAGTCAATGACCTG
>Ga0302325_10025751_pt1 | contig 12224 bp, 13 predicted proteins | sample Palsa_T0_2_FD_201948 | JGI IMG/M metagenome (GOLD analysis project Ga0302325, IMG submission 201948) | Peat permafrost microbial communities from Stordalen Mire near Abisko, Sweden - Palsa_T0_2 | ecosystem: Environmental > Terrestrial > Soil > Palsa > Peat permafrost | place: Sweden: Abisko...
GGCGTCTCGGTGCTGCTGCAGACGCTGTATTACGCCCTGCTCGTGGCCGCCTATCGCCGCGGCGACATGAGCCATGTCTATCCGATCATGCGCGGCACCGCACCGCTGATCGTCGCCGCACTGAGCGCGGCGTTGATCGGCGAGGCCGTCGCGATAGCCCGCTGGCTGGGCATCGGCTTGATCTGCGGCGGGGTGCTGGGATTGGCGCTGCACCGGCCGGCACAGTCGACCCCGCATCGTGCGGCGACCGCGTTTGCACTCGGCAACGCCTGCGTGATTGCGGGCTACACCATGATCGACGGTCTGGGCGTGCGGCGCTCCGGGGCGCCGGCGGCCTACGCGCTCTGGATCTTTCTGCTCTCGGGGATCGGGTTGCTGCTGTGGGTCTCACTGTGGCGTCGGCGCCAGTTCGCCGCACAGCTGCGCGGCCGCTGGCCGCTCGGCCTCGCGGGCGGTGCCGCCACAGTGCTCTCTTATTCGCTCGCGCTCTGGGCGATGACCGTGGCGCCGGTGGCGCTGGTCGCGGCGCTGCGCGAAACCTCGATCGTGTTCGCGACGCTGATCTCGGCGCTGCTGCTCAAGGAGCGCATCACGCCGCAGCGGCTGGCCTGCACCGGCCTGATCATCGCCGGTGCGGTGGCGTTGCGCCTCGCCTGAAGGCTCAGCCGAGCGCGGTGGGAAGATAGTGATCGAGCAGCAGCGCCAGGAACAGCCACATCAGGTAAGTGATCGAGAAGCGGAACATGCGCATCGGTTGCTCGTCGCGCCGCGCCAACTTCAGCGCGATCGCATGCCATAGGAAGCGCGCGTCGAGCAGGAGCGCCGCGCCCAGATAGATCAGCCCGCTCATGCCGGTCATGTACGGCAGCAGCGTGACCACGCACAGGATCACCGTATAGAGCAGCACGTGCAGCCGGGTGAACTCGACCCCATGGGTGACCGGCAGCATGGGAATATCGGCCTTGGCGTAGTCGTGGCGGCGCGCGATCGCGAGCGCCCAGAAATGCGGCGGCGTCCACGCGAAGATGATCAGAAACAGCAGCAGCGCATGCGGGTCGATGTGGTTGGTCACCGCGACCCAGCCCAGAACCGGCGGCGCAGCGCCCGCGGCCCCGCCGATCACGATGTTCTGCGGCGTCGCGCGCTTCAGCCACACCGTGTAGACCACCGCATAGACGATCAACGACGCGAACGTGAGCGCCGCGGTCAGGACGTTGACGAACGCGACCAGGATCACCATCGAGGTCAGTGCGAGCAGCAGCGCGAAGGCCAACGCCTGCGTCGGGGCCAGGTGGCCCGAGGGCAGCGGGCGCTTGCGGGTACGCGCCATGAGCGCATCGATGCGCCGGTCCAGTACGTGGTTGATCGCGGCGGCCGCGGCGGCCGATAGTGCAATGCCGAGGTTGCCGAAGATCAGCGCATCGAGCGGCGGCAGGCCGCGCGCGGCCAGCAACGTGCCGACCACCGCCGTCAGCACGATCAACGCGACGACACGCGGCTTCGTCAGCTCGAAGTAGTCGCGCCAGGTGGCGCTGGCGGCAATGGCCTGAATGTCGGGCTGGCTCATAGGCAGTGGCGACGCGGATCATCCGGCGAAAGTGGGCGGCGCCGACGGCGGCCGCAAAGACCGGTTCAGCGCCAGGATTGCCAACAATAGCAGGGCGGCGCCCGCATTGTGAGCCGTGGCGAGCCACAAGGGAAAACCCCGCACCACCATCGAGACGCCGATGCTCAGCTGCATGGCGAGCAGCAGCAGCACGACGCCTGCCGCGGCGGCCGAACGCCTGTCGCGTACGCGCAGGGCCGCGATCGCCGCCGCCAGCAGCACCAGGCTCGCCGCCACGGCGCCGCCGCGGTGGGTCAGCTGGATGGCTACCCGGGCCGGATTGTCCAGCACGCCGCCCTCGTAGTTGACGGCCGCGTTGGCGCCCGAGGGCCGCCATAACACGAAGGCCGAACTGAAATCGGCTGGCGGCCACCACTGACCCTGACAGGTCGGCACATCGGGGCAGGCGATGGCGGCGTAGTTGCTGCTGGTCCAACCCCCGAGCGCGATCTGCAGGCTCACGGCCACCAGGCCCACCAGCGCCAGCCGGCGCGCCGCGCGCAGACCGCCGGCCTGCAAAGCACCCACGTCCGCGTGCTCCCAGGCGCCGGTGCGTGCGCGCCACAGGGTCATGACCAGCCACCCCAGCAGCGACAGCGTGGTGAAGCCGCACAGCAGGTGCAGCGACACGATCGGCGGCTTGAGCTGCCACGTGACCGTCAGCATGCCGAGCATCCCCTGCAGCACCACGATCCCCAGCAGCGCGATCACGAACCACGGCGGCACGATGCGCTCGCGCCGCCACGCGACGCCCATCGCGGTGAGGCAGACGATCAGAGCGCCGAGCGTGCCGGCCGCATAGCGGTGCAGCATTTCACGCCAGGCCTTGCCGACATCCAGCGGCCGACCCGAAAGCGGCGCGCTCGCCGTACGCTCGTCGGCCGCGGCGCCGATGGGCGTCAGATGGCCGTAACAGCCGGGCCAGTCGGGGCAGCCCAGGCCGGCATTGCTCAGCCGTACATAAGCTCCGAGCACGACCACGGCGAGGCACAGCGAAAATGCGGCAATGGCGACGGCGCGGACCAGCCCGGAATGACTCATGGCGCGTGCTAACCGATGTGCGAGAGAGCCAGCAGTTTTTTCAGGTCGTCGCGCAGCCCCTTGGGGTCCTCATGGGCATCGTAGCGCATCATCAGATTGCCACGCGGATCGACCACGAAGATGCTGGCGGCGCGCCGTTCGCCCGGGAACAGCGCCAGCAACGCCGCCCCCACGGACCCTTGCGCATTCAACGTAATCAAATTCGGCTGCTCGCGCGCAAGGAACTCGCGATCACAGCAATCCGCGGTCACCAGGAATACGCGCTGCACACGTGGGATCAGGTTGGCGAGCCCGAAATGCGTCTGGCGCATGAAATAAAGTGTATTGCGGCACTCGGCGTCGCAGTCGCCGCGGCCGATGTAGACCAGCGACCATTTGCCGCTGAAAACGCTCGCTGCGGCGGGCGCCTCGCCGCCGGGCGCGGCCTGAGTCAGGGCGACCTGGGGCAGCGCCACCTGCGGCAAGCTGCGCGCCGGAAGAATCAGCACGCCGTGATTGGTGCGGCCCGCGGGCCGCCATCCGGAACCGTAATAGATCAGGAACGCCAGCAGCAGCGGCGCGAAGAACAGCAGCGCCAGCAGCGGCAGCTGGCCGCGCTTCGGGCGCGCCGCGGAGGCCGGCGTGTTCATGGCGCGCTCATGGCGCGCTCCGGCGCCAATTCATATAGCCATACAACACCAGTGCCAGTGCGCCAAAGGCCCACCACTGGATCGCATAGGACAGATGGCGCTCGGGTCCGAGCCCGGTCGGATGCCAGTCGCGCACGAAACCCAGGGGCTGATCGGGATTGAGCAGCAGCTGGCGGCTCTGCAGCGGCCGACCCAGTGCCGCCGACAGATCGGCCATGGTCGGAAAACTCGTGAGCATCGGCCATTGCGCGCCAGGCACTGGTGCCACATGGCCCAGGGCGATGCCCGCGACCGGCAGATCATCGAGCCGCCCGGTCGGCGTCTGCGGCGTCGTGACATCGATTTGCACATCGGGTAGCTGCCGGCGGCTTGCGGTCAGCGGTACCCAGCCGCGATTGATCACGACGGTACGCCCATCGTTCAACCGCAGCGGCGTCAGCACCTCGTAACCCGGCTGGCCGTTGTGCGACATGTTGTCGAGTAGAAACTGATGCTCACCGTCATAGCTGCCCTGCAACCGCACCTGCGCATAGCGCGGCAGTGCCGAGGTGGCGCGCGCACCCAGATCGGTCAGCGACTGGCCGCCGGCGCCAAAGTCCTGCGCGAGTGCGCGCGTCTGCTGCGCGCGGTGCCATTGCCAGCGCCCGAGGTCGATGAACAGTACGACGGCCGCCAGCGTCAGCAGCGTCATCGGCCAGGTCGCGGACCAGCGGAATCGGCCGAATTCGAGTGTCAGCGGCAATGGTGGTGCTCCGTCGGCGAGGCGCGCATTGTGCAGGCCGGCCGCTATCGAGTACAGGCTTGCCCGGAACGGCCTTTATACTTGCGGCGAGCACGAAGTTTGCGGCGCCCGACCATACTTGCGGCGCCCTACCATACTTGCGGTGCCGTACCGCCGGAGCGCTGATGGAGCTGATGCGAATCCTGATCTTTGGCCTGCTGGCCGCAATCATCGCGAGCCTCGGCACCGCGCTCTATCACCTCTCCTCCGGTCGCGGCGACTCGAAGAAATTGCTGCGTGCCCTGACGTGGCGCATCTCGCTGTCGATCGCGCTATTCCTGTTGTTGATGATCGCCTGGCGCGCCGGACTCATCACGCCGCACGGCCTGCAGCAGTAGGCGGCGCGCATCCGCCGGCGGGCGGCGCGATGAGCCTACATGTCCGGCGTGAGCCGCTCGTCGAGAAATTGCTGCACCGCCTGGAACAGCTGCATGCGGTTCTTTTCCATGATGATAGTGTGCGTGCCTTCCCCGATCTGCACGTAGCGCTTGTATGGCGCATTGGTCAGCCTGGCGAAGTACTGGTACAGCATGTAGCTCGGCAGGTCGGCGTCCCACTCGGCGTGCACGAGCAGGGTCGGAACATGAATCCCGGCCGGGTCGTACTGCGCGGTGCCCGCGCTCCAGAACTCACGTCCGTCCTGCACCGCGCCGTTGGGTATGCGCAGCACCGGCGGAGTCTGGCTCGCACCCACCGGGTCGGTAGCGAAGGTGGCATCCGCCCAGGCGTCGAACCAGCCGGCGGGGATCAGATCCGCTTGCTTGTCTTCGGGTACGCCCCTGAGCCATCGAGTCTTGGCAGCTGCGCGGGTGACGGTGCGGTAAGCACCCAGCGTGGCGCTCGGGTCAACGAGCTGCGGGCTTGTGGAGATCCAGAGGGGCGCGTACAGCACCAGGCGGTTGACCTTGTCGTTGTGCTGCGTCGTGTACCAACCCATGATGCTGGTGCCCCACGACCAGCCGATGAGGTTGATCTTCGAAACGCCTCGGCGCTTGAGTATGAAGTCGACGGCCGCAGCTACGTCCTTGACGGCGGTTTCCGTGCGCACGATCGGCGCGTGCTCTTCGGCCGGCTGGTCCATTTCCGGCGGCCGCGTCGATCTACCAAACCCACGAACGTCGACCAGATACACGTCGTAGCCGTGTCGGGCGATGTAATCCATCCACGACACACCGTTCAGCTCCAGATCGAACACCGTTTCGGAAGGGTAAGTTGCGCCGTGCACATACAGCAGGATTTTGTCGGCCGTGAATCGCTGCATGCCCGGTGGGTGCTTATTGCGCACATAGAGCCCGACCCCGGCATCGACAGCCGGAACGGTGAACTCCTCCATGACGATGGTCGGTTCCTTGGCCATGACGGCGGATATCCCGACAGACACGACGGCGAGCGCCCCGGCCAGATGCCGCGCGCGCTTCAGTTCCAGTTTACCAGCGCGTTCCATGGGTTACCCGCATAGCGCCGCGGCTCGATAAGCTAGCCTCAGCAGCTCAACTCCATACTTCTAATTCCACGCACGCGGCATTGATGTACTGCCGGACTCGTTGCATGATTCGCGTCACTTCGTGTGGTTCGCGTTGTGGCTCGTCTACCCGAACCCGCCGATCCCCGTCGCCAACGCGGATCTTGGCCGTCTCATAACCTCCGACGACGCCAGGGAAAGACTCATGTCCATTCGCGCGCTGGTCTTCGATGCCTATGGGACGCTCTACGATGTGCAATCGGTCAGAAATCTTGCCACCGAATTGTGCGGCGACCAGGGCGAACTCATTACCCAGCTCTGGCGGCTGAAGCAGCTCGAATATACATGGCTGCGCAGTCTGATGCGGCGCTACGAAGATTTCTGGTCGGTCACGCGAGCCGCCCTGGAATTTACCCTGACCAGTGCCGGCATCGTGCCGGCCCCCGCGCTATGCGATCGGTTGATGAACAAATACCTGCATCTCGATCTGCATGAGGAGGCGGAACAGGCGCTGGAGTCGCTGAGCGACTACAAGCTCGCGATTCTCTCGAACGGCAGTCCGAACATTCTCGACGCGCTGGTCAAATCATCCGGGGTCGCCGGACGCTTCGCCGACGTGATCAGCGTCGATCGGGCGAAGCGATTCAAGCCCGACCCGGAATGCTACGCGCTGGTCGAGCGGGCCCTGGGGGTCGTGAAAGAAGAGGTCATGTTCGTCTCGTCGAACGGGTTTGATATCGCCGGTGCGAAGTCCTACGGCTTCAAGGTAGCCTGGATCGAACGCGGCGGCGGTGCGCCGCCGCGGCGGGACTCTGCCATCGGGCCCGCTGAATTCTTCCGGCTGATCCGTGGTCGTGCCGAACAGCTGGGTTATGAGCCTGATTATCGTGTGACACGCCTGACCGATCTGGCGCCGCTGGTCGGTGCGGCACCAGCGTCGTAATCACCGGAATGTCCATGTGAGCCCGAGCGACAACTGAGTGGGAATTCCTAGGGCCATGGAATTCCCGGTCGACGCGCAGCGCGTCAATTCGCGCTCTTTCCCGACCACACTGCCAGCACTTCGGGTGAGCCCTGGGCGCGCACGCCGTTGTCATTGAGGATGTCTTCGGTGGCGGCGACCATTTCCTTGCGCGGGAACACCAGCGTCTCGCCGCCGCGATGTTCACATCGGATCACTACGAACTCGTCCTTCAGATCGCGCAGCAGTGCCACCAGATGTTTCAGGCTGCGCACCCGAGTGCCGTTCAGCGAGTAGACCACCGTACTGAACGGGTTGGCGTAACCTCGGGACAGCTTGTTGGGGAAGAATGGTGATGAAATCACCACGAGCTCCTCGCGTTCCGCGCTCGGCATGTCGCCGCGCAGCGTGATCAGTGGACTGCCGATGGCGCTCAGGACCCGCACCATGTCGCCATTTTGCGAGACGACGTTGATGAACTGCGCCGTGGCCTTGGAAAATACCACCGGTCCATAGATGAAGTAGGGTGGGTAGTCCCCTTTGAGCTCCGGTATCAGGTTTGGCCGCCCGGACGCGATCCGCGGGGCGACTTTCAGCGGCTGTCCCGCACGCACGATGATCAGCGGCACGGTGCCGTTCTTCGCGACTTTCTGCACCAGGTAGCGAAAACTCACACGCAGGTCGCCTTGGATGTGGATCATGCCCTGGTCATCCACCGGCGCGTCGGCGATCTGCGTGATGACGTCCCACTCCTTCAGCGGATTGGCGCCTTCGCCCGGATAGGGCCGTCGAACGACGATACCGTGAATGGAATTGTCCAGTTTCAGAAAGCTGCGCAGCGCGGGATTCTCGAGCGTCTGCAATTCGTCATACAAAGCAGGCTTGCCGTCGTAGTGGCCGGCGGCGATGGCCTGCAGGAACAGATCGATCTCCTCGTTCGGAATGATGTAGCCGATGTTCTGCGCATTGTTGAGCGCGCTGAATGCGAGCCCGATCATTTTGTCGCCCGCCACCGCCGGGCCGCCGCTGTTGCCGGGATTGATGGCCGCATCGATCTGTATGCGCAGCCCCGAGACGGAAAGTCCGTAGGGCGTAAATTCAATGCGTGAGACGATGCCCTTGGTGATGGACAGGGACGTGCCTCCCGTGGGAAAGCCGTAGGCCAGCACCGCATCCTTGATCTCGGGCACCTCCTGGGCACGCTTGATCGGCGCATGGCTGTCGAAGAACGATTCGTCCTCGAGCTTCAGGACCGCAAGATCGATTCCCGGAGCGATGGCCTCCACCGTCGCGGCTATCTTGTCGCCAGCCTGGTTGGCCTGCACCTGTACCTGACTGGCGTAGAGCACCACATGCGCGTTGGTCAGGATGCGCTTGCCGTCGATGACGACTCCTGATCCGCTCACTTCCGAAGGTTGCTGTTTGGACCAGGGCCGGACCACGTCGGGGTAGCGCATGGTGGAGAACACTTTGACGACGGCGTTGGCAACGTCCGGCGCCTGAGGCTGGGCCTGCGCCTGAGCCTGGGCCTGGGCCTGGGCCTGAGATTGGGCCGGGCCCTGCACGCGGGCCGGCGCCTGCGCCTCGGCCGGCGTAGGGATCACTTCGGCCGGGCTCGGGGTGAGCTCGGTGGTGCCGTCGGTCGGCGCTGCCGTTGCTGTGGCCATGGTCCACAGCAGACAGCCGGCGATGAGGCAGCCGCGCGCGGTAGCGATCGATTCCCTGTAAATCATGACGACGCGATCCTTCTCGCCCCGTGGCAGGGCTTTTCCCCAATTGTCGCACACCGGCTCCGCGCGGCTGCTGCGCCGCCGTGCCGTTTGCCGTTGCCGCCGACACGAACACGCCGCCGCCAGAACGGTTAGAGTGCCCGGCTATGACGCGTAAGCCCGCAGCGCATTTGAGCCGTCTCTCCAGCGACACGGCCGTGCTCGAGGAGCTGAAGCGGCGCGAGCCCGTGTTTCATCGGCTCGAGCCCGGCGCAACGCGCGCTGATCTGGAGAGCATGACGGCGGCGGAGTTCCGCGAGGTCGGAGCCTCAGGCCGGCGCTACGATCGCGAGTACGTCCTGGATATTCTCGAAAAGCGGCTGGAAAATCCTGCCGAGGACGTCTGGGAGACCAGCGATTTCGATTGCCTCGAGCTGGCCCGCGACACCTACCTCGTTACCTACACGTTGCTGCAGCAGAAGCAGCGTGTGACCCGTAGATCCAGTATCTGGCAGCGAACCGGGCAGAGCTGGAAGATCCTCTATCACCAGGGCACCGTCGTCGAGCCGGACTGACTACTCCGTCACCTGCATCGAGTCGACGAAATATTCCGTGTCGCCGAAGCATGAGCTCGGCAGCCACTTATGCTGCTGGAAATGCACTGCCACGCGCTTGCCGAGGCTGGCATTGATCTTCGCGGCGACGTCGTCCTGCGGGACCGTGAAATAAAACTTCTCGGACACGGTGCCGGGCATCGTGACCATGGCCATCTCGCCTTCCCAGGTCTTGCAGAACCAGCCCTTCTTGGACAACTTCTGCACGAAACCGGCGCGCTCGCCCGTGGAATAGGCCCAGTGCAAACTGAGCCAGCTGTAGCCGGCCAGGCCCGCGATCACTACCACCAGGAAAATAACGAGTACTTTTGTCATTGGTCGGTACAACCCGCCGCAACGCGCAACACCGGTAACGATCGGTCGCCGCGGCAGCGATTATGCCTCGCACCCGGGCAGCCGGTCGAATTGTGCGCGGTATACTGAGCTTGAAGACCCATGGCGTCACCCGCATCGTGCCGGCGCGCGGGCTGATCAGACTCCTGGGTATGGCACCGGCGGCGACATTCATGAAGCCGAAGCGGAAAAAGTAACCTGTGGACGCTGGCATGGTCTCCAAAAACGCCATCCGGCTCATGGCGCTATCGCTCCTCGTCATTGCCCTGTTCATCCAGGGGTGCACTACAGGCCGAGCGCATCGTCAGTTGCAGCGGGCGGTCGCCGTGCTGGAACAGCGAAGCGATCCGGACTCCCTGGCCGCCGCCGCAGTGCTGCTTCCTCTTACTCAACCCAATGCGGCCGCAGCCCAGGCATTGCTCGCGCGCGCCACGACCGTGGCGCCCACGCGCGCCGACCTCGCATGGGTCGAAATCGAGCAATGCCGGCAAGTTCCCGGCTGTGACCCCAGACCCGAAGAGCTGCGCCTGCGCGCCCTGGATCCGACCAATGGCGCCATTTGGGTCAATGCGCTGGCTCGTGCCAACGCAGCGAACGATGAGCCGGAAAAGATGGCCGCCCTCGCGGCGCTGGCACGCAGCGAGCGCATCGATGTCTACTACACCATGCTCACCGTGCATCTGACGCGAGCGCTCGCGGCTACCCATAAGATCGCGCTGCCCGACGCGCTGGTGGAAGTCATTGGCGTTCTTAGTGCGGAGGTGATTCCGGCCTATAGCGCCACGTCCAGTGCCTGCAGGGGCGAGCGGCTCAATGATGCCGCGACAGTCGAAGACTGCCGGCGCGTTGCCTCGGCCATGGAGCGGGGCGACACCTACATCACGGAATCAATGGGTGTGGTGATTGCGAAGCGTGTCTGGCCCGCCGATTCGTCGCAGTGGAAAGCGGCCGCCGAGGTGCAGCGCGTGTCAGAGTACCGTAAACGGTTGTCGACGCAGCAGGATATGGCATCGCTCCGCGATCCGCGCTGGACGGAAAGGCACCTGGCGCTGTGTGCACAGAAGCGGAGCGAACAGGATGTACTGCTCGCCGAGCTCATCGATGAGGGCAAGAGCCCGGATCCGCCGCCTGACTGGGTTCCGTGAGCGACGGCGACGCACAGACAGGCGGCGAGGCGCTGATCGTCGATTCCTGGCACCGCAACGCGCAGGCCTGGACGGCCGCGGTGCGCAGCCAACGCATCGAGAGCCGCGCGCTGGTCACGGACCGGGCGATTGTCGATGCCGTGCTCAGCCGCTCGCCGCAGTGCGTGCTGGACATCGGTTGCGGTGAAGGCTGGCTCGGCCGCGCACTCACGGCCAGCGGCGTCGAGTCGGTCGGCATCGATGTCGTTCCGAGCCTGATCGCGCAGGCGCAGGTGCAGGCCGAGGTGCCGGCGGCCGGAGTCGGCGACTTTCGCGTCATCTCCTACGAGCAGCTTGCGGCCGGTGCACTCGGAATCACCGCCGACGTCGCGGTCTGCAATTTCTCGCTGCTCGGCAAGGAATCGGTCGACACGGTGTTCGCCGCGATGCCCTCGCTGCTGAAGCCCCGCGGTGCTTTCATTATTCAGACTCTGCATCCGATCGTGGCCTGCGGAGAGCGGCCGTACCAGGACGGCTGGCGGGAAGGATCCTGGGCCGGGTTCGGCGCCGAGTTCACCGACCCGGCGCCGTGGTACTTCCGCACGCTCGGCAGCTGGCTGCAGTTGTTGCGACGCCACCGATTGCGGTTGCTGGAGCTGCGTGAACCGCTGCATCCGCGCTCGGGACTGCCGGCATCGGTGATTTTTATTGCCGACGTGACGGAGTGAACACAAGCTGCAACCCGGCAGTCATAAAATACCGCAGTTTCAAAATATCACCGCCTCGACACGGGCCGCCGACCGCAGCTAACAGTGCATCCAAAAGATTGCAGACCACGCCCATGGCAAAGCGACTCTATCCGCTGCGCATAGAGCCGTGGAGTGCGGTCAGGATCGCCACGCGTGGCGAGACCTGCGCCAAAGCGCAGGCGCTGCGTGACAAGCGCTTGCTGGCGCGCGATGCGCCGGCGCTGCCCCTGAAGGGATGCACGATGTCGGTAGCGTGCAACTGCATGTACCGGCATTATGCCGACCGGCGCGCCGCGCCGCGTCGTGACGCCGCCGGGACTGGAAAGCCTGCGCCCGGGATGCCGGTCGAGCGGCGCGGGATGCGCGGCCGTCGCGGCGCCGACTGATCGATCCTAAGCCGCGAGCCGCTCGCGTCGGCGCTATCATTTGCCGATCGACGCCGCGCATTGCGGCGCCCCTTTCCGGTGGCTTGCATGAATCGTGTGCTGGTTGGAGCCGTGTGCACGGGCCTGTTCATGATCGCGGGCGCGGCTGCCTGGAGCGAGCCGGCAGCCCTCATCTCCGGAATCGAGTTGCAGTACGCCGACGACAGCGTTCGCGTCCAGGACGATTTCTACCGGCACGTCAACGGCAAGTGGCTCGCGACCACGCAGATTCCCATCGACAAAACCGGCTACGACTCCTGGCACAAGCTCGATGACGATGCGCGCGCGCAGTTGCGCGACATCGTCGAGAACCTGCGCACGGCGGCGGACCCGGCCGACCCCGACCAGCAGAAGATCGCCGATCTTTACGCAAGCTTCATGGATGAGGCGACGCTCGAGCAGCTCGGCTTGCGGCCGCTCGACGCGGAGCTCGCCAGGATCGACGCGCTGCAGAGCAAGCGTCAGATTGCCTCGCTGATCGCCCGCTTCAACCGGATCGGCGTGTCCGCGCCTTATTCACCATTTGTGCACCAGGATGCCAGGGACTCCAGTCGGTACGTGTTCGACCTGGCCCAGGACGGTCTGGGGCTGCCGGATCGCGATTACTACCTGCTGAACGACAAGGAACTGCGGCAGGCGCGCGGTCTCTACGTCCGGCACGTCGAGCAGATGCTGCGGCTGGCCGGCGACATGCAGGCGGCGGCGCACGCCCGGGAGGTGTTCGCGCTCGAGGCCGGACTGGCCCAGGCGCAATGGACCAAGGTCGAGAACCGCGATCCGGTGAAGACCT
>Ga0302325_10025753_pt1 | contig 12223 bp, 9 predicted proteins | sample Palsa_T0_2_FD_201948 | JGI IMG/M metagenome (GOLD analysis project Ga0302325, IMG submission 201948) | Peat permafrost microbial communities from Stordalen Mire near Abisko, Sweden - Palsa_T0_2 | ecosystem: Environmental > Terrestrial > Soil > Palsa > Peat permafrost | place: Sweden: Abisko...
TAGCGTCTAAGAGACTTCTCTCAGACCTCAGAACTGGTGAAAGAAGATAAGTACTAACCTGCGATCCTCACAGGACGATTTCGTCTCATCTTGCCCTCCATCTCTTGTTTCGTGCCCAAAATTAAATGAAACACAAGAAATCAATGCAATATCACTTGAAAGAAAAAGAAAATAGATATTCGAAGTTGGTAGACTTGGTGGCAGTGACTGGCGTAGGCTTCACATGCTGAGATCGACAGACTTAAGCTTTGCAGAATTCAATGATCATTTCGGGCAAAAGATTATATTTGTGGGAGACTGTATTTTGAGTTTTCCTTTTAAGCAAATTCGAAAGTGTATAGTTCTGTATTCCTATCTGAGATGCCAGCTCAGTGCCATCATAACGCTTGGTGAAAGCTCATCGATATCTATCTAATTTTGCGTTTGTTCTGGGGCCTGCATCAGAACGCTGATTTGGCTTTTACCCCTTTTGGTTCCCTTGGCGAGTATCTAGTTTCAAGCTTCGCTTCCCTTAATTATTCCCTCCCCCCCAATCCTCTCCTCACACCACCTCAATAGCGGCTCACCCCAAATTCCCCATCCCTTATAAACTCTTATCTCCTCCTCCCAACCTACAACCTGACTCATCAACGCCTTCAATTCTTCTACACCGAGCTCCATCAGGGGTGTCACATACGTCCTGACTGTAAACAGTACCGCGCCACTGCTTCCGAGTCTTGTGAACGTCTGTCTTTCTCTCCTAATCGTCAGTCTTTTCGGCGAAACCACTCCCTCAGGAACGCTTTCAGGAGAGTCCTGGAATAGATTCGGTGTAGTCTGAATAAACAGATTTGTCCTTTCCATACTCGTTTTTGGAGAGAGGTGGTCAAAGTATCTGTTGCTCGTCAGTCAACCAGCCCAACATAAATTTTGGGAGGAGATCATACCGATTAACACTCCCACCCAACTTCTCCTTCCATCCAGGGACAGGCTGGTGTAGATTCGCCATTGAAGTCCCGACCCGCTCCTGCAGTTTCCACCCCGCTGGGAATAAAGTCGCGGAAGCCTGTAAATGGTATTCGCCTGTCTCTGGCTGCTTCATAAGGATGTTGAAATCTTCCATTGAGAGCTTAGCCGCGACTTCAAGTGGATCCGGACAATTCTGTTGTCCGATAGGAAAGATTTCGTTGGTGAGATGGTTGTGGATTGCTGGTCCGGAAGAAAGAGTGGTGATAGTAAAGTGTTGAGGAAACCGAGAGGATAGGAAGGATGTGACGAGGGAGAGGACTTCGTGGCATGCTGCTTCGGCGCCGGGAAGACACTGGATGACTTGAGTATGCTTTGCGCACAGTAGACTGCAGCGGAGGAAGTGCTCGGGCAGGTAGTTGGAGTCAAGTGTTAGCCAGTTCGATTCGTCAAGGCGCTTGAGGCCCATGGCCATTTTGGTGGATGTTCGTTCTCGGAGCGGTGGGAATTGGTATGGCTTGACATCTTGTGAAAGCTTGATTTCTGTGTCGGGGACTGGTTTTCGAGGCTTGCAGAGTGTACGATGGAAGGTCTGCTCCCAGATACTTGACAGTGGCCGGTCTGCAGAGAACAGCTGAATGAAGAACATGAAGCCTAGTGCTAGGAAAAACACAAGGCCGAGTGCAAGAAACATCATGGCTGAGAGACTGATGGTGAAGTGTTCTTGAATGAAGAAGTGGAGCTGAAGCCTGTCGACTCTCACAACGTTCTGAAGGTGAGAGGGTAAATGCTTCTCTTGCTCAAAAGCAAATTGGTCTGAAAATCCCGGCGTGTTGCTTAGGAAAGGTATTGGGTACGGAAAAAGTCTCCTTTCGTCTTGCCGCAGGAGGGAGACTCCGCTGCGCAGATAGAAATAGGATATCAAGCAGTGTAACCTAGGAGGCCTATCCTGCCTCTCCAAAGCCCTTCCATTGTAGCGAACCAGGACCTTATGTTCTCTCGACCTTTTCATACTTTTCAACGAGTCTCAGACAAGCGGCGGTCATTCAACACTTGTAGCATGACGGGCAACCTACTTCAGGAAAGCTCACCCCAAGCTCCTTCACAGCTTTCAGACTCTAATTCTCAACGGAAGCATCCCGAGTGGAAGCCCAGCCAAACGAAACAACCCGTCTCTCCCGAAAGGCTGTCCCAGTGGAGCTGGCTTAACTCATCACACACCAAGTGCAAAGGATAACAGGGATGTGGCAGCCAATAGAACTATCGAATAATCCGAACATCGCAGGGTATAGAGATCGATAGTTCCTGCATTACTAGATTTCCCTTGCGGTTCCTGCGGCTCTTCAGCTCGCGGCCAGCATACTGGTGCATGAAGAAATGAACAATCATGTCACGGCAATGACGGCACGCTCATAGGTTGAGGGCCTCGTGTCTAGCGTGAAGGCCGGGTGCTAGTTCGCTGAAATGTAACCCAACGCCCGGGCTAAAGCCAAGATCTGGATCCAGAATAATATGACCGCGGCAAACGCGCAATATCGGGGAAGAAATGACAAAACTTAAGGCTGAAGGCTCAAAAGGCCGTTCCACTATCGAGCCAGCGCGGTTTGTGGTCTGTGCAGGGATCGGCGAGAGCTGAGATTGGCGGGCCCAAGATCTGTGTGAAAACGCCCGACGGATGCCAGAATCCATGCACGTCTTTGCATCACCTCTAACCACCTGCAGGCTTCTGACTCTTACTCTTCGGGATGAAGAACCGAGTGGATGGATAAGAAGCGGCTTCTGATGCGAACTTCTTCATGGCTGGAAGCCCTTGGCCCTAAGCCGAGCAGGGAACCAATGCCAAAGAGAATCCGGCTTATGCTGTGCAAGGATGCTGCAAACCCAACGACATGTCTTACTCTGAGGATATTTCGAACATTTTGAGGCTTGACCATTTCACCCTTGGGGACTGGGAATGCCCAGATGCAAATGGGTAGTCAAGATCTATGTCAAGGGCACGGGCACGGTTTGGCCAGGCAAATCATGCTCAGCGGGATTTCATTAAAATCTCATGTCAATTGCTCAAAGCAAGTGGAAGTATTACTCTGCCCCAGGCATCACACTCCATCGAAAGACGGCGTTATGAGTCCAGGGAGAGTTATCTTGCATGCAGAGGTCCTCGCTGAGTCGACTCAGCTCGCTTCTTATTTCCTGAAGCTGCCCCACCGTTCAGGATCTCTATCATCCCTCTTCGCAGCCTCAACATCAATCCCATCGAGTTTCTTCCCCATATCTACATTGCGAGGGTCAGTGATCGTGCTGTTCAAGCCACAAGTCGAAAGACGGAAGTTGGAAACAACTGAAAATTAACGCTTTTTCCAAGGGGTTATGTCACCTGAAACTTTGTTCCTCAAGGCGATCTGAAGCCATGAAGGCCAGCCTCGAATGCCGGACAGGAAGCTGTGCCCCGCAGGCAGGATCAATTGCCCACCTCTGCCGGAGACGATCTGATTGACAACAGCTGAAGATACCTCTTCCGGTTCTAGGACTGGATCTTTGAAGTTTGGGTTTGAAGTCAAGGCCTCAATCAACGGCGTGCGAATCCAGGTTGGATTAACGACCCTATATTCTCGTTAGAGGAAGCAATCACTCTCATTCAAAATAAAACTCACGTAGTCCTGACGTCAGGGGCGTTGTATTTCGACCTCAGCTCCGCATGCAAACCTTCATGAAAAGCAATCGCACTCGCTTTCGTGCAACCATAATCTATAATGTTGGAAGCAACCACAAACGACGCCATACTCGCGATTGTGACAATATGACCATGGTTCTTCTTGATCATCGCTGGGAGGAATTCTCGTACCATCCAGAAGTGCGAGATAGTATTAACCTCGAAAGTCTTCCGGATGATTTGCTCTGTGCTCTCCAGAATGGGTAGGCCGGTGCCGACACCAGCATTATTGATCAGGACAGTTGGCTCGCCATGCTCCTTGCGGATCTGCGCTGCAGTAGAAGCAATCTTTTTCGAGTCGGTGACATCGCACTGGTAAAAGTAGACACCAGAAGCTTTCTCTCATCAGCATCAACCCACTAAAAAGGTATTTTCAAACTTACGAGGCTCAGTTTTAGGAGAATTCAAATCCAAAACCACAACCCTAACCCCCCTCTTCGCAAAGTCCTCCGCCATCAACTTCCCAATCCCGCTACAACCCCCGGAAATCAAAACCAGCTCATGGCTCTTCACGAACCTCGCATCTTTCTTCCAATTATTCGCCGCCCACTGCGATAACTTCCTATTCACGAACCGCAAAACTCCCCAGCCGAGCAAGACCGATAAAGTGCGAATCACCACTTGTGAAGTAATGAAAGGATGAACTCGTTCTGGCAAGAGTTCTCGTAGGTTTTTGGGATAGTAGAGGAGAGCAATGAGTAGTGGTGCCGTGATGCGGGGATCAAAGAGCGCGAGCCTTATCGGCGCTGTAAGGATGGAGAGTGGACTCATTTTCGAAGCAGACATTATTAGTAATTAGAAATTTAGAAGAAAGGTTTAGATTGAAGAGTATATATATACATCTGTACTGTACTTGTACAACAGTGAATAGAAAGTATACAAACAGCAGGTCATCGTTCACCTTGGCAGGTCCCGCACCATTGCGGGATGTTCATGTTCATGCCTGCCGAGGGTCAAAAAAGTGGGGATGGTGTGGTCCTCCAACCCAATAATGTCGGGAATTTTTTTACGATGTTTGCTCTGTTATCGGTACCGAGGTTCACGAGATGTTTTGCGGTGCGTGGGGTGGTGGATCGTTAATACGCAGGTACGCGACGGATGTCAGATGTTTGTTTCAACTCTCCCGGGGCCGGCAGTGGTTCGCTGTGCGTCATTAAAGAGGAATGATTGGAATCATGAAAGCCTAATTTTATATGAAAAACCACTCGAAATCCTCAAAATTAGAAATGACCATCAAGTGTCAAAGTGCCCGTCTTGGTGATCAGATACTCGTTGATGGCAACATCTTTTCCAGACTCCTTTCCATAACCCGATTCCTTGATACCTCCGAATGGTGATTCGGCGGCCGAGGAGTTGCCTTTGTGAAATCAATACGGTTCTTTTTTCAATTTATGGATCTGGACACTTGCCTGTATTCATACCAATCATGCCAGCTTCGAGATTCTCCAGAAGTCTCCAGGTTCGGTCAACGTTCTTGGTGAAGTAGTATGAAGCCAATCCCATCTACAATCTGTCAGTCAAATCCTCAAGAACTCTTCAATACCACTCACGCTGGTATTATTTGCAGCCTGGACTGCCTCCTCTTCTGTTTCGAAAGAGTAAAGAGCCAGTACGGGGGCAAATGTCTCTTCTTCCGTAATCAACATTTCCTTCTTGGCTCCCAAAATGATAGTTGGCTCAAAGAAGTATCCACTCTTTCCCATCACTTTTCCACCACCAAGGATGATTTGACCACCATGCTTCTTAGCATCCTCGACTTGATTGAGAGCTTTGTCGAGACTTCGTGGTGTGGTTACTGGTCCCATGGTGGTTCCTTTCTCGGCACCATGTCCAACGACCAATTTCGAAGTCTTCTCTTTCAAGAGCTCGGCAAATTTATCGTAGACCCCCTTTTGAACATAGACTCGATTTGCAGTGATACAAGCTTGGCCTGCATGTCGCCATTTGAGAGCCATAAGCGCTAGATTTGGTGAGCCAGCTCTGTTGGAAGCCTGTCTCAGAAAACTCACCATCTGTTGCTTGATAGAGGTCTGCATCATCAAAGATCAAGAATGGGCAGTTTCCTCCCAGTTCAAGGGTAACTTTCTTCAAACCATCTGAGCATAATTTCGCAACCAACTTGCCAACACGAGTCTAGTAGAATGTTAGTCTTGCAATGAGCGATATATGGAAATTTGACTAACAGATCCCGTGAAAGTAACTTTCTTAATCAATGGATGACGGCAAAGAGCTTCACTCAAGGATGGAGTATTTTCGAGACTTGTTGTCAAGACGCTGAAGACTCCCTTAGGGAATCCAGCTTGCTGGGCTAGATTCGCCAGAGCCAGGACAGAAAGTGGAGTCTCAGGAGACGGCTTTACAATCATGGTGCAGCCAGCGGCAAAAGCAGCTCCAGCCTTTCGTAATACCATGCTGTAACTATTAGCTACTAATTTACGTGATGGCTGATGCCACTTACGCAATAGGGAAGTTCCACGGGACGAGAGCAGCGGCCACACCAATAGGTTGCTTCACAGTGAAGACTCTTCTTCCAGGAGCAGAAGGTGTCTGAATCGTTCCCGTAACTCTCTCTGCCTCTCCGGCGAACCACCAAGTGAAGCCCAAAGCATAGTCAAGCTCTCCTTGAGATTCAGCCAGTGGCTTTCCAGTCTCATAGGTGACAATGTGAGCAATGTCATCTTTGTTTTCCCGGATCAACGCATCCCATTTCAAGAGCCACTGAGCCCGAGCGCGTGGGTTGACCTTTCTGAAAGTCTGGAATGCCTCGTGAGCTGCTATGACTGCAGCATCGACGTCTTCGGCCGCGTTGTCTGGAGCAGAGGCCCAGACTTTTCCGTTCCCGGGATCTGGAGTGGAATGAGGATTTGCTCAGAACCAGGGGTAATGGAAGCCATGCCTACGACATCGAATCTCTTGCCGGACCTAGCTTCAACCCATTCTCCATTGACAAGTGACATGTCCTTGAAAAGAGAAGGGTTCTTGACCTGGACTTTGTCAGCTCGGTCCCCTTTACTCGTTATGCCCGGATGTGGTAAGCTTACCTCAAATGGAAGCTTGTTTGCCATTTTGGACGAATTTGGTAAAATAATGTGGGCTTTCAAGAGATGAACCTGCGAAGTATTTTAGGAAGAGGAACATCTATTAGATGTGAGGTTTGCCATCGGGAATAAATCGGGATAGAGCAAGGTGGGGTAATCGCGCGCGGGGTAAGAGCGCTCCAGAGGAGGCTGACTGCTCGTGGTGAATGGCCTCACGTCGTACGTGTACGTAGTACTGTATTATTAACTCCCGCTCTCATGTTTGTGATCAAGCACGGCCTTTACTTCAAGTTTGTTTCTACGGGCACAGTAGCTTGGGGAACCACACGTGACTTACTGCCTTTCCATTCGAAGATGATACCACTAGCCACCCTTCTGATTCTAGAGTGAGGGGCTGCATATTTGGAGAAGTTAGAGAGATTCAGGGGATCGCCAAGACGCCTGTTAAAATAGTTCACACCCAATTGTTCCGGTTTCAGGGGTCATCACGTGATCCACTCCTCCGCCCTCCTTCTGTTTTTGCCGATGTATTGTACGGTACCTATGTTCGTCCTATTGGATTTCGATTGACTCGCCAATAAATACATGCCTTCCAACTGAACCCAGGTTCTTTCTTTGCCAAGTCGGCTTTCCAGCCATTTGAGACTGGCGGGGCGAACGTGCCAAGCGTGGTGTCACGACAATCAAACAGTTTGAGCGGACAAGGCGTTACGACTTGCAACTTGCAAGACCCGCATACCCAGCCCCTGGAGAGCCGCACAAACAATGGTTCACAATATCGGCACCAACTGCATTTGTCTCAATTCTGTGAAACATCTTTTCGGGTGACGTTGACCTTAATTCGATAGGGTCAAACATCGCACTCCCCATTGCCCTTTGGTTGTGCATCTTCTCGTAACAAGCTGCTGGAGCATACATCTTCTACCGTGTTGGTGTTCGACACAATATTAATTATCCTTTCAAAGGTTTATGTCTCGACCAAACATTGGTTTCAATACTGGCTGGCTGGCTGGCTCCAATCCTATGGAGAAGCTCGAGGCATAACTGCTTCCCCACAGTTGTCTGTTTCAAGTAGTTGAACCTGGAGGCGACCTGATGGAGCCTCAATCTTTTTAATCCTATCAATCTTACGAGGTTGGGATTGTTTTGCAGGCTCAGATCATCAATTGTCGCCTGTCTCATATATTCCGTGATCCAGTTTTCTCATGTGAGTTGGCGCATTCGAGTCAGTAGTCTGGTTTCGCAGAGCCTATTCTTTCCATTTCTCAATTATCGCCCCCCTGCTGTTATATCCCAAGATACACCAGCACAAATGGCCCCATCTCCACAATCTAGAACCTATTTCTGTGTACTCGGAGGAAGCTGATGCAAGTTTGATGCTCTCCGAAGCCTGGTCTCCCTCAGGTCTCTGACAAACACCCTAGAAACCGCCTAGCTATTCTTATTTCTCCTCTTGAGACAGGCGATCCCGCTCCGGGAAAGTTTCAACGAAACCAACTGCTCTCGTATGAAACTCTCATTCTTGCTCACGCCACAAACCCTTTCTCTCCACTCACTCTCTTCATTCTTCACAACTCCTGGTTTGAGTTCTATTGCCTTTTCTCTTTATCCTTGCATTTTCAGCCCCTTTCCAGCTGCAGGGTAGTAATCACATTACTTTCAGAATGTACAACTCTGTGACTAAGCTTATGGCTCTGGCCCTTTGGCTACCCCACTTGTTGCTGCTCTTCCAGTTGATAGCGGATCAGGATTGGAGAGAAGATATGTCGTGAGTTCTATCAACCCCTGTGTTCAAGCTATCACTGACCTTTTCCAGGGAGGCAATGCCAACGTTGCATCTCTCATCGTCCGAGACGACGATCTCCTCGAAGCCCGCCACCATACAGGCCCGTTCTCTCTCTTCCCTGACTCGAATAAAAGCTGACTCCATAACAGAAGCTCAAATTGCAGCCAAAGCTGCCAAGACAGCTAAAGCCGGCCGAGACTTGACCTAAGAAGAAATCGAAGACGACGAAGACGACGCACTCCTAACCACCCTCGCTCCCGGCTGAGAAATTGAAGCTTGCCACCACACATGCATGTCGCTTCTCTGTTTCCTGACTAAATAAATGCTGATTCCGTGCTAGAAGCGCAGATTGCTGCCAAGGCAGCCAAAGCGGCTAAGGTTGCTTCTGCTCGTGATCTTGGTGCTCGTAAGCACCCTTGACATCCAAGTATAGAAAGTTCAAAAGTTAATCACAACTGTTTGGTTTCCGGAGTGGAAAAACGTACGCCACATCATACAGAAGCGCAGATTGCGGCCAAGGCTGGCAAAGTCTAAAGGAAAGGTGATGTTGAGATGGGTGTGGGGGTTTGGAGTTTGAGCATAGTGGGAAAACTTGAATTACTTCAATGGTACTGTACATTCAAAGCCAAACTTTGAGATTATTTGAAAGCCCAATTGCAAAGTGGGATAATCAGTACTCTCAAACATGCCAATGTCCCACTCAAAGCTGGACACTGAGATAATTTGACATCTGAAAGTTCAAAATCATATTCAGGCATGCAACAGGTGTCTAGAGATTTCAATATGGACATGGCAGTGAAGTCACTTGTCCATCATTATTCAATGCCGAAGACCTAACTATCAGAATCATCAGAATCGGCAAACATATCCACCGCCCTCGGCCGTCGTCTCGGCTGCCCAACCGGCGCAGTATCAGCTTTCACAATCGGCTTAATTTCCTCTTGAGGTGGCGGTTCGGGCACGTCCTTGTCCTCATCCATGGGCTCTCCATCGAAATCTTCCTCCATCGGCTCACCATCCACATCTTCGTCCTCAGCCATTGGCTCTCCGTCGACATCTTCGTCTTCCATCGGCTCTCCATCGACATCCTCATCGTCAACTTCCTCATTGTTCTCAACGTTCTCCTTCGCTGCGACTTCTACGGTCTTCCATCTACTTTTCCCCTTCTCTGCCTGTTCTTCTTCTTCTTTTCTCTTGGCTTCAATTTCTTCCTTAGCCGTTAAAGGTGGGTTGTTGAAGCAGCTGACAAACCACTCCTGGCTTTCTTGAGGGAAAACACACCACCCTTCCCACAAGCTCAAGATATTTCCCACGCTTCTCTTCCATTTCTCCCCTCGTAGTCTTCCCCAGTTCATTTTCCTTTCCATTCTGCCCAGTCCTTCGAAGACATGTCTATGTTTCAACGCTGCTTCGAAGAGTTGTCTGTAGCGCCAGGCATGTCTCACTCCACTAGTTGAAGATGATGATAAGATGTCGCTAATCAAGAAGACCCCTATGAGACTCGCAGCACTCGTGTCGGACTTCTCCTCATCCTCAGCTAGGCCGTCGTCTCCACTAATCTCTTTTTCTTTCTTGCGATCAGGATTCGCAGAGGTGTAGGCGAATGGTTTCTCAATATTTGAAATGATCATAGAGACGGCTTCATCTGCGCCTCTTCCAGCGTGGGAAATTGCGAAAGCAGTAATACGAGCTACATCCCCTTTACGCAGTTTTCCTGTAGTGGTTGGAAGACGAGCCAAGAGATGTGTTAATTTTGCCTTCTCGAGAGGATTGAGATATGCTTTTCCGTCATCTGTCAAAGCGCTTGGATCTGGGGGTGCTGCTCCGTGGTGTTGTCTTCGTGCTCCTTCATCTCCGGAATCATCTTCTTCTGAGGAATTATATTCTGAATCCGAAACGAATTCATCGAGCCGAGTAGTGTATTCAAATACTAACGGTTGATCCGGTGACTTCCATGCTGAGGACCCCTCGAACAGAGGTAGGTATTTTCCCTGCCCTCGGCGAGTTTGTGACCCTGTGAGGACCTCCCATAACCGCCAGCGAAACCAGACACCACCTGTACTTCTTGGATCCCATAGCCAAGCCCATTTCTCTTCACGCTGGACATCAGGTCGGCTCATAAGGAGGGCTTCAAACTCGGGTCCATGTGTAAGAAGTGATTCGATGACTTTGTGAATAAGTTTCAATTCCTTGATATCCCGCGGCGGTTGAACAGGAACATAGAGGAGAGGTCCACTTCGATTCATTTGCCCTGGGCCTGTAGGAGCGTATGAAGTCGGGGGAGCAAAGCCTCGCTGATGTGGAGGGGGAGCATGTCCGCGGCCAGCTCCCGCAACGTCTACTGGTTTTGCGCCGAAAGGCTGCGTAGCATTAGAACTTCCTAGTGTTGGCACAGTAGCAGAACTTGATATAGCCGCCGAGGAAAGATGTCGGTGAAGATTGAGATAGTACCCATATCCCAAATACCGATTCTGCAATGCATTGACTGCAGCATCAATATCATTGGCTGCTGTGTCCTTAGCCAGAGTGACAATGGCAGACATAGACTTCCTCTCGGAGTATACGCCTGGCCCTGAGGGTGGTAATATCCTGACAGCATCAACCGTGAGATTCGAAGGCAACAATGCCTTGATGCCAGCAGGCGACGTTCCTGGTGGCAGTGAAGCAAGTCGTAGTGTAGGCTTAGGAGCCGCTCTCTCTTCCTCCTTCCCTGCATCCCTCTCATATTCATCATCATCGATATTCAACGCTCGCTTTGGCGCCCTCTCCTCTGGCTCATAATCATCGAAAGCCAATAAACCCCTATCTTCCCTCCTCTCCCTCTGCTGAAACCCTTCATATGTCCTCTTCTTCGCCAAACTCGGAGGAGGCTGCCCTAAACTCCCCAGTCCACTACCAGCCCGCCCTCTCTCCCTCTCCCTCTCCACCGGTCCCCCAAACCCTCTCCCAGCAGAAGGTCCAGTCTGAGCGCCTAGTCCTTGCCCGCCACTATAATGTCTCTTCGGCGGTGCGCCTCCGAATCCCCCAAACTTATTTCCTCCACCATCATCCCTTCCAAACCCCGCAGAAGGCAACGGTATATCCTCATCATCAAAGCTCTTCACAAAGTCTTCATAGACAGCCTTGGTCTCTGCTTCTTCTCGCAGGCGCTTGGCTTCTGCTTCTGCTTTCTGCCGCTCGAAAAGGGATTTCTTCGTCGGTGCTTGGAGCTTGTTTTCTACGTCTGGGAACTCGGCGATTTTCTTGTCGGCCATTTTGCTGTGGCATTCATGTTTTTGTAGATTATGTGCAAGAAGGGGATGAAGCTAGCTGGTTGCGAGAGGGCGTGGTGCGTTGAGGATGTAAGTCGCGCAGGGTTGCCGTGTCGCGATCGGCTTTCTTCTCGGCTTCAATTCCGTCTTGTCTGTGCAGGGGTTAGAGAGCTTCTCCACTAACCAATGCTTCTCACGTAAACTTCACATTCAAGTACTGGGTTGTTTGCCCCCCCAAAAATCTGCCATATCCAAGTCATGGACATATTAATATTACTGAAACCAAAAATTCGAGTAGTTCTCATGTGCAAGATTGCCTCTAACTTGTCATGTTCCTAACCTCGTAATTGCAACAGGAGGCAGGCAGTTTTTATACTTCTATGAGAGACGTATTGCCTTTTATGGCCCCCCCCCCCAAAAAAGGGTATTTTTTCTTTGCCGTGTAAGATACACTTGTTTGTTTACGCAGTCTTCCACTTGCTGAAGGTCGTTG
>Ga0302325_10025754_pt1 | contig 12223 bp, 12 predicted proteins | sample Palsa_T0_2_FD_201948 | JGI IMG/M metagenome (GOLD analysis project Ga0302325, IMG submission 201948) | Peat permafrost microbial communities from Stordalen Mire near Abisko, Sweden - Palsa_T0_2 | ecosystem: Environmental > Terrestrial > Soil > Palsa > Peat permafrost | place: Sweden: Abisko...
AGGAAGGAAATCCAAAGGGCAATCGAGGACAGGAGAATCATCCGCTCATGCCAACTGGTTGTCAATTACTTAATGCGGCTTGGTTGGTGGATTGGGCATCACCGGTGCGTGTTGAGCGACTTCCTCTGTCCTTTGTTACCTTTCGTCTAATTAGATACGCAAGAGACCAAACAGTGACAAAGATAAATCCCAATCTGGTGTAGCGCGCATCGAAAGTAAAAATAGTTATTACAGCGCCCAAAATCCCAAGTACCAGTAAATACAAATTGTGAAGCATATTTTAACTCCTTAGTCATTCAGAAAAATTGGTGGAGGCTGTCATTGTTTTCCTGCCATGCCAATCAGCACAATGACGAGTATCGCAATGGGGATCGAAGTCGGCTGCCGATTGGGAAGGAAATTTTAGGGGCAATCGAGGACAGGGGAATAATCTGCCCATACAAGCTGGTTGTCAATGCTCAATGCGGCTTAGTTATGGGAATCACTGGTGCGTGTGCCGTTGCCAGCGACTTACCCGTCCCTCGTTCATACGGATACCTCGACCTTTCTGGAAAACGCGAATCATGCCATTCCAATCCTGAAGCCAAAAAAGAAATTTGCGAAGCCGCAATGGAGGCGGGACCGTCTCTGCCAAGTGCGCCAAGTGCGATTGCTCTTGACAGGGCAATAAGAAGCGACCATACTCCTCGCTCCTGGTTAATCCCACTTAATCGCTGCCCCACATTCCCCCTCCCACTAGGGCTTCTTAAGAGAGGTGTGCCACGAAAACTCAAGAACAAGAAGGAAATCTATTATGAATGACACACCGCAACAACGGAAGTGGATTGCGCGGACGCGTCTGGCAGCGACCAATGCCATGCTTGCGATCATGCTCCTACTGTCGGTCGTTACAACCAAATCAGCGCAAGCGCAAACTTTCACCACTCTACATAGCTTCGATGGCACCGAGGGTTCTTTTCCATTGGCCGGACTTATTCAGGGTACAGACGGAAACTTTTATGGGACAGCTGGCTTTGGCGGGGCGAACGGCGGTTATGGCACAGTCTTCAAAGTCACTCCGGCTGGTACGCTGACAGACCTTTACAACTTCTGTTCCCAAAGCGACTGCACAGATGGGGACAGCCCAACCGGGGGGATAATCCAGGGTACCAACGGGATGTTTTATGGGATAACGAACGTTGGGGGAACCAACGGCGATGGTACGCTCTTCAAAATGACATCGAGTGGAAAGTTGACGACGCTGTACAATTTTTGCTCCAAAAACGGTTGCACAGACGGCTCGAGACCCTTCGCGGGTCTAATCCAGGCTACTAACGGAAACCTGTATGGGACAACCTCTCTTGGGGGAACCAACGGCAACTATGGCACGGTCTTCAAAATCACACCTGGTGGCAAGCTTACGACACTCTACAGCTTTTGCGCCCAAAGCGGTTGCACAGACGGGGCCAACCCTGAAGGCAAGTTGGTGCAGTCCACCGATGGTAACTTCTACGGGACAACCTTCGCAGGTGGAGCTAACGGCGACTATGGCACATTATTCGAGATGCACACCGACTGGCAAGCTGACCACTCTTTATAGCTTTTGCGCCCAAAGCGGTTGCACAGACGGGTACAACCCTCAAGCTGGGTTCCTCCAAGCCCCCAACGGTAACTTCTACGGAACAACCCTTGGCGGCGGGGAGGACGGCGATTATGGTACGTTTTTCACAATCACCCCAGGCGGCACACTAACGACGGTCTACCGCTTTTGCTCCAAGAGCGGTTGCGCTGATGGGTACAACCCGAGTTCGCAGCTGGTCCAAGCGATCAACGGGGATTTTTACGCGACAGCCTCCGCAGGAGGGGCCCACGGACAGGGCACCATTTTCAAGATGACCCAAACTGGAACGCTAACGACGCTTCACAGTTTTTGCGCGAAAGGTTGCACTACGGGCGGCTACTACGCTACAGCAGGGCTAGTCCAGTCCACCAACGGGACGTTCTACGGGACAACTTACGAAGGCGGGACCGAAGGCGCAGGTACAGTCTATAGTCTGGCTGTCGGGCTAGGACCATTTGTGGAGACGCAGCCGACCTCCGGCAAGTTAGAAGCTGCCGTCAAGATTCTCGGCACCAATCTAACGGGTGCGACCAGTGTCACCTTTAACGGCACGGCCGCGGTGTTCAAAGTTGTGTCAAGTTCGGAAATCACCACCACTGTTCCGACAGGTGCGACCAGCGGTACGGTCGAAGTGACAACATCCCAAGGCGCGCTCAAAAGCAACGTGAATTTCCTCGTCATTCCATAGGGAAACAGAGATGGGGAAATTGCTGAACCACAAGGTCTGAGCATCGCTCTCCCCTTCCACCAAAACCATGTACTTAGATTCGACTTCTCGCAGTCGCCACAATCCATATAGGCAAGGCTTCGATCCAGTTTTCCAGCGAAATTTGTTATCGCCGTCAAGAGCCAGACGCATACGCACAGACGCTACCGTGCCATTCGGGTCCATGTAAGGCATCCGCACCGCTGGGGTTCTCTGCAGGGAGATTTGCCCCACGCCATGCTTTGCAGGAATTTGACTGGGAACCCTTTCTCCTTGGAGTATTGCTCAAGCGTGAGGGCCATGGTGTTTGCCGCCTCTCCGGGGCGATCTATTCCTTGTGCGTGGGAAGAGATCGCGCATCTCGAGTCCAGTCGCAGCGACGATGTCTGCAACGTGGCAACCGGCGAAGCAGTGGAGCAGCACGCGCCCGTCGTTACCCTCGCCGATAGACAGGCTGGCACGATTGTCATCGTGGGCCGGGCATAGAGCCACGTACCCGATGCGGCTTGGCCGGACATCTGGGAGCAGTTCGAGTACCCGCTGCAACGGTGTGATGGGATTTTTTCGCTGATTCATAACCGTTTCTCTCCTGGCCGCCTTTTTGGCGCCTGCGCCGCTGCCAGATTCTTTGAGCCCGACGTCGCCATGACTAACATCTCCGGGTTCCTCTTCCCTGACTGAGCACTCTCGGTGGATTTGTTTTCCTCCCTGATAAACGTCTCCAGGTCCGATTCTCTGATCATCGTGCGTCGCCCGATTTTCGTCCGCTTCAGCCTGCCTGAACTCAACCAGCACCGGATCGTCCACGGGCTAATACCGCCCAGGCGTTTGGCCGATTCCTCAACTGAAAATAAACACTCCATGCTCCACCCCCTTCGGAAACCAACGACTACATATCCACGCTAGCGCCGACGTGTGGTACGATCAACCTACAAATCATGCCACACGCATTGCTTACGATCCCGGTGGAAGTGCGAGTGCAGAAAATGGAAGCCACGTGGACACTGATCGAGTCGAACAGCCAACCTGAGTTCTGCTGCGAGATGTTTGGCCCACAACCAGAAAATAAGGAGTTCTTGGACGGGTGGTCCATTCGAGACCGGTTTCTCAGGCTTCGGCGAAACCAAACAGATTTGCTGAGATTTCTGCGATGGGCGGGCAGGTTTCCGAATGTCTTTCTTACATCCAGTTATGAAATGTCGGTGTTCTGGAAGTGGCAAGACCTCTTTCGGGAAGCGCTTTTGCGGAAGAACGTCGACTGGAAAAGAGGCTTTCGTTCGTTCCCTACCTTATTACTCGAGGAGCGCTTGGCGGATGTCCAATTCTTATTGGAGGGAAAAAGGTCGAAAGCCATCGTTCAAGCGGCATGCGGTCTGTACGCAATTGGGACAACCGTGGAGTTAGATCTCGTGAGCGGGGCGGAATTCAAATGGTGCGCTCGACCTGATTGCCGGCAGAAGATATTTAAGCCGGCTTCGCGACACCAGACGAAATACTGCAGCCAGGACTGCGCACACCTCCAGTCCATCCGGAACTCACGGGGAACGATCGTGAATTCTGAAGATGAGCGGTGGGAAAAGGATTAAGGAGCGTTTGATCGTGTCAATCTTCAAAAGAGGGAAGGTCTACTGGTATCACTTCTGGTCCGAAGGCCGTCACTTCCAATCCTCGACGAAACAAGGTAACCCGCGTGTGGCGCGGCAGATTGAGGCGGCATATCGAACTCGGCTGGCTAAGGAAGGGGTGGGAATCTACGAACGCAAGCCCGCTCCCACTTTTCCCGACGCAATGCGCGACTTCTTGTCATGGTCGCAAGCTGAACACACGGCGCATCCTCGTACCCATCAGCGCTACAAAACGTCGAGCGTCGCTCTGCTGCACTATTTCAAGAGCCGGCGTTTGGATTCACTCACAGCAGAAAACGTTGAGAATTTCAAAGCGGAGCGCTCTCGCGCTCTGGGCAAGCGAACAAAACGATTGCTTCGTCCCGCCAGCGTGAACCGAGAGTTGGCCTGCGGCAAGGCGATGTACAATTTTGTCTCGAAGTCCGGCGTCCTTCTCGATAATCCCTTCCGTGGCGGCCTCCGTGGCGGCGTAAAGTTTCTGGACGAGAACAATGAACAGACGCGTGTTCTCACATACGACGAGCAGAAGAAATATTTGGCAGCGGCATCCCAGCCGCTCAAGGACATCGCTGCGTTGATGCTGGAAACCGGGATGAGGCCCGATGAGGTCTACCGGATAGAACGTAAGAATGTGCACGTGGATGAAGGTTACGTCTTTAATCCCTTCGGCAAGACCAAGGCCGCCCGCCGCAAAGTGAACCTCACTACGGTAGCGTTGGATCTGCTGAAAAGGCGATTGGCTGCCATAAAAGGTCGATGTTTGTTTCCTCATGAAAAAGATCCGGACCGCCCGATGCTAAAGGTCAACAACGCGCATGAGGGCGCGCTCAGACGGAGCGGGTTGGCCGCATTCCGGCTGTACGACCTGCGCCACACTTGGGCGACAAGGGCAGCGATGTCGGGGATTGACCTGGTGAGTCTAGCGGCCATGCTGGGCCATGCGCGCATTCAGATGGTGCTGCGATACGCGCATCCTACCGAGCAGCATCAGGCTGAAGCCATGAAACGGCTGGAGCAGGCGGGCACGCGATGCCTTGACACTTTAACCCCAAAAGAGCAATATCTACCTCTGTATTAAACGCATTTAATACAGGTCTTACGGGCCTAAAGCTAGAGCCATTATGCCTTCCAGCCTACGCATTCCGATTCCCGTCCGACTTGTCTCAGCCACCGTCATCTTTATGGCGTTGCTTGCGTGCACTCCGCCGGCAGCGTCTCAATCTGCCTATGTGCGCGTCAATCAAGTTGGCTACGAAGCGGGCGAATCTCCCTTTCGTGCCTACCTGATGTCGCTGACGCCAGAAAGCGGAGCAACTTTCGAGGTAGTCAACTCCAGGGGCGCAACCGCGTATTCCGGCCATCTCGGTGTACTCGCAGGCACATGGAGCCACAGCAAAACTCTGGCTTACCACGTTTTCGCGCTCGACTTCAACGTCCCGGCTGGAGACCTCTACACGATTTCGGTACCCGGACCAGAGACGGCGACTTCCCCGCCTTTCGCGGTGGAGGTGCGGGACAGCCTCTATTCAGGTTTACTTTTGAACACTTTGTTCTTCTATGAAACCGACCGTGACGGGCCAAACTTCATCCTCAATGCGCTGCGCACGGACCCCGGACATCTTAAAGACAAGAACGCGCGTCTTTACGAAACGCCCCCGCTCGACAGCGACGATGATGTCGACAATGTCCCCCCCACTCCTCCCTTGGTGTCGTCGCAACTTCCGAATGCCGACGTGGCGGGCGGATGGTGGGATGCCGGCGACTACATGAAATACGTCGAAACCGTCAGTTACACCGCAGCTCTGATGCAGATTGGGATTCGGGATTTTCCGAATCAGATGGGTGCAAACGCAAAGGTCAACCCTCCCGTTCCGCCAGGCTCTGTCTCCTATGCGGGAACGAGCGGTACCGGAGCGCCGCAGTCATCCGACTTCACCGGCGAAGCGAAGTTCGGAGTTAGCTGGCTGATGAAGATGTGGGATGACAAGACACAGACCCTCTACTATCAGGTCGACAATAGTCAGGACTGGGATTACTACGGCGAAGGCAATCCCAGTTCTGCTACGGGTAACTGCGGGGGAACCTTTAAGACGTCTTACTGCCTGATCACCGAGTACGACATCTGGACTCTCCCGCAGGCGGCCGACAATTTCGAACAACCCGGAGATCCGCAGCCTTGCGACCCCTACACGACCTTCTTTATCTGTGATCGACCGGTATTCGTGGCAGGTCCCGCCGGTTCGCCCCTCAGCCCGAATCTCGCGGGCCGTCTCGCGGCTGATTTTGCGCTGTGCTACGAGCTCAACCGCGCCACGGATGCTTCTCTGGCGAAGCAGTGCCTCAAGAATGCAGAGGACATTTTTACGCTCGCGGATACCTCGTTCCCCGATCCTGCGCCGACGGTGGGTTCGGGCACGTGCGGCAACTGTCTGCTGACCATCAGTCCGTTTGATGGTTATCCCGAGAACGTGTGGGAAGACGACATGGAACTCGGAGCCACCGAACTCTACTTCGCTCTGCAATCCGCCAATGGGGCGGAAGACCTGCCGCCAGGACTGCCGCACACCAACCCGATGGATTACCTGAAGCAGGCGGCGCAGTTGGCCAGAAATTACATCACGAATATCTACAACCCCGGGTACACAGACACGCTCAACCTCTACGATGTAAGCGGCCTGGCACATTTCGAATTGTACCGGGCGCTTGAAATGGCAGGTAACCCAAGCGGTCTTGCACTCTCCGAATCGACAATCCGCGAACAATTCTTGCGCCAAGTCGACGACGCAATCCACCGGAGCGCCAAAGATCCCTGGGGCTTCGGGTACGAGTGGAGTTCTGGAGATACCACTTCGCACGGTGCCGGATTGTCGGTGATGGCCAGCGAAGCGTATTACCTTACTAAGTCCAAGATATATGACACTTACTCGCAGAGATGGCTGGCCAACATCCTAGGCGCGAACTCCTGGGGGTCGTCGTTCATCGTAGGCGACGGCACCACATTTCCGAATTGCATACAGCATCAAGTGGCGAATCTCGCGGGCGCGCTCGATGGTACTTCCGGAGGTACGCCCGTGCTTTGGGGAGCGGCCACAGAAGGACCAGCCAGCTATGTCACTGCAGGCGTGGTCGAGGGCATGATTCTATGCCCCGCAAATGGCGTCGACAGGTTCCGGAAATTTAATGGAAACGCCGGTGCGTTCGATCCATCGCAAGTGGCTGTTTATCGAGACAACATGCAGTCGTATAGCACCACTGAGCCGGCGATCGACCTCACCTCGACATCTTTTCTCATGTGGTCCTGGAGAATGGCAGAGCATCCCAGCTTTTGAGAGACAGCTCCAGCGCTCGGGCTCAGAACGGTTCGTAGCTACGCCTAATCCGGCTCTCGCGTCAGTTCCGGGCTCGGCACTGCCTCTCCCTCAAGTTCCTTGTGTCGCGCCGCCCGCTGCTCGTTCAGCATCCTGGTAGCAACTGCCAGTTCTTCACGGCCTTCTTTTTCCCGGCCCATGCGTAACAATACCTGTCCGCGCAGATAGCGGGAGTTGGCACTGTTCTGGTCGAGGCGAATGATTTCATCCAATTGTGCCAGCGCTGCGGGATACTCTTTCTTTCGTTCTGCGATCTTAGCCAGCCCAAGGCGAGATTCCAGAAGCAGCGGATCAAGCTTTACCGCCCGGCCAAAATCCTTCGCCGCTTCGGCGTCGTTTTGCAGCGTGGCTTCGATCTTCCCTAACTGCTCGTAGGTGAAGGCCGCGTCCGGCTCCACGGCGAGATCTTTCTGAAACTCCGCGCGCGCACGCTCATAGTCCTGCTTGCGGACATAAGTCACTCCCAGGTAGTAGTGCGCGAGTGGAAGCTTCGGATCGGCTTCTGCCGCCGCTTCCAGTTCGCGCACCGCAGCATCATATTCTCCGCGATTCAAATGTGATTTCCCGATGATCATGTGAAATTCTGGCGAGCCTTGCCCGATCTCGGCCATTCGCGCATAGGCTCTCTCAGCGAGTGCCGCGTTCTTGGAGAGTTCTGCGGCTCTGCCCAGAACATACAGATAATGAAGCCGGTCTGGGGCTGAGACCTGCTCCCATAGCGGTACGAGCGTCGCCACCGTATCCGCCCAGCGACCGTCAAAAAAATAGCAAAAACCGAGAAGATATCTCGCCTGGTAAGACTGAGGTGTTTGCCGCACCACCGACTCAAAAGGCCCGATAGCCGACGGAAAGTTTCTTTCGCGGTAATACACCAGCCCTATGTTGAGCCTGATTCCCGCCATGTCCGGTGCGAGCTTCTCGGCCTTGTGCAGCATTTCGAGAGCTTGTGGCCACTGCTTGCGCCGCATATCAATCACGCCCAGATTGACATAGGCGCCGGCCACGTCCGCGCGGATGGCCAGCACCTGCCGAAACTCTCGCTCCGCTTCATCCAACTTGCCTACACGCAGCGCGGCTTCTCCAGCTTCAAACAGTTTCTGCGGATCGCGCGCCGCCTGCGCCTCTGCCGCCCCCGACTTCACCGGCGAGCCGCTCTGCGCGCTCAAACCGCTCGAAAGAAAAAGTAACAAGAGAACAACCAAGCGCGCGCGAATGCTTGACACTAGACTCATCAGTCCTGTAGTGTCCGCCAGCAAGAGCCCGAAATTCAAGGAGTCCATGAAATCCTCCGATTCGAAGCCGACGCGCAAGGCCTCGCCGCCAAAACCGCGGCGGGCGTCGAGCTCCCAAGAATCGACCAAGCGAGCGCAGCCAGCGGTGGTCACCATTCGCGATGTGGCCGAGCGCAGCGGATTTTCTTCGGCCACGGTTTCCATAGTCCTGAACAACGCGCCTCTGGCGCGCTACATTCCCGATAAAACCAAGGGCAGCATTCAGCGTGCGGCCTCGCATCTCGGCTATCGTCCCAATTTGTTCGCGCGATCACTGCGCGGCCGCCGCAGTCACACCGTCGGTGTCATGGTCTTCGACATGACCGACCCCTACTGCACGCTGGTGTTGCGCGGCATCGAGAACACGCTGTACCAGTCATCCTTCCTTCCCATTCTCACGGACGTCCACAACGAGCGCAGCCGTTTCGAACGCTACCTCGAAATGCTGCTCGACCGCCGCATCGAGGGACTCGTCATTCTGGCCAACTGGCTGTTTGTCGACATCAATGTGCTTTCCGATCTCGAGAAGAACAACATTCCAACCGCGATTGTGGGGCACGAATTAAAAAATGGTCATATCAGCTCGGTCATCGTCGACAACAACCTGGGCGCCCGCGCCGCTCTCGAACACCTGTATTCGCTCGGTCATCGCAAGATTGCCTTCATCCGCGGTCCGCGCCAACTGTCGGACACCGAACCACGCTGGCGTGGTGTCCGGACGCTGGCCCGCGAACGCGGCCTCGAACTCGATACCAGACTCATCGTCGATCTGCCGGAATCGAGCGATCCCCTTTCAGGGTTTGAGCAGGGATACAAATTAACTGAAGAATTGCTGCACCGCCGCCATCCCTTCACCGCCCTGATGGCGTTTGACGACATGACGGCATTCGGCGCTATTCGAGCGCTGGCCAAAGCAGGAATGCGTGTTCCCGAGCACTGCTCGGTGGTGGGTTTTGATGACGTCTCGCCCGCAGCGATCTACGCTCCCGCGCTGACCACCGTGCGCCAGCCCATGGAATTTATGGGAACCTCTGCCGCCACGCTTGTGCTTGAGGCGATCAGTTCCAGCCTCGAAAAGAAACCGGTCCGGACCGCTCACCGCCGCATCGTTCCCGAGTTGATTGTGCGCGATTCCACACGCAGCGTAAAGTAGCGCCTGCCGTGTATTTCTCTTGACAGAGAAGAACACCTGAAGCAGTATTGATACGTTTTAATAAAGGCGTTTCCCGCTTTCCAGGGAACAGCGCCGATGTTGCCGGAATTGTAAACAGCGTGGGGCTGCGAGCCCGGTTCCGAATGAAAGCCAAGTCGGTTTCGTGATAAAACATTGAGCCTGGCGTTAGTTCCGAGTCTAATCAGCGAGGGGGTCGGATATGAGAGTTACCGTGCCACGTGCGATCGCGTTAGGACTGTTGATGCTCTCGGCTGCGTTCCTGCATGCCCAGGACACAGCCTCGTTAACGGGCACAGTTCGCGATACCACCGGTGCGGCCGTCGCCAACGCCCAGGTTGTGGTCACGAATTTGGAGCACGGCATCAACCGGACTACCGTTACAAATTCTGCAGGCGAATACGTCGTCCCGGCGCTGCCTGCTCCTGGTTCCTACGACGTCACGGTCACGGCGGAAGGCTTCAAGAAGTTCGCGGCCAAAGGTGTTGTCCTCGATGTCGCCCAGAAATCCCGCGTTGACGTGACGCTCCAAGTTGGTACGTCAAGCACCGAGGTGACCGTCGAGGGCACAAGCGTGGCCCAGGTGGAAACGGAATCTTCCGAGTTAGGGGATACCATCAGCGGCAAGGAAGTCACTCAGCTAGAACTGAACGGGCGCGACTTTACATCGCTTGTTGCGCTGTCCCCAGGCGTGACCAACCAATCCGGGGCCGACGAAGGCGAGCCCGGCGCTTCCACCGTGGCCTTCAGCATCAACGGTGGACGCACCGAATACAACAACTTTGAAATTGATGGTGGCGATGCTCTGGACAACGGCAGCAATACCACGCTCAACGTCTACCCCAGCATCGATGCCATCGCCGAAGTCACGGTGCTGACCTCCAACTATGGCGCACAATACGGTAAGAACGGCTCCGGAACGGTCGAAGTCGAGACCAAGTCCGGCACCAGTCAATTCCACGGCGACGTGTATGAGTTTGTTCGCAACACCGATTTCAATGCCACCCAGTTTGACTCCGGCGGCGTGCCGCCCTACCACAAGAATGATTTCGGCTTTACCATTGGCGGCCCAGTGTTTATTCCGGGCCACTACAACACCAACAAGCAAAAGACGTTTTTCTTCTGGTCGGAGGAGTGGCGCAAAGAGGTCACGCCGTCTCCGTTTGGGCTTACCGAGGTTCCAACCGTGGCGGAACGGGGCGGAAATTTCAACGACGAATGTCCAGACGCCAGCGGTTCGTTTGCCGATTGTCCGTCGGTACCGGGTTACACGATTACGAACCCCAAAAGTTCCCAGTTCGGTTACACCCCGAATCTGAATGTGGTTCCCGCGTTTAACAACAACACCGCACTGACGGGCCCGCTCAGCAACCTGATTCCGCTGCCGAATTTTGCCTCGGGAACCGTGTTTGGAGCTGGCGCTCTCGACGCCTGGACTGGGAATCCTTCGCTTCCCATGAACTGGCGTCAGGAATTGTTTAAAATCGACCAGAACGTCACCAACAAAGTTCGCGCCAGCTTCCGTTATATTCACGATTCCTGGGAGGAGGCATATCCAACCCCTCTTTGGACCGACGGTACTTCCTTTCCCACCATTGGGACAAATTTCAAAAATCCCGGCATCAGCCTGGTGGCACGAGTGACGGCTAATGTTTCTCCCACGCTGCTCAACGAGTTCGTCGCCAGCTATACCGCCGATCACATTTCGACGACCTTGACTGGCCCCTGGCAGCGTCCCAGCGTTTTTGGCGCTCTCGGCCTGTACGACAATGGCTTTGGTTTCAACGCTCCCGAGATTCCCGGCATCAGCCTCACCGGAAACCGGTACGGCAGCTGGTCCGAAGACCCAGGTTACGTTCCGGAAGGCCCCATTAATTCGAATCCCACGGTCACCCTCCGCGACAATGTCACCAAGATCATCGGCGTTCATAACTTGACGTTCGGGGGATACTTTATTAACACTCACAAGAACGAACTCCCGCAGCCGCCCACCGGCGCGAACGGCGTCTTAGGCTTCGCTAATTCCGGCAACCCAAACTCGAGTGGCAACGCCTACGCCGATTTGCTCCTGGGAAATGTAGATAGCTTCACGCAGCAGCAATTGCAGCTCAAGATGCACAATTTCTACAAAATTTATGAACCGTATTTCCAGGATGACTGGCACGCCACCAAGCGCCTGACGCTAAATCTGGGTTTGCGTATGAGCTTCTATGGCACCTACCGCGAGCTGAATAATCTGGCCTTTAATTTTGATCCGGCCCTCTACGTCGCGGGAAACAGTGGCGTGGATCCAGTTACAGGCAACGCCACCGGAAACGCTCCCGGAAGTGAGAGTGGTTTTACTCCTTCCCCCACCAATCCTTATAACGGCTGGGTGCAGTGCGGTGTTACGGTCGGAGTTCCCAAGGGTTGTATGAACAACCATTGGTGGAACCCCGCGCCCCGAGTCGGCTTCGCCTTTGATCCGTTTGGCGACGGGAAG
>Ga0302325_10025755_pt1 | contig 12222 bp, 5 predicted proteins | sample Palsa_T0_2_FD_201948 | JGI IMG/M metagenome (GOLD analysis project Ga0302325, IMG submission 201948) | Peat permafrost microbial communities from Stordalen Mire near Abisko, Sweden - Palsa_T0_2 | ecosystem: Environmental > Terrestrial > Soil > Palsa > Peat permafrost | place: Sweden: Abisko...
CGCGACCTGGAGTACGACTTCGTCCTGGCGCCGGGAGCCGACCCCAACCAGATCCGTCTTGCCTTTGACGGCGTAGGCCCGCTGCGTGTCGATCGCGAAACCGGCGACCTGGTGATCAAGACGAACAGCGGCTCAGAGATGCGCCACGTTCGGCCCAGGGTGTACCAGCAGATCGGCAACGAGAAGAAGGAAGTCGCCGGCGGCTACCAGATCCTCGACAACGGAGAGGCGGCCTTCCGCCTCGCATCGTATGACCGGCAGCATGCACTGGTCGTGGACCCGACTGTCGAGTTCACCACCTTCCTCGAAGGCAACTCCCAGGACGTTGCTCAGGCAGTTGCCGTGGATAGCCAGGGCAATTCCTACGTGACCGGTCAGACCCTCTCCACCGACTTTCCGAATTTCTTCAGCATGGCCCCGGAGAAGGATTGCTCGAATGGAGTGTGTCCAGCATGGATCTTCGTGACCGAACTCTCACCGACGGGAATGGTGATGAACTCCACTCTGATCGGCGGCTTTGAAACCGATGAGGCGTACGGTATCGCGGTGGACGCAACCGGGGTTTGGGTAAGCGGTGGAACAACCTCGAGAAACTTTTCCACTCACCCGCAATTCGGGAATGGCTATTGGAACGGCTTCGTGGCCAAACTCAGCGTTGATTTAAGTATCCAGGAGTGGTGTGTTACCTTTGGCGGCTTTGGCGACTATCGCGTGCTTCAACTGGCGACCGCCATCGCGGTGGATACGAATCACAATGCTTACGTCACGGGTTTGACCCAGTCGGTTGATTTTCCCACCTCCCTCTATCTTTCGAGCACGTTGAAACCAAAACAAAAGGCGCTTGATGGGGAGATGGACGCATTCGTCGTTAAGGTGGGCGCCGCCGGATATCTCACGGATGGCTATTCCACCTACCTGGGCGGGTCCGGGGGTGACGTCGGTCTTGGGATTGCCGTCGACGGCGCGGGCCACGCCTTTGTAACCGGGGAGACTGGGTCTTCAGATTTTCCCACCAACGGGGCAAGCTCCTTCGGGTCTACGGGGCGGCAGGGCAGCGAGGCTTTTGTCACCGAACTTTCGCAAGATGGGTCCGGATCCCTCTACTCGATGCGGTTGGGCGGCACGCAGACCCTGTCGACCCCTTACCCCGAGGATCAGGGTATCGCGATCGCGGTGGATGCGGCCGGGGAGGCTTACGTTACCGGGATCGCATGCTCTTCCGATTTTCCGGTGACTGCTGGAGCGGTCCAGTCGAAACCGCCGTCGTCTTGCCTGCCGTTCGGTGCGGACTATCAAAGCGCGTTTGCGGCTAAGTTGAGCAACACTGGGGAGCTTCTTCACTCAACCTATTTTGGCGCCGCGGATGGCAAGGTGAACGGCAACAGCATCGCCATCAATCGTCTGGGGGACATTTATATCGGCGGTTCTACCACCTCCGGGTTTTTTCCGGGCACGAATACCATTACCGTGGATCCGGTTGCGGGCTTCTTGTCCGAATTCGATGCCAATCTCGAGACTCTAAAATTCAGCAAGTTTCTGGGAGCTACGGTCTATGGGGTCGCGACTTTTCACCCTATCTACAACGGTCCCCACCTGGGACCGGAAGATCCTGACTCCGTCTACACCGCGGGCTACCGTTATCGCCCCGGCACGGATACCTCCAACGTCGATAATCAGGACGCGTTTGTCGTGAAGCTCAGCGATACTCCCTAGCTTGATTGCTTGTCATTTCGGCTGCGAGCGCGAAGCCCACCGTTTCATCGGTGGGCTTTGCCATTTATAGAACACCCGGTATCGCAGGTGAAATGTTTTCCTTCTTTCCTCTCATCAGTGTGAGAGCAGTAGCAGCTTCAGTCCGGGAGGACCGATTCCATGTTCAAACTCCTTTCGCGCTCGACGACTTTGTGCATCGCCATGCTGAGCCCGGCGATGCTGGCTGCGACGTCCAACCCCACTACCTTCAATCGGCCTCTGTCCTTTGAACCGAACCGCGGCCAGGCCCCGGCACAGGTCTCATGGACCGCTCGCGGCGAAGGCTACCAGCTCTTCCTCACCTCGTCCGGGGCAACCATCACCATGGCTGAGCCTGTGGCTCCTTCGCCAGCGGACTTGCATCTTTCGATCCCCGGCCGGCCTGCTTTGCTCAGGGGCCGGGTCAGCGTCATCGGTATGCATCTGGTGGGCAGCCATTCGTGGAGCGGGGTTCAGGCACTGGAGCCAACCGGTGCCGTGAGCAACTACCTGATTGGTAACGATCGCGCGAACTGGCACTCGGGTATTCCCCAATACCGCCGGCTGCAGGTCAACGGCGTTTACGACGGCATCGACCTGGTGTTCTATGGGCACGGACGCGACCTGGAGTACGACTTCGTCCTGGCGCCGGGAGCCGACCCCAACCAGATCCGTCTTGCCTTTGACGGCGTAGGCCCGCTGCGTGTCGATCGCGAAACCGGCGACCTGGTGATCAAGACGAACAGCGGCTCAGAGATGCGCCACGTTCGGCCCAGGGTGTACCAGCAGATCGGCAACGAGAAGAAGGAAGTCGCCGGCGGCTACCAGATTCTCGACAACGGAGAGGCGGCCTTCCGCCTGGCATCGTATGACCGGCAGCATACTCTGGTGGTGGACCCCACCGTAGAATTCACCACCTTCCTCGAAGGCAACTCCCAGGACATTGTTGAGGGCCTTGCCGTGGATAGCCACGGCAATTCCTATGTGACGGGCCAGACCCTTTCCACTAATTTTCCAAATTTCTTCGGTCCGGCGCCTGCGAAGAACTGCCCTTCGTACGGGTGTCCCGCCTGGATCTTCGTGACCGAACTCTCACCCACCGGGGAGGTGATGAACTCCACCTTGATTGGTGGCAGCGACACGGACTTGGCGTTCGGCATCGCCGTGGACCCAACTGGAGTTTGGGTGGCCGGTGGAACGACCTCGAGGAATTTTGCCACCCACACGCAATACGGTAACGGCTTATCGTTTGGTTTCGTGGCCAAGCTGAGTGTCGATCTGGCCGTCCAGGAGTGGTGCGTTTCCTTTGGCGGCTACGGAACCGTATACACTGTGCAGGGTGCGCTCGCCGTTGCGGTAGATGCGAATCACAATGCCTATGCGACGGGGTTCACCCAGTCCGCTCAGTTCCCCACCTCGCTGGACTGGTCGACCACGCAGCCAAAGCAGAACTCCCTGAAGGGAAGAACGAACGCGTTTGTCGTGAAGGTGGGAGCCGACGGGTATCTTACCGATGGCTATTCCACTTACCTGGGCGGGTCAAATTATGACGTAGGTTATGGAATTGCCGTTGATAGCGCAGGACACGCCTTTGTGACCGGGGCCACCTATTCTCCTGATTTTCCCACCAACGGGGCAACTTCCCATGGCTCTCCCGGGCAGCAGGGCAATGTAGCCTTTGTCACTGAGCTTTCGGCGGACGGATCCAGCTCTCTCTACTCCGTGTTGTTAGGCGGAACGAAAACCATTAATACAGACTACCCACAGGATCAGGGTTCGGCGATCGCAGTGGATCCGGAGGGGGAGGCGTACGTTACCGGGAGCGCATGTTCTTCTGATTTTCCTATAACTCCCGGGGCGTACCAAACGGCGCCGCCGTCGGCTTGCCTGGGTTCTAATTCGGCCCCTGCAAGTGCGTTTGCCGCTAAGCTGAGCAACACCGGACAGCTTCTGCACGCAACCTACTTGGGCGGCGTGAATGGCACGGTCAGCGGCAACAGCATCGCCATCAATCGCCTGGGAGACATTTACGTAGCTGGTACTACCGCCACGGGTACGTTTCCCGGGACCTCGCCCATCACTGTGAACCCGACGGCGGGCTTTGTGTCCGAATTCGATTCCAAACTCGAGACTCTCAAAATGAGCAAATTCCTGGGAGCTGCGATCAATGGGGTCGCTACTTTTCACCCTGCCGACCTTCCAGTGGGACCGGGCGGCGATCCGGACTCCGTTTACACCGCAGGTTACCGTTTTCGCCCGGGCACGAGCATCTTGAGCGTCGATAACGAAGACGCGTTTGTCGTCAAGCTCAGCGATACTCCGTAGTTGATTGCTTGTCATTTCGGCTGGCGAGTACGAAGCCCACCGTTTCAACGGTGGGCTTCGCACTGTAGAAGAGATTGTTGGTCATCATGCCACCGGAGGCCGCTGAAGTCGATCACTGATACAACGCCCGGCGCCTCAAGTGAAATGTTTTTCCTCTTTCCTCTCATCAGGGTGAGAGCAGTAGCAGCTTCACTCTAGGAGGATCGATTTTATGTTCAAACTTCTTTCGCGCTCGATGACTTTGTGCTTCACCTTGTTCAGCCCAGCGATGCTGGCTGCGACGCCCAACCCCACTACATTCAATCGGCCTCTGGCGTTTGAACCGAACCGCGGCCAAGCCCCAGCACAGGTCTCATGGACCGCTCGCGGCGAAGGCTACCAGCTCTTCCTCACCTCGTCCGGAGCCACCATCACGATGGCAGAGCCGGTGGCTCCTTCGCCGGCGGATCCGCATCTTTCGATCCCCGGCCGGCCGGCTTTGCTCAGGGGCCGGGTCACCGCCATCGGTATGCATCTCGTCGGCAGCCATTCGTGGAGCGCTGTCCAGGCACTGGAGCCAACCGGTGCCGTGAGCAACTACCTGATAGGAAGCGACCGCTCGAAATGGCACTCGGGCATTCCCCAATATCGCCGGTTGCAGGTCAACGGCGTCTACGACGGCATCGACCTGGTGTTCTATGGGCACGGCCGCGACCTGGAGTACGACTTCGTCCTGGCGCCGGGAGCCGACCCCAACCAGATCCGTCTTGCCTTTGACGGCGTAGGCCCGCTGCGTGTCGATCGCGAAACCGGCGACCTGGTGATCAAGACGAACAGCGGCTCAGAGATGCGCCACGTTCGGCCCAGGGTGTACCAGCAGATCGGCAACGAGAAGAAGGAAGTCGCCGGCGGCTACCAGATCCTCGACAACGGAGAGGCGGCCTTCCGCCTCGCATCGTATGACCGGCAGCATGCACTGGTCGTGGACCCGACTGTCGAGTTCACCACCTTCCTCGAAGGCAACTCCCAGGACGTTGCTCAGGCAGTTGCCGTGGATAGCCAGGGCAATTCCTACGTGACCGGTCAGACCCTCTCCACCGACTTTCCGAATTTCTTCAGCATGGCCCCGGAGAAGGATTGCTCGAATGGAGTGTGTCCAGCATGGATCTTCGTGACCGAACTCTCACCGACGGGAATGGTGATGAACTCCACTCTGATCGGCGGCTTTGAAACCGATGAGGCGTACGGTATCGCGGTGGACGCAACCGGGGTTTGGGTAAGCGGTGGAACAACCTCGAGAAACTTTTCCACTCACCCGCAATTCGGGAATGGCTATTGGAACGGCTTCGTGGCCAAACTCAGCGTTGATTTAAGTATCCAGGAGTGGTGTGTTACCTTTGGCGGCTTTGGCGACTATCGCGTGCTTCAACTGGCGACCGCCATCGCGGTGGATACGAATCACAATGCTTACGTCACGGGTTTGACCCAGTCGGTTGATTTTCCCACCTCCCTCTATCTTTCGAGCACGTTGAAACCAAAACAAAAGGCGCTTGATGGGGAGATGGACGCATTCGTCGTTAAGGTGGGCGCCGCCGGATATCTCACGGATGGCTATTCCACCTACCTGGGCGGGTCCGGGGGTGACGTCGGTCTTGGGATTGCCGTCGACGGCGCGGGCCACGCCTTTGTAACCGGGGAGACTGGGTCTTCAGATTTTCCCACCAACGGGGCAAGCTCCTTCGGGTCTACGGGGCGGCAGGGCAGCGAGGCTTTTGTCACCGAACTTTCGCAAGATGGGTCCGGATCCCTCTACTCGATGCGGTTGGGCGGCACGCAGACCCTGTCGACCCCTTACCCCGAGGATCAGGGTATCGCGATCGCGGTGGATGCGGCCGGGGAGGCTTACGTTACCGGGATCGCATGCTCTTCCGATTTTCCGGTGACTGCTGGAGCGGTCCAGTCGAAACCGCCGTCGTCTTGCCTGCCGTTCGGTGCGGACTATCAAAGCGCGTTTGCGGCTAAGTTGAGCAACACTGGGGAGCTTCTTCACTCAACCTATTTTGGCGCCGCGGATGGCAAGGTGAACGGCAACAGCATCGCCATCAATCGTCTGGGGGACATTTATATCGGCGGTTCTACCACCTCCGGGTTTTTTCCGGGCACGAATACCATTACCGTGGATCCGGTTGCGGGCTTCTTGTCCGAATTCGATGCCAATCTCGAGACTCTAAAATTCAGCAAGTTTCTGGGAGCTACGGTCTATGGGGTCGCGACTTTTCACCCTATCTACAACGGTCCCCACCTGGGACCGGAAGATCCTGACTCCGTCTACACCGCGGGCTACCGTTATCGCCCCGGCACGGATACCTCCAACGTCGATAATCAGGACGCGTTTGTCGTGAAGCTCAGCGATACTCCCTAGCTTGATTGCTTGTCATTTCGGCTGCGAGCGCGAAGCCCACCGTTTCATCGGTGGGCTTTGCCATTTATAGAACACCCGGTATCGCAGGTGAAATGTTTTCCTTCTTTCCTCTCATCAGTGTGAGAGCAGTAGCAGCTTCAGTCCGGGAGGACCGATTCCATGTTCAAACTCCTTTCGCGCTCGACGACTTTGTGCATCGCCATGCTGAGCCCGGCGATGCTGGCTGCGACGTCCAACCCCACTACCTTCAATCGGCCTCTGTCCTTTGAACCGAACCGCGGCCAGGCCCCGGCACAGGTCTCATGGACCGCTCGCGGCGAAGGCTACCAGCTCTTCCTCACCTCGTCCGGGGCAACCATCACCATGGCTGAGCCTGTGGCTCCTTCGCCAGCGGACTTGCATCTTTCGATCCCCGGCCGGCCTGCTTTGCTCAGGGGCCGGGTCAGCGTCATCGGTATGCATCTGGTGGGCAGCCATTCGTGGAGCGGGGTTCAGGCACTGGAGCCAACCGGTGCCGTGAGCAACTACCTGATTGGTAACGATCGCGCGAACTGGCACTCGGGTATTCCCCAATACCGCCGGCTGCAGGTCAACGGCGTTTACGACGGCATCGACCTGGTGTTCTATGGGCACGGACGCGACCTGGAGTACGACTTCGTCCTGGCGCCGGGAGCCGACCCCAACCAGATCCGTCTTGCCTTTGACGGCGTAGGCCCGCTGCGTGTCGATCGCGAAACCGGCGACCTGGTGATCAAGACGAACAGCGGCTCAGAGATGCGCCACGTTCGGCCCAGGGTGTACCAGCAGATCGGCAACGAGAAGAAGGAAGTCGCCGGCGGCTACCAGATTCTCGACAACGGAGAGGCGGCCTTCCGCCTGGCATCGTATGACCGGCAGCATACTCTGGTGGTGGACCCCACCGTAGAATTCACCACCTTCATCGAAGGCAACTCCCAGGACATTGTTGAGGGCCTTGCCGTGGACAGCCAGGGCAATTCCTACGTGACGGGCCAGACCCTTTCCACTAATTTTCCAAATTTCTTCGGCCCGGCGCCGGCGAAGAACTGCCCTTCGTACGGGTGTCCCTCCTGGATCTTCGTGACCGAACTCTCACCCAGCGGCGAAGTGATGAACTCCACCCTGATTGGTGGCAGCGAAACGGACGTGGCGTTCGGCATCGCCGTGGACCCGACTGGAGTTTGGGTGGCCGGTGAAACGATCTCGACAAATTTTGCCACTCACTCGCAATTCGGTTGGGGCTCGTGGAATGGTTTCGTGGCTAAGCTGAGTGTCGATCTAGCCGTCCAGGAGTGGTGCGTTTCCTTTGGCGGTTTTGGAGGCGAAGTGCAGGGTGCATTCGCCATCGCTGTGGATACGAATCACAATGCCTATGCCACGGGGTTCACCAAGTCCACAGAGTTCCCCACCACACGGAACTGGTCGAGTACGCAGCCAATGCAGGACTCCCTGAAGGGACTAACGAACGCGTTTGTCGTGAAGGTGGGAGCCGACGGATACCTTACAGATGGCTATTCCACTTACCTGGGCGGCTCGGTATATGACATAGGTTATGGAATTGCCGTGGACAGTGCAGGACACGCCTTTGTGACCGGGCTCACTAAATCTCCTGATTTTCCCACCAACGGGGCAACTTCCCATGGCTCTCCCGGGCAGGGCAGCGTTGCCTTTGTTACTGAGCTTTCGCCGGACGGATCCAGCTCTCTCTATTCCGAGTTGTTAGGCGGAACGAAAACCAGTAATGCAGACTACCCGTTGGATTGGGGGAACGCGATCGCCGTGGATCCGAAGGGGGAGGCGTACGTTGCGGGGATCGCATGTTCTTCTGACTTTCCTACAACTCCCGGGGCGTACCAAACGACACCGCCGTCGGCTTGCCTGGGTGGTTATTTTGCTACGGACTTTTGGAGTGCGTTTGCCGCGAAGCTAAGCAACACCGGACAGCTTCTGCATGCAACCTACTTGGGCGGCGGTGGCGGGGTGACCGGCATTAGCCTCGCTATCAATAGCCTGGGAGACATTTACATAGCCGGTACGACCTCCTCGGGTGTCTTTCCGGGGACTTCACCCATCACTGTGAACCCGACGGCGGGCTTTGTGTCCGAATTCGATTCCAAACTCGAGACTCTCAAAATGAGCAAATTCCTGGGAGCCGCGATCACTGGGGTCGCCACTTTTCACCCAGCCAACCCTCCCGCGGGAACGGCCGATCCGGACTCCGTGTACACCGCGGGCTACCGTTATCGCCCGGGCACGAGTACCCAAAACCCCGATAATGAAGACGCGTTTGTCGTCAAGCTCAGCGATACTCCGTAGTTGATTGCTGTCATTTCAGCTGGCGAGTGCGAAGCCCGCCTTTTCAACGGTGCGCTTCGCACTGTAGAAGAGATTGTTGGTCATTGCCACCGGGGCCGACTGAAGTCCAAACTCGAGACTCTCAAGTTCAGCAAATTCCTGGGAGCTGCGGTCAATGGGGTCGCTACTTTCCACCCTGTCAACCTTCCAGTGGGACTGGACGATCCAGACTCCGTGTACACCGCGGGCTACCGTTATCGCCCGGACACGAGTACCACCAACATCGATGACGAAGACGCGTTTGTCGTGAAGCTGAGCGATACTCCTTAAGCTATGTTGGTGATCGTAGCGAAAAGATGGCGAAGATCTTCTTAGTGGCTACAGTAACTGTCGCTAAATGTCATGGTGTTCGTTGAATTGGGGAAGAGAGGAAGAGCGAAAGAGGAGGCGCTAGAATCGGCGGTCCATGCGCGGATACCAGGTCAGTTGGAAGCCGGTGCTGGTGTCGGATTGCCGCCCGGACTTGTAGAGTGGAATCAACCATTGCTCGTACTGGACGTTGGCTTTCAATTCGACGTCCGGTGTGAGGCGCTTGACCACATCAAAGCGGAAGTCGGTTTGCGTGGTGCCGCCGGGAATAAAGTCTTTGGCGGCCTTGTCACTGCGGTAAGAAAGCTGCAGCCATTCACGGGGCGAGAGATGGTAGGTGAGCCAGGCTTGGCCTCCCTTATTTTCGCGCCCGATCCAATCACCCATCAGCAAGCCATTGCTGGTGTATCCATTCCTCTGCACCACCTCGATGTACATGTCCTGGCCACCGGTGCTGAGGCCGGTGTCGGGATCGGTGGAGACAGCCTCGGCGCGCAAGTCGAGTTTGGGCGCACCAGGAAAATGGGATAAGTAGAGACCGGGGCGGATGGCGGCGTGGCGCGGCGCGGTGATGGGGAAGACATCATCGTGCACTTCAGAATCGCAATAAAAGGTCAGCCACTTGCGAAGATAGGGCAGACGCCAGGAGAAGTCCACGGCGCTGAAGCGGGCGCCGGGGTCTTTGCGCGAGAATTTTTCCGATCCGTTGGTATCGCTGATGCTGTAAAAGCTGCGCCAGAACGTACCCAGCGTGACCGGTTCGTGTCCCACGCCTCCCCAGATGACAGTGCGTTGAAAACCGAATTCAAAGTTAGGCGTTGGTTTGACGGAAAGTTTTTCCGCATGCGTCCAAGGGCTTACAGGATCGTTATGGCCCTTCAGCGGTCCCACGAAAAAGTCGTATCGGATCAGCCCCGCGATGCGGGAGATATACGGGATGTATAGCGGCTCAACCCGATTGATGCGGAAGCTCCAGATATTTTCCGCATTGTTACTCCAGGCCATGCCGCCGCCCACGCCCGGCCCGTCCCAGTTGTCCATTTTTCCAAAGGAGACCTCATTGCCGAGGACGTGGGCGGAAACATAACCTTCGAGCACGGTGAGATTGTTGACCGAGGAAACCGGACCCAATGGGATGGTCGTATTTCCGTATAGCGGAACGGAGCTGAAGGTGGCGAAATCGTCGATGGTGGCCAGGGTCTCTGATAAGGGAAGCGAATAGCCTTCCCACGACGGAGCATGTTGGAATTCTCCACGAAAGTAAATGGAGAACATGCCGTAGTGTCCGCGCGCACTGAAGCCGCTGTAGCTGTTGAAGCCCCCTGCGTAGGGACGGCCAAAATCATTGATGTCAGTCTGCCCCAGGTGGAAGCTGTCGCGTAAGGGCGTGCCGGCGATACCCATCACGCCCTGGTACACCGAGTCGAGCCCGACTCGCCCAAACCTCTGGTCGAGAGGGATGCGCATGTCGGGCTGGAGATCTCTTTCCAGAGCGGTATAAATGTCGATGGCTTCATCGTTCGTACTGCTGGTGATCGTGTCTGAGCTTTGCTCCAGCATGTGGGCCACGCTCAAACGGGTCCAGGGACGCATACCGAGAAAGACGGTGTCGACAAAGCCCATCCCATAGAGACGCATCACCGCGGGGTAGATCCAGCTGTCCAGCGGAATATAGGTGGAGCTCATGCCCTCGATGGATTTGAGCGGCTCGTAGGGCGCAAAGTGAATGGTTTCGCGCGGAGCGGGAAGTTGATCGGCAGAAGGAGGCGGTGGAGAGGCGGCCGGCGGAGGCGTTTGCTGCTGGCCCGGTTCGGTCTCCGTCGCCTGAGTCTGATCTGGAGCAGAGAGGGTGGAAGCGGCTGAGATTCCTGGGGTCAGTAAGACCAGCACACACACGACAGCAAGGAATTCCACTTACACCTCAAAGCCAAAAGCGGTTGATGCCGGATATGACCTGTGGCGGAGGCAGGTATCGGGCCGAGAGACGTGACGAGAATCGTTCACCTCTTCTCAAGCTAACGAAACGAGGACTGAGGGTCAATCGTTTGCAGCAGGCCGAGAAGCGGGAAGATAACGGGGCAGGCGGTTAAAGGCTGACATTACTTCTGCGGCATTTTCGGCGCTTTTTCCGCCGTCTTCCCTGACTTCTTCTTTGCATCCCTCAGGGCAGTGTCCAGTTTCCGCGAAAACTCTTGCACTACCTGATCTTTCCAGCTCCGGGCGAAGAGTCCCTTGGCCTTGAGGTAACGTTCCATGTGGGTGAGGGGATCGCGTTCGTTGCGCCACGCCGCGGAGTTCGCGAGGCGTCGTTTGGTTTGACTGTACAGGCGATACGGCTTACCCTCCACCACCACCGGGCTGCCGCCCTGGCGCACACGCTCCACACTTTCGCAGGCTACCCGGTAGACGGCCACAACATCGTTTGCGTCGACGGGAATGATCGGAAAGCCATGGCTCCGCGCTTTTTCGGTTGCGCCGTCCTCCTCGTCACTTGCCTTGAAACTGGCCGGATCGGTCCAAGAATTATCCTCAACGACAAAAATTATAGGTAGGCTTTTGCTCGCCGCTAATTCGAGTGCTTCTTGCCAGCAGCCAAGAGTGGTTGTTGCCTTATTGCTAAAAACAACCACTACGTTGCTTTTCTTCTTCCGTTTATTGGCGAGGGCCACGCTGGTCGCCAGCCTGAGCTGCGTGCATTGCGTGGTAGAGGGCATGATGATGTTGGGCGACTGGCTAGCTGCAGTGGGGCGCGCGTAAATCTGGGCCACGATTTCGCACAGGGGCACTCCTTTGACCAGGCCGGCGATTGCGCTGTGGGGCGCCAGCGCGATCGTGTCTTCCGGCTGGAGGTCAATGGCGCACCCGGTAGCAATGGCCTCCTGGCCCATCGAAGCAGCGTAGAGGCCCGCAGATGGAGGCTGGCCGCGCAGCCGGCTCGCACGTTCCGTGAGCAGCCGGCATTCGACCATAGTGGCGTAAAGTTGTTTCAGCTTGGCGTCGCTGATCAGCGAGCCGCCGGTGGAGACGGCCGCGGCGGCGGTCGCCTGTCCAACCTTACCAGCCATGGTTACGGTTTTCTCCTG
>Ga0302325_10025756_pt1 | contig 12222 bp, 13 predicted proteins | sample Palsa_T0_2_FD_201948 | JGI IMG/M metagenome (GOLD analysis project Ga0302325, IMG submission 201948) | Peat permafrost microbial communities from Stordalen Mire near Abisko, Sweden - Palsa_T0_2 | ecosystem: Environmental > Terrestrial > Soil > Palsa > Peat permafrost | place: Sweden: Abisko...
ACAGAAGAGCCACGCGCCGTTTGGCGAGAATGAGGGCGCGGGCGACGGGGTCTTCGATTTCGAGCTCGGTGGCGCGGGCAAGGATTTGGCTGACATCGGCAAGCGTCAGATGGTCGACCGAGAGCAGGGAACCGGGATGAAACGGAAACGGCGAGGCGGGTACTGGAGGAGAGTGAAGCGTGCGGCGGGCTGCGGTCGGAGTCATTTTCAGCTTTCAGCTTCCAGCTCACAGTCAAAAGCTCGATTTCGGAGACGATTGCGTGTAGTTCTGATTGGGTTTCGTGCTATCCCAGGTCTCAAAATCGAGACCTGGGGCACCCATAATTGGTGGAAATTTCAACCTTCAGATACCGCCGTCAAGCTAAAAGCTGGAGGTCAATAGCTAAGAGCTGTTTTTCAGTCCGTGCGTTCGACCAGCAGGACTTGTTCGTCGTTGTCCACCTCGCGAAACTTCACCTCGATGATCTCGCGGCTGCTGGTGGGCACGCGTTTGCCAATGTACGTTGCCTCGATGGGCAGTTCGCGGTGACCGCGGTCGATGAGCACAGCAAGCTGTACGCGCCGTGGGCGGCCATGATCAAACAGTGCGTCGAGGGCGGCGCGGATGGTGCGGCCGGTGTAAAGCACGTCGTCGCACAGCACCACGTCGCGGCCTTCCACTTCAAAGCCGATGGCGCCCGGCGTCACCACGGGGCGAATTCCGGCGGTGGACAGGTCGTCGCGATAAAACTGGATGTCCAGGGTTCCCGTATCGACGGGGTGCTTCTCAATGCTGGAGATCAGCTTGCCCAACCGCTCGGCCAGCGGAACGCCGCGCCGCTTGATGCCCACCAGCGCCAGGTCTTCGCTGCCGTTGCTCTTTTCCACGATCTCGTGGGCCAGCCGCACCAGGGTCCGCTCAATCTCCGATGCGGACATCAGCCTGCCCTTGATGCGCAGGGCGGATTTGTTTGGTTCTTCGCTCATGGATTCACTCGCCGCTCGTCTTCACGCGATGATACGAGGGGCTCCCGCGATGGGGCAAGCTGTGGAGAATTAGACCGCTTCGCGGATTGCGACGGAGGCGTCCGCTAAACGCCCGGCCGGGGTGGGCGCACCAGCAGACGTGCCCCTACGGCGCCGCCGGCAACGGCAAAGAACAGAAGGAAGAACGCCGAGAATGCGATTCCGAAACCCTCAAAGCCGGCGTGACCCCATGGCGTGAGCATCAGTATTCGCTGGGCCTGGATTTGCGCGGCGTCGCCAGCTCCCACCTGCGTTGCAAGCTGCTGGGTCGCTTCCACCTGCGCTCTCCAGTCCCCATCGATCTGGGCGCCCCTGTGGAGAAAGAAGCGCCGCACAAAAAGCGAGCCTCCGCTGAGGCCAAAGGCCAGCCAGCCGGCCATGATGCCCGTCACCAGGCCGATGCGCGCACCGGCGCCTATCGTAATCCAGGGCGCCTGTTGCCCCCGCACATAGAGCACCACTGCCCATGCCGCGGCCGCCGACATCCAGAACAATCCCAGCCGGCTCGCCGAGGAAACTCCGCTGCACAGCAGGCCTGCCGGGACCGCCAGCAGGAGCGCGACGCGCAGTGCCGGTTTCCAGGCCACGGTACCCGCATCGCGCACCGCTTCGTTCCAGCGCTCCGGCTGGCTCTGCGCCTGCGTCTCGTCCGCCGAGTAGAAGAGTTGCGGCAGCCCGCACGCCGGACAATAGCAGTCCTCTCCCTGGACCGGCCGGTGGCAGCGTTGGCAAATGACTTCCATACATCTATGAGCCTATCGCATCGGGCCTCATGGCGCGCGGCGCGGCAGGCGTCAATCGCTCTTGCCGGAGTTCTTGTCCAGCGCAGCGGGCAGATCGAGGGCCACCAGGGCAAACCGCGTCTCGCCGTGCTTGGGGTCTTCAAAGCCCAAGATATGCTGATGGCGCTTGGAGCCGGCCTTCAGCTGAATATCGCTCTCCGAGCCGAAGTCGTTGCTGTTGATCTTCACGTTGTTGTTGCTCCCGTCATCGGAACAGGTCAGCCCCTCCGACGTGGCGGCAGGCGAGCCCACGGCCTTATGGCCCTGGCATACGATCACGTCGCCATACCGGCCCAGGGCCTTCTTGTAAAAGGCAGTTACCTGATCCTGACTATCGGAGGTGCCGTAGCTCACGGCGCGCACGCGCAGCTCCCACTCGCCAAAGCCCAGGTGCACATCGGCAGATTTATGGTCATCGTCGTCCGTGACCTGTTTGGCGCCCGGATATGCCGGCAATCCAAGATCCGCTGCCGAGGTCTGGTCGGTGTTCACATGCACGCCGCCGAAGGGCGTGTCCACCTGAACGGTCTTTTCTTTTCCGTTGGCGTCTTTGTCCACGTGGACCCGGCATCCTGCCATCCCCGCGGCCAGCGCCAGGCTCGCCGCCAAACATATCGCTTTTCCCATCATGGAATTGACCCTCTGGCCAGTTATACGCCCGCCAGCGCCGATTGGTTCCTCGATGTGCATCCGTCGCATTAACATCGATCAACGACTTTTCCGATCCGAGTGGGTTAGCATCCAACATGACAGGCCTCGCAAAACGACGAGGCTGCAGCGGTCGGTTCGAGTCAGGCCGCGGCTCCAACAACAAGCGCGCCAGCCAGTCGATCCCGTCGTTCCAGCCATTTCCCAGGCGGTCGACGAGGTCGGGCGCCGTATGAAAGGAAAGAACTTATGCTCTCAAGCGCTCTTGCTCCTGTGCCGAAGATTCTACTGGCGGCTTTTGCCGCCACCCTTCTGGCGCTAGCTGCCACCCCTTCTGCCGCGCAGGAGCCCGAAATTCCGGGCGCGGCCCGGTTGGGTTTTGTCTCCGGGACTGTCTCAATTGAACCTGCCAACGTGGACGAATGGGGCGAGGCCGTTCCCAATCTCCCGCTCGGCCCTGGCGACCGTATTTATACAGACTCCGATGGCCGCGCTGAGATCCAGGTGGGCCAGTCGCTGGTGCGCATCGGACCCAACACCGACATCATTTTCATGCGGGACGTTCCCGACGGCATCGCTTTCTATATGGTTAATGGCGAAGCGGTTGTCCATGAATTCGGGGTGTGGCAGGGACAGTATTTCCTGCTCGGCACGCCAGCCGGCAGCGCCACGATCACTGGTACCCAGCCTGGGGAGTTCCGGGTGGACTCACACCTGAAGGATCAGGGAAGGGCGCTCTTCTCCGTCTATTCCGGGAACGTGTATATGATGTCGGGCCCCGACTTTGCCCAGGTGCTGGGCGGCGGGCAGGCAGCTGTGGTGACCGGCGCGGCCGGCAACGTGCAAATGGCATCCATCCCGGCCGCCGACGACCTTTACTCCTGGAGCCAGAGCCGCGACGCGATCTTCATGCATCCGGTTTCGTATCGCTATGTGAGCCCCCACATTCCAGGGGCGGCTGAGTTGGATGCCGCCGGCGATTGGCAGCCGGGAACACAGTATGGCGCAGTGTGGTTCCCGCGCAGTGTGCCCGCCGGCTGGGCTCCCTACCACTACGGCCACTGGGTCAACCACGCTCCCTGGGGCTGGATGTGGGTGGAAGATGAGTCCTGGGGCTACGCGCCCTTTCACTATGGCCGCTGGGTGGCAATGAACGGGCGCTGGGGCTGGATCCCCGGACCGGTTACGGCCCGGCCCATTTTTGCCCCCGCTCTCGTGGCCTTTGCCGGAGGCATCAGCTTCGGCGGCGCAGGCGTCTCGGTGTGGTTCCCGCTCGGCCCCGGCGAACCGTATCGGCCCTGGTATCCGTGCCCTCCCCGGTACGTCAATGAAGTCAACATCGCCAACATCATGCCCACGGCGGTCATTCACGTTCAGACCGATTACATCAACATCAATGTCACCAACGTGACCTATGTCAACCGGACCATCGGTGTGAGTGCGATGAGCCAGGACGACTTTGCTTCCGGGCGATCCGCGGCCAAGGTGTCGGTCAAGATCGACGTGCACCAGATGGAGCACGTGACGGTTCTGGAAAAGCCGGAACCGAAGCCGACCCAGGCTTCGTTTGTGGGAGGCCGCACGCCGTCCAAGCCGGTGCCTGTGAAGACGGAGCGTCCGGCCGGCGCCAGGCCAGAGGATGCGGCCAAACAAGTGCCTCCGCACCCCGCGCCCGGATCGGGCGGGAAGCTTCCGGTAAAGGGTCAGGCCGCACCCGCAAAAGAGGGGGTAGCACCTGCCCAGAGGACTCCTGTGGCGGGCAAGGTAGCCAGGCCCGCGGACAGGACGGCCCCGGAAAGCAATACCGCGCCCAAGCCCGCGGAAACGCCAGGTTCGGCCGCCAAACCCGAGGCCAAGCCAGCGGAGAAGGCTCCGGAATCGCACGCGGCTCCCGATACCAAAACTGCACCCAAGCCCGCGGACAAGACAGCCCCGGCTACCAAGACCGAGCCCAAGCCGGAGGCCAAACCGGCGGACAAGAACGCGCCCGCCAAGCCCGGCGCCAAGCCTGCCGACAAGGACAAGAAGACCGACAAGCAGAAGGAAGAAGACAAGAAGCCCGAATAAGTTAGCCGGGCTCCAGGAAAACCACCGAGAAAGGCCGCCGGGCAAGATTCCGGTGGCCTTTTTCGTCGTTCGGCCTGGCATCTATAGCCGCGAATTACTTGTTGCAACGAATATCTCCCTCGTGAATCCAATGAATGTAAGGGAAAAGAGGTAGAGCATGTCGCTCCGGGCAGTAAAACAGATTCTTGAGACCACGCCGACCCTTGAGGGCGCGGGCGTCAAATTGCAGCGCGCCTTCGGGTTTGGCAAGACAAAGGAGTTCGATCCGTTTCTGTTGCTGGACGATTTCCGCAACGAGAATCCCGCCGACTACATCGCCGGATTTCCGTGGCATCCGCACCGCGGCATCGAGACCATCACTTATGTGCTGGCGGGCGAGGTGGCGCATGGCGACAGCCTGGGCAACAAGGGCCGCATGACCGCCGGCGATGTGCAGTGGATGACGGCAGGCAGCGGCATTCTGCACCAGGAGATGCCGAAGGGCGATGCGCACGGCCGCATGCACGGTTTCCAGCTATGGGCCAATCTGCCCGCGGCGCTCAAGATGACCGACCCGCGCTATCAGGACATCCCGTCAGCGGCGATCCCTGAGGTGACCGAGGACGACGGCACCCGCGCCCGCATCATATGCGGCGAGTTCTGGGGGCAGAAGGGACCGGTGGAAGGTGTCGCAGCGGACCCGCGCTACGTCGATATCTCCATTCCGCCGGGCAAGCGCAAGCGGATCGCGGTCGAGATCACGCGTAATGCCTTTGCGTACGTATTTGCCGGCTCGGGCACGTTCCGCGATGCCTCTGCGCCTCAGGCTGTACTGATGGAGTCGGCCATCGATCCCAACGCCGCGCCGGTCTACGACGCGCGCAACCACTCGCTGGTGCTGTTCGATCGCGGCGATGAGATCGTGGTGCAGGCCGGCCCTGAGGGAATGCGATTCCTGCTGGTCTCCGGCAAGCCGCTCGAAGAGCCGGTGGCGTGGCATGGGCCGATCGTGATGAACACGCAGGCCGAACTGCGCCAGGCCATGAGCGATCTGCAGCGAGGGACGTTTATCCGGCACGGGTAAATCAGGAGGGCTTCTTCACGCACCCACCGGCAGCTCCGCAGAAAGAATGTTCATGGGTGTCAGCCCGCGCTGGCGCAGGGCGCGCAGGCTCAGCGCGTCATGGCGCTTGGCCAGCCGCCGGCCGTTGTGGTCCACCACCAGGCGGGCGTGAAACCACGCCGGATTGGCGTAGCCCAGCGCGCGGTTGAGCAGGATCTGCCGTGCCGTGGATTTGAGGAGATCGGCTCCGCGCACCACTTCGGTGATGCGCATGGCCGCATCGTCCACCACGCAGGCCAACTGATAGCTGGGCATGCCGTCCTTTCGCCAGACGACGAAGTCGCCAAAGTCGCGGCCGGCCACAAAACGCTGTGGCCCGAGGTTGCGGTCAACAAACTCCACGGCTTCGCCGTCAGGCACGCGGATGCGCCAGTTGATGCCTTCGGGCGTCTCCAGTTCAACGGCGGTGGGACCGGGCAACTGCGGCACAATGCCCTGAAACCGCCTGCAGGTGCCGGGATAGATCGGCTCATCGTCTTCGGGATCCATCTTGGCCGCACCCACGCCCGCTGCCGCGCTGCTCTCATGCGGCGCGCCCAGGGCGGCCTCAAGATCCTTGCGCGAACAGCGGCAGGGATAGAGCAGCCCCAGGTGCAGCAGCCTGCGCCATGCATGGATGTAGAGGCTGCGCCGCTTGCTCTGCACATAGGGCGCAAAAGGTCCGCCTTTATCCGGACCTTCCTGCCAGCGAATGCCCAGCCAGCGGAGGTCTTCAATGGCGGCATCGGCATAGGAGGATCGGCTGCGCTCCTGATCCAGGTTTTCCATGCGCATGACCAGCGTGCCGCCGGCCTCGCGGGCTCGCTGTGCAGCCGTCCAGAAGGTTCGCGCGTGGCCGACGTGCAGCAGGCCGGTGGGCGAGGGCGCGAGCCGGCCCCGATAACCCGACGCCGGCGCTGGAGCGTGGCTGCCCATGATTCGAGTCTAGGCCGCTCACGACTGCGCCGGATATGCAGAGCTTGGTTCGTGACTACTAAGGTGCACCGCAGACTCCGGCAATCCAGGAGTCATCGTGAGCGGAGCACCCACAATGCTGTCATCCTGAGCGGAGCTAAGGACCTGCGTTTCCGCGCGGCCTCCGCGCGCGGAGTCAATCCGACTCGCCCGTCCCATTCGCATCGTCTTTCGGATGGCTGACACCATCGTCGCCATGGGAACGATGCCGGTAATGCCCGATGTCGTCATCCAGGTGCTTCGGATCGACCGACACTTCCACCACGTCCATCTCGTTCTGCTCCGAGTCGACCACAAACAGGCCCATCCGCTCGCCCTCGGGACGAACGAAGATCAGCGTCTGTTCGCCGCCCTTCCGGCTGGTCTCGCGGATGATGCGTTCCCAGCCCGCGCCCAGCTTGCCGGCCACCATGCGGTTCAGCTCGTCGCCATCCACCGTCGCGTCGAAGCGATCGAACTCGGCCACGTGCAGGTTGCTCACGCCCTCGTGCGTGGACTTGCGGGCGATGAGGCTGATGAGCCCCAGGAACGGGATGCGGGTGGCGCGCACACCATAGCGGCTCTCGATCGAGTGCACCACGCCGTCAAAGCCATCGCCGCCGCCGGCCAGCACGGCAACCGGGATGAGCAGCGCCACAAAGCAGATGGGAATCAGCCACAGACGCCTCATTGCGTGCCTCCTTTTTTGCCCTTGTCCTTTGATTTGTCCTGCTTGTCCTGCGAGTCCCTGGCCACATCCCCCAGCACGCTCAATCCGGCCACGCCCTTGAGCTCTCCGAGTTGCTCGGCGCGAATGGGCCCCAGGATCAACACAATGGTCAGCTCCTTGGGCCCCGCGTCGAGAACGAACATCCCATGCGATTCACCGTTAACCAGCTTGACCATCACATCGGTGGTTTCGCCGCTCTTCTTGTCGCGCTCGCGCACCATCGGAGACCACTCGCTGGTCTCGAAATACTTACGCAGCTGCTCGATTTCGTCGGCCGAAACCTCGCCTTCCTTGTCGAAGTCGTATTCGCGCACGTAGATGCCGTCGAGCCCCTCGATCAGCTTGCGCGTGCCGGCCTCATCCGCATCCTTGCCGTTCATGAACTTGGCGGCGAAGGCAAGCATGTTCTTTCCCAGCGTGACCTCGGTGACGTTGGAGGCGCGCGCGGCCAGCTCCTTTTCGATGGGCGGCTCGGGCGGCAACTGGGCGGTCTGCGCCCAGGCCGTGGCGGCCAGCGCGATGAGCGCAAGGCTCGCCAGGGCGGCAGTTGTGAATTTGCGTTTCATATTGAACTCTCCTTCGAGTCTTTCCATACGCCGTTGTGTGAAGGGTACGGGCTTCAGCCCGTACATCTGCACAATGCTTCAAGCGGTGGGCTTCAGCCCCTGAGGGCAGGCCAAGGCTTGCGTTCCCTCGACGGCTAAAGCCGACGCCCGAATTCGCCAGTTATGGACGGGCTGAAGCCCGTCCCCTTCAAACTCTTCAAAGCCAGGCTTCTTAACGCTGCTCGCTTCTGCGCGACGCCAGCCGCGAATTCACATCATTCAGCGCATGGCCGGTGATGCGGAGCGCGGTCAGCACCTGCTCGCGTGCTGCTTCACCCTTGCGCCGTTCTTCAACCAGCTGGCGCCACAGCACTCCGCCGCCCAGCATGGCTGCCAGCACCACGCCCGCCGCCAGCCGCTGCCACGGCATCGCCGGACGGCGCGGTCCGTGCTCGCTGCGCCGCGCCATGATCTTGCGCTTCAGACTGGGCGGTGCCGGCCGCCGCACCAGAGCCTGCGCAAGCTCCTGTTCAAAGTCGTCCATCGGTTCAACCTTCTCCCACATACTTCTTGTCCCTGACGAACTCGCGTAAACCGCTTGTGGCCTTGGCGCGCAGCAGCTTCAACCCGCGCTGCAACTGGCTCTTCACCGTGGCCAGCGGCGCGTCCAGCGTGGCCGCAATCTCCTCCGGCGTCAGGTCCTCCTGGTAGCGCAGCACCAGCGCCGCGCGCTGCGCCTCGGGCAGGGTGGCCAGCATGCTTTCAAGCCGCGTGCCCAGCGGAGAGGAACGCTCTTCCATCGAAGCGTGCGCGCCGTGATTCTCGTCGATCCCCACCCACAGGTCCATGCCGCGCACTTTCCGCCGCCGCAGTGCATCCGCCGACCGGCTCATCGTCACGCGCCGCAGCCAGTGGCACGCGTGCTCCGGCGACTCGATCCTTCCCAGATGCCGGTCCAGCTCCATGAATACATCCTGCGCAATCTCCTCGGCCAGGCCGCGGTCGCCGGTCATCCGCAGCGCGAGCGAAAACACCATCGACTGATGCGCGTCCACGAGTTGTTCAAAATCCGCCTGCCAGTCGTGGGCCATGTCTCTCGCTGCTACTCTCTTATCCGCAGAAATGCGTGTGCGGGGATGCAGAGAGTACGCGGTGCAACGAAAAAAGTTCGAGAACGGACCCGACGTCGGCCTTCCGCGTACCATTCAGGAGAGCGGCCAGAGAACTTTCGACCGCTTTCGAGCGTACAGAACGGCAACCGGGAAAGGCAGGCGCAATCGGCATGGATTCCACTACGAGAGTCTTTCAAATACTCTGCTGGATTTGGTGTGCCTCCGAAGTGCTGCTGCAGATCGTCACCCGCACCACTCGCCGCACCGGCACGATTAAAGACCGGGGCTCGCTGATCGTTGTGGTGGGGTCGATCTGGGCCTCCATGTGGGCGGCCATGTGGTACGGCGAAACGCACGCGCGCACCATGTTCGGCGGCGCCCACTGGCTGGGCACTTTGGCGCTGTCTATGCTGATTGCCGGTCTCGTCCTCCGCTGGACGGCGATCCTCACCCTCGGCGCTTCATTCAGCACCAATGTGGCAATCCATGCCACGCAGACCGTGCGCAAAACCGGCCTGTACCGCTGGGTGCGGCATCCTTCCTACACCGGCGCCATCATCGGCTTCGCGTCGATCGGCGTGGCGGAGCGCAACTGGGTGAGCCTGGCCATCATGCTGGTGGTTCCTACGGCCGGGCTGCTCTATCGCATCCACGTGGAGGAGCGAGCGCTGACCGAGGCCTTTGGACAGGAGTATGTGGAGTACAGCAAAGGCACGAAGCGGCTTGTGCCCGGTATTTATTGATGCAAAGCTCATCGGCGTTTGCCTGGCGATGCGCCCGCCAACCTGCCAACTCGCTTGCCCCGCGAGAGCGGGACTAACTCGCTAAATTGATTTCACACAAGGGGCGTTTCTCTCGAAGGCTTCGGCGATTCGAACATTTAGAACTTCCGCGACCACTCCCGCGGCCAGCGCTCCACGATTACTTTCTTATCGGTGAAGAACTCGATCGCGTCGCGCCCCTGCGCGTGCATCACGCCGAAGAAGCTGCCCTTCCACCCCGAAAACGGAAAATACGCCATGGGCGCGGGCACGCCGATGTTCACGCCCACATTGCCTGTCGAGACTGAGTTACGAAACTTGCGCGCCGCCGCGCCGGAGCTGGTAAAGATGGAGCTGGCGTTGCCGTAGGCGGAGCGCTCGATCAGCTCGATGGCCTGCTCCACCGAGTCGGCATGCACCACCGACAGCACCGGCCCAAAGATCTCCGTCCCCATCAGCGGGCTGTCGCCGGGCAGGCCGTCCAGCACCGTGGGACCGACGAACGAGCCCTCGCTCTTGAATCCGCGTCCATCCACAATTGCGCGGGCGCCCTGGTCCGCGCCCTGCCCGATGAGCGACATCACGCGGTCGCGGCTGGCCGGCGTAATCACCGGACCCATCTGCGTGGCCGCATCGAGCCCGTTGCCCACCTTGAGCGACTGGGCGGCTGCAGCGATGGAATCGCGAAACCATCCCTGTGCTTCGCCAATCGTCACCGTGACGCTGACCGCCAGGCATCGCTGCCCTGCGCAGCCAAATGCCGAGTCGGCAATGATCCTGGTCGTGCTCTCCGGGTCGGCGTCGGGCAGCACAACGACATGATTCTTCGCGCCACCCTGGCACTGCACGCGTTTGCCGCTGGCCGAGCCGCGTGTGTAGACATACTTTGCCACCGGCGTGGAGCCGACAAAGCTGATGGCGCGCACCTGCGGGTGGTCAAGCAGCGCGTCCACAGCAGGCTTGCCGCCCTGCACCAGATTGACCACGCCAGCGGGCAGCCCGGTCTGGTGGATGATCTCAACCAGGCGCGCGATGGCAAACGGCACGCGATCACTGGGCTTGACCACAATGGTGTTGCCCGTGGCGATGGCGTAGGGCAGAAACCACAGCGGAATCATGAGCGGAAAATTGAACGGCGTGATGGCCGCCACCACGCCCAGCGGCTGCCGCACCATGATCTCGTCGATGCCTGGCGCTACGTCTTCAAGCGAGTAGCCCTGCATCAGCACCGGAATGCCGCAAGCCACTTCGACGTTTTCAATACCGCGGCGCAGCTCAGCCTTCGCCTCGGCCAGCGTCTTGCCATTCTCGATGGTGATGAGGCGGCCAAGCTCATCCAGATGCTCCTCAAGCAGCGCCTTGAGCTTGAAGAGAAACTGCACGCGATCGACAGCCGGCAGCGCGCGCCACGCAGGAAACGCCGCATGAGCAGCCTGCACCGCGGCATCGACCTCAGCAGCCGAGCCTGTGGGCGCGTGACCCAGCGGCTCACCGGTCGCGGGGTTGAAAAGCTCCAGCCCATCCTGGCTTGTGGCGTGCCAGTGGCCGCCGATGAAGTTGCGAACCGCGGTGCCTGTCATCGTTGTCATAGGAATTCAACTTTACCGCAACGGACGATGGGCCGGCAGCAAGAAACTTGCCTGAATTTCAAGGCTGTCATCCTGAGCGACCGCAGCGAGTCGAAGGACCTGCGTCTCGCCTTGCGGCGCCGCCTTCAATCCACCAAATGCTTCTTCAGAAAATCGAGCGATCGCTCACGTGCCTGGGCCGCAGGAGCCGGGTCGTAGCTCGAGCGCGCATCGCAGTTGAAGCCATGCCCCGCGTCATACCAGTAAATCTCCACCTCGGGGTGCGCAGCCTGCACCTTCTCCACTTCCTCCGGAGGAATGTGCTGGTCCTGCCGGCCGAAGTGCAGCATCACTGGCACTGACAGCGCGTCGTCGGCGAAGCGCGCAATCTGGCCGCCGTAATAACCCACGGCCACGGGCGCGCCGAGGCGCGTGGCAGCGAGCCATGCCAGCGATCCGCCCCAGCAGTAGCCGATCACGCCCACTTTCTCGCCCGTTTCGCGCGCGGCAAACTCCATTGCCGCCTTTACGTCTTTCAGCGCCGTCTCCCAGTCGAGTTTGGGAATGAAGGTCCTGGCCCGCTGCATGTCCTCGCCCTCGTAGCCCAGCTCCACGTCGCGCTCGATGCGGTCGAAGAGCGCCGGCGCTACGGCCAGGAAGCCATCCTTCGCGTAGCCGTCGGCCACGGAGCGGATGTGCGCATTCACGCCGAAGATTTCCTGCAGGACGACAAGGCCCGCAATCGGCTCACCCGCGGGCCGCGCAACATACACGCCCAGTTCATGTCCGTCTGCTGCTTTCAGTTGGATGTGTTCGCTCATGTGTGTTTCTCCAAATCCCGAGACGCAGCCTCGGCCTTCGCGGGCTCCTCGGTCTCCATTTCCACCGGCTCCAGTTCTTCTGTGAGCGGCTCCTCGGCTTCTTCTGTTTCCGGTTCGGCGGGCTCCGCAACCTCGGCAGCCAGCGTTG
>Ga0302325_10025759_pt1 | contig 12221 bp, 5 predicted proteins | sample Palsa_T0_2_FD_201948 | JGI IMG/M metagenome (GOLD analysis project Ga0302325, IMG submission 201948) | Peat permafrost microbial communities from Stordalen Mire near Abisko, Sweden - Palsa_T0_2 | ecosystem: Environmental > Terrestrial > Soil > Palsa > Peat permafrost | place: Sweden: Abisko...
CTCCCCTCGTATTCACGCAGCTGATGAACGACTTAATGAGCTCGAACGTGCAGCCGGCCAGCACGAGTGGGCAGATCTCGTTCAAGGCGATCCGCTGAACCTTGATTTCACGGAAGCGACGAAGCAGCTGAATTTCACTTCTCGTTGGGTGACCATGGAGATCTGGAGGTGTAAGACGAATCTGCTTGTTCTTGAGACAATTAGGTCTGAGATTGATTTATTGCTCCCCAGCTGCGAAGGGTGTGAGGACAAGGTTCTCGACGTCAAGATGAAGGAGGAACGAAGGATGCTGAAAGAGATGATTGCTTATCATATCAATACATGTGATAACCTCATTCTGCGAGCTGAATTCGAGCACAAGAGGTGTCAGACGCAGATTGCCGTCGTATGTGTATTCTGAGTTCTACTATCCTCCTAAAGAGTGAGCACATTGCTGATTAATACTGATAGGTTTATCAATTCATGGCCCAGAAGGACTCGAAGGTAAATCTCCAGCTTGCAGCAACCACTACCACCATTGCAAGAGAGAGCAAGAAAGATAGCTCGGCAATGAAGGCTATCGCCGTGCTAACAATGTGTTTCTTGCCTGGGACGTTTCTCGCTGTATGTACCCCCTCTCCTCGTCTCCATATATGCTACTCCCATTTCTCCTCATTTATTTGGATAAGACTGTCGACTGGACTGAGTAAACGTTAAATAGGCAGTCTTCGCGATGCCTCTTTTTGATTGGGATGGAGGTGATATTCCTGTCATCAAAAGTGGCTTCAGATTCTACTGGGCTATCGCAATCCCATTGACGTTACTTGTGCTGCTGGTCTGGGCAGCTGGGATGTTGGTACCATGGACGAGGCTGGCGGGGCGCATTAGCAGAAGCAGCGGGATGGAGGAGTGATGTTGAGGCCAATGCTGGGGAGAGTAAAAAGGAGTCGTGATAGATGGATAGGACTTAGAGTAGAGGGTTAACAGTTGTGCTCCAAGGTCTGTCTTGATCTTGAACCTATAAGGCTGATTGAGAGTGACCAAATGACTCACATAGCCTATTCAGCTGTATCATCAGCATACCATTGGTGGTGTAAAGTTGTGGTTGGCTGATCACCAAAAAGTAAAATGTAGCTTCCGGGCAACTTTGATTTCCTTGCCACATCAGTCTCCCGCCCCTCCCCCCCCTCAACAGCTTTTGTCAGAGAGCGCTCGTCTGATGTATGAATGACTCACGCTAAGGCATAAGCTTCTGTAAAGCAACCTCATGCGTCCCCCAAGCTACTCCCTATATAAGCTCGACCGTCGCTATGCCACGTCCGTCGCACATAAAGACAAATGCGACAGCATCATACTGTCGTCAACTCAGGCAAAGCCCATGGAGGCGAGATTTTGACCCACTAATTAGCACATATGTCTGCCAGGAGATTTTGAAAAGATGTTGATATTAGGGTCGACTGAGAGGGAAAGCCAAACATGTCACAAGGACTTTAGCCTTGCACTGTCATTCGTTCTTCTTCTGTCGATCCTTTGTCACTGTCAATTTGTTGTCCGCTAGTCCCTATATATTGAGGATTCTTTTAGTGCTGCACTGGTAATGTACAGCCAGAGTTGTAGCACACCGGAATTATTCACTTGAAATAGAAGCTTAAAAACAGGCTTGAAATAGGGATAAGTATCTGTTACAATGATGTATAAGTAAGAGCGTGTGTAAACTCTCACCTAGGCTTACATCAGTTATAGTTAAGGCAGTTTCAACTAAGGAAAGAGATTATTAATAGTACATAGGTTGATGTCGCTCTACGACTTAACAAAATTTACATTCCTAAGTAATGTCTCACAAGGCCTGGTTTATTAATCTTCTGTTTACACTTGTCCACTAACCTTGTGTATGCTAGTTGTCCACAGTTTCCACATTCCTAAAAATGTATTATTTGCTACTCCTTTTCTTGAAAGCGTCTAGAGCAACCAGGGTTTTTCATATTTTTCATATTTAAATACTTTTCTGTGAATCCCTAAGAGGTTTAAATCCATTTAACCATGACTCAACTGTGCTACAAGATATTTAAATTTAAATAAGCCCCTAACTGGTATTCCTCGTTCGTTAAACCTAAGAGATTGTTTGATAACTTTCAATCCAATTGGAAACGGGGAAGAAACTAATGGTTTAGAAACGCTTCTTTGTTGCTACACTGACATTTGGTGTCAAAGTCTTTCTTGTTGTCGTCCCACTTTGTTCTCAGTCACTGACTCAAAGCCTAGCAGGGGAGCATTATTGACTTCCAATACTCTTTCTGATAATTGGATGCGCGAGAATTGGCAGTGGGAATGAGTCCTGCCAGCAGGTGGGTCGCAATGTCAAGCCGTATAGTGGAGATAGGTAGAGATTGTGGGGGTGTAACCGCACTCACAGAAGCCCACGACGGGCACGACCGAGAAGATGTAGCACGTAGGATTATTTGCCCCCACAGCAATTTCGTGACGTATAAATACCTAAAAACACCTGAGAGCAGTCGGGATTTCGAAATTCAATTTCAAGCAGTGAATTTATTAACTGCTTTGGCAATGACGTACATTTTCAAAAAATCTCATTAGACGAGTGTTATCCGTAAAGTGCTCCGAAGAAGTAGAAAAATTAAAATGCCAATGAATCCTCATTTACCTCAGACGACCCTCGTCCTCTTCCCATCCTCATTCACGCCCTCTCTTAGCACCATATTCTTATTGCCACTACCATGCTTCCTCTTTTTCTTCCCTCTCTTGTTGACCTTTCCATTATCTATGAAAACGCCTTTAGCCGAGTTAATCTCCAACTCGTCACAAGCCCTCTGCCATTCCTCATTTGTTAAAGAATCAAATCTCTTCCCCGTGTATTTCTCAACAGCCGCGGTAGCCTCTCTCCTCTTGATATAGAATTCCTCCCACTGGCGGTGAAGTTTAATCTGCTCGATCTCTCTAGGTGTGTGGTAATACTCCAAGATATCAGGATTAGGGAAAGCAGGAGTTTTCTTAGCGAGCTCGAGGACATGGGCGCGTTTCTCAGCTATTGAGACGCTGTCTGGAACCCAATGGTCAGGGATCTTTGGAAGTGGGTATCGCTCTCGGCGGACTTGGTTCTCATCGTCTTTCTTTTCTTTTCTGAATTGCCACCAACTGCGCCGTTTCTTTGGGATTTGAAATTCCGGGACTGTATGTCGTTAGTTGAAGTCAGGTCTTAACGTGATTTACATACCATCTTTTAATTCTTGCTCCATTCGCCAACTCAAGAAAGCTCGCTCATATGCTGACTCCCCAAGAGAGAAATATGGTTCTCGACCACGGATGTGTCTGACCTTCTGCTCTGTGCGAGTATTTTGATCAGTTTCAGTCGCTGGATGAACAATAGGAACCGGTTTCTCTTGAACTATTGGTCCAGACTTCTTGATGAGAGTCTTTGTCGCTTCGCTCTGGCAACAAGGCGGGAATCTTCGCATGTGGAAGTATTGTGTGGTTCTAGGCCTGCCTTCGACCGACCTCCCACGGATCATTCTGGTAGTTATCTCCACTCTATCAGACGCAAAATTCCAAACATTCTCCTTCTCAGGAAATTTAAGCTCCCAATTGTTGCTTGCTTCTTCCAGGATCTGCATTTGGAGCAGGGTTGCTGCTTGTCGCTTGGAGATGTCAACTCCAGATTGGATTTGGAAACCTGCTTCTACAGCAAGATCTGGAGCAATTTTATGCAAATCTTGTGCCATTCTTTGGAGGGTAATATTTCTAGGTGGTGGATCAGAAGATCCAATTGGCTCTCCAGAACGATCTGCAGGCAAAATGTTGTCCATTTCCGCTTCGGCCGCAGCTCTTGCATCCAGTTGACCTTCGACGCGGTCGGCGGGATTCGGATCTTCACCTGCAAGGACTAGAGCATTCTTCTTCAGGTCACGGCCCAGTCTGAAAGCTAGTCTCTGCAGGTGATGAAACTTGTTTGGCTGAAGGATAGGAGGTCCAACTCTGCCCGAAACATCGTACTTTACTTCAAGTTTGCCCTCCTCATCATATCTTATCCCTGGCGAACTTGAGGCTGCTGCTCGAGAAACGACGTATTTGTTTTCAGGATGACCACCGAGTGGAATTCGAGATACAAGAACGTCACCGTTTGATAACTCATCGAGGCTATCTTGATTAGCTTTAGTCAATGGTCAAAGGGAAAGTATTTACTGGATTCTTCTCGCTGATTCCATTGCTCTTAGGTACTTCAACACGGCCCTCAAATCGCACAGATGAAGAGTTCCCGATTTTCCATCAGACTTTGCGAGTCTTCTGTCACCAATAGCTTGCCTCAACTCCTCTCCAGTCATCCCTCTTATACTTGGTATTGTGGGGTCGTGTTCAGCTTGAGCGAAATGTTCAAAAGTATCTTCGTCCATGACATCCGGGTAGGAAGCAGGTTCCCAAGGCGGAATTTCCATCATCTCGGCCATATCAAGTTCGAATTCCTCGAGCCTGCTACGATCATCAGGTGTGTTATCAATTCCATGAATCAGATCTCCGTATTCTTGCCTCTCCTCGTCCCACGATTGCCCTGCCAACTCTTCAAGGAAGTGAATTGCATCCGCTGTCAGTCTCTCACCATCTAGAAGGGCATGAGCTTCCTTGTCATAGTTCAAGCCTGTGTCAACAAGGAGGAGGAGCTGTTGAAGAAGCGGGCGTGGAGCAGTTTTCACGGCCTCGATCAGTCCTTTCTGGACTGAAGCCAATTCTTTCAGCCTTCTTCTTGCAGCGGCTTGGACATCCTCGACGGTTGTAATCGAAGAAGGCCCTTTGAAATTTTCTGGTGCAGGTAGCGATCCACTCTGGTCGAGACGAAGTCGAGCAACGCCATAGTCGTAGTCCTTCCATCGCCGAAAAGCTAACATTTTCTTGGTGTACTCCAGAGGGTCCTGCTCAAGTGGCCGCTCATGGGATTTCAGTGGTAAGCAAAGAGGCACTTCTTGTTCTGGTGATTTGATTTTAGACGGCAAGGTAACCATTCTAAAGCAATCCTTGGTCCGATGCTGCTCCTGATTGGTTGCCAGAAGATTTAGAGCGAGTTCTATGGCTGCTCGTTGAACTCCACGTCGTTCGGCCTTGGGAGCAAAGTTTGTTCTATCTTGTGATCCTTTCATTTGACTAAAAAGCCTTTGGCGTTGCGTGGGCTATATAATTCAGCAAAAGTCTGATGATAGTCTGAAGTTTGGCACTTACCGTCAGCGAGCGAACAAGCCACTTCACATACAGCTTTATCACCTGGTCTTTCATCGTTTGTAACAGCATCGCTTTTGAAGTCTTATCGCCAGAAGCGGTGCTGGTCGATAAAACCTTCGTCTGGGCCGCGATCTGGCTAATTTGGTCGAGGATCTCTTGAGGTACAGCATTTAGTTGAAGTTGATCTTCATAAAAGGATGAATCTTGGCATCCAGTGTATACAAACTCTTTGAGAACAGTGTATACATCGTGGCATTGTTTAACGTTTATGTCCTCAATTTGATTGCTGATATTTCCTGAGTCGGTTGAGCTATCTGACGTTGCCGTGATTTCCTTCCATTGCCGGGCACGCGAGCAGGCCTCTGCAATAGCCTTAGGAGTACACAACCAATGGTCCAAAACTATTCCCAGATCGGAGATACTCTTTTTCCAATGTTCAAACTGGGGTTCAAACTGGTCTTGTACATCGACGAGCTCCAGAGTGTTCCTCAGATCGAGTCCCTCTTGTGCCATGTATTGTCTGTCGAGCTCGTCGATCCTATTTTTCAGGAATCGAAGACGCGGCGGTAACAACGCTCTCAAGATATAGTTCAACTTTTGCTGCTGCTCCTTGCTTATCATGCTTGTTCTTTCTCCTATCAGCAAGTTGTTGAGCTCGATCTCTAAGGCTTTAACTTCGTTTTCGTTTGGAGCCACGATGGGAGGAGGACCAAGGGGTAATGCACCTGGAAGTCTTCTTCCAACTAGCGCAGGTCTTTGACGGGGTTTTATTGGATTGCCAATTATTTTCCAAATCTTCTCAACTTGATCCAGATGCAAGCTCATGAAAATCTTCCATAACAGCCTGGTAATAGTGTCCGATAATTCTTTTTGGATCTGACTCTTAATTGCTCCGTGTTCTTCCAGTGAGATCAAAAGTTTAATGGCTCTGGATGAAAGGTCACGGGAATCCGCCTTGCGGATAGCCGGTATATTCTGCGTAAGGAAATCAAAATCTTCCTGGCTCAGGACGGCATCTGTCCTGATACGGAAGGCTAAGTCATGAAACATTATCTTGGTACTCTCAAGAAATGGTGGACACAGCTGATCGAATAATTGCTGGGCGAAGACGTTCTCCTCTGCTTCTGGTTCAGGGAAAATGACAGCTCCCGAGTAATCGACGTATTGAATCGCGAACTCCCCTGGAATTGGTTCCAATACTTGAATCGTACATTTGTTTCGTGACTGGAGAATTGCCCACAGCAAAAGCGATTGTGCCGAAAATACTATTGCTTCCAACAACGTATCATCCTCTGGGTGTTTCCCTGAACGTTTACATATCCTCAGTTGGATGTGATCTTGTACCAGACGACGAAATTCCTGCAGTATCGGACGAAGCAGTGGAGCCAGGATCTGACTCAATTCCAATCTATTCGTCTCACTCATTAGACTAGGGTTCGATACCCACTTATTCATCAGATCCTCTCGGCTTTTGATGTGATGTGGAAGGATTTTTGGCCGAGTTATTGGTTTCAGAACCGTTGGATCTTCAATTTTCAACTTCAGCACTCCAGAATGCCTTCCCATCTGATCTCCTTTGTCGATGACAATACCCTCGGGTGGAAATCCATTTAACCAGGAGTTGTAAGCTTGATGCCAGTCTTCCACCATCCCGTACCAGTCGTTGAGTTCATCCCCCGTCAGGGTCTGCAGCCTTGCTTTTTCATCTATTGCTCTAAACTTGGAGTCGAGTTCGAACAGGGAAGGAAACATGAAAGCTCTCATGTGACCTAAAAGAACCTCGCCTTCATCCCAAGTCCATTCTGAAGATTTTCGCTTCTCAAGAAGGACGTTGATCTCATTTTCCATGACAATGAGCTGCGCACGCAGCATGGCACTGTAATTTACGGAGGTACTGGAAGGTGGTGTATCGTAAACACTCTTGTAGACAAGTCTAGAGGTACAAACTTCAGGGCCTGTAATCACCTCTGGTGTGAGAACACAAAATGTCGGCTCTGGGTGTGTTTCAGTGGCTCTCATTGTTGTAGCACGTTGAAAAGCCAGGGTGACTTTGTCCAATGGTCGTGCTTCCTCAAGTGATGTTTTAATGTGGACTCCGCTGGCTCTGAGTTCTGTTAACCACGTACTATGTGCCTTTAGAAAGTCGTCTTCCCAGGCCGTAAGTGTGTCCTCGTACTCCTTGGCGGAAATTTTGTGGCCATTTCTTCCCATAAAACGGAGCATGCTCTTGTACTTTTCAGCTCTGTGCCATCTTTGATAAATATGATGTGGCCAAAATTGCTCGAGCAATTTCGTTAATCTGAGGTGGTCATCTAGCTGGCGGAATGCAGTTGTTATGCCATTTGGACTACCAAGGTAGGGTGAGGTGCTCCCATCTCCGAAAAGCGCCAGAAGGCGATTGATCTCGGATTCAACGGCCCGTATTTCAGGCAAAAAGTCTGTGAGATCCACATCGACTTGCGCGAAATTTTCTTGGCTCCAAGGAGGGCTCAACGGTCTCGTCTGGTTGGGAGAGTACATCAAAGTTGAAAAAACAGTTGGCGAGGTTGGATTTGATCTCGTCAGGGTTGGAGATGCAGGTTGAGACGACGTTGAGGTATTCATGAAAGCATCAAGATGCCATTCGAGAACTACCTTGGCTTCTGGTGAATTCTCTTCCTCGTACGCTTCAATGAGACGCTGGAGTAATGGTGGTAGTTGCGACCTTAGATCTGCTGGAAAGTTGTTGAACGCCAAGGCTCGAATTGTCTGGATACTTTTCTTGATGTCCTCCGGCATTGCTGGGAAATCCGAGGGTGTGAATAGAGGGCCACGGTAGTAGACAACACTGGGATCATCATCGGGATCAATTCGCGGATTGGGCAATTTTACCCGTATAGTGTGACCTTTCTTACTTTGCATCCAACGTTTGAAAGTAACTTCCCAATCGCAGCGAAGTCTGTTGGATTCCTCTGCATCACTAGCAACGAGGTATTTCTCTTCCAATTTTTTCAAGGCTGGATATTGAAGATCTTTGCATAAAGAGTAAAGATCAGAATAATACCTCGGGGGCTCTGTTCCCGAAGCATGCGAAGCATAACGTGAAAGTATGTGATTGATCGCTGCGGCTTTGCGTGTGAAATATGTCTCCAGATCCTCACCGATAGGCTTATCACTTGGATTACGACAGTACATGACTCCGGGGGTGTTGTTCTGCTGTTCTGCGCGAGTCATTTTGATTGTTATTTTTGTTCCAAGCCCATGACACCATGCTTCCCACAGAGGGTGGACTGCCGCCGCGAGGATAGAATATTGCTGCTCCTCATCGCTCGTAAGCAGAGGGCCAGTTGCCACTTTCTGTCGAAGCGCAAAGTAAGGAGTCAAAAGGTCGCGAAGATCCGGATACACTAACTGTTCAAGTAGTTTCCGGAAAATCAGAGATCCAGTATCTATATTCGGAAGATTGATATTTCGTGGTAAGTCCTTGTTGAGATCATCTTGAAGCTTTTGAACTTCGGGTGGTAGTTGGAGGTCGGGACGAGCTTGTACTGAAGCTTGAGGGATTGCAGTAAGATTCCAAGGGAGGTAAAGGATATTGTGCTCACTTTGCTTAATTTCGGCAGGTCGCAAATAACGGAATTCCGCTCCACCGGATCGCTTCAGTGCATCTTCCCACTCCAATCTTCGTTCCAGTTCCGTCTTCTCAAGCTCGATCACCTTGGCATGACTTTCTTGATCCAGGTCTGAGACACTGTTTGCACCATGGAATTCCAGAATCCGAAGTATCTCTCTTTGCACTTGTGCAATGTCGTTTGGAAGTGAGGTTTGCATCAGCCTATCCAACGAAGCACTCTCCTGTTCCGTGAGATCCATTCGGCCGTTCGCCAATAATCTATCCAACAAAGCCTGTGCTTTCTCAAGTGTATCCAGGTGTTCTGGGCTCGGGATTCCATCCTCGACATAGAACACCCCAGGTTGATCGAGAATTTCAGGCTCGCCAGGTGTTCGAATAATAAGACACACTCCATTTAGAGTAAGGCTATTAATCCAAGACCTCCATGCGCTATTATATCTTGATTTTATGTCCTCTTGAGTTGATTTCTGGTGTGGGCTTAAACGACCCAGAATCGCAGCCTCTGTAAAAGATTCGTCCTGCTTATGCAGCTCATGGAGATCCATCGACTCGAAAGGGCACAGCAGTTCTTGCAGCAGAGCAAACTCTTCGGAAGACGGAGCTTGAATTTCCAGTAACTCATTTATCTTGGCCTCCGTAGCAGCAACATGAGCTGGTACCCAACCTCGAGAGGGGTTTCGATTCTCAGCACCAGAGGCTGAAACATGCAGTCGATTTCGGGAATCTGCAGCTGCGATTCCCTTCATTGGTATACCATTCTTGGGATGCGTCCAGTACGGAATCAAGGACGGGTTCCTCATTGCCCACAAATAGGCACGACTTTCTGTCCACAGAAGGTTTGAATCCCGATCCACCTCAATTGGATCAGTCATGGCCTCCTCCCTCATCCTCGCTAAGAAAGCTGCATGATCGTCCTCGGCATTGACAGAGAATGGAGCATGATCCGTCCTCATTTGGGTGACCAAGCCTTGAGCTTCTCGTTCTTGACGTAGTGCAGCAGCTGTATCTGCGCTAATTAGGCGTGTCGAGAAGGGGGCAATGAGAGGCGCTTCACAGCACCCAGTGTCGAAGAGCGAAGTCTTGCGACGCGCTTCCCAGTCTCGATGTACTTTGAGTTTGACCTTGACATCGAGAAAGAGTTCAGGATCACAGCGCACTTTGTCTTTTTCGATCTGCGCAACCAATTCTTCAATTTGAGCAATTTTCGTGTCAAACCGTAGGCATCTGTCTGGGTCCTCATCAGCAAGGAAATTTCTGGCTGCGAATAGGCGCTCGTCAACCGGTGGCTGTGGATGTCCCTTGAATTTAAATGGCTCCGGAGTCGATTGAGCAGGCGCAGGTTCGGTGGGAGCGTGGGTAGAAATCGGGGGAGAGTTTAGTGCTGTTACAGGTTGTTGATTTTCCTGCGTGGCCGTTGGAGGAGTCTTCTTGGCCGGTGGCTTGTTGTGCTTTGAGGTGCTCTTGCTACAGGAGAATCAGCTTGTGGATAGAATGTAACATTCGTATTGCTTACGAGCCCGTAGCCTTCTTGGGACCCATAGCTCTCTGATTTGACCAGATTTATCAACCTCGAAGCTCTGAAAACAGCGATAACTTGATCTCGGAGTTGGAGCACAATTATTCTGTCTCGGTAAAGACCTGATTTCAGCGATCAACATTCCTAGCTCAAAGCGGAAACATCAACAATTCTGGAATGTACCTGCCAAGCAAAATTCCAGCCTTTCAATTAAACGGATTCCTGACTCCCTCTTGCGACACGGCAAACTAGGGACTTACAGCCATGTGACGAGACATGCCGCATTCAATCAGTCTGCGGTTATCGCAGCAACCAAAATCAGAACATCTAGATAGACCGAAAACAGCCAAGCAGATGAGATCATTGAAATGACTTCAGCTATAAAAGAACACCGAAATCTCAACATGGCGTGTCTAAGGTACAAAGCAAAAGTTGATCAAACTGTTTTCCAATTTAGTTGAGCTTTCACCAACAAGATCACCCACAAAGCCCAGAGCGCTCCCAGTGCAATAGCCATGGTGAAAACACGCAAGCAACAACTCGATCTCCAAAGCAGAACTGCTGCCGATATGGTCTTCGTCATGGGCCCCAATGTGCCATTACCGAAACAAGCCAGAAGATTTGCCTCACCAAGCAGCTTAATAAAAAGCGTCGAAATACCTTGGGAAGTCACCAATCCACAATATTTGACCCAAAAACGTTTGAAGAAGCGACACGCCCAACACGTTCACAAGAGAACGAAACTGGCAAATACCCAAGTGGATCCTCTGAGTGCCGTAATGCCAACTGTGAGACGTTCCTCCACATCTTTCCAAGCACAGGAGAAGGACACTCTACCACTGGACGAAGACTTCTCCGGAGGCAACACTTTCTTTCCGTCTGTGATATTCGGCGAACATGAACAATTTGGACTCTCAAAGATTGGCAGAGCTGACAAGGAAATTCAATTGTGGGAAAAAGTCCTTGCTGAGCACAAGTTGCAGCAACCATCTCTGGTACCGGTTGTAGAACAGAAGCTGAGGGAGGCCGAAGAAAGAAGAAAATTGATTGACGGAAGTTGTGAAGAGAACCACAGGGTTGGGTATTTCTCCTTGAAACCTTGTAAGGGTTAGGTAGCTGACGCTTGAACAGAGAACCTGCCCCGGCAGCAACAGCAATCAAAGCCCGCCTCGAGGTTCTCCAATGGGGTCTGGACACCTCGAAGTTTGAAGGTGAAGCAGCCAACATTCGCTGTGTAATGAAGGGGTATATGTCAGGTGCGATTACCTACTCGACGCATTATACTTTGATCTGGGCTGGTCGAATAGTGGACACAGCCTCCCACTACAACGAGTTCATAAGAGATCGATCCGCCCGCCTCGATCGTTACTTCAGAATCTATGGACCAGGCTGGCTCTTCTACGAATCCCCGCTCAAAGCACACCCAAGCATCAAACCCAAAATGGGTGCTTCAGTTGCACTCACACGTACCCACACATTCCACGCTCTGGAAGGGTACTACGTTACTCAAGGATTCTGGAAGCAAGCCAACTATGTCTCTCGTATGTCCCCTCATATTCGAGGATACACAGATCTGGTTCCAGAAGACCGGTACTTCGCCCGCGACTCCGCAGGAAAGGTAGACTGTGGATCTGCCGGCCCAAAACTAGCCTTCAAATCAATGCTTGACTCCGGCGCAACATATCCAACCCTGCACCAAGAAGACCTCATGAATTTGGAGGTTGATCCAGCTTGGTACGCCGCACAGACAGTACAGAGCTTCGACGCAGCCAATGGCCCTGTGACCTCCAGAATCTACGAACTGTACGTCTGCGTCCTTGACCACAACGGAAAGCAGCTTGTCGATCCCAACGATGCGGTCTGGCCATTCGCCCATAAGTATCTCGGTAG
>Ga0302325_10025760_pt1 | contig 12221 bp, 10 predicted proteins | sample Palsa_T0_2_FD_201948 | JGI IMG/M metagenome (GOLD analysis project Ga0302325, IMG submission 201948) | Peat permafrost microbial communities from Stordalen Mire near Abisko, Sweden - Palsa_T0_2 | ecosystem: Environmental > Terrestrial > Soil > Palsa > Peat permafrost | place: Sweden: Abisko...
CAGCAGGCCAGCTCGAGCCCGTCGTAGCCCCACTGCCGGGCGAGCCGGCAGACTTCTTCGAGCGGCAGGTCGGCCCACTGGCCGGTGAACAGTGTGAAGGGTCGCGCCATCGGGTCCTCCCAGGGATGGTCAGGTTGCTGGCACTGGCGTCCAGTCAGCATTACGGGCGGCGCTGTCCTAGGCCACCGTGCGGGCCTTCGGGTCCCAGCCCGGCTCGAGCGCGTCGGCGGCCAAGTTCCTGATTTCCCGTGTCGAGCCGGATGTGCGCAGCGGTAAAGGGCGGTTGCCGGCTGTCGCCGGCCAGGCGGCAACCTCTAGCGTCTCGTAGCCGTTGGCCGCCGCCCAGGCGGCCACCTCGTGCAGCGGCACCGAGGGCAGGCAGGCGGTCAGGAAGCCTAGATTCACGCGAGCACCTCGACCCCGACCTCAGTCCACTGCCCGTCGTGGTCCGCGGAGCGAAGCACCGCCTCTGTTATCGCGACCGCTCGCTGCCCGTCGTCGAACGTCGGTAGCCCCTCGGGGGCCTGGTCGGCGATCGCCGCGTAAGCGTCGGCCACCAGTCCGCTGACACAGTCGAGCCACCCCTGCGGGTGCCCCGCCGGGAGGACAGCCAGCCGGGCCGCGTCAGGAACCAGGCTTGCCGGTTCCGCCGCTGGGGCCGTGGCGCCGTCCCGCCGGCCGATCCAGATCGACTCGGGCCGCTCTTGACTGAAGTACCCCGTACCAGCGGTACCGCTGATTTCCAGTGTCAGGGCGTTCTTCCTCCCGGGTGACACCTGACTGATCACCATGGCCCCCAGCACTCCCATGTCGGTTTCGAAGTGCACCAGCGCCACGTCCTCGGTACCTACCTGGTTGGCCAGCGCGGGGAGGTGGTCGTCTGCTCCGGTGCCAAAGGTCGGTCGGCCGTCAGGGTAGGGCCGCGTCTCGAAGGCGGTTGCCGTTCGGGCGCTCACGCGCCGGATTCGCTGACCGGTGACGAACTCGGCCAGGTCGCACCAGTGCGAACCGATGTCAGCGAACGCTCGCGAGGGTCCTCCCGCGGCCGGGTCTACCCGCCAGTTGGTGTCACCAGCCGAGGCGAGCCAGTCCTGCAGGTAGGAGCCGTGGATCAGGTGCAGCGCCCCGAGTTCTCCGGCCGCCACGCGGGCTCGCAGTTCGCGGACCATGGGGTAGTAACGGTAGACGAACGGAACGACCCCGATCGTTCCCGCGCGTCGCCATGCGCCGACGACCGTGTCGGCCGATGACCCGTCAAGGGCGAGCGGTTTCTCGCAGATGACGTGCTTGCCCGACTGAAGACAGCTGACGGCGACGGAGGCGTGCAGCGAGTTCGGCAGGCAGACATGGACGACGTCGATGTCGTCGGCGGCCGCCATCTGCTCCAGGCTGTCGTAGTACCGCGGGGCTCCCAGCCGTGCCGCCGCTTCCCTGCCGCGATCTGGGGTGGAGGCCGCGACGCCGACGAGCTCAGCGCCCGCAAGGCGGATCGCGCGAGCGTGGCTTGAGCCGGCGAACCCGGTTCCGGCGAGCGCGACTCTGAGTCTTCGCTTTCGGTCCATGCCCGCTACCGTGGCAGTCATTTATGTCAAAATCAAGCCTTGTTTAGGGCTTGACACCTCCGAAGACCCGGTGTTTATGTGTGCTCATGCAGCAAGTTTTGAACAACACTTTCCATAAGTGGAGGGCGTGCGGCCCCGGCGCGGGCCAGATGCTTGCTCGCGCGCGGTTGTCCCTTGCGCGCCGGAAGGTACGGCCGTGACGGGCGTGAGGTTCGTGGACGCGGGAGCGGCCGACGGCCTGCCCACCTCCGTGGACGTGCTGATTGTCGGCAGCGGCCCGGTCGGGTCCGCGTTCGCGCGCTCCATCGCCGCTCTCGCACCGTCGGCGCGCATCCTGATGGCCGAGGCCGGCCCCCGGCTCACCGGACGGCCGGGGATGCACGTGCGCAATATCCGTGACGATCGTGAGCGCGAGCTCGCCCGGCGCCGTTCGGAGGGGCCCCGCGGGATAGAGCAGGCGTCCGAGGCAGTGCAGTTCGGGAACCTCGTCTCCGGCAAGCTGCTCGCCCGGGGAACGGGGGAGCCGACCCCCGCACCTGGCACGTTCTTCGTGAATGCCGAGCTAGCCCGGGACGCTCCCGACGGCACACTGCCGGCCGCGGCCATGTCGTGCAACGTCGGCGGGATGGGCAGCCACTGGGCCGGGGCGACGCCGCATCCGAGGGGTCGCGAGCGGATCGGCTTCATCCCGGACGAAGAGTGGGCGAGTGTCCTCGCGGCGGCGCGGCGTCGCCTGGCCGTGACCAGCGAGCTTTCCGCCGCCAGGCCGGCCTGGACCGCGTGCCTGAGCGCCCTGCGGTCTGAGTTCAGTGAACTGCCGCCGGATGGCGGCGTGCGGAATATGCCGGTCGCGGCCCGGCCAGCCTTGAACGGCGACGGTCCGTACTGGACGGGCAGCGACGTCGTCCTCGGGGACCTCGCCCGGCGGCCGAGGGAAACCTTCGCGATCGCCGCGCAGACGCTGTGCCGGGAGATCCTCGTCGACGGCGGGCGGGCGGGCGGTGCCGTGCTCGCGCACCTGCCGTCCGGCCGGGTGACCCGGGTGTCGGCCAAGGTCGTCGTCATCGCTGCGGACTCGTTGCGGACTCCGCAGCTACTGTGGGCGTCCGGCATCCGCCCGCCCGCGCTAGGCCGCCACCTCAACGACCACCTGATGCTGGGGACACTCGTCGTCCCCAGCTACCTGGAGCCGCCGGAGGACCCGTTCGCCGTCCTGACGAACATGTTCGACAGCGGCCACGTGGCCAACGGCGGCTGGATTCCCTACTCCGATGAGGTTCACCCGTTGCACGCCCAGTTCAGCCAGTTCGAGGTCCCGCAGCGCGACGGGTCAGGCCGCACGGCGGGCTTCTGCTTCTTCGGGTACTTCCTGCCCAAGGAAATCCGACCCGATGACCGGGTCTACTTCCTGGACGATGCGGTCGACGCGTACGGCATGCCGGGCATCGCGATCCACTACCAGGCCACCGAGCAGGACCGCAAGGCGCTTGGCTACGCCGAGAACATGCTGGCCAGGGCGACAGCCGCGCTCGGCAGCAGGCTGCCCGGCACGTCGGTGGTGGCAGCGCCGGGCGGATCATCGTTGCACTACATGGGCACGATCCGGATGGGTGAGCACGATGACGGCGCCTCGGTATGCGACAGCTACTCACGGGTGTGGGGTTTCGAGAACCTTTTCGTCGGCGGGAACGGCGTTATCCCCACGCCGACCGCGTGTAACCCCACGCTGACCAGCGTCGCGCTCGCCATCCGGGCCGCTGGCAAGGTTGCCGCGTTGGCGGGCCAATGAGCGTCGCAGGCATGTCCCAGACCTCGGGCGGCACGGCGTCAGCCGGCCTTGTCCTCGCGCTGGTCCGTTCTGGGCAGGCGGTGACGCGGTCGGAGCTGATCCAGGCGACCGGGTTGTCACGGCCGACACTCGCGGGCCGTCTGGACGCGCTGCTCCGGAGCGGGTACCTGATCGAGGCCGGCACCGGTGCGACGAAAGGCAGGCCAGCCGGGCGATTCCAGCTCAATGAGTCGGCCGGCGTCGCCCTCGCCGCCGACCTGGGCGCGACCAACGCCCGGCTGGCCGTGGTTGACCTGGCCGGAGCATCCCTCGCCGAGCGCGCGGTCCCCCTGTCGATCTCGGACGGGCCCGAGATCGTCCTGCCCCGGGTCCTCGGCATCCTGCACGAGCTGCTCGCCGAGTGCGGGAAGGACGACGCCGCGGTGCTGGGCACCGGGATGGGCGTGCCGGGCCCGGTCGACTTCAGCCGCGGGCGGCCGGTACGCCCCCCGATTATGCCGGGCTGGGATGACTTCGACATCCGGGCCTGGTTCGCTTCACGGCTGAGCGCCCCGGTCTTCATCGACAACGACGTGACCGTCATGGCGCGCGGCGAGCACTGGCGGGGCGGGGCGCAAGACGAGCAGGACGTGGTGTTCGTCAAGGCAGGTACCGGGATCGGCGCCGGCCTGATCCTGGGCGGGACCGTCTACCGCGGCGACCGCGGTGCAGCCGGCGACCTCGGCCACGTCCGCATCCAGGCCGCCGCCGGCGTGCTGTGCCGGTGCGGTAATTACGGCTGCCTGGAGGCGGTCGCGGGCGGTCCTGCGCTCGCCGCCCGGCTGTCCGCGAGCGGCCTCCCGGCCGCCAGTACCCGAGACGTCGCACGCCTGGTCGCGCAGGGCGTTCCCGAGGCCATCCAGGCCACCCGCGAGGCCGGGCGACACATCGGCGAGGCACTGGCGACGGTGGTGAACTTGGTCAACCCCCAGGTGATCGTCATCGGCGGCGACCTCGCGGCCACCCATGACCACCTGCTCGCCGGGATACGCGAGGAGATCTACCGGCGGTCCACCGCGCTGGCCACCGAGCGCCTGCGCATCACCGAGAGCCGGCTAGGCGCCCGGGCCGGCATCGAGGGCTGCGCGGTGCTCGCGCTCGATGAACTGCTCAGCCCGCGTGCCCTCGACAAGGCGCTCACCGCCAGGGACCAGCAGCAGATTGCCTGAAGGGGCCGTACCGAGACAGGAGGCACACGTGACCGCACGCAACGCAGCGGCCTTGTCGGTCCAGCTATTCCCACTCGCCGCGCAACTCGCGGACGATCTCACCGGGACGCTCGCCCGCATCAAGAGCCTCGGCTGTGACGCGGTCGAGCCGGTCAGGCGGACGGGAACGCCGCAATGGGTCCAGGACTCCGTCCGCCAGGCGATCGGCGACGACTCGCACTTCGTCTTCCGCCCGCAGCCGGACGTGCACGCCCTTCGCGCCGCGCTCGACGACAACGGCCTCACGGTCAGCTCCTGCCACGTCCCGCTACCGGAGGGCGACGCGGCCGAGGCCGTCTTCGACGAGCAGGAAGCGCTCGGGAACCGCACGCTCGTGGTGTCAGCGATCTTCGACCCCGAGCGGGGCGCAATGGAAGGCTTCCACGACCGCGCCGCCATCGAGCGGGCCGCGGAGCGGGTCAACGTCGCCGCGCGCCTGGCCCGCTCCCGCGGGATGCGCCTCGGGTACCACAACCATTTCGATGAGCTGCGCACCGATTTCGGCGGCCGCAGCGGCCTTGAGCTGTTCTTCGAACTGGCCGAGCCCGACGTGTTCGCCGAGGTCGACGTCTACTGGTCCCACGTGGGGGGCCGTAACCCCGCCGAGCTGATCGAGACGCTTGGCCCCCGGGTGGAACTGATCCACGTCAAGGACGGCAGCGGGATCGTCGGCGAGCCGAACACCGCGGTCGGCGCGGGCGTGCTCGACTTTCCCGCCATCCTCGCTGCCGCCAGCCGCGCCCGCTTTTACATCGTCGAGTTCGACAAGGCCGATGACATATGGGCGGCGCTTGACGACAGCCTGCGCTTCCTGGTCAAGCAAACGCCAACCAGCCCGCTCGCCGGGCCAGACTCCCCGACTCCGTCAAACGATCATGTCGATTCAATGCCTCAACGAGGAGACCACCATGACGAGTAGAGCGACCAACCCCGCGGGCAGACCCAGACGTCACCTTCGCCCCGTTGTCATCGGCGCCGCGGCACTGGCCGGCGGCACGGCCCTGGCTGCTTGCGGGTCGTCGGCCGGGACATCGAACGGGGCGGCGGGCAGCCCTGGCACCACCCTCACCATCCAGGGAGGCAACGGCGGCAACACCATACAAACGGACTTCAACCCGTTCCAGGTGGCGACGCTCGCCGCGACCTCAGGGACGGACATGCTCTACCTGCCGCTGGAGGGCTACGACTCGCTGACCGGCCAGTACACCCCGTTCCTGGCCACCGGGGAGGATGTCGTCAGCGCCAGGCAGGTTGACTTCACCCTCCGCAGCGGTGTCAAGTGGTCCGACGGGAAGCCGGTAACGACGGCCGACGTGGAGTTCACCTTCGGACTGCTGAAGAAGTTCCCCGCGCTTGACACCACCGGCGTGGGCCAGGTGCTGCAGTCCGTCAGCGCGTCGGGCAACACCCTCGTCTTCACGCTGAAGACGGCCGACAGCCAGATCGCGCCGGATCTCGCCCAGGTCCCCATCGTCCCGGCTGCCGCCTGGTCCGCGGTCAGTAATCCCGTGACCAGCGTGAACGCGGACCCAAGCGTGACCGACGGGCCGTACCAGCTGGAGAACGCCTCCCTGGTGAAGGTGGTCTACCGGAAGAACCCCTCGTATTACGGGATAGCCCAGATGACCAACGCGCCGGACACGGTCACCGTCCTGCCGCAGGAACCTGGCGCCGCTGAGGTGCTTGACCTGGAGAAGGGCGTCTTCGACTGGAATGCGGACAACGACGCCGACCGTGGCGGGCTGGCGACCGACTGGGTGGCCAAAGACCCGGCGGCCAACCATTACTGGCTGCCAGCCTCCGCCCTGGTGACCCTTTACCTGAACCTGGCCAAGGCGCCATTCAACGACCTGCGGTTCCGCCAGGCGCTTGACTACGGCATCAACCGGACTGCGGTGAGCCTGCACGCGAACGTCAGCGGCTACGAGTCGGCGGTCTCCCAGACCGGGCTGCTACCCAGCGACGACAACCTGGTGCCCGCGTCGGTTCCAGGGGGCGGCAACGTCACCTATGATCCCGCAAAGGCGAAGCAGATCCTGCTCAGCGACGGTTACCACTACTCGGGCGGCAAGCTGATCGGGTCCAACGGCCAGCCGGTGACCTTCACCCTGCAGACGATCCAGGGATTCGTGGACTGGCTCGGCGAGGCCGAGGAGATCGCCGCAGAGCTCGGCACGCTCGGGATCTCGGTGCAGGTGTCGCAGGTGCAGCTGTCCAGCGGGGTGAGCAGCATCTTCAGCGGCGAATACGACACGGCGATCTACTTCAGCGGCTCTAGCCCCGTGCCGTACGCCAACTACCAGGCCCTGCTGGCGAGCTACCTGACGGCGCCTGTCGGCCAGCCGGCCCGCGGCAACTACGAGCGGCTCAACTCCGCGCAGGCCGACGGACTGCTCACCCAGATCGCCTCGACCACGAGCACCGCGGCGCAGGACGCGGCGATCGGCTCCCTGGTGAGCGAGGTCTACAACTCGGTGCCGGTGATCGAACTCACCATTCAGCCTGGCTGGTTCGAGTACAGCACGAAGAACTACACCGGCTGGCCGGACGCCGCCAACCCGTACGCGAACCCGGGCGCGGTCCTCGCCCACCTGGAGATCATTCCCCGGCTCAGGGCCGCGTGATGCGGACTCCCAGCGGGCGGGCGCGCCCGTCGCTTCCGGCCGGCGCCGCCACGGTAAGGGCCGGCGACCGTAGTGGCGGCTTACGTGCTGCGCAGACTCGGCGTCCTGGTGCTGATGGTCTGGGCGGCTCTGACGCTGAACTTCATCATCCCCAGGCTCATGCCGGGCAACCCGGCGGAGATCATGCTGGCGCACATCGGCGCCAAGGGCCCGGTGACCCCCGCGCTGCGCAGCGAGCTGGCTGCCAGCCTCGGGCTCCCCGGCGGGTCACTGCTCAGCCAGTACGGCCATTACCTCTACGATGTGGCGCATTTCCAGTTCGGCCTCTCCTACGCCTTCTTCCCGCAGACGGTTAGCAGCCTGGTCTGGTCGAGCTTGCCGTGGACGGTGGCGCTCGTAGGCGTGATGACACTGGTCAGCTTCGCCGCGGGAACGGCCATCGGCGTCACCGCGGCGTGGCACAGGAACAAGCGGTTCGACGTGGCCGCCACCGTCGGCTCCACGTTCGTCGCCAGCTTCCCGTACTTCTGGACGGGGCTGCTGCTGCTGTACCTCTTCGCGTTCCGGCTGAGCTGGTTCCCGATGAGCGGCGGCTCGGCCAACCCGCCGTCGTGGACGTTCGGCTTCATCGGCGACGCGCTTGCGCATAGCGTCCTTCCCGGTCTCACGATCTTCATCGGCGGGATTGGCGTCTGGGCGCTTGGCATGCGCAACTACACCATCAACGTGCTGGGCGAGGACTTCATCAAGTTCGCGCAGGCGAACGGGGTCCGAGTGCGAATCCTGCTGGTGCGCTACGCGATGAGGAACGCGGTGCTCCCGCAGTTGACCGTGTTCGCGATCGTCTTCGGCAACGTTGTCGGCGGGTCTCTGCTCGTCGAGGAAGTATTCGGCTACCCGGGAGTGGGCACGCTGTTGTACAACGCGATCTTCAACCTGGACTACCCGCTCATGCAGGCGCTGTTCCTGATCATCACGCTGAGCGTGCTGATCGCCAACTTCGCGGTGGACCTGCTGCATGTCAGGCTCGACCCGAGGATCGCCCGGTGAGCGGCGTGGCGATGACCGACCGCCCGGCCGGCCCGGCCGGGCCGGCCCGGCGCCGGGCCGGCGGCGCCAGGCTCGTGGTCAGGACGCTATGGCAGCAGCCCAAGGCCCGCATCGGGGTGCTGACCATCGGCGCCATGGTGGTGATGGCCCTGCTGGCGCCCGTCATCAGCCCGTATTCCCCCAACGAGAGCACGTTTCCGCCGATGACCGGGCCGTCAGCCGCGCACCTGCTCGGCACGACAGGCGGCGGCCAGGACGTGCTCTCCCAACTGATCTACGGGGCGCGCGACTCGCTGCTTGTCGCGTTCGGCGCGGGCATACTGGCCACGCTGCTCGCGGTGGTCGTGGGACTGCTGGCGGGCTACCTGTCCGGCCCGGCCGACTCGGTGCTGAACTTCGTCATGAACCTGCTCCTGGTGATCCCGGCGCTCCCGCTGATGCTTGTCATCTCGACCTATGCGAAGGGCGGCGGCATCCTCACGATCATTCTGGTGATCGTGCTCGTCACCTGGGCGTTCGGCGGACGGGTAGTGCGCAGCCGGGTGATGACGCTGCGATCGCTCGACTACGTGACGGCCGCGCAGTTCGCCGGTGACAGCACCGCCCGGATCATCGTCCGGGAGATCCTGCCGAACATCGTGTCGGTGGTGGCGGCGATCTGCTACGCCGCCGCGACCGGCGCGGTGCTGGCGGAGGCGGGCCTTGAGTTCCTCGGCCTGGGCAATCCGTCGACGGTTAGCTGGGGCACGATGCTCTACTGGGCGCAGACGTACAACGTGCTCGCCCAGGGACAATGGGCAGGCGTCCTCGCGCCCGGCCTGTGCATCGCGCTGCTTGCGACCTCGTTCGCGCTGCTGAACTTCGGCGTCGACGAGCTGAGCAGCCCGCGGCTAAGGGAGAGCTAGTCATGCCGCTACTTGAAGTCAGCGCACTGAATGTCAGCTACCACGGCAGGCAGGCCAGCGTCGTCGCCGCGGCCCGCGATACGTCGTTCGCGCTGGACGAGGGCGAGCTTGTAGCGCTCGTCGGCGAGTCGGGCTCCGGCAAGTCGACCGTCGGCCAGGCGGTGACCGGGACGCTGCCGAGCGCCGCGAAGCTCTCGGGCCGGATCGTCTTCGACGGCACCGACGTGGTCGGCCTGAGCCCGGAGGCCTTGCGCCGCAGCCGTCGCGGCGGCATCGTGATGATGCCGCAGAACGGACTGAACGCGCTGAACCCGGTGCTGACCGTGGAAGGGCATTTCTGGGATGTGCTCCGCTCGCATCAGCGTGTGCGGCGCGCGTCCGCCCGTGCCATCGCGGGCAGCCTGCTGGGAAAAGTCGGCCTCGACGGCAGCGTGCTGCGGCGCTACCCGCACGAGCTGTCCGGCGGCATGCGCCAGCGCGTTTGCCTGGCGATTGTGCTGTCCCTGCAGCCGAGGCTCATCGTGTTCGACGAGCCGACTACCGCGCTGGACGTGCTGACCCAGCAGCAGGTGATTCAGACGATCGTCGGGCTAGTGCGCAGCGAGGGATTCGCTGGGCTGCTGATCAGCCACGACCTCGGCTTCGCCCTAGAGAACACCAGCAGGACGCTCATCATGTACGCCGGGCGCATCGTCGAGGAACTGCCCTCCGGGAATGTCCTGAGCCACGCCCAGCACCCCTACACCCAGGCCCTGATCGGCTGCTACGCGGACCCGCGGGCCGACGAGGTTGTGCTGTCAGGCATCCCCGGCAGCCCACCCGACCTCTCGCTGGGCGCCGAATCGTCATGCCTGTTCGCGCCACGCTGCCGATACGCCCTGCCGCGGTGCAGCGCGGAACGGCCTGTTCTCCGCCCCGTCGGACCGGGTAGCACCGCCTGCTTCCTGGCCGGGGAAAGGCTATCGGAGGTGGACCATGTCAGCTAACCAAGAGCGGCCGGACAGGGCTGGTCTTCTCGACCTTGATTCGGTGTCCAAGTTCTACCGCGGACGAGGCAGGGGGAGGCCGCCCGCCAAGCTCGCCGTGGATGCCGTCAGCTTCAGGATCGAGCCCGGCGCGTCACTTGGCCTGATCGGGCAGAGCGGCAGCGGCAAGACGACGCTCGCGCGCCTCATCACCGGGATCGACAAGCCCACCTCGGGCGCGATCCGCCTGGGCGAGACCAGGGTGGACCTGCTGAACAGGCGGGAACTTCGCTCCTACCGGCGCAGCGTCCAGTTTGTCTTTCAGGACCCGTACGCGGCCCTGAATCCGGCCAGCAGCATCGGCTACATCCTGACCCGCCCGCTAGCGAACCACGCCGGGGTGACCCGCGGCGCGGTCGACTCGCATGTCCGCGACCTTCTCGCCAAGGTCGGGCTCACGCCTCCCGAGCAGTTCATGTCCAAGTTCCCCCACCAGTTGTCCGGCGGCCAGCGTCAGCGGGTGGTGATCGCCAGGGCGCTAGCCTCCAAGCCCCGCCTGATCGTGGCCGACGAGCCGGTCTCGATGCTGGACGTCTCGCTGCGCGCTGGCATCCTCAGGCTGCTGAGCGAGCTACGGGAGACAGATGGAATCAGCCTGCTCTACATCACCCATGACCTGCTAAGCGCACGGGCAGTCGCTGACGAGCTCATAGTCCTCCAGGAGGGACGGGTAGTAGAGCACGGCCCGGCCCGGCAGGTCCTGCAGTACCCCGCGCACGAGTACACGCGGCGCCTGATCGATGCCGTACCGCGGCCGGCCAGTCACCCAACGTTCGGCGCCCCCGTTCAACCCGGGTAGAGCGTCCCGGCTCGAGCCCGTCGTAGCCCCACTGCCGGGCAAGCCGGCAGACCTCCTCGAGCGGCAGGTCGGCCCACTGGCCGGTGAACAGTGTGAAGGGTCGCGCCATCGGGTCCTCCCAGGGACGATCAGGGTACGGGCACTGGCGTCCAGCCAGCATCGCGGGCGGCACTGTCGGCGACCGCGGCCAGGACGCGCTGCACCTGCAGCCCGTCCGGGAACGACGGTGCTGGATCGGCGCCGTCGGCGATGGCCTGGACCAGGTCACGGACCTGGTGGGTGAACGTGACGTCCCAGCCGAGGACGTGCCCAGGCGGCCACCACGCGGTCAGGTACGGGTGATCGGGCTCGGTGACCAGCACGCGCCGGAATCCGGCCGTGGCCGGGTCAGCGCCGGAGTCGTAGACCTCCAGCTCGTTCAGCCGCTCCAGGTCGAAGGCCAGGCTGCCGCGTTCACCGTTGAGCTCGATCCGCAGCTGGTTCTTGCGGCCGACCGCGAACCGGGTCGCCTCGAACGTAGCGAGGGCCCCCGAGCGCAGCCGGCCGATGAACACCGCCGCGTCGTCCACGGTCACCGGCCCGGAAGCGCCGCCGGGTCTGCCGGGCAGCGGCCGCTCGCCGACGAAGGTGGCCGTGACCGCGCTCACCCCGGTGACCGGCTCGCCCGCCAAGTACTGGGCCAGGTCGACGATGTGCGCGCCCAGATCGCCGAGCGCGCCCGAGCCGGCCCGCTCGCGCTGCAGCCGCCAGGTGAGCGGGAACTGGGGGTCGGCCAGCCAGTCCTGCAGGTAGGTCGCACGGACGTGGCGCAGCGGGCCGATCTGGCCGTCGGCGACTAGCCGGCGGGCCAATGCGATGGCCGGCACCCGGCGGTAGTTGAAGCCGGTCATGGCGCGGATACCGTACGCGCGGGCCCGGTCCGCGGCCGCCGCCATGGCTTCCGCCTCGGCGAGGGTGTTGGCCAGCGGCTTCTCGCACAATACGTGCTTGCCGGCCTCCAGCGCGGCGATGGCGATCTCGGCGTGCAGGTCGCCCGGCGTGCACACGTCCACCAGCTGCACGTCGTCCCGCTCGATCAGGGCCCGCCAGTCGGTCTCCGCCGCGGCCCAGCCGTACCGTTCGGCGGCGGCCCGCACCCCGGCGCCGTCCCGGCCGCACAGCGCGGTCATCGCCGGCCGCAGCGGCAGGTCGAACACGTGCGGCGCGGTGTGCCAGGCGTG
>Ga0302325_10025761_pt1 | contig 12220 bp, 11 predicted proteins | sample Palsa_T0_2_FD_201948 | JGI IMG/M metagenome (GOLD analysis project Ga0302325, IMG submission 201948) | Peat permafrost microbial communities from Stordalen Mire near Abisko, Sweden - Palsa_T0_2 | ecosystem: Environmental > Terrestrial > Soil > Palsa > Peat permafrost | place: Sweden: Abisko...
TCTCGAAGTCGATCAAATGCATGATTGATTTCCTCAAGTCTCAGGAAATCGCTCATCAAGCGATCAACTGGAAGGCGGCCGTGCTGATAAAGCGCGATGTAGCGAGGAACATCGCGTGCCGGCACGCACGTGCCGATATAGCTCCCCCTGAGTGTGCGCTCCTCGGACACCAGGCTAACAATATTAACTGACAGCGCGGCGTCGGCAGGCGGCAGGCCGGCCGTAACCGTCGTACCTCCACGCCGCGTCATTCGAACTGCATTTTCCAATGCCTTGATGGAGCCGGACATCTCGAATACAAAATCGGCGCCGCCGGAAGTTAGCTTGCGAACCTGATCAGCAACATCCGGTTCGCCCCCATCGAGCACGTCGGTAGCGCCGAGCTCACGCGCGAGATCCAATTTGTTGGCCGAGAGGTCGACGCCAATTACTCGCGCCGCTCCCGCAGTGATGGCACCCAAAAGAGATGAGAGACCGACTCCACCGAGCCCAACGACCGCAACAGTCTGACCCGCCTGCACTCGAGCCGTGTTCACTACGGCACCGACGCCAGTTAACACCGCACAACCGAATAATGCAGCGTGCGTTAGCGGTAGTTCCTTTCCAATTTTAACCAAAGAATGTCGGGAGACGACGGCATGCTCGGCGAATGCGGAGCAGCCAAGGTGGTGATGCAAAGTCTCGCGCTCGGAGCGAATTCGCGTTCCGCCGTCGAGTAACTCGCCCTTGGCATTCGCAGCGGCGCCTGGTTCACAAAGAGCAGGCCTGCCTTCCGCGCAGCGCAGACAATGACCGCAACTCGGCATGAATACCATCACGACATGGTCGCCAATTGCAAGGTCCTCTACCTGTGCGCCAAGCTCGACAACGATGCCGGCGGCTTCGTGGCCAAGTACCATTGGCATGGGCCGCGGACGATCACCATTGATCACTGACAGGTCTGAATGGCAAAGGCCTGCCGCGGCGATACGAACCAGCACTTCGACCGGACCAGGAGAATTGAGCTCAACCTCCTCAATCGAGAGTGGGCGACTATGCGAATAGGGGGGAGGCGCGCGCATCCCCCGCAGAACCGCTGCTTTAACTTTCACGGGAAGTTAACTCCCGAGTCATTCGCGATCAATCGGGTTGCGCCATTTATTAGGCTTCGAGGAACGCCGCCGGATGCCACGAGACTTGACTCTCCTCCGTTGCGAATTGCGGACTTTCAGAACAAATACGCGATTTTTCGCCACCGCTACTTGATCTCGCTTACGAATGGCTGGGCTAGTCCCAGCGAGTGGCATTCTTCGGGAAACCGGGACGTTGCACCCTGACAACGCAGAAGCGTTGGCCGGTCGGCGCTTCCATCACCACCCAGCGCTCGAGGCGATCCACCGCCTTGGCGCCCAGCTTTGTCAAGCGCGCCACCTCGGCCGCAATATCGTCGGTCTCGATGTCTATATGTACCCGGCTCTCATGTTCCACCCGCTGGATCTGGACGATGGGCTCGTCGGGCGGGGTCTCCAGCATGCGGTAATTGCCGCGACTGCCCGGATGGTTGGGGTCCACGGGGCGCCCAAGCGCCTCGCCCCAGAATCGGGCGGCTGCCTCCAATTCGGAGGTCCGGCAGTCGCGATACCAAGGCTCAGCACGCGATGGCGCTGCCTCCGCCGATTGAGGGACGCTCATGTAGTTCGGTTCCGGCCCATTTCCGGCTCCAGCGAGCATCATATCGCGAGTCAAGCGTTCGATTGCTTACATTCATGAACGCGCCCATTTGCGATTGCGATAAGGCGAAGTGTTTAGGAAGTCGCGATGAAAGCTAAGCGTTACGGTGAAGCGATCGGGTCGATCGCGCCAGTTGCTACAACCCTGTGGCGACACCTCGGCACACGCGCGCACATCATTATTCCGGCGCTCGCCGTGATTGCGCTATCTGCCTTTGGAGGTAGCGCAAGGGCACTTACGCCGAATCCAATTCCATCGGTCACTTCACTAACGCCGTCATCCGTCACGGCCGGCGCGGCGGCGTTTACCCTGACGGTCAACGGAGCGAACTTCATATCGACATCCACTGTGCAGTGGAATGGCAGTAAGCGGCCTACGTCCTATGTGAGCGCCACTCAATTGACCACTTCGATAGCTGCCGCTGACATAGCCATACCGACTTATGTAGCTGTCACCGTCGCAAATCCGGCTCCGGGAGGAGGCACATCGGCGAGTGTGGGAATTACACCTTTGTGGAGCAAGCCCGCACATGGCATCGACGGCTTGTTGGTCGACGCATCCACCGATTTGACTTCGCGTATGCAGCTGAACTCTTTCGGGGGCCCGCTCTTTGCTGCTTGGAATCCGACGACAGCGACTGCAACCGGGCCGGGAATGCACATCGTGATGTTTGGGACGCCAGTCGCTTCGTGCCCTCCGCATTCGCAAGGGCCAATGTCGAGCTTTTCCGACGCCGTGCTCACTGCGGATGGATATCCTGGACGGGCTGCGGCAGTGCCCAAAGACATGCGCTTCGAGCCGACACCCATGGCCACCTGCACCTCGGCCGCGGATCATGGCCCCGAAATCGTGTTTTTCGACGGCTCGCAGGCGTGGATCTATACGGCGTCACTTGGAAACCCAAGCGATCTGCTATTACTCTTTTCGCCGAATGGACAGAATGGGCAAGGAGCCAACGCCCATATCGTCACGTCGTCGGTGGCCTACCGGTTGCCAGGTTCGAGATCTACGATCCAACCGTGGGCATTAAATGGTCGCGCAAGGTTAGCGACATTAGCCCAAGTGGTGAGAATTCGAGCGCGAGATACTGCGTACTTAACCCAAACCAAGCAAGAGATTGCAGTCAATTTCATCAATACTGCCTGCAGAGTTTCGAACCCGACCAAGCTTTGCCAAATCTATTACCAATTTGCGCAAGTGCTTGCGCAATCTAACGTTTCCGACTGGAATTCCACTTCTGCGTATCAAGCCCCCAATTTCTTCTTGGACCCCGCCGAGAATGATCTACCTATCGTAGACATTGCCCGAATTGCAGAGGCGGGTAAAACAGTCAATGACGATGAGTCGGGCCTTCCTCTGTTCACGTCCCGCGGTCAGCCGACCCAGCACGCCGGATTTGCCCCCATGCAATTCGACGTCGAAATAACTTTCGCTCAGTTCGCGGATGCGATCCGGATAGTGAGTGCCTTGACCCTCGGCCGGTCAGTCGGAAGTGATGCGGGTTGTGCACAGTGCGTGCAAGTATTCGGCTCGTCATGGAAAGACCCGCGGACGTGGGCGTTGCTCGAGTTGGCGTCTCATCAGGAGATCTACGACGCATCTGGAAAATCGGGCGAAATTTTGGGCAGTTACTCGTGGATATACGGCGGGGCTGCGCCCTGATCCTCCGCTTCACCGCATAATGTTATTCTCGCACTTCGAACGCCGGAGGAATACAGATGGCAGCGCTATCCATTCCGCATGCACTGACCGCGTTTATTCTTCTCCTATGTGCAATCAATACAGTTGCCCAGGCGGCGGAGCATAAGACTTCCGTTCCGGGTCACTATCTGATTGTCTGGGCTGGCGATCGCGCACAAAAGGGCAACGATTTTCTTGCGGTGATCGACGCCAATCCTTCCTCCCCTGGATATGGGCACCTCGTAACGAGCGTGGCAACGGATCAACAGACCATGATGGTGCATCATACGGAATACACAATGCCGGCCAGCGGGATGCTCTTTGCCAACGATCACAATGCCGGTCGCACATTCATTTTTGATGTACGGGACCCATTACATCCCAAGATTGCGAATTCCTTTACTGACATGGCCGGCTACATGCATCCGCACTCTTATCTGCGCCTGCCAAATGGCAATGTACTGGCTACGTTTCAGCACGCTCACCACAGCGGGTCCGAAGGTCAAATGGACACGACCGGTGGCCTGGTGGAAATTGACGACCAAGGCCAGGTGGTGCGCTCCGTCAGCAATGCTGATCCGGCATTTTGCGGCGCCCTGCTGATGCCCTACAGTCTCGTTGTACTTCCTAAGATCGACCGCATTGTCTCAACAAATTCGTCCATGCACACCGAGGATATTTTCAGCGGCGTGACGTATCAGGTCTGGCGCCTCTCGGATCTAAAGCTTTTGAAAACCTCGTACTTTGATGTCGGCGATAACCGCTATGCTCATATCAGCCCAGAAGAGCCGCGTCTTGGGCCCGACGGTTCGGTTTTTGTGCAAACACTGGGTTGCGGGATTGAACGCATCACCGCAGTGGATGCGAGCGAGCCGAAGTCGAGCCTCGTATATACCTTCCCCGGAAACTGGTGCGGCGTCCCAACTATCGTTGGACATTTTCTGGTCCAGAGTGTGCCGGCAATTCACGGCTTTATCGTCCTCGACATCGCTCATGCAGATAAACCAACTGAAGTCTCAAGGCTCACGCTCAGCGATACATACGGGCCGCATTGGACCGGCTGGGACTCAAAAACCGGACGTCTCGTGGTAACCCCTTATAAAACTGAAGCCGACCGGACATTTTTGTTGAACCTGAACGAAACCTCCGGGATGCTCACGGTGGATACGGACTTCCGCGACGCAGATGGACAACCTGGCTTCAGCTTCGCCGAACGAGAATGGCCGCACGGCTGGAAGGGGGCGGGCGCGCCGCACGGTGCGGTCTTCACGCGCTAACAACCGAGTCGACGACCTCGGATTCGTCGGAAACGGACCGAAGGTGCCTGACCGCTCTGAGAAGCGGTCACCCTTGCCTCTCACTCGGCTGCGAGTGCGGCCACTGTCATGAATGAAGCGAGGAGAGGTTGTTATGCGTGTTTTTCTCACCGGCGCCACGGGCTGGGTCGGTTCGGCGATTGCTCCGCAACTCATCAATGCGGGTCATCGGGTGCTCGGGCTGGCGCGTAATGATGCGGCCGCTCGGAAGCTCAAGGATGCTGGAGTCGAGGTCCACCGAGGGGATCTTGAGGATCTCGACAGCTTGCGGCGTGGAGTCGCCGCGACAGACGCGGTAATCCACACTGCGTTCATCCATGATTTCGCGAATTTTAAAGCCGTCTGCGAAATCGAAAAGCGTGCCATTGAGGCACTGGGATCAGCGCTGGTCGGGTCGGAGCGTCCGTTGCTCATTACCTCCGGAACCGCGCTCGTATCGCCAGGTCGCCTCGCGTCCGAAAACGACGAGTCGGTTTTTACCCCCGCCGATTTTCCCAGGGTCGCAACGGAGCACGCCGCCATCGCGTTAGCGGAGCGTGGCGTGCGTATTTCGTGGATACGTCTTTCCCCAAGCGTCCACGGGGAAGGCGATCACGGTTTCGTTCCGATGTTGATTCAGATCGCACGTGACAAAGGTGTCTCAGCCTTCGTGGGCGATGGCCTCAATCGTTGGACCGCTGTGCACCGACACGACGCCGGGCTTCTCTATCGGCTTGCGCTGGAAAAAGGGGCTCCCGGAACTCGCTATCACGCGGTCGACGAAGAAGGAATTGCCTTCCGCGATATCGCCGCGGTCATCGGCAGACGCCTGAACATCCCGGTTGTTTCCAAATCACCTCAAGATGCTGTGGACCATTTTGGTTGGTTTGTACGCTTTGCCCAGATCGACTGTCCGGCCTCGAGCAAACTTACGCAGGAACGTTTGGGGTGGAAGCCGTCGCAGCCCGGACTTCTTGCCGAACTTGAACACTCCGCGCGCTATTTTCAAGAGTGAATGGAAATCGCCGATCTGCTCAGGGGCGCGTGATGGAGCAAGCGCGCGAATGCACCGCGCCTCAAAGGAGAGAGATGCGGCTTTACCGGCGCTCGAAAATCGGACCGATGCTCCCCGAGGAGGCCAAGTGATAGTCTAGCTCAATGAATACGACCGCATCACGAGCGAGCAGCGACACCAATGCCCCGGTCATCGAAACAGTACGTCTCCGCCTTCGCTCCCATCATCCGGGTGATTTCGCGGATTGCGTGGCCATGTGGTCTGACCCGGACGTTGTCCGCTACACCATAGGCGAGCCTGCACCACCGCAGAGGACATGGATTCGGATATTGGCGTACCTTGGACACTGGGCTCTGTTGGGCTACGGCTACTGGGCGGTGGAGGAGAAGGCTTCGGGCCGCTATGTCGGTGAACTTGGTTTCGCGGATTTTAAGCGCGATATGGTACCTCCGATTGACGCAACGCCCGAGCTTGGCTGGGTGCTGGCCCCACAATTTCATGGCAAGGGCTACGCAACGGAAGCTCTTGGAGCTGCCGTCGCCTGGGGTGACAATCACTTTGCGCAGCGCCGAACCATCTGCATTATCCACCCGGACAATCACCGGTCGTTCCGGGTTGCTGAGAAGCTAGGTTACAAGGGCATTTCCACCGCCACGTTGAACGGGGAGCCCACCACAATTCTCGCTCGTCCCGGGTAGGGACGATGCAGGTTCAACTGATTGCCGATTTTGTCCAATCGGTACCTTATTTCGCGAAACCTAAAGGAGTACGTGCATCATTGGGCGTTTGGGCCGGAGCTCGAAACTCAATCGCCGTTTCCAACAAGCTTAAAGCCTTGTAACGACATGATTGGAAGAACGACCGCGGTGGGTTGCGCCGCATTGGCGCTGGGGGCCGCCCTGACCGTAACCGCCCGAGCTCAGGCAGCCACTGCACTGACGGTGGAATCCGAAGCCGGCATGGTCGTGACTTCGCAGCATCTAGCCTCGGAAGTCGGCGCGGCCGTTTTGCGCCAGGGCGGCAATGCAATCGACGCGGCCGTGGCCGTCGGCGTTGATCGATCGAGATCGGCGCTCCTAATATCGGACGCTTTTGCTGCGGGGAAGAGCTATTTCGGATTCTGTGTCGCAAAGTGCGGCTGCTAGGAGCGAAGGTTCCCAGGCGACCGGTAGGCATAAGGGCTGCACATCCGCTGCGCCACTCACGGCCCGAATAAATTCATAAGCAATCTGCTCACGAAACTGCTTGCCCTTTCTTGCTGGGCTTTCAGAATTTCCAAGAAAGCACCGTAGTTGGGCCACATCGAGCTGTCGCGATGGCCAGGAGAACTGTTCAGGGGCTGCGTCTATCTGGAGAACCATGGTGTGCTACTTTGCGAAGTGACTCCGGCCGGAGTCTCCAATCCAGTCAATAGACCGTCAGAAGGTCGGTTTGTGAAGCATTCGTGATGATTTAATGAATTGTCATTTCGGCCGCTTGGCAAACGCAACGGATCGAATAATCTGGCTTTCCTACTTCAATCGCCTCAACCGAGGTCGCAACCATGTCCACAACCCTTGAGCGCGCGGCCGACGTAGATGCGGCTTTGGAACGCCGGTTAGAGCGACTGGGTTTAGCCGGCCACGAAAAGGCATGGACCGATCGCTACCTACTTTGTAATCACCTGCTCAACCCGCCATCGGCCAAGCCGCGGCAGAAGTTCGAGGCAACCAGCCGCTTCATCCGTGATCTGATTGCTCATCGGTGGGCCAAGACGCGACGTGCCCGCCAGGAGACCAATCCCAAACGTATTCACTACCTGTCGATGGAGTACTTGCTGGGTCGGTCCCTGCGCAACAACATGATGAATTTGGCCGCAGAACCGATCGTGCGGCGCGCCATGGAGCAAGAAGGTTGGAACTTGGAGCAGCTGATCGAAGAAGAGCCAGACGCGGGGCTAGGCAATGGCGGCCTCGGTCGCCTCGCCGCCTGCTTCATCGATTCCCTGGCCACCTTGCAGTACCCGGCCATCGGATACGGTCTGCGCTACGAATATGGCATCTTTCGGCAGACGCTCCGCGACGGCTGGCAAGTGGAACAACCTGACAATTGGTTGCGCAACACGGATCCCTGGGAGGTTGTGCGCCCAGGAAGGGTCTACGTTGTTCCTTTGCACGCCAAATTTGAACTAAAGGGCTCGGGTCTCGCCATCACGCCAAATCGTCTCTCCAACCTCCTGGGAATCGCCTACGATCGGCCCGTAGTCGGCTACGGTGCTAACTGCATCAACACCTTGCGCCTCTGGGCGGCGGCGGCTCCCGAGTCGTTCGACTTTGCCGAGTTTTCACACGGCGACTTCGCCGGCGCCGTAATGCAAAACGTGGCGGCAGAATCGCTCACGCGCGTACTTTATCCTGACGACTCCACTGAGTCCGGCCGGGCATTGCGGTTCCTGCAGCAATACTTCATGGTGAGTTGTTCGCTGCAGGACATCATCGCCCGCTTTCGCAAGCGTGACGTCAACTGGTCTGCCCTGCCGGACCGCGTGGCCATCCAGATGAATGACACGCACCCGGCTCTGGCGGTTGCCGAGCTGATGCGCATTCTTCTCGATGAGGCAAAGCTTCCCTGGGATCAGGCCTGGGACATCACACTGCGCACTCTGGCCTACACCAATCACACGCTGCTTCCCGAGGCTTTGGAGCGCTGGCCGATCGAGCTCTTCGAAGTGCTCATTCCTCGGCATCTGGAAATCGTTTACGAGATCAACCGCCGCTTTCTCGACGATGTTCGCCGCCTCTATCCCGGCGACGAGGCGCGGGTGCAACGCATGAGTCTGGTCGAAAACGAGCCAGTACGGAAAGTCCGCATGGCACACTTGGCGGTCGTCGGCTCGCACAGCACCAACGGGGTAGCCGCAATCCACTCTGACCTTCTCCGCACCCGTGTCCTATGCGATTTTGCCGATCTGTTCGGACCCCGATTCAACAACAAGACGAACGGGGTGACTCCAAGGCGGTGGCTACAGCAGGCCAATCCGTTCTTATCCCGGCTCATCACTCAGGCGATCGGTGAAGAGTGGGTCACTGATTTGGCCGAACTTCGCAACCTCCTGCCTCTGGCACACGACACGAGTTTCCGCGACCAATTCCGCCACGCGAAATGCCAAGCCAAGGTTGCGTTCGCAAACTGGCTCAAGGCTACTTCGGGGCAGATCGTTGATCCTGCCACGATCTTTGATGGCCAGATTAAACGCATTCACGAGTACAAGCGCCAACTTCTCAACGTCCTTCATATTGTCATCCTGTACAACCGGCTTCGAGATGACCCTGATCAGGAAATGACGCCACGCACTTTCTTCTTCGCGGGGAAAGCAGCGCCGGCTTACCAGTTGGCCAAGCTGATCGTCAAACTGATCAACAATGTCGCGAGCACTATAAACGACGACCCGGCGGTACACGGCCGGCTCAACGTGCTGTTTCTGCCCGAGTACAACGTCAGCATGGCTGAGCGACTCATACCCGCATGCGACGTTTCCGAGCAGATCTCGACCGCCGGCTTCGAAGCCAGCGGTACTGGCAATATGAAGTTCATGATGAATGGAGCGCTGACCATCGGCACCCGCGACGGCGCCACCATCGAAATGGCCCGGGAAGCCGGTGAGGAAAATTTCTTTCTATTTGGGCTAACAGCCCAACAGGTGACCGACAGCGCTGGCTGGTACGACCCCAATTGGCATTACATGAATGAGCCCGAAACGCGCGCAGCGCTCGATCTGATCTTCTCGGATCACTTCAGCAGACACGAGCCGGGCCTTTTTGGGCCGGTCCGAGACACCTTGCTGTCCGACGGCGATCGCTTTCGGCATTTGGCGGATTTGACCGACTACGCCCGCGCTCACGCGGAACTGGACGCGTTGTATGTCGACCCCGACGGCTGGGCCAGGAAGGCCATCGTTAACGTCGCCTGCTCCGGGAAATTCTCGAGCGACCGAACCATCACCGAATACGCGAACGAAATCTGGAACTTGAAACCATCGCCAGTGCAATAGGTCGAACGGGCAGAATGTCCAGTGAGGAGCGTCTCCGTTCGACAAAGCGCACAGCTTCTGGCGGCGGCACACCAACTCACACACCCCGGTCGCCGATTGATTAGTGATTCACCATGGGGCACATCCGCGGGCCCGCAGCCGCACGGCGCGGCGCCCGCGGCCATCCCTGGCCTCAACGTTCGGGCAGCGAATGCGAGTTGTCTTAGGTACTGCCGAACAGATCCGACATCACCGCCACACCTGCATCGCAGGCGTGATTCAGGCAGCGCAAACCAAACGCACCCTCCAGGGACTTGAGCAGCGAAAAGCTGTCATAGAATTGTTGGCTCTGGACGCCGAGCTCGCGATTGTTCGGTTCGACAGTGAGAGGCACACGATTCTGCAACTGGATCGGGTAGAGCGTCCCCGCGGCCAGCGCGCTCGCCACGCCGCTGTAGTCGCTCTCGTCCCATACGATCACAATCGCGCTGCTACCCACGCTCCAGACAGGCGAGGCGTGGATCGCGCTGACAATGCGGTCGAGGGTCGTGTCCGCCTGCAGCGAGAGACCGGGATTGAGGCCCGCCTGCGTGCCAAAGGTGTTGCCCGTGTAGGCTGTGGCGCCGATAGTCACCGTGACGCCTTGATCCTCCTGACAGAAAGCATCGGCATTGTTCTGCCCGTGCTGGTCATCGCACTGATTCGGGACAATGTAGGAGAACGCCGGGACATGTCCGGTTGCGAGGTCCGCATACAGCCCGCGCGTCCCGTCGAAGGGCCGAATGTTGGCGAGGCTGCTGCCGGGAAGGGATCCATCCTGGACGCTGCGGAAATAGGCGAAGGGATCGTGCTTCACCGCGTATGCGTGGAGGAGCGCACTCGAGGTGAGCGGCGGTAGGTTCGTAGGCGAGAGCGGTTCGGTCGGGTCGTAGGTCGTCAGCTGCGTTGCGGTTCCGTTGCTGTCGTTGATGTTGTCCGCACCCGTAACCGGTAGATTCTCCTGATAGCTCTTCCAGGTAAGACCCACCTCGACGAGCTGGTCCGCGATGGTCTTGCCGGAAATGTCCGAGCTTGCCGGCACCGACCTCACGCCGTCAATCTCGGCAAGGAAGTTGAACACCGGCGGGTTGATCTCATTCCAGGTGTCGATCGCAGGCGTCGTCGCATCCCTGCCCGTACCCGAGATCGGACAGATCACCGGGCTCTTGTCGACCGGCACCGGCGCCTCGCCGTTGAGCGTGCTGATGTCGGCATTCGGCAATCCCGTCTCGAGATTGGTTCTGCAGTTGAGGTCGTGCCAGTCAGGCGGATTGTCGCTGCGAACGCCGAAATTCGAGCCGCCGACGATCTCCAGGTAATTGGTGAGGCTTGGGTGGCCGATCGCGTAGTAGTTCGTGCCGATATTGAGGCGATTGTTGCTGATCAAACTGTTAAGGAACGGAAAGGTCGGATTGCCGACCACCTGCTCATAGGTGTGATTTTCCATCATGATGACGAACACGTGATCATAGTGCGGGATGCCCTTCGGCACCGATCCTTCGTTTGCTAGTACCGGGCCCGCAATGGCCGCAGCCAGCGCAGCGGCAACGAGGGCAGATAGCTTGTACATATGCAGCGCTCCTTGAGACTTTGTTTATGTTGAGAGACGCTCCCGGAAACCCGGAATGCACCTGTCCGGGTAATCCCGACGCGAGATCACGCTACGTAACGCTACGTAGCAATTGTGACCGGCAAATGACAACAATCTATCGCGCGGAAGCCGAACGGCGTTCGACTCGGATCATGCCCATCATGCCCGCGTCCTCGTGGTCGAGGAGATGGCAGTGAAAGGGAAATGTCCCCACTGTCTGGGGATCGCGAAAGTCCATGCGCAGCTTGATGGTGGGGTAGTGCCTCATGTGCGGCGTCCAGTAAGGTACGTTGATCGTGTCTCGGAGGAACGGCTCGTTCACTGACACCCCGAGCCACTCGACGATCTCGAAGTGAAGCTGGTGGATGTGGAAGGCATGCAGCTCGCTCGAGCGGTTCTCGATGATCCAATCCTCGACGTCGCCTAGGTGCACCGCGAGATTGGGCCGTGTACTTGCCGGGTCGAACTGTTTCGGAGTCTGGCCCTCTACCGTGAGATAGAACCTCATCGCGCCGTTCGGATCGGCGGGATCGAGGGGTTCCTCCGAGAAGATGAGTGTGCGCACGCGCGCCGGCGTGACGCTTCCGATCCAGGGTCGGGCGGGCGGCGGCAGCGGAACGGACGGCGGCGGGACGGTCGAGGCGGGCTCGGACGCATCCGCTCGCGTCACGATCGAGATGAGCGGCCGATTGGGATCGTTCTCGCCGGCGGGTCCGGTATCGACGTAGCGGGTGACGAGCTGCGCGCTCGTTCCCTCGATGGGCGCGTTGACGATGAGCTCGACCCGTCCGCCGGGCGGCACCAAGACCCCGTCGCGCCACTGGAACGAGCGCTGCGGGCTGCCGTTCGCGTTCAGCGGCACACCGTCGACGGCCACAAGG
>Ga0302325_10025762_pt1 | contig 12220 bp, 16 predicted proteins | sample Palsa_T0_2_FD_201948 | JGI IMG/M metagenome (GOLD analysis project Ga0302325, IMG submission 201948) | Peat permafrost microbial communities from Stordalen Mire near Abisko, Sweden - Palsa_T0_2 | ecosystem: Environmental > Terrestrial > Soil > Palsa > Peat permafrost | place: Sweden: Abisko...
GGATCGTTCTCTCCACGCGCGAATCTTCTCTGCGCGCACTCGGGCTCGCAACTCCCGCTCAGCGGCGATTTCCATTCTCATCTGAGCGACGAAAGATTGTGCTAACTCTCTCAACTCCTCGGAAATCGGCGTCACGATGTACAGCGACGCCATGCGGTCGGGACAACGTCGAACCCCAGCCTCGGGTAATCTCAAGAAACCGATGTCGCTCAGTTCACTTAGAGCTTTCCTGATGGCATTGGGCGATCGGATACCGCTGTATCGAGAGATTCCCAGATAGCTCATACGAATCGAGAACACTTGATCCCTGGACTCGATTTTCTCCGACATCGCCAGAAGAATTGGAGCAATCGACCGTGCGGATTCCGACAACGTTCCAAACAGCCCCGAGCGGATCAAGAGTTCCATTCCGCACTCGTATCCAACCCGGCCATGCCATCGGTCTACTTCCGTGAGCCGTTTGCCGGCTGGAATCATCGGAACGTCGAACCTGTTGGCGATCCACAATGCTGCATCCGCCGCCGGCAGACCCAAAACGTCCATCACGAAATCGATGGGACCCATCGGATTAGAGGCGCAGCCGAAGCACTTTACCGTGTTGTTTACAGCCCGTATGCCAACTGAAGCAGTTCGATCGCCGTTCTTGTGGTGATCTGGATGCCAGCAGTGAATCTTTCCGGCGCCATCGAGCCTGAGATCCAACGCGCGCGCGACGTCGACAATAGGCAACTCCCGGTTGATGAACCTCATGTTCGGGATGCCGGCGGGCGCTCGACTCTTTCCCATTCCCCGGATTTCTACGCGGTGCGCTGGGGCGGCCGGCGATCAATCGCGGGTGCCCATCCCCAGTGCGTCGCGCCAAGTGACACAAATCTCTTTGTGCTTCACGTTCAGGTCGCTTCCCACTAGCTCGCCCCAGTCGTTGCGAATGCGCTCGGTCGTGACTGTTGAGCGGCCGTGGGATTCACCTTGGTGGCCACGGTCGTCACCAACAGATCGAAGTCGGACGAGCTTGATGGAGCCGTCCGTTTTTCTTTTGACTTCAACGTTCGGCGCCGCCAAATACCGGCCGAGGCGATCAAGAGAGCAGACGTCAATTAAAACGTCGTTCTCCCCAAGCACGGGCACACGTCTACCCCGTTCGAACGCTCGTGGTTGCTTTTGGTGGGAACCACGGGAAACCGTGTCGGGGTTTGGCTTCACCCCTGGCGGCCCGGTCATCGGAGCACCCCGGTTGGCCAGCCAACCGCAACGGCCGTTTTTCGTATAGCCGCCCGCGCCTCAATCAGTTGCTCCAAAGCGCGGCTCAGTCGCTGTAACTCGTTCTCGTTTGGCTCTACATGTCCACACTCGATATTGGAGAGGCGAGAGCGATTGACTCTGGCTTTGGTGGCGAGCACTGTGGCTGGTATTTCCGCAGCGACGCGTTTCGATCGAAGGTCGTGTGGGGTCATCATAGTCAGTGCAACAACAGGTTGTTGCAAACAATGATGACTTTAAGGCAAAGTGCGCGCTTGCGACCAATTGCAACCGTTGCGAATGGATGCAAAATGTCGCGAGCGGTGTTGGAAGTTCCTGAAGGGTTGGAATTTAGAGTTCTGCTGAAGAATTTTGCATTTTCCCCTGGAGTCCGAGCCGGACGATGGAAGCCTGTTCGGGTGTCAATTCTAGAACTCTACTCAAAGCTTCTCTGACTTCAGGCTGGGGCTTCTTCGTGGTACCTTGCAATATTCGATAAACCGTGGTGCGATCCACCTTTGCTCGGCTTCCCTTTCCCCCCTTGAGGCTCTCCCGTATGAGGTTCGCGAGTTTTGGGGGATTCAGACCTCGCCGACCCATCGCTTCCCACAAGATCTGCAAATGAGTGGGAAGGCGAGAGACAGAAGCTGGAATCACCGAATGTCGAAGCTGGGCTTGTTCGGCGTCAGTTGGAGCGCTGGCGACGTCTCGCCGCGACGAATTCTCTAAGCGTGTGAATTCGATTCGTTGAGTCTTGAGCTTTAGCGCACCCTTTTTCAGGGCCGCACCCATCGCAGCCTGGATCTTGAGATGCCACGGGATTCCCTGGCCTTCCTCTCTGGTGCGCAATCTCACCGAGCGCAACCGCAGTTCGCCACGAATACGCGCGATCGAACCTCCGGCAATGTGCTTAGCAGCCGTTTGGAGGTCAGCCTCGGCGCTACTGTCAGATGGTACTCCATAGACTGTGAAGCCCTCTACATCAGCATCCACCCGAGCGAGTATCAACTCCTGTACGCGCTTGGCCTCGCACTCCACGAGGGCAGGCAGAGGAGCGCCACTATTCCCGAGTTGCCTAGCCTGAGCCAGTACCTGATTCCGCTTCTTCTCATATTCCGCAAGAGTATCCTCGCAATATGCCGCAAATCGAGCGTCGGCCAAGCTTTTAATCTCATGTCGAGATGGACGGCTCGTACGGATTGCCGTTGACGGTGAACGACCGAGCTCGGGCTCCGAGAGCTTCTCCGGGTCTTCCAAACGGCTGCGTAAGCGTGCACCAATTTCATCCCTTGCACGCCGTCTACAGTATGCGGCTGTCGCTACGCATAGGTCGTCAATACCCACGGCGACGCTTGAATATGTCTGGCCTTTGACAATTCCGGTTCCCTTTCTCTTGATTTGGAATGCCAGACCTTCCTTCCGTAGCACCTCGAGAAGAGCCCTGGTGCACGGATCTACGGCATCACGGTCGACTGTTTCGAGTCCATACGGGACTGCGTCGGAGAGGTCGAGCTCCTTCCCAGCACGTCGAGCCATATTTTCCTCGACATCGCGGTAGTCGGCCCAATGTGGATGATGCTGCGCTGCCTCTGGGACTGGAATCGGCAGGATTTCGAGTTTCTCTATTATGCGAGCAGCGATGAGCGTGAAGGTAGAGCGAATCTGCGCTGTACGTTCACCCTCAGGACGCAAGAGCCAATTTCCATAAGTCTCGCGGCCTACATAGGCGTACCAGTCCGCCTGAAGTGGCCCGACTGCCTTCAGTCTCTCAAGCTGGTCGGCTAGTTGCTCCCAACTGGGCTCGCGCGTCATTACTCCCGTCCCCGCAGCCACCTGATTTGCAGATGCTGGCGGCGCGAGCGTTTTAGTGCCAACCTGCTCATCAGCACTATCCGGCTTCGTTAATTGCGCCGAGGCCCCCTCGCGCTTGTTGAACTCCCTTGCCGTCGCCAAGTTCCGGTGTTTCGGCCTCGTTTCAAGAATCGCTTTTAGTTCCGCTCTAATTGCTTTTCCTATCGCGGGTATGGCTTCCTTATAGGGGGAGCCGAGCATCAACCGCAGAGGAGCCAGACCAAGCGTAGCGCTTACCGTTTCATCGAGAACTTCGTCAAGGCGTTCCTTGAGGAAATCGGGCTGCGCTTCGTAATACCCCGCTCTCGCCCTGAACGATTCAGCGGCACTGGACCGCATAATCCCCGTAACTTTGTCGACGTCTAACAGCCAAGCTGCAAGAAAAGGATCATTCGAGGCGCAGTCCTCCAGGCACTCTCTTGTCCGCTTCTCAATTTTCCCGATCGTCTCATGCAAGTGCAGAGGCCAGCTTGGCTTAGGTGTGATCGGCACGTCCACGCTTCCTCAGCTGCGATTCTCTGCTTCTAATGGGCTGTTCAGCAGCGCCCGCAGAAGTTCAACCATGTGCCCGCCGCCCGGCTCCTCAGCGGTTACGGATTCGCGGATCAGGTCCAACTGCGCGGCCTGTTGCGAATTGAGGTCGGTACCGCCCAACGCTGCACGGAACAAGTCCAGCACGAAGTCGCCCGGGCCGCAGATTTCTTTCATGCCGCCATTGGCAAACTGAAGAATCACCGGGTCGGCAATCAATCGGGCTTCTAGCGCCCTAATGCGTTTTTCAAGTCTCATCGCGTTTTTCCCAGTCTGACCCCTGTGCGCGACCGGAGCTTTAAATCAAACGTAACACAGGGCGAATGCTTTAAAGATGTGTGTTGAAATAAGACCCACCGATCCATTCCCTTTGGTGCGGGCGCGACCTGCCGCCATTTGCAGGGCGCGCGCCTCTTGAAGGCAACCTCTAAATAGACAGGCCACCCTAGTGAAATCGCGCTGCTTTGCCTAAATCAAGGCATAGACGACGAGATCATCGGGCGTAGGTTGGGAAATGTCCGCACTGTGGCCGCGGTCAGAAGCTTGCCGAATCATCAATGGCTCCGTCATTCTCCACTCGCCAATTCATGTACAAACGGATTAACTCGATCCTGTGTCCGCCGCCAGGCTCTTGAGCCGACACCGACCGCCGTATGAGGTCTAGCTGCTCGGCCTGAACGGGGCTAAGGTCAGGTCCTCTGTCTGATGAAGCACGAAACAAATCGAGCAGGAAATAGCGCGGACCGCAAATCTCTTCCGTACTGCCATCAGCAAAAATGAGAATCACGGGCGCCGCAATCAACCTCGCCTCCAGCGCCCTTAGCCGCTTTTCCAGTTTCATCTAGTTCGTTTCTGCTCTGCGTCGGCGCGAGCATACCTATAGATCGAACATAACACGGCCCGGATGTTCTTGGCTGATAATACGGAATAACTGCTCTGCTCCTGGCATTTGCTTAAGCGCACACTGTGGCTCAGAGTTCCAGGCGAGTGATCGGAACGTTTGGCCAACAAAATCTTGGCGGCTAAAGAACCACTCTAGCATTAGCTGCGAAGACCCCCAGGCAGCTCCGTAATCGAAGGAACGCCCAGATCTTGGAGCGCGTGAAGGGCTGGTTATTACTGGCGTCAGGATTATTCACAGCTGCGAAAACGTTCATTGCGTAGGAGCATGAATCGCTAAGTTCCAGCCTGCAATCTTAGGAAATAATACCATTGCTATTAACAGTTTAGCGTTCGTCTGTGACAGCCAATTCCCGGTGCGTATGCCCTGCGTTTTCGCGCTCTTCACACGCGAGATGCCGGCAGCCAACTCGGGCGCCATTAGGCCGTTATCGACAGCTTCCGCGGCCAGTTTGCGAATCGCCGACATGCGAATTATGATCGACGACGAGCCGAGACGCCGGTCCTCCAGCGATACCCTCCACGCGCTCACGGTCGCCTTGGTAAAGCCGGGCCGCGGCGCCTGCTGAAACCAAGCAAGGAATTCGTTCAGCGCCATATTGTAGACGCGTTTTGTAATCGGAGAGGAAACGCTATCCAGCACCAGGGCTTTCAGCTTCTCCCATCCCGCGATCTTTTGAACCGCAATCAAATCCGTCATTTCACGTCCTTTTGCTGGCTGTTGTGGGCATTATCGGCGGCTACGTCATAAGGACATTACCTCGGTGTGGCGCGAACATCAAGACGAAAGTGCGATAGGATCGTTGGCCCTCCATCCCACCAATGTCCCAGGTTTAACTTTCCTGGCAGATGTCTATTCGCACCGGAAGATTGTGACATATTAGTCGGTGCTATGAGGACGATTCCAGTCATGAGACACAGCGTGGCCGTCGGGGCGCTAATGCTGGCCACGCACTTGGGCGCCCGCGGGCAAGGCGTGAACTTCGAGAAACAGCAGATCGAGACGGTGAAGATCGCCGACGGAGTTTTCGTGCTGATGGGGGGTGCGGCGCAGGGCAACATTCTGGTGTCTGCCGGGAGCGACGGTATCTTACTAGTGGACACTATGTACGCCCCGATGCACGACAAAATCATGGGGGCGCTGGCGAAGATCAGCGACAAGCCAATCCGCTATGTGGTGAACACTCACGTCCACGGTGACCACACGGCCGGCAACGAAGCGATGGCAAAATTGGGTGCGGTGATCATTTCCCACGACAATATGCTGAAGCGGATGCCCACGCAGCCAGCGGCCGGGTTGCCCGTGTTGACCTATACGGACAGCCTGACGCTGCATTTCAATGGCGAAGAGATTTACATCTATCACCCCGCCCCCGCGCACACGGACGGAGATTCCATCGTCTATTTCCGCCACGCCAATGTGATGCAGGTGGGCGATGTACCGGCATCGCTGCGGTATAACAATATCGGCGTCAATGAGGGTGGATCTGTGGACGGGATGATTGTGGCCGGCGAACAGGTAATGAAGATCGCGAACGAGAACACGAAGATCATTCCCGGCCATCTGGGGCCGGTGATTGGGTTCCAAGAGATTCAGCAGCAGCTGGCGATGTTTCGAGCGGTGCGAGAGCGCGTCCTGAGCGCGATCCGCGCGGGAAAGACCATGGAAGAAGTGGTGGCGTCGAAGCTCACGGCGGATTTTGACCTGAGCCGCATGGGTGGCGCCATCACCAACGACCGGTTTGTGATGCTGGTCTATACGGATCTGTCGAGACGAGCGAAATAAGCCTTGTAGGTAAGCAAAACACGCGACCAGGGCCTCATCTTTCCCTTCGGGTGCTCGATCTCGACACGCTGGATGTCGTCAACCTCCGGGTAGGCAACCACCGTGTCGGCCGCGGAGGGCGCGTTTGTACCTGCCACCGAGAACAAATGGTTGCGGCACTGTCTGGATTTGTGAAATCTACGCAGTGGACTGAAAATGGTCGTCATGACTTCGGATCAGAAGTTTGTCGAATATGTTTGCGATCAGGCAAGTGCTTCAAGGCGTGTTTCGTCACGGAAAATGTTTGGCGAGTACCCAGGCCGCACTGACCCGATTCGCGTAGCTCCGCAATTTGACGCCAGCCTGCGGCCAGTTCCCCGAGTGGCAGGCGCGAGCCTTCGGAGGTGCGCAACATATTCGCACGATGGGCAGGATGTATCGAATGCATGACGCCTCTCAGTTCTATTTCGGACGCTTGGGACGATCGAGTACAGCCGACGCCTACAAGACGAGCAGTTCCGCATCGCGGGAATCCGCCCTCTTCTCGTCCGTTGGACCAACCCATCGTCCCAGAACCTGAGCCAGATCGGAGGATTGAACGGGCTTGCTGATGTAGTCATCCATGCCCGCCTCAAGGCAACGTTCTCTGTCGTCGGCTCCGGCACTCGCCGTCATCGCGATCACGATGGTACGCCAGCGGCCTTTTTCTCGTTCGCGAAGCTTGCGAGTCGCCTCATATCCATCCATCTCCGGCATTTGGCAATCCATGATGACCAGGTCATACGGCACGCGCCCACAAGCATCCAGGACTTCCAGGCCGTTAGCAACCGCATCTGCTCTGAAGCCAAGCCGCTGCAGTTGGCGCAGCGCGACCTTTTGGTTTATGACGTTGTCTTCGGCTACTAACACGCGGAGCGGCTTTTCTTGCACGGTCTCGGGAGTGGAGCGTTTGTGAGTCGCCGGCTGTAGCTCCGCCTCTCGCGACGCTGGTTCATCTGGCGGAGCCAGCGCGGAAAGCAGGCGATCCAACAATTGCGCTTTGGCAATGGGCTTGGTAAGACAAGCCGCAAAAAGTCTCTGGCGCGTACTTTTGACGATGTTCAGCTCGCTCATCGACGTCAGAAGTATCAGAGGAATTTCAGACGAATCGCCGGTTTTGATCTGCTTCGCCAGAGTGATTCCATCCATCCCCGGCATCTGCATGTCCAGAAGAGCTACGGCAAACGAGTCGCGACCGGCGTGCGCCTGGATAAGAGCCAAAGCTTCCGCGCCGCTCGAAACACTTTCCGGCCGCATTCCCCAACCTCTGACATAGTGCTCCACGATTCTTCTGTTCGTGGCATTGTCATCGACGATCAATACCGGAAGATCCCGTAGGCTGTCCGGCGCTTTCGCTGCTGGCACGCGGTGCTCTTGCTTCTCAAACTCTGCGGTAAACCAGAACGTCGATCCCTCTCCCAGTGCGCTAGTGGCTCCAATTCCACCCTTCATCTGATGAACCAAAGCCTTGGAGATCGCGAGCCCAAGTCCAGTGCCGCCGTATTTGCGAGTAGTGGAACCGTCCGCTTGAGTGAATGGTGCAAACAGCTTGTCTATAGTCTCCGGCGCAATCCCGATCCCTTGGTCTTTGACTTCAAATCGAATCCACACACGGGACCCCTGTTCGCGTTCCAAAGAAACCTGGACCAAAACGTCGCCCCGCTGTGAAAATTTAACGGCGTTCCCGAGGAGATTGACCAGCACCTGACGCAGGCGGCCCGGATCTCCTCGAATATTCAGCGGAACTTGGTCGTCGATCCAGGACGCCAACTCCAACCCTTGGGCGTCCGCGCGCTCCCCGAGCAGCCGGACAGAATCCTCGACGGTAAGATCCAGTTGGAAATCCAATGTCTCAAAGTCCAGTTTTCCCGCCTCGATCTTGGAGAAATCCAGAATGTCGTTGATGATGGTCATCAGAGCTTCCGCGCTGCTTTGGATGGTCTGTGCGAAGTCGCGTTGCTCGGGATCCAGTTTGCTATCGAGCAGCAGACCAGTCATCCCGATCACACCATTCATGGGCGTGCGAATCTCGTGGCTCATATTGGCTAAGAACTCGGACTTCGCGCGGGATGCCTCCATCGCAGCGTCGCGTGCTTTCGACAGTTCGAAGGAGAGCGCCGACAATTCATTGGCCCGCCGCTCAGCAAGCCGCCGGCGCAGCCACAAATAGAGCAGCGCTCCTCCCACCATCACCGTTATCGCACTGATTAGAATCGTTCCGTAGGGCGGAACAGGCGCAAATTCGAAATCCCCCGTGTCGCGCGGATAGACCCGGACACGCGGTGTCGCACCGGCGGGCTCGCTTCGAAGCGCGAGGACGCCTATGATCGTGGCGCGGCCTCCTCCTACGCACCGCGCCCAGAGATCTGGCCGCAAGGGCGATTCCATAGGCAAGAAGACGTCTATCGTCCCGGAACGGTCACGCAACTGGATGGGCTGCGCCGAGAGCGTCGGCAGGATCTTTCCCGCAATACTCACCAACTCTCCCGAATAGCGTCCCGACATTGCAGCGGCAACGGTGATCTGTCGCGGTTGAGGGGGGGCGCCTGTCCTCAGGCGTTGCACGCTATAGGTAGTCATTTCCGGAGTTCCCAGGTGGTATCGGACTTGGCCGATGACTTTGAGAACGTCGCCTCTCAGAAAGCGGCCGGCGGTCAAGCTGCCGTTCGTGCTGATGAGAGAAACGCCCCCGGTTGGATCTTGGAAGAACGCCAGCGTCTCGCCCTCGGTGATTACGGTTGGTTCGGATGTCAGAGTGCCAACCACTTCAATAAGCTGTGAAACGTGCCTAGGCTCGTTTCCATCGCTCAACAGCAAAGCCTCTTTGACGGACATAGCGGTGGCTTGCCCCAGTCCCGTGGATTGGCCGAGTACCGTACCCCAGCAAAACAATGCGCTAAGAAATACAAAACTCAGCGACCTGTGCCGCTGGCAGCGTCGCATATTTGGCTGCCGTGCGAACGTACAAGGGCTGATCATGCTGGCTCCCCACCAGCGTGGCGCAGAGTATGGCACGCAACCATCGGTAAAACGCCTTAGGAAGTGGAACGGCGAACGCGATGCCTAAAGTACTACATCCCTCGCGGCGCACTCCCGAATCGATTACGAATCCAGCTCCAGCGGGCGTTTCAGGAATCGCGCGGCTTGCGAAAATGCCGGTGACGAAAAACATGACTAAGAGCAACAGAAGCGCCGAAACCGTCAATCTCCCGCACAGCCACCAGTGCGACTCGTAGCCGTCGTCCTCATGCCTTAAAAACAGATTGACGGATGGCGGTATCAAAAGGAGAAATGAAATGCTTGGCTTAGGATTGCTCGGAACCATTATTGTGATTTGTCTCGTCGTTTGGCTCGTCCGCAGGGTGGCGTGAATTTAAACGATTCGAGACGCAGCCGAGCCCGCGGGGATAACCCAAACGGGAGCGGCAGCGGCGGCCACTCAATTCGAAGAGGATAGATAAGCACGGTGGCCCATGCACGTTTAACGCTTGCGAGGCTACCATGGCTGATCGGTGACCATTCTTGAATCGCTCCAGTAAGTCCGAGAGAGCAATTTTGGATTTCAGTCGCGAAAGAGCGACGGCAAACCGAACAAACCATGATCGTCGGCAAGCTCCAGAGTTGGCTCGATGACTCCTCTGGAGCGGCGTTGACAGTGCGTCGACAAATGACTGCCACCGGAATCCTGATTGCGGAGCAGTAAAAGACCGGCAATTGTGACATAATCGGAGGCACTCCATTTAGGACTGCACAACTATGCCGACAAAAAGGCTCGCTGGACTTCTGCTGATTTGCCTAGTAAGCGTGCTTTCAGGCCAAGTGCCTTCGGTATTGAAAGTTCCAGACGGAACCGCACTGCGCCTTTCCTTGACCCAAGACCTGAGTTCCGCGACCAATACTGTTGATGATCCAGTCCACTTTGAGGTTATGGAGGATGTCAAAGTAGCTGGTGTCGTAGCGTTTCCGATGGGCTCAACGGCCGTCGGACACATCGTAGAGGTTGAACCCCGCAGGCGAATGGGGCGCGCCGGCAAGCTGAACTTTACGGTCGATCACGTTAAAGCGCCCGACGGCAGCAATCTCCGCTTGCGGGCATCATCGACGAGAAAAGGTGAAGACAAAACAGGCACGGTGATTATAGGTTCGGTCGTGCTGTCTCCGCTCTTTCTGATTATGCGCGGCAAGGATGTTACGATTCCTAAGGGAACCGAGATCACCGCTTACATTGATGGCGACAGGGAGTTCGCGTTGGGAGCACCAGCAGCGCCGCCAGCGGCCCCGGTCGTTTCACAGGCAAACGGAACGCAGTCGGGCACGGTTACGTTTCAATCCGAACCAGTCGGAGCAGACATTACTGTCGATGGGAAATTCGTTGGCACCACACCGTCTAGCGTGCAGCTTGCGGCTGGTGATCACTCAATCGTGATCGAGAGGGCACACTATACTTCTTGGAAGAGAACTATGACCGTCGCTGCTGGCTCTTCCGCGAACGTGAGCGCAACGCTCGACAAAGCTCAAGAATCTTCTTCACCCGCCAACTAAATCGTCCTGTTGTACTCCCTGAGGTGGACGTACGCTTCTGATGTCCGCAATCGTCGCCGACTTTAGAGACCCTTAACCAGTACCACGATTCGAACACCCAGCGTGTCGGCGATGATCTTCAGCGTTTGAAATGGTGACGTTGCTCTCGCCGCGCTCGTCTGCCGCCAGTTACTTGCCGAGATAGCTAGGCCGCGCTCCCCCACCCAGACCGTACCGTCAACAGACCTCGCCACCTGGCCGTGCCCGTGTTGTGGCGGCACCATGATAATTATTGAAAAGCTCACTGCTGAGCAGATTCGCCTGCGATCAGAAGAATGGAAGAACTTAATTGACAGCTCGTAATCTCAGGTGGTCGAGGTCCGAAGTTCATGCCGTTCCGAAGCTCACGCCACACGTGTATCTGTACTCGCTTCGTTCGATCACATTGCCCCTGTCAACTCCCAGTGTCCATCCTCGCCACCAACGATCACCTTCCCAAGAGGCCGATCCATCCTCTTTAAAGGCGCGCTCCAACCCGTACCCCGAGTACCAAAACGCCATTCAATACCCATAGGTGCCGCGTCCGCCGCAAACACCAGTGGCTTACTTGAAACGGTCTTATCGAAAGTGCACCGGTTCGAGCATCTGTCTGCGCCCGAACCATCCGCGCCGGCGCACTTCCGATAAGATCTATCGTTTGTCATTCCTAATCCGACCGACCGGGCAAACATTTTGATTTTCTGCGCTTTAGGACCAATGCAGGGCCACATCGGTGGTATGGCCGTTTTCTGTTTCAAGTAACTTCGCCATCCTGCAATTCGCAAACGCTAGCCGACTACTCTACGTGAAGCGAAAAAATGAGCAGCCTGAGGGAGCATCTCATGTGTTTTTTCCAGGGGCCGGATCTGTAACCAGACCACGGCCGCCGTCGATCGCTGGCGCACCTTCGTAATCCGGAAGAGGGGGCGATTTCGCTGTCCGCACCGCATCGCGCGAGCGCCTGTTGGCGACTAAGATGTCCTTTAGTCGTCCGATCTCACTTTTTCTTCCACTCGGCAGCTTTCCCTGGCTTGCCCCACGCCTCATAGAGTTGGACAAGCCATTCGCGGGCGTGGTCCAGGTGATAAAGGTCCGGAACCCCCATGCGATTCTTCCGAGCAGCCATGCCTTGATAACCTTCGATCAGTAGCGGCTCGGCGTCAGTGTATTTGTGCTGTCCGGCCAAGCTGGCGCCTAGCAGGCTCAGGGCGCGGAATCGTTGCCACGCATCCGGCTGGTTCTTCAGGTAGGTCTTCACGGCGTCGCGCGCGAGGGGTTCACTCTCAGCGAACTTTGCCAAAGATTGATAAGCCAATGCTAAGTCGGCCGCTGAGG
>Ga0302325_10025763_pt1 | contig 12220 bp, 10 predicted proteins | sample Palsa_T0_2_FD_201948 | JGI IMG/M metagenome (GOLD analysis project Ga0302325, IMG submission 201948) | Peat permafrost microbial communities from Stordalen Mire near Abisko, Sweden - Palsa_T0_2 | ecosystem: Environmental > Terrestrial > Soil > Palsa > Peat permafrost | place: Sweden: Abisko...
GCCGTCGGTCGGTCCCGGCAGCGTGCTCAAGGACGTGATCGAGTCGGGACTGGTTCCCGTCGTGGCGCTAGGCGAGATTTATCGGCAGGCGCGGGAAAGCCTGATTGTCGCCAATGCTCATCGGCTCAACCAGGGCCATACGCCGGAGTTGGCGAATGCACCGGAAGGCGATTTCTTTTTCTTCGAGAGAACAACCCCCGAAGAGATCATCGTTACGATCAAGGAGCTGGTTCAACGCCGGCTGGTGGGAAAATTCGGTATCGATGACCCCCGGGAAATACAGGTGCTGACGCCGATGAACCGCGGCGCGCTCGGCAGTCACGCGCTTAACGCTGAATTGCAGGACCTGCTCAATCCGAATGGTCGCGAGTTGCGCGCGGGCGATCGGCGATTCCGGGAGGGCGACCGGATAATTCAGCTTCGCAACAACTACGACAAACTGGTCTTCAATGGAGCGATCGGCAGGATCACGTCGATCGACAGGCCGCGCGGCCGACTCGAAGCCAACTTCGACGATGGTCTTCTGACCTACGACCTCGCCGAACTCGATCAGGTTTCCCTGGCCTACGCGATATCAATCCACAAGAGCCAAGGCAGTCAGTATCCAGCCGTAATAATTCCGGTCCATCAAAGTCATTACGTGATGCTCCGGCGCAACCTTATCTACACCGCGGTCACTCGAGCCGAGCGCGTATGCGTCCTGGTAGGAACGCGCAACGCTCTTTTGCAAGCAGTCAGGAATCAGGATGAACGGCGGCGATTCACTCGCCTCGCCAATCGCTTACACGTTGGATAACGCGTGGCGCCGGCCAGGCAGTCTCGTCAGGCTCAGGCTTCAGTGGGCATCTGGACGCCCGTGCGGCAACTATGCAGGAATGCTTCGATATCGCTATGACGGAACCGCTTGGCTCGACCGATAGAGTGGCAAGGCAATCCGCCGCGCCGTACCATACGATAAATCGTCATTTCGGTGACCTGCAGCATCCTGGCAAGCTGACTTACCGTATAGAACTCGGGCTTGGTGACTGCGGTATCCTTCCTCATTACAAACACCTACCTACACTCTATTTTATCGGAGCCTCAACCAATTGACCATTTTCGCCACACTCTGTCCATATGTGAGACATTACAGCCCCGCCTAATCCACTTGTCAACACGATATCCATCTGTCGTCAGATTAATTCTTCAGGCTTTGCATTGCATTTTGCGGTGTCGACGATTGGGACCTGCGGAATTTCCGTCGAGTATAAATGTAGCAATTTTCCCCAGCAGGGGAGTTGGACCTGGGAAACTGTTCAGGCTCATCAGCACGATAAGACGTAGCAGAAGGTTTGCGGTTGCGGTTGATGTAATCCTAAGGTCATGAATGTCTTGAAAATGTCTTGAGTTAAACAGACGCGATGGACAGCAAGTGCGAGAATCTGGTCAGGCTCCCGATGGACCCACCTCGATCGTGCGTGGGTGGGCAGGGCTAATCCCATGAAAATCGGGACGCGACTGGCGCTCGTACTCTTGCTGGCACTGACGCCCGTCGTTGCTACGTTTACTTATTTCAATTTGCACCTTTCGTCGCAGGTATACATCCAGAATCTCGAACGCGGCACTCGGGCAGTCACTCGCGGCCTGAGGGCCGCGCTTTACGAAGATGTGCGCAACGGTGACTGGGCGAAGGTTCGCGCAGTTCTCGCAGAGGTCAGGCGCCAGGGTTTCGAGGCCGCACTTTTCAAACCCGACGGCAGCCTGTTGTTCGATCTGCCGTTCTTTCCCGATGCGCTGCTGCCTCCACCCCGAACGTTTGCCGGTGTGACGGATAGCAGCATGCTGGAAGCCAATCGTGACGTGTCGGGGCGTTCGTGGTTTTGCCGGCTGGTGCCGCTCGATGTGGCCGATCGGTCGTCGATCGGCTATTTCCTGGTCGCCGAGGATCTGACCGATGTTCGCGAGGAAGGCGCGCGCCGGCTGGCCTACTCGGTTACGGCGGCGTTCGTGGTGCTGGCTCTGGCCGCCTCGATCATAATCGTGGCGACGCAGCGCTACGTCTCGCGGCCGCTGGCCGAGCTCTCGCGGCGGGTGCTGCGATTTTCCGACAAAGACGATCTGGAACGCACCGGCAGCCGTGACGAGGTCGAGTCCCTGACCGAGGAATTCCGCCGTCTCGACAGCCAGCTAACCAACGCGCGGGAGCGGCTTTTCAGCGAGCACCGGCGCCAGTTGGAGCTCGAGCGCAACCTGCGTCACTCCGAGAAGCTTGCGACGATTGGGACCTTGGCCTCGGGGCTTGCGCACGAGATCGGCAGCCCGATGGCGGTTATTCGCGGTCGCGCGGAATATCTGCTGCATAACGATCCGGCTCCGCCGAAGCGTTCCGAAAGCCTCAGTATCATCATCAATCAAATCGATCGCATCACGGGCATCGTCAACCTTCTGCTCGATTACGCCCGTCGGCGCGAACCTTTGCACATGACTTCCGATGTGCGCGTGATAATCAACCGGGCGCTGGGCCTGCTCGAAACCGAGGCGAACCGCCGCGGCGTGAGTATCCTGACCGCGCTCGGCCGGATGCCGCTGATGGCCCAATGCGACGCCGATCAGCTCCAACAGGTATTCGTCAATCTTGGCATGAACGCGCTCGACGCGATGGTCGATCAGGGTGGCGGCACTATCCACGTCAGCGCGGAGATAGGACCGGATCGAGCCGGCGACGCCCAGGTCTTGCGCGTCATTGTAGAGGACAGCGGACCCGGCGTGCCGGAAGAGGCGCGCGCGCAGATCTTCGATCGCTTTTTCACCACCAAGCCGCCGGGCAAGGGCACCGGCATGGGTCTGGCTGTCAGTCAGTCGATCCTGCAGGATCACGACGGCGAAATAACTGTCGAACCCGGCCCGGCGGGCGGCGCACGATTCGTCGTGACTCTGCCGCTCGCCGGCCGCCGGATGGAAACACAAAGAGCCGCATCATGAACATGACTTCCGACCAGAGCACGATCATGGTCGTCGATGACGATCGTGAGATGACCAGCATGCTCTCCGAAATCCTGCGGGGCGCGGGCTACCACACGCTCAGCGCAACCTCCGGCGCCGAGGCGCTCGAACTGGTGCGCCATCAGGAACCGGACTTGCTGATTACCGACCTCCGGATGGCCGGCATGAACGGCCATCAGCTCCAGCTCGAAGTGCGCAAGCTCGCGCCCAACCTGCCGACCGTGGTTATCACCGCCTTCGGGTCGATCCAGACCGCCGTCGAGTCGATGAAGCTCGGCGCGTTCGACTACATCACCAAGCCCTTCAGCAACGAGGACCTGATGATAGTCGTCTCGCGGGCGATCGAAGATCGTTCGCTGCGCCAGGAAGTGCGGCGGCTGCGCGGCGAGCTCGCGCGCACTTACGGACTCGAAAATATCGTCGGCGCCAGTCCGCAGATGACCGATCTGCTCGAGATGGTCCAGCGCGTCGCCGATAATGATGCGACCGTGCTCATCCGCGGCGAGAGCGGCACCGGCAAGGATCTGATCGCGCGCGCGCTGCATTTCATGGGCGCTCATCGTGACGGTCCGTTCGTGCCGGTCAACTGCGCGGCGATTCCGGAATCGCTGCTCGAAAGCGAACTGTTCGGCTATGTGCGCGGCGCCTTTACCGACGCCCGCCAGGGCAAGGGCGGATTGTTTCAGGCCGCCCGCAACGGCACCCTGTTCCTCGATGAGGTCGGCGAGTTGCCGCCGTCGCTGCAGGCCAAGCTCCTGCGCGTGATCGAGGACAAGATGGTGCGGCCGCTCGGCGCCACCGAGGAGCTCCCCGTAAAGGTGCGCATCATAACGGCCACCAATTCGGACCTCGACAAGCTGATCGAGGAGGGCAGATTTCGGATCGATCTCTACTACCGCCTCGCCGCCGTTACGCTGGAGATTCCGCCTCTGCGCGAACGTCCCGACGATATCGATCCTCTCGTCAACCATTTCCTCAAGCGCGCCGCGTCGCTCGCCGGCAGTGCCCGGGCGCCCAAGCTCGAGCCCGATGCGCTCGAATGCCTGCGTCGCTACTCATGGCCCGGCAATGTCCGCGAATTGCAGCACGCGGTTCAGCATGGCGTCATGGTGAGCCGCAACGGGATAATTACGCGACGCGATCTGCCGGCCAAGATTACCGGTTACAGTGAAGCGCCGCTGACGTTTATCGAGCAGGCCGTTAATCGTCGCCTGACCGCCGAGCAGCTCGAACGCGAATACGTCCGCGCCGTACTGGCCTCGGTCGGCGGCAACAAGAGCGAGGCTGCCGCGATTCTCGAAATCGATCGCAAGACGCTCTACCGCAAGCTCCAGGACGACGGCGATGCTATCGAGAAGCCTGGCCTCGCGCCGGGCGAACGCAAATCCTAGCCAGGGACCATTGCGTTTTTGTCTTTTGAGACTTTATCGAATTGCTTCCTGCCGAGCCGCACTTTGCCGCAGTTGACAGGCGACAACTGTTGTGACGCCCACGCAGGTTATTGGCAGGAACCATAATAGCCATATCCGGCGCCTTCAAGATTGGAGGTATCGCAGATCTTTCCTTGTAACAGAGGAAGACCTTTTTCGCCTATTTCAGGTAGGTCTCCCGTCCCACCTTTTCCATTTCCACAGTAGTACGTCGTACCTTCAGGCCCGACGATCTTCGATTGGGAAACAGCGAAGTCAATATGAACATTGAAGCATTGTACATATTGCGTGATGGGGTCTGGCGGCTCAAAACCGGTTCCGTTAAATACAAAAACATAAGCCGTATTTCTGGGCGCTTTGACGTTCTTGCAGCTGTCTTTGGTGGGCAGCATCGAACACCCTGGTATACCCGTGAAGCCTGGCACTATAGCTTGGCCAAGGACATTTAAGCCCTGGCTCGTCCAAAAGATGGCACTTGATGAACCGCCATTGGCATTCGCTATCAATTCGGCTCGTAAATCGGAGCCTTCGGCACCTGGTTGGCACTTTTGGCAGATTTTTGGTGCTCCTTCCGCTCCCAAATACTCATACAAGTATCTCCCCAGCGCTGTCCGCACACGTGGTTCAGAGCCGGTGCATGGGCCGAAAGCGGAGCACGCCGCAATTGCTAGAGGCTGGGCTGTCTCGAGTGGATTGTTTGTGCCGGGCGTTCCATTTGGGTTGATGTTGTACGTCGAGTAAACAAACTCGACAGGACAATAATTGTGCGCAGATCCGAATCCATCAGCATCTAGCATCTCGATGTAAAGATCGGCGTGCCGCTGCCCTAACTCCTTGAGGTGCACTCCAAGATCTTCGGCATGGCGAAAGGCATAAACAACAGGCGTGCACGCAGTCTGTGCGCCCCCGCTTGAAGGAAACAAGAGCAAGCTACCGAATAAAGCCAGCGCAGATAACAGGACATTTCCGATATTCAGGACGATTCTCCAGCGGTTTTTTCATTCACGGTGTTCCCTATCGGTCGGAAAGTGCAGACAGCTCAGCGAGCTTTACTAAGTTTCCCAACGGTCTCTACGATCTCATCGCCGCTAGGTCAGTCGGGATCTCTTAAAATCGCTTATTTTCAATCGTTCGATCTCCCCCCTTGTTCTGCTTTTTCGCAGCGCCCACCGATGCGCCTCTCCATCCGTGGTTCAAACCGCTCGGGCGGACGCGAAAGGCTGACGTTGCGCGAGAGCGTGCAACGGGCGTGCGGTCGGAGATGATGTGCGGGGATTGCCTACGTCATCCTTTTAGTCCCCAGCCGAACGCGGCGTCAACTCGCGGCCCAGACAGTATTATCGGCATCCCCGGCGGGATCGATCGCGTCGGTCCTCTGAACGTCTATCCGTTATTTTGGACTCGTTGGGGCGTGTGCCGGCTTGATGCTATGGTCACGACCGGGGAACGGCGAAAAATGGGGACTGAAGCGACCGGCAAATTTGTCGAGATTAACGGCCTGCGACTGCATTACCTCGATTACCGCGGCACCGGGCCGGTCATCTTATGCATCCACGGGTTGACTCGATGTGCTCACGATTTCGATTCGCTCGCGACCCATCTGACAGGCCGCTACCGCGTGCTCTCGCTCGACGTGCGCGGGCGCGGCGACAGTGAATGGGGACCGCCGGACCGGTACAACATCCATAGCTATGTGAGCGATCTCGGCGCGTTCCTCGATAGGTTGGAGATCGCACGGGCAAATCTTATCGGCACCTCGATGGGCGGGCGCATTTCGATCGTGTACGCCGGCGCGAATCCGGCACGGATCGATCGTATCGTACTCAACGATATCGGACCCGCGCTCGATCCCGCCGCGCTGGCGAATCTCAACCGATGGGTTCGCGGTGCTCCATCCGAATTCGACACCCTCGATGATGTGATCGCGTTCTACCGCTCGATCGGTTTCGGTCCGCGCAACGAGGGCGACTTCCGCAATATCGTCAAATGGCTCGTCAAGCCGATTGCCAACGGGCGGCTCGGATGGAAGATGGATCCCGCAATAAGCCAGCCGCCGCCCGGTATCGCTCCGGCGCGTTCCGACGGCTATTGGGACGAATTTGCGCGGATGGATTCGCCAGTGTTGATCGTTCGCGGCGGGTTGAGCGAAATACTCACTCCCGAGATTGCCGCGCGCATGCTTGCCGCTCGCCCCGATGCAAAGATGGTGACGGTGCCGGGGGTTGGTCATGCGCCGTCGCTTAATGAGCCCGAATCGCTCGCGGCGATCAGTGATTTTTTTGGTCTGCAATCATAGTGTCGGCTTACTCGTAAGCCGCTCAGCAAGGAGGTCGGTAAGATGGCGGAGTACAAAAAGAAAGAGGCGCGGGATTGGGCGCGGGCAAAGATGCGCGGCGTCGCCAATGTCATCATCCCGAGCTATACGAACGACCTGCGCGGGCTGAACGAACGTGGTATCCGGCACGACGTCCGTCGCGAAATCGAATTAGGCTACTGGGGCACGCTGCTGGTCTCGGAGACCGCCCTGACCGTAGAAGAGTACGGCCAGTTCGTCACCTGGGCGGTCGATGAGTCGCGCGGGCGCCTGCATCTGATCCATCATGCGAGCTTCAACACGCTCGACGAAAATATCCAGGCGGTGCACCTCGCCGAGCGCAACGGCGCCGATCTAATCCTGCTCTCCTATCCGCCGTGCTTCTATCCGGAAACCGGCGACGAGATTTTCGAGTACACCAAAGCCTTCTGCGAGGCGACCAACCTCGGCGTCATGCTCTTTCCCGTACCGCTGTGGGGCTTCGAGCGCATCCATCCCGCGGGCATTCCGCCGGCAACGATCAAGAAAATCGTCAAGGAAATTCCCAACGTCGTATGTATCAAGGCCGAGGGCGGCATGCCGGCGATCGGCGGCTTCGTCGAATGCTGGCAGAACTTCCACGATGAAGTCGTCGTGACCTTTCCGATCGAATCGGAAGCCCTGCCGTTGGCGATGCTGGTGCCAATGCAGTTCATCGGAACGAGCAATGGCGAATATACCGGCGGAATGGTTCCGCGAATTCTGAAGCTGATTCATGAGGGCCAGAATGAAAGGGCGATGGAACTCTACTGGCAGATCCATCCGGCCCGGATGGCGAATCACGCTGCCTTCCAGTCGGTCGCCGGAGCGCATTTCCTGCATCGTATGATTTGGAAGTACCAGGCCTGGCTGCAGGGCTTTAATGGCGGACCTCTGCGGGCGCCGACGATGAGAATTCACAGCAAGCAGATGCGGGAGTTGCGCCAGGCGCTGATGGCGTCGCATCTCGAGCCGACCACGTCGCCAGACCGCGAATTTTTCATCGGCCGCAACCCGGCCTGACGACGGAGGAAAGCGATGGCTTTGATTCTCGACGCCGACGACGTCGAGGCGCTCGCGGCGATGCCCCTGTTGGTCGAGATTATCGACCGGGGCGTGCATGAAGAGGCGCTCGGCAAAGTCGTGATGCCGCCGCGGCTGAACCTGCCGACGCGCGACGGCGGTTTCTTCCGCGTCATGCCCGCGTTGATGAACCAGAGCGGGCTGATGGGCTACAAGGTCTTCAACGGTTCGATTGAAACGGGCGTGCGCTATCTGATTGCTATCTATTCGCAGGACAGCGGCGCGCTGCTCGCCCTGATGGACGCGCACTACCTGACCGCGGCGCGTACCGGCGCGACCAGCGGAGTCGCCACGCGCTATATGGCGCGCGCCAAAACGCCGCACGTCGCCGTGATCGGTTCGGGGCTCGAAGCCCGCACCAACCTGCTCGGCGTCTGCGCGGTGCGCAATGTCGAGCGCGTGACGGTATACAGCCCCAACTCCGAACGGCGCGCGCTGTTCGCCGCCCGCATGTCGGCGGAACTGGGAATCGGAGTCGAGCCGCGCGACAGCCCCGCCGAATGCGTCCGTGGCGCCGATATCGTCGTGGTCGGCACCAATACGACGGGGCGCGCCGCGACAATCGCCTACGAAGGCAAGTGGTCCGAGCCGGGGATGCATATCAACGCGATCGGCTCGACGATGCCGCGGCTGCGCGAAATCGATCCGGACACCTTCGCGCGGTCGGGGCGAATCGTCGTCGATTCGGTGGTGGCTCAGCTCGAAGAGGAATCGGGCGACGTTATTGCGGCGCTCAAGGAAAATAAATTTCCGCGCGACCGCGTCTTCGTGATGAAGGACGTGCTGGGTGGAAGCGTTCCGGGGCGCGCCGGCGACGACGAAATAACGCTGTTCAAGTCGGTCGGTACGGCGATTCAGGACGTGATGGCCGGCTTCGCGGTCTACGAAGAAGCTGTCCGCCAGAAGCGCGGACGCGACATCGGCGACTTCATGAGCGTCAAAAGATTCGGCAGCTAAAATTGGGCAGCTAATCCCGCTGGCGGTGGGGAACCTCCATGGAAACAGCATCGATTGATTCCACCCGCGATAAGCCGGTGCATCAGGCCGCGCGCACGGATATTGTCGAAAGCGCCCGCCGGCTCGGGCCGGCGCTCCGGGAGCGTTCCGCCGAGGGAGCCCGCCTGCGCCGTCTGCCTGACGCCACCATTAGCGATCTTATTGAGACCGGTATCCTCCGAATGATGCAGCCCGCGCGATGGGGCGGCCGCGAAGACAGCTTCGACACTTTCGTCACCGTGGTTTCCGAAATCGCGCGCGCCGAAGGTTCGACCGGATGGGTGCTCGGCATCCTCGGTATTCATCCCTGGCAAACCGCGCTCTATCCACGCGAGACCCAGGAGGAAGTCTGGGGCGCCGATCCAACAGCCTTTAACTCTTCATCGTACGCGCCTACCGGGAAGGCCGAGCGCGTCAGCGACGGCTATTGCGTAAGCGGCCGATGGTCGTTCTCCACCGGATGTGACCACTGTCAATGGGTAAATCTAGGCGCGTTCGCGGAAATGGTTAAGGTCGAAGGACACGAGGTGCCCGACTTCCGATCGTTCTTGATCCCGCGCAAAGACTACCGAATTGATGACAACTGGCATGTGGCCGGCATGAGCGGAACTGGCAGCAAGGATATCGTGGTCGACAACGCCTTTGTGCCTGACCATCGCAGCCAGTCGCACTGGGACTACATGGTCGGCGCTCCGCTGCCCGGATGGGAAGTGAATCCGGGACCGCTCTATCGGCTGCCGTGGGCGGTGGTTTTCAACTACGCGATTGCCGCCGCGATCATGGGGGCGTCGCGCGGGTTTCTTGATCTCTGGCTCGGCATCAGCCGCACGCGCAAGGGAGGCTTGAGCGGCGGCGAGATCAAAGACGATCCCTTTGCGCAGAAGCTCACAGCGGAGTCGATCTACGCGATCGATGGTGGAATCGCGCGCCTGCGCGCCGACGCCGCCGCCATGATGGCAGCCGCCGAAAAAGGCGGGCCGCTCGATCGCAAGTGGCGCGCGCAACTCCGTTACAATGCGAACCGGTCGGCGCAACTCGCCGTGCAGGCGGTCGATCGGATGTACGAAGCGAGTAGCGGACGGATAATCTTCAACGATCATCCGCTCCAGCGCACCTACCAGGACATCAAGGCGATGCTCAGCCACGCCTATCTGAACGTCGATATTCCGGCGCGTATTTTCGGCGCGATGGAACTCGGCGTTCCGACCCTCGAATGCCTGCTCTGACGATCGCGCTCAGGCGGCCGCCGCGAGTCGAGCGCGATCGTGCGGCGCTTCGAAATTGATCAGCGGACCCTTCGGCACGATCCGGTTCATGTTAACCCGTGCTATCGAGTAGTAACTGCGCTTGATGTGCTCGATATCGACCGTCTCGGCGATACCGGGAATCTGATACAGCTCGCGCGTATAGTTCCACAGATTCGGATAGTCGGCGATCCGGCGCAGGTTGCACTTGAAGGCGCCGTGGTAGGCGGCGTCGAATCGCACCAGCGTCGGGAACAGGCGCCAGTCTGCCTCGGTAATACGTTCGCCCAAAAGATAACGATTGCGCCCAAGCCGCGCCTCGAGCTCATCGAGAGTCCGGAAGAGCGAGTCGAAACCTTCTTCGTAGGCCTGCTGGCCAGCCGCGAATCCGCATCGGTAGACGCCGTTGTTGACGGTCTCATAGATAACGGCGTTGAGCTTATCGATCTCCGCGCGCATAGCGGCCGGGTATAGATCGAGTCCACGCTCCGCCCATTGATCGAACGCGACGTTGAACATCCGGATGATCTCGGACGACTCGTTGTTGACGACGGTCCCGGTGCGCTTATCCCACAGCACAGGCACCGTAGACCGGCCACTATATTTCGGGACCGCCCGCGTATAGACCTCGTACATATATCGAGCGCCGTGCAGTTCGTCGCGAGTCGCGCCGGGCGTGTGCGCGATACCCGAATCGGCAAATTCCCAGCCGTTGTCGCGATGCAACGGCTCCACGATCGACATCGATATAGCGCCGCCCAGCCGCTTGAGCGCGCGATAGATTACCGTGCGATGAGCCCACGGGCAGGCCAGCGCGACGTACAGATGGTAGCGGCCGGGTTCCGCCTTGAAGCCACCCTCGCCGGTCGGGCCGGGACTTCCGTCGGCGGTTACCCAGTTGCGAAAAATTGAATCCGTGCGGATGAATCGACCGGCAGCATCCTTGCCGCCGTGATCACTTTCCTCGTGCCATACTCCGTCGACCAGAATTCCCATGGCCAGCCTCCATCATGCGATTCGCGTAGAGAACAAGTTTACGACTTCCTCAATCTGAAAATAAGAGGACAGGTCAGGACTGGCGGCGATATTTTTTGACGGAGTGTTTTACAAACTACAATCGCGAAAATGACAGGGGGGTAGATTATCTCAATGAATCAGAGGGTTTTATGTCAGGCATGTTGCTTGCGTATACACCAAACGTGGACTATCGCACCCAGTATGGTGGCCTGCGCCGTGTCGCCGGCTCCGACGCGCGCGTCCGCGATCCGTCGATATCCGACCGCAGAATCCTCATAGTTGAAGACGATCCCGCGACGCTGCACGCCTTGTTGGAGTTGGTACCGGGCTGGGGTTATTCCGTCGACAGCGCTGGCGAAGGGCAGCGGGCGTTGATGCTTATCGAAGAGTCCTGCCCGGACGTCATGCTGCTCGATCTGAACCTGCCGGGCGGCGACGGCTTCAGCTTGCTCGAAGCCTTGCGAGGCCGCGGAATCACAGTGCCGACGATCGTCATTTCCGCGCGCAGCACTGCGGCCGATATCGCTCGCTGCTCTGTGCTTGGCGCGAAGCATCATTTGCGCAAGCCGGTTGACCCACGTCATCTGCGCCTTCTCATCGCGGAACTGTATTCGCAGCTCGAGGTCGCACGCCATCGCAACCTCGACACCGGGAATTAGTTTGGCGATCCACCAGTTCGTTTTTCTTCAAACATCTACCGCCCTGTAAGATTTACCCAGCCCTACCGATCCGGTCGGGCGTAAAACTCCTTTTCTTTACAGCACTTTCCTTCGACGCCTCATGGCATCTCCTTTGCGGAGTTAAAACCCGCGAGGCGAACGGAGGATATCGATATGTTCTCGATTAACTCTCGAAAACTCAGGTTGGCGATCCTCGGCGTGATAATCGCTGGGATTGCCGTCGGACAAACCATATCTGTCTTCCGCGCGGCCGCGCTCGCGGACAGCTTGCAGCAGCCTGCCAGCCAGCCCGGTGAGGTTGTGCAACAGACGATCCATCAGGCAATCGCCCTCATCAGGGACGATTCGCTTCCTGAGCGTCAGCGCCGCCGCGAATTAATCGCGCTGGTTCAGGGTCGTTTCGATTTTTCGGAGATGGCGCGCTCGGCACTCGGCCGCCATTGGAAGACCCTTTCC
>Ga0302325_10025764_pt1 | contig 12220 bp, 8 predicted proteins | sample Palsa_T0_2_FD_201948 | JGI IMG/M metagenome (GOLD analysis project Ga0302325, IMG submission 201948) | Peat permafrost microbial communities from Stordalen Mire near Abisko, Sweden - Palsa_T0_2 | ecosystem: Environmental > Terrestrial > Soil > Palsa > Peat permafrost | place: Sweden: Abisko...
CAGGCCTAGCGGTTCTTTTTGACGCACGTAACTGATCCGCGCCATGGATGAAATGCCGCGCGAAATCGCCAGCAATTCCTTCTTGCCCTTGCGTTCAAGCGTGGCATCCAACTCAAAGCTGATATCGAAGTGGTCTTCCATCGCGCCCTTGCCGCGGCCGGTCACAATGATGATGTGCTCAATGCCCGAGGCAATCGCCTCCTCCACGCCATACTGCAGAATAGGCTTATCCACCAGCGCCAGCATTTCCTTGGGAATCACCTTGGTCGCTGGCAAAAACCGAGTGCCCAGTCCGCCAGCGGGAAATACTGCCTTCCGAACCCGTTTGCTCATTCCTTCGCCCTCTTTCAGCATCGTCCGCGGCGTTTACGAGGACGTTTCTATCACTGCCAGAATACTTGGTTACTTCAATTTATGCTCTAGCTCTTGTGTGGGATAACTCCCTTGGTACACAGCATCGCGCTGCATAACCCTCCGGTGTTATTCGAACAAATGCGCCTTGGGCATTGATGCGATGCTTTTTCGTTGCGGGAACGGAAGCCCACAAACTTAAAGCGTTGGCGATTGGTCGCCCAGCATGTCCTCACGCACAATCTTGATCGGCGGAAACCCTTCGCGGAGAAAGTTGTTGTGAAACTCCTCCAGTGAAAACGCCGCGCCCTGCTTCTTCTTCATGTCCTCGCGCAGCTTCATAATCTCCAGCTTGCCCAGCGTGTAGTAGAGATAAGTCGGGTCGCTCGTACCCCGCTTGGTCTCAACCATCGCCGTCTCTTTCGATTGATAGCCCTCCTTCTGGAAGAACGTAACTGCTTCTTCGAAACTCATTTTTCCGGTATGCATTTCGATGCCGACAATAAACCGCGCGTTGCGCAGCAACGCATCCTGCAATTGCCCCAGCCTTAGGAACTTCGACTCACGCTCATCCTTCGCTCCAACTCCCGGCTGGCCATACCCTTCGTCCAGCATCATCTGTTCGCAGTAGTGGGCCCATCCTTCAGCATTCGTGTTGGCTCCCAGCAGCTTGCGCACTTTGCTCGGAGCCTGAGGTGTCCATAGGAACTGGATATAGTGGCCTGGATAAGCCTCATGCACAGCAGTCGAAATCACCGTGCCAATGTTGAATGAGTGCATGTACCCTTCCACTTCTTCAGGCTTCATCGACGGGTCGGGCAGCGTGACGTTGAAGTACGCTTCAGTGGCGCGCTTCTCAAACGGGCCTGGCGTATCCATGGATGCGAAAGTCGTGGCCCGCATGAACGGCGGCGTCTCTTCCACTATTGGGCGCACATCGGACGGAATGGTCACAATATGATTCGCACGGATAAAGCTCACCAGCCCGTCAAACGTGGCGCGAAACGCATCGAGCAGATGGTCGGGCGCGGGATGATTTGAACCGAGCTGATCGACAACCGCGCGCGGATCCTTGGCCGGCTCCAACTCATGCGCCACCTGGTTGAAGTGCGCCTGATTCTTGCGCAGATCTGCCCAGCCAATTTCCAGCAACTTGTCGAGCGGCGTATCCACCATCTCGTCGTATGCAAGTTTCTTCTGGAATGCATCCGCGCCAATCTTGTAGTCCCCGTTCGATCGCTGCAACAGGTCCGTCTTCAACCAAGCGAGATAACTCTTCAGATCCGCGATCACCGCTGAATTGGTCTTGGCGAACTCGGCCTTCAGCGCCGAATCCGTCGCGTCAGTAAATGCCTGCGGCACATCGTGGTCAAAGAAGGTGACAATATCCGGCAACTGCTCGATGGCGATCTCGGTATAAGCACGCGGCGGATTCTTGAGGTTCACTCGCGCAGCCGCAAGCAGCGCAGGCATCTGCTTCTCGCGCTCAACCAGCGACCGCAGACGCTCATCCGGCGACGCGAACTTCCGCTCCATCAGCGTGAACGCGCCATTCGCACACGTGCTCGAATAATTGTCCGCATTCTTCTCCCACGGCCGAATCGTTTCCAGAGTCAACAACTCCGATCGAATATTCGACAGCACAATCTCGCGGTCGCTGCGGGGAAGAAAGCTATCCTTTGCCGCATCGGGTTGAATCGCCTCGATGCGCTTCCCAAAACTCCTCAGCGCCGCAATCTCCGCATCGATTGTCTTGCGCGAATAATTCTCCAACTGTCCGTCGTACTGGTGAAGTCCAGCCATCGTGCCGTTCGACGGACCATAGTGAAAATACACCTGGTCAAAATACTCGTCGGTAACTTTCTCGAACTTCTGCTTCCAATCGTCAGCGGCAGCATGCGCATTGCCGACAGCGCTCATACAGACTCCAATCCCAAGCAGAACAAGAAGCTTCTTCATGTTTCCTCTTTCTAGTGTGCTATGCGCCGACCGGCGCCGGTGCCAGTTTTTCGAGCACCTCGTGAATCTCAAGCAGCACTTCGTCCGGCCGCGTGGCAGCCAAAGGATACTTCAACAGCCCTTGCGGCGTGAACTGCGCGCCGCGTTTTGCATTCTTCGCCACCAGCCGCATCAGAATTTGCGGATCGACGGCCGCATTCTCCATGAACCGAATCTGCAACTCGCCGCGCTTTCGATCTACCTGTGCGATTCCCATTCGCTCGCATGCGAGCCGCAACATTGCAGCTTCGAGCAGGTACACAGTCGCATCCGGCGGCGCGCCATAGCGGTCTTCCATTTCGGCGCGAACCTCGGCCACCGCCGCATCGGTGGTTGCGCCTGCAACCTTCTTGTAGAGGCGCAGCCGCTGATTTTCTTCCGGCACAAAACTCTCGTCGATGCGCAGAGCAATTCCCAGGTTTAGCTGCGTGGCGGGGCGCTCCTCGCTGCTCTCGCCCTTCATCTCCTTCACCGCGGCCTCAAGCATCGACGTATACAGTTCGAACCCTACAGCTTCAATGTGCCCGCTCTGTTCGCCGCCCAGCATATTGCCCGCGCCGCGCAGTTCCAAGTCGAGCGCGGCAATTTTGAATCCCGCGCCCAGGTCGCTGAACTCCTTGAGCGCAGCCAGCCGCCGGCGCGCAATCTCCGTCAACTCGTTCTCGGCGGGAATGAGTAAATACGCATAGGCTCTTCGATTGGATCGTCCGACCCTGCCGCGCAATTGATAGAGCTCGCTCAGCCCATGCCTGTCTGCCCGGTTGATCAGCATCGTATTTGCCAGCGGGATGTCCAGCCCATTTTCAATAATTGTCGTGGCCACCAGCACATCGTACTCATGGCGCATGAAGGCCAGCATCACCCGCTCAAGTTCCGTCTCGCCCATCTGGCCATGGCCAACCGCAACACGCGCCGCGGGAACAAGTTCCTGAATGCGCGCGGCAATTTCGTAGATCGATTCCACGCGGTTGTGCACGAAGTACACCTGCCCGCCGCGCTCCAGTTCCACCTCAACCGCCGAACGAATAATCTTCTCGTCGAACTTTGCCACCACCGTCTGAATGGCCATGCGGTCCTTGGGCGGCGTCTCGATCACACTCATGTCGCGCAGTCCCACCAGTGACATGTGCAGCGTGCGTGGAATCGGCGTGGCGCTCATGGCCAGCACATCGATCTCCTTGCGCATCTGCTTCAGTCGCTCTTTGTGGCGCACACCGAAGCGCTGCTCTTCGTCCACCACCAACAGTCCCAGATCTTGAAACTTGACGTCCTTTGAGAGCAGCCGGTGTGTCCCGATCAAAATATCGACGCGGCCCGTTTCAACTTGCTCTACTATTTGCTTCTGCTCTTTCGTCGTGCGGAACCGCGAAATCATTTCAATGTTGATGGGGAACTGCGCGAAACGCTTCTTGAAGGTTTCAAAATGCTGAAAACTCAAAATCGTGGTTGGCGTCAGCACTGCTACCTGCTTGCCATCCTGCACAGCCTTGAAGGCCGCCCGCATTGCGACTTCTGTTTTTCCGTAACCCACATCGCCGCACAGCAGCCTATCCATCGGAGTTGTCGATTCCATGTCGTACTTGATGGCGCGAATCGCGGATAACTGGTCTTCTGTTTCGGTGTAATCGAACGACCCTTCAAACTCCTTTTGAAACTCATTGTCTTTAGAGAATGCGGTTCCCTGCGCCGTGGTTCGTTCAGCATATAACTTTAATAACTCGCCGGCCATATCCTGCATGGCCTTGCGCACGCGAGCCTTGGTCTTGGTCCACTGCTGCGAACCAAGCCTGTTGAGCACCGGCGCCGGGCCGGCATCCGTTGAGCGATACTTCTGAATCAAATCGAGCCGAGTTAGCGGCACATATAACTTGGCCTGCTCGGCAAACTCCAGGATCATGAATTCTACAGAGAGCCCATCTTGCAAGATCTCCTTCAGGCCTTGATATTGCGCGATCCCGTGTTCTACGTGAACCACATAATCGCCCACGGCGAGGTCGCGGAAGTCGGAAACAAACGCAGCGGTCTTCGATCGCTTGGGCTCCGGACGCGCCGCTACATCCACGTCGTCGGACAGATCGTTGGCCCCGAAGACGATAAGATTCGCGTCGGCAAAACTTACGCCCGAGGCCAGCGGCGTTCTCACAATTACGGGAACGCGCAGATCGCCGGCCAGATAACTTCCCTCATCGAGCATGGTCTCGCCGGGATGCGGATTGCGGCTGCCCAGCCTATACGGAATCTGATACTCGCGCAAGACTGTAGCCAGGCGCTCGACATCGCCCTGATGCGGCGCGGCCAACACAATCCGCGACTCCGTTGCCATCAGGATTTTAAGCTGCTCAGTGAGCGCGGGAATCGAGCCATGAAACTTGAACGTGGGCCGCGTATTCAACTCGATCTCGCCCAGCGTGTTGTCGTCATCGAGCACGTCCACCACGCCCAATTGATCAAGATCGAGCCCCATGTGCGCGTCCAGAGCGGCTTGCAGCACCTCGGGGCGCAGATAGATGTCCTCCGGCTTGATGAGCGAACCTATCCCAGACCGTTCATGCCGCTGCTCGACCTTATTCCACCAGCGATCGATCTGATTGCGCACCATCGCCGGCTCTTCGATAAACAGCGCAGACTTCGGCAGCAGCGATAGCAGCGATTTCTCCGCGCCCGCCACTGCAGAAAAAAGCTCCCACCCTGGGAAGACGCTCACTCCGCCGGCGGCAGCCATCTCGACGGCCATTTCCTCTTCATCACTCGAGCCTGGCCCTTCAACGTGCTGGCGGTTCAGCCGTCCATGCACCGCCGCGAGCAGCCGCTCTGTTACCGGCGTCTCCGTCAAGGGCAGCAACTGCGCTTCATCGAGTCCGCTCTGCGAGCGCTGCGTCTCCGGATCGAATTTGCGAATGGTTTCAATTTCGTCGCCGAAGAACTCGATGCGCACCGGGCGGTCGGACTCGGGCGAATACACGTCCAAAATCCCGCCTCGTCGCGTGAACTGTCCCGGCATTTCCACGAGGTCCATTTGCGTATAGCCCACGCTGGCCAGGTGCCCGGTCAGTACCTCCACGTCCACCTCTTCGCCACGCTTCAAGGTCACGGCGAGTCCTGCGTAGTAGTCGCGGTCAAAGAGCTTCAGCGCCGCCGACTCCACAGGCGCAATCAGGATCGACACAGCTCCGGTGGCCAGCTTCCACAAGGCCGAGGCTCGCTGCTCTTGAACGTCGGGATGAGGCGAAAGGTTTTCGAAGGGAAGAACATCGTGGGCCGGAAGCCGCACTACTTCGGCGGGGTCGACCGCGCCGGTTAGCTCGCAGCCCGCCCGCAAAATGGACTCCAATGCCTCGGCAGCCTTGTTATCAGGCACCACAACAATGACCGGCTGTCGCGCCGCCCGCGCCATCAAAGGCACATAGAGCGCCCGCGCCGTGGCTGTCAGCCCGGACACACGCCTCCGTCCCGCACCCAGGCTCAAATGCCTTCGTACGCGATCAAACCCCGAAGAGTGCTCCAGCTCCGCAAAGATTTCGCGGACAAACGGGAGAATCATGTGATGCTAGTTTACCAGTGAGAGCGCAGCTGCCTGTCGAATCCCGACAGACTTTCAACCTGCCCGGAAATCGCCTCCAGCGTACCAGCGGAATGTAGATGCCCTTACTCCGCAACCGCTCGATCGACGAATACTTGTTGCGGAGCGGTCACCTGCAACCCCAGGCCCTCTACCTTCAGCTTGAGAGTCTCAATGATGGGCTTGCGGTCAAGCCGGGCTGTAAAATCGAGCGCGTACTGATTCGCAAAGCGGCGCATCAGATCGTCGAAGAATGGCTTGAACGAGACAGGATTGTCGGTCCCAGACCAGTAGTTCATTCCGCCGGTGGCCTCGACCAGTTCATTCATCAGGCTTTGGCCGCCGTTGGCCACCATCGAGTTGTCGCCTCCATCAGGCCGGCTGCGCCAGAAAATTGCGTAAACCACGAGTCCGGCGCGCACAGAGTCACTGATTGCCGATTGAACATAAGGGTCGTCAGGATCGAAGCGCTGATTGTTGGGGTCGATGCCGTCGGAGAGCAGGACAACCTCGCGCCGGGCCTTGCGATCACTGGACGGCCAGTGCTGCGCCAGATCTGACAGGCTGAAATAGGGGTTGGAAGTCGGTCCGGCAGGCAGATGCAGTGCCCTCACGGCTTGGTTGTGGTCCGCCGACAACTGGCCCGCCATGGCGGCCCTTCCGTTCTCCATGTAGCCTACTGCGATTTTTGTATTCGGGGCCAGGCCCTGAACGAAGTGAGTAATCTCATCGAACTGCCGCCCCAGGTTGCGCGCGCCACCGTCGATCAGAACCACCAGTTCAAGCGCGTCGTCTGGGCCCTTGAACGGCACCCAGCCAGTGACGGTGGAATCTTTCCCATTGACCTTGATGTTGACGTCTTTTTGGGAAACGGTCGGCGCAATCTCGCTGTGCTTGGCGAAGACGGTTACTACGGCTCGTCCCTGGCCTGTATTTTGCGCAGATGCGAGCCCCGCCAGCAACAGTGTTCCGGCAACCGTCAAGGCTGCCAATCCGGTTTTCTTCATTTCGATCGACCTTTCAAGATCTCGTACATCTTTGTTCCGTCGTCGTGAAAACGGGAACCTCTACGGTATTAGACGCGCCGCGGCCAGTACCAGTAACGCGGTTGTGCGGGTCCGTAGGCTCCCCGGTCGCAAACGCGAGACCTGGGGCGCCCGAAGTTTGAGGTTGGATGATGGAATCACACAATTGCGATTCTGGTCTATCCGCCCTGACCCTATGGGTTGCTGCTTCGTTCACTCGCCGCCCAGAGCTTTGGCAAATGAGTAAAAGAAATCGAGCGACTTCCAGTACGAATCCACCGGAAGACGCTCGTCCTGGCCATGAGCGCGGTCGTCGTCGCGCTCGAGGGCAATGGCCGAGTACCCGTAGCAAGGTATCCCGGCCAGCGCAAAATAGATCGAGTCGCTGGCTCCGTTTTCCATCACAGGGGTGACCGGCGTGCCCGGCCAAATGGCATGTGTAAGCCGCGTCAACGGCTCGAAGACCTCTTTGATGGGCGCGGGCGGAGCCATGGCTTTGCGTTCCGGCGCCGACTCTGCAACCACCCCTGCATCGGAAACATATTTGATTGTCAACTTATCGTCGCCGAGAATTCCAATCAACTGCTGCCGAATCTCTTCCGGCGAGTGCCCAGGAAAAATTCGGCAATTCACGTTGGCCTGCGCCGTCTGCGGCAGAGCATTGTTGGCGTGGCCTGCCAAGAGCCGCGTGGCTACGCAGGTGGTTCGGAAATTGGAGTTGAAGCTTGGCTCGCTGGCGCTGAGGCGTGCGGCCGCTGCAAGATCGGGTGGAGTGGAAAGAATGGCCTGAATGTCCGCCGACGTCTGCCCCGTCTCCTGGCTGGCAAGATTTGTGAAGTAGGTCCGCGTTACTTCATTCATCTCGAATGAGAATGAATAAGCCGCCAGCTTGTTCAACGCCGTTGTCAGTTCATAAATTGCGTTGTCGGGCCGTGGAATTGAGCTGTGCCCACCGCGATTGGTCGCCGTGACCTGGTAGTCGGAGTACACCTTTTCCGTGGCCTCAACATCGGCCACCACAGCGCGCCCGTGATCCAGTTCCACGCCGCCCGAGTCGGGGTTGATTACGAATGCCGCATCGACCAGGTCACGGTGCTCCTTCACCAGCCAGTCCGCGCCGTTGAACTTGCCGCCCTCCTCATCCGCCGTGAGCGCCAGAATCAGGTCGCGCTTGGGCTTGTACCCTTCGCGGTGCAGGCGCAGAAACGTGGCCACCAGCGCCGCGTCCGAGTCTTTCATGTCCTGCGTCCCACGGCCGTAGTAGTAGCCATCCTTCTCGACAAACTGGAAGGGGTCGGTTGACCAATCGGCACGCAGCGCTTCAACCACATCGATGTGGCACAGAAATACCACTGGCTTCTCCGCCGGTGTTCCCGTAGACCTGAAGCGCACCACGAGATTCATCTTGCGCGCGTCCGGGCCCAGCAGTTGAACATCTTCTGCCGGAAATCCAGCATCGAGAAACCGTTTCTGCATTGCCGTGGTTGCCGTGGTCACATTGCCAAGAGGCGTGTCAGTGGTGTTGATCTCAATGAGTTCCTTGAAGATGGCCCTGGCCAGCGCCCTGTCTTCCGCGGACGCGACGGTGAGAGAGCTCTGGGCAAAAACGGCTGGGGTTGTGATCGCTGTTCCAACGCAGGCGGCAAGGATGAGGGTTGCAATTGAAGAGCAGAGTTTATTTCGGGGCATGAGCGCATTGTATCCCCTGCCATTGGCAGGTCTTCCAGCGGAAGAGATCGCGACCCCATTTGCGCCAAGCCGCAAAGCGATTTATCGTGGTGCCACGACACATTTGAGGTGCGGTATGCGTTTCAGGTTCATGATTGGCGCGTCACTCGTTTGCATTTCACTCACGGTTGCCGCGCAATTGCCCGACAAGCCCCCCACACGGCCGAAAATCACCGGCATTTCGCATATCGCTATCTACACCTCGAATCCCGCCGCAACAGACCACTTCTATCTGGAAACAGTGGGCGCTGTGAAGCTGGCCGATCCTGAGAACCCGAATGGGGTTCGATACGCCATCAGCTCAACGCAATTCATTGAAGTGCTGCCGCTGCCGGATGGCTCGGGCGTCAATCGCCTCGATCACACGGCGTGGAATACGGATGATGCCGAGGCCATGCGCCGCTACCTTGGTTCGAAAGCTTGGAAGGTGCCAGGCCAGGTAGAAAAGGCAAGCGACGGCAGCCGCTGGTTCGCCACCAAGGACCCCGAAGGCAACCAGGTGCAATTTGTTCAGCCGCCAGAGCATCCAAAGCCAGTGCAGGCTAATAACGTCATCGGGCATCACATTATCCACGTAGGATTTCTGGTGCACAACCGGGCCATTGAAGACACTTTCTACCGCGACCTGCTGGGCTTCAAGCCGTACTGGTTTGGAGGCATGAGCGATACCAAGGTTGATTGGGTGAGCCAGCAGACGCCTGACAGCCACGACTGGCTCGAATACATGATCAAGGGCGAGCCCTCCGACAAGGGAATTCCCGCGTCCATGTCGCAGCACGAGCTCGGTGTGCTCGACCACCTTTCGATTGGCGAAGATTCCGTGCCCGCAGCTTACAAGATATTGGCCGACGGCAACCGCCTTACGGGCGTCCACGACAACGCGCCCAAGATCGGCAAGGACGGCAAGTACCAGTTCAACCTCTACGACCCCGACGGTATACGCATCGAAATGATGAATTTCCACGCGACGGAGAAGCCGTGCTGCTCGGCGTTCACGGCGGATGATCCGGCGGAGTGAATCTGGGTCTTGACCTACCGAGGCGTATAACTCGCTTATTTTGGCGAGGCGACAAAAAGACGCCTAAGGAACCTGCGCCCAATGCCGCACTTACCGTTCGCGATAAAATTCCACTATGCCCGCAGTCGCACTCGCTCCCGAAGTACTGGCCAAGTACGAGCCCGTGATTGGGCTCGAGGTTCACGTTCAGCTGCTCACAGCCACCAAGGCATTCTGCGGCTGCGTGAATCATTTCGGCTCGGCGCCCAACACAAACATCTGCCCTGTCTGCCTGGGCTTGCCCGGCGCGCTGCCGGTCTTGAATGCCAAGGCTGTGGAGTTTGCTACTCTTGCGGCTTTGGCCATCAACTGCCAGGTGCGCGAGCGCTCAATCTTCGCGCGCAAGAATTACTTCTATCCCGACTTGCCCAAGGGTTACCAGATCTCGCAATATGACAAGCCCATCGCCGAGCATGGCTTCATTGAAGTGCCCACTGCAGCCGGCGGGACGAAGCGCATCGGCATTACCCGGCTGCATATGGAGGAAGACGCGGGCAAGAGCCTGCACGACGGCTTTTCGGACTCAGCTACGCGGACCTACCTCGACTTGAACCGCTGCGGGACGCCATTGATTGAGATTGTCTCCGAGCCCGACATGCGCACACCGGACGAGGCCTTCGAGTACCTTACACGTCTCAAGGAAATCCTGCTCTACACGGGCGTCTCCGACTGCAACATGGAGGAAGGCTCGCTGCGCTGCGATGCGAACGTCAGCGTCCGGCTGAAGGGCGCGGGGAAATTTGGGACTAAGGCCGAAGTGAAGAACGTGAACAGTTTTCGCTTTGTGCGCGCCGCGCTGGAATACGAAATCGAAAGGCAGATTGAAGTCATCGAATCTGGTGGCCGCGTGATGCAGGAAAGCCGCCTGTGGAACGCCAACGAAGGGCGGACTCATTCGATGAGGTCGAAGGAGCAGGCGCACGATTACCGCTATTTCCCCGAGCCCGACCTGCCCCCGCTGGTGGTTTCCCATGAATTTCTTGAGCGCAGAAAAGCGGAGCTCCCCGAGCTTCCGGAAGCGCGCCGCGCCCGCATGATCGCGGAATACGAGCTCAACGCGCAGGACGCGGCAACTCTCACCGCAGACCGGGAGTTCGCCGACCGCTTTGAGACCGCGGCCCGCACTGCCCGCAGTCCGCGTCGTGTGGCCAACGTGCTGCTCAGCGAGGTCGGCGGACGTCTGAAAGCGCTGGGGCTCGAACAGGAGCAGTCCCCAGTTTCAATGGCAGGCATTGTGCAGGCCGCAGATCTGCTGGACGAAGGCAAGATCAGCTCAAAACAATTGAAACAGTTGTTCGATATGTGCTTCGAAAAGGGTGAAGACTTCCCTGCCGTCTATGAACGCGAGAAGCCGAAGCAGATCACCGACTCCTCGGCCATCAAGGCCCTCATCGACCAGGTCATTGCAGCCAACCCGAAGGAGGTGGAGCTCTACCGAGGCGGCAAGAAAACTGTCGCGGGATTTTTCGTCGGCCAGGTGATGAGAGCATCCAAGGGCCAGGCCAACCCGGCCCTGCTGAATGAACTCGTCGTGAAAAAGCTTGAGAGCTAACGGCCGACCTACTTCAGCTTCAGCTCCGTCTCAAACTCCTTGCGCGCGTCCCACTCGCTCACCGTTTTGACGGCGCTCTTGTGGCCATCTTTTTCGGCCCACAACTCATGGTCTTCCGCCATATTCACCTGTGTAAACCGAAACTTGCCGGTGGGATCTGAGGAGTAGCTGCGAATCAGCTTGGTTTTCAGGTCTTTCAGGAAAACGGTCGCTCCGGGAACCGGGGTGGAAGCGGAGTCGATCACCGTCCCAATCACAACCCGCTGGCCCAGGTTCTGCGCTCGCGCCAGCTGCGGACTCAGCAGCCCGCCCACCAGGCACGCGGGCGCCACACCTGCCGCCAGAACCAAGAGCATCGCTCTGGACGGCAATTTCAAGTTTCGAATCCTCACTCGTCTTCCTCTTCCTCTTCAAACGGTTCGTCGTCGGCATCCGGGTCGCCGCCTACCCGCGCCAGCTCCAGCGGCTCTACGCCAACCACCTCGTAGTCGGTTCCGCATTCGTCGCAGGTAATCACGTCGCCCTCTTCCACTTCATCCAATTCGATATCCAGTGCATTTTCGCATTCAGGGCAGCTTGTCACAGCAGTCTCCTCTCTTTCCAGGGCGTTTCATCTTGTAAGATGGCCGGGTCTTGGGCCACAACATCGCTATCTTTAAGGACAACCCGGCAAGCGGTCAAGAGCCACAAATGAAAAGTGCTGCGGAGTTCCCAACCGCGGAAAGTTTCCCACTAGCTACTCAGTTAGTCTAGCGTCTTGCCCTGCATGGCCAGTCCGTGGTCGCGCCGAGCCTCAAGCAAATGGTTAGACTACGAACTGATTCGTGAGGATGCCTGTATGGCCAGGGATTTTTTCGTTCGCGGATCCATCAGGGCCATCAGGTTGCCCGAGACAGAATTCATGCGTGCCTTGACAAGGGCACTTGCGTTCATTCCGGCTCTGCCTTTAG
>Ga0302325_10025765_pt1 | contig 12220 bp, 9 predicted proteins | sample Palsa_T0_2_FD_201948 | JGI IMG/M metagenome (GOLD analysis project Ga0302325, IMG submission 201948) | Peat permafrost microbial communities from Stordalen Mire near Abisko, Sweden - Palsa_T0_2 | ecosystem: Environmental > Terrestrial > Soil > Palsa > Peat permafrost | place: Sweden: Abisko...
ATCGTGCGGGATTACGAGCACTCGGCGGATCTGGTCAGCAGATGGAAGCAACCGCTGAAGGGGACCATCATCGATCGCGCCTATCAAAAGCGCAAAGCGGAACTCCGGGTGGAAGCGTTGTCGGAGATTGGTATCGCAAAAGAGCGAGTCGAGCCGGTCGAACATCACCTGGCGCATGCCTCGGCCGCCTATCACACCGCTCCGTGGCGCGGCGAAAAAGTTCTGGTGCTTACCTGCGATGGTTCGGGCGACCGTCTGTCGGCAACGGTGAACATCGGAGAGAACGGGTCGCTTTCGCGAATCGCCGCGGTGTCCGAGCAAGACTCGATCGGACGCCTTTATGCGCTGGTGACGCGCTGTTTGGGGATGGCTCCGTTGGAGCACGAATACAAAGTGATGGGGCTGGCGCCGTACGTTTCGGGACCGCGGGCGGAAGCTGCCGCGCGCGATTTTTCGAGTTTATTCGCATTCGCTCCCGGAGGATTATCGTGGAAGCGCCGCGCGGGCGTCCCGTCGATGTATGCGGCGTATGGATTTCTAAAGCAGCTGCTCGCCGGAAAACGATTCGACACGATTGCGGCGGGCGCGCAGAAGTTCATCGAAGACATACTGGTCCGGTGGGTCTCGAATGCGGTGCGCGAGACGGGCATCCACAAGGTTGCCTGCGCCGGCGGCGTGTTCATGAATGTGAAGGCGAATCTGGCGCTGCTCGAAATCCCGGAGGTCGAGGATCTCTACGTGTTCCCCTCTTGCGGTGACGAGTCGAATAGCATCGGCGCCGCCTGCCATTTAGCGGCGGGCGCGGGCGATCGCGTGGAGCCTCTGGGGGAGCTCTATTACGGGGAACCGATCACCGATGGCGAGGCGCAGCTGGTGCTCGAGTCCACATTGGAACCGCGTATGCGCTTTCGCTGGGCGCGCGATATCGAATACCTTACGGCGGAAAAACTGGCCGAGGGAAAAATTGTCGCTCGGGCGAAGGGAGCGGTCGAATTCGGCGCCAGGGCGCTGGGAAACCGCTCCATTTTGGCTCGCGCAGACTCGCCGACAGCGGTGCGCGAGATCAATGAAATGGTCAAGAATCGCGATTTCTGGATGCCTTTCGCGCCCTCGGTATTAGCTGACCGGGCCCGGGATTATTACGAGAAACCCAAGCCGGTGTCGTCGCCTTACATGATGTTGGGGTTCCGCTCGCGCCCGGGAGCGCGAGCGGCATTTGGCGCCGCCCTGCATCCTTACGACTTCACCACCCGCCCGCATGAGGTATTCGAGAAGCACAACGCCGATTATTACCGGCTGCTCAAAGAATACGAGTCGCGAACAGGGGAAGGGATTCTCCTCAACACGTCGTTCAATCTGCATGGCGATCCGATCGTTTACCGGGCGCGCGACGCGGTGGATGTGTTTCTGCGGAGCGGGCTCCGCTATATGGCGCTGGGCAACTGGTGGGTGGAAAAAACATGAGAGTCCTGGTCACGGGCGCGGCGGGATTCATCGGCTTTCATGTGGCGGCGCGCCTGCTGCGCGATGGCGACAGGGTGCTCGGCCTCGACAATCTGAACGACTATTACGATCCACGGCTCAAGCACTCCCGGCTCGCACTGCTCGAACATGCTCGTTTTGAGTTCCAACGCCTCGATATTGCGGATCGTCCCGCCATGGAGGCTTTATTCGAGCGGGAAGAGTTCTCGCTGGTGATCCATCTGGCCGCGCAGGCCGGCGTGCGGCATTCGATCGAGCATCCCCACGACTACATCGATTCGAACATCGCGGGGTTTCTCAACGTTCTCGAGGGCTGCCGGCGGGCACGCATCGCCCATCTGATCTACGCCTCGTCCAGTTCGGTGTACGGAGGTAATACGAAAACTCCGTTCGCCGTGGAGGATCGGGTCGATCACCCCGTTTCGCTCTACGCCGCCACCAAAAAAGCCAACGAATTGATGGCTCACTCCTACGCCCATTTGTTCCATATAGCAATGACGGGACTGCGTTTTTTCACCGTGTACGGACCCTGGGGCCGGCCGGACATGGCGCCTTACAAGTTTGCCCGGGCAATCGCGCGTGGAGAAGTGATCGACATTTTCAATTACGGACGAATGGAGCGTGATTTTACTTATATCGACGACGTCGTCGAAGGCGCGGTGCGGCTAGCCCGGCGGCCCCCTGACGGCTACCGCTTGTTCAACATCGGAGGCGGCGCGCCGCTCCATCTGATGGAATTCGTGCACGCCTTGGAAAACGCTTTGGGGACGCGGGCACGGAAGCGATTCCGCCCGCTGGAGCCAGGCGACGTGGTTCGAACGCACGCGGATGTGTCGGCGCTGGAGCGCGCCACCGGGTTTCGTCCTTCGACGCCTCTGAAGTCGGGCGTCGCTAAGTTTACCGAATGGTATCGCGATTACCACATGGAGGAACTGTATGAGCACGGCACGCGCCGCGCGAGCGATTCTCGACGGTTCGCAGCGGCATTTCGCGCATCCTGACGCGCGTATCGAGACCGTCGAGATCGGCGCGAGGACCCGGATCTGGGCGTTCGCGCACGTGCTCCCAGGAGCTCGGATCGGAGCGGATTGCAATATCTGCGACCACACCTTTATTGAGGGAGGAGCCCAGATCGGGGACCGGGTGACGGTTAAATGCGGAGTGCAGGTGTGGGATGGCGTCACGCTTGAGGACGACGTTTTCGTGGGACCGAATGCGACCTTCACGAACGACCCATTTCCGCGCAGCCAGCGCCCACCCGCATCCTACACGCGGACCCGCGTCCGGCGAGGCGCATCCATCGGCGCGAATGCCACCATCCTGCCCGGAATCACGATCGGTTCCGAGGCGATGATTGGCGCGGGAGCGGTGGTCACGCGCGATGTTCCGGCGCGCGCGATCATTATCGGAAACCCTGGCTATGTAGCCGGCTATATGGATTGCGAGGAGAAAGCCGCGCCGCGCAACGATCCGCGCGCGCCGGCAAACCATCAGGCCTCGCCGTTGGTCGGTGGCGCGATGCTCTACCATCTTCCGCGCATCACCGACCATCGCGGCGAGCTTTCCTTCGCGGAGTTGAACCAGTCCCTGCCCTTCCCGGTATCGCGCTATTTCCTGGTATTCGGCGTCCCCAGCCGCGAGATCCGGGGGGAACATGCTCACCGGACACTGCATCAGTACCTGGTCGCGGTGCATGGAAGTTGTTCGGTGCGGCTGTTTGACGGGGAGCGGAGTGAAGAAATCGTGCTCGATCGGCCGGAGTGCGCGCTGCATGTGCCTCCGATGGTGTGGACCACGCAGTACAAATATTCGCCTGACGCGGTGCTCCTGGTGCTGGCTTCGGATATTTATCGCGAAGCGGATTATATTCGCGATTTCGAAGAGTATCGGGCAGGAGCTGTCGCGAGTGCTTTCAGATGACGACCGCGATCCAGCCGGCAAGAGCCGAACTATGGTGGCGGCCGGTGGTCGCCGCGATGGGCAAGACCGGGGGTGGATCGCTGGCGAGCGGCTTGCTGAGCGCGCTAGGCACGAAGATTATCGCGGCCATGCTGGGGCCGGGTTCGATCGCGTTACTCGCAACCTTACAGCAGTTGCGCGACGGAGGGGTGACGGTGGCGACTGCAAACGGCAGGACGGCCCTGGTGCAGGGCGCAAGCGCGCTCGAAGGCGTCGACCGCCGCGAGTATCTCCGCACGGCCGCCGTTTTGTTTGCCGGCGGCGCCTTCCTGGTAGCGGCGGTTATGCTGACGGCTCCCGCAAGTTTCCTCCGCTGGAGCAGACTTTCGGCATCGAGTGAAGCGCTGCTGCCTTGGCTGGCCCTAACAGTCGCTCTGCTAAGCGCATTTGTCTTCTTGACGGCAATTCTCAACGCCCTTCGAGAAATCGGCAGGCTTGCGCTGCTGCAAGTCGCGTCTCCGCTGGTGGCGGCCCTGGTGGCGTGGCCCGCGGCGGCTCGGATACGGGCGGGGCATCCTGGGGCCTTGGCGCTGGTGCTCGCGATTCCAGCCGCTTTCACCGTCGCGGCGGCGGTGGTCTGCCTGCGAGGAAGTCGCGATCGGCTGCGCTCCTGGTTTCAAGGCCCTGGGCGCTGGTGGAGCCCGACGGCCGCACGCGGCTTTTTCTCGATTTCGGGAGCCATGCTGGCGAGCGGGTTGGCCGCGACGGCTGTACTGCTGGCGGTGCGCGCGTCTATTACTCGCCAGGAGGGACTGGCGATGACCGGCCAATTCGACGCGGCGTGGAATATTAGCATGAACCAAGTGACATTAATCCTCGGCTCGGTGCAGGCCTATTATTTTCCCACGCTCGCGGCGGCGAAAAGCGCGAGCGAGAGAGCGAGGCAGATCCGCGCGATGTTATTGGTCGCGACTCTCGCGACGGTGCCGGCGATTGTCACCCTGGCGGCGTTAAAGCCGCTCGCCGTAAATCTGCTGTACTCACCGCAATTCGCATCCTCCGCCGGATTCTTGCGTTGGACTCTGATAGGCGATTATCTGAAAGTCAGCTCCTGGGTATTGGCCACGCCCATGCTCGCCACGAGAGCGCTAGGAGCCTATCTGGGCTCTGATTTGCTCGCGCACGCGGTGTTTTTCGGCTCGGCGATGGTGTTCGCGCGGATCGTCAAGCCGGCCGAGGGCGCGGCGATCGGGTTCCTGGTTTCCTACGCCGTGTATTTCGGGCTCTCTTATGGCTATGCCCGCGCGCGCCACGGATTCCGCTTCGGAGCAATCGGTTTCTCCCTTTGGCTTACCGGGCTGATGCTGATCATAGGAGCGTCCGCCAACGCCTGGTCCGAAACGACCGTGCACCTTGGCAGAGCCTCGCTATGGATCGTACTCGCGATTGGATTCTCCACTGGATTCGCAATCTATCTGCGGAGACGCGAGGCATGACGATTCCGGCCACCATCTCCGTCGCCATCGCGACTTTCAACCGGGCTCCCATGGTATCGGAGGCGGTGCTCGCCGCGCTCGGTCAATCGAGAGCACCTCACGAAATCGTGGTTTCCGACGACGCCTCGACCGATCAGACGCTGGCGGCATTGGAGAAACTGGCGGCGGGCGACGAGCGCGTGAAACTCATCCGGCAGCACCGGAATTCAGGAGGCGTGGGCAATTGGAACGCGGCGATCGGCGCTACTGGTGGAGAGCTGATCGCATGGTGCTCGGACGACGACCGTTTCCTGCCGGGACATCTCGAAGCGTCCGCGGCCTACCTGGAGGCTCATCCCGAGACCGGCCTGGTCCACTCGGGCTTTGTCGATGCGATCGAAACCCCGGAAGGAGAGCAGCGTGAAACGCGCCCGCTGCGTCCCTCGTCGGTGCTGTCGGCGAGCGGTCTGATTCCGTACCTGATCCGCTATTATGACTGGCCGTTTCATCCCTCGACCATCGTCATGCGCCGCAAGGTGTGGGAGCAGGTGGGGCCGTTCGATACCGGGTATCAGTTCGCCGACTCGGAATGGTTCTTACGCGCCGTCGAAACTTTTCCCGTCGCTTCGCTCGCACGGCATGGGGTGATCAACCGCCGGCACCCGGGGAATTGGAGCAACCGGTTGGGGAGCGCCTATTTGCAGCGCGAACTTTTCCGAATGGTGGAAGCGGCAATTGCGCGCGATATCAACTGGCCGCGCCGCACGTTCTGGAGGACCGCGTGGCGGACGAATGTACGGGCGCGTCTGGCGCTCACATTGCGGGCGCGTCTCCGGAGCGGTCATGAGGATGCGGCTTGCCTGGCGTGGCACGGGCTCATTCAGGACGCGGGGTTTCGGACGCCTTGGTGGATCGAGCGCGCCGGCGCCGCCGCTATTCATCGGCTGTGCGCCGGCCGCGAAGCCCGGTTTCGGGATCGTGGGCAAAGCGTGAGTCCTCTTTAGTTATGTGCGCCATCGCTGGAGTTATCGGAGACAGTCGCGCCGCCGAGCTGGTGCGCGGCATGATCGAGGCCCAACGTCACCGCGGGCCGGATGGCGAAGGAGTTTATGCCGTCGATGATCGGGAGCAATCGATTGCGCTCGGTCACCGCCGTCTCGCGATTCTTGATTTGAGCGATGCCGGACGGCAACCGATGACCTCCGACGACGGGCGATGGACGATGGTGCTCAACGGCGAGATCTTCAATTATGTCGAGTTGCGCCGCCAACTTGGCGGAATTTTCCGGTCGGAGACTGACACCGAGGTACTGCTTCGCGCCTGCGCGCAGTGGGGCGTCGAAAAAGCCGTTGCGCGTTCGATTGGGATGTTTGCGTTTGCCCTGTGGGACGCGCGGGAGCGGGAGTTGACTTTGGTGCGCGACCGGGTCGGCGAGAAGCCGCTGGTCTATTTCCACCATGCTCAGGGCTTCGCCTTCGCGAGCGAATTGAAAGCCTTGGCCCCATTTCACGAGAGCCGTCTGGACGCCCACGCGATGGATGCGTATCTGGCGCTCGGCTATATTCCTGCTCCGCTCACGATTTTTCGGGGCTGCCGAAAGCTGGAGCCGGGTCATCTGCTGCGCTTGAAAAACGGCCGCGTCGAGATGCAGCGCTGGTGGAACCCGGAACTCGCGCCGAAGCCCCCGGAGCGGACCAGGGCCGAACGCATCGAACGGCTGCGGTCGTTGTTGGCCGACGCCGTACATCTCCGGCTGCGGGCGGATGTCCCGGTGGCAATTTTTCTGAGCGGAGGTGTCGATTCCTCGGTGATTGCGGCGGAATGCTCTCGGCAGGGATCGCAGCTCCAAGCGTTCACGGCGGATTTTGGCGGAGGGCATGCCGACCTCCCGCATTCCGTCCGCGTCGCCGGACACCTGGGGATGCCTCATGAAGTACTGAGGATCGACGCAAACGAGGCAGCGACTGGTTTTCACGAGCTCTTGCGGCACTACGACGAACCGTTTGCCGACAGCTCCGCGATTCCTTCCTTCGCGCTGGCGCGGGCGCTCCAAGGGCGATACAAAGTCGTCTTGAACGGCGACGGAGGCGATGAGGCTTTTGGAGGCTATCGCCATTATGAGCACATCGCCGCGAAACAGGCGCTGAAGTCGGCGGCAGCGGCGGTAGGACTCGCCGACGGCGCGACCAACGTCTATGTGGAATCGAAGACCACCTTTCGCCAGGGCGACCGGGCGCAGCTGCTGAACGGCAGCTCCACCGGAAATTCGCTGGCCTGGTTGTTGCGTCGCGCCGGCTATCGGGCGCCCTCCGGTACCGCTCTCAGACAAGCCATGTGGTCGGACCGTCAGCTCTATTTGCCGAACGACCTTACCTATAAGACGGACATCGCCCTGGCCGGAAACGCGGTCGAGGGCCGCGCGCCATTTCTCGATCATCGCCTGCTCGAATGGACGCAGTCCCTGCCCGAAGACGACCTGGTGAAAGGGCGCGAAAAGAAAGTATTGCTGCGGGCCGCCTATGAAACGGACTTGCCACCGGAGGTCCTGGGGAGGCCGAAGCAGGGCTTCGGCGCGCCGATCGAAAAGTGGCTCGACGGGCCCCTGCGCGAATTGGCATGCGACGTGTTCCCGTCCCCTCTGCTCGAACGCGAAGGGCAGAGTAAGCTGCGCGGTCAACAGCTGTGGACGGTGGTCGCGTTCGCTCTCTGGGCGCGGGAGTGGAGGGCGTCATGGTAGGTCCAAAATCAGCTCCGCTGGTCAGCGTAGTGATGTCGGTGTACGATCCGCCGCCGGGCGCGCTCGATACCGCAATCCAGTCTATCGTCGGGCAGACCTTTCGCGATTTCGAATTTCTCATACTCAATGACGGCAGCAGGAATGTCCACATTCGAGACCATCTCAACAGGTGGGCTTCGAAGGACGACCGGCTGCGTGTTTTTCACGAACCGCATCGCGGATTAACCCCGATGCTCAATCGCGGTCTGGCACTCGCGCGCGGCGAGTTTATCGCCCGCCAGGACGCCGACGATTGGAGCGAGCCGGACCGGCTTTCCTGCCAACTCCGGTATCTCCGGCAACATCCTCGAATAGCTCTGGCAGGGACGGACACGCAATTGCATCGCGCCGACGGCAAGCCTTTGTGGCGGGTGCGGCCGCCGCGCGCCCCTGCCGATGTAGCGCAGGCGTTTTCGAAAGGCAACCCGTTGGTGCACGGTTCCACCATGTTCCGCCGCGAACTCGCGCTGCAAATCGGGGGTTATCGGGAGGAATTCCCATGCTCCCAGGACTACGACTTCTTCTGGCGGCTGATGGAGGTGGGCAGAGCGGTAAATCTGGACCAGGTTCTCTACCACTACCGTTATACCGGCGGCGCGGTGAGTGCGCATCGGGCGGCCGATCAGGCGCGCGTCCAAAGGGCCGCCCGAACGCTCGCCGCCGCGCGGAAAAGAGGGGAGCCGGAGGATATTCAGGCGGCGCTCGAGGAAGCGTCGGACGAAACCTTGTCGGAAGCGTTCCGAGCGTCGCTAAAGCAGGCCGACCACCTCATGTTGGCGGGGGATTTTCGGGGCGCGCGCAAATCCTATGTGCGCTTGTTGCAGTCTCATCCGTCGAGCGGTTTGGCGTGGGCTAAAATTTTGCGTCTGGCGGTGTTTGCCGCACTCCCTCCAGCGCGGGAGGTCTCGTTCCGATGAGCGCTCCCGCCAGCGTGCCGGCGCTCGCGCCTCAGGCAGGAAAGCTCCGCGTACTGTTCGTGATTCCCGGAGACGGCCAGGGGAGTTCCATGATTTTCGCGCGCCGGCAAGCTCGAAATCTGGCCAGCGTTGGCATTGAGGCGGACCTCTTTTATCTCCGCTCCCGCACCTCCCCCCGACAGCTGCTCGCCGAGTTTCGCCGCTTTCGATCGGAGCTGGCGCGGCTTCGTCCGGCGGTCATCCACGCGCATTACGGCACGGTAACGGCGTTATTTGCGGCCGCAGCGTCAGGAGTTCTGCCGCTGGTGATTACCTATCGCGGGAGCGATCTCAACCCGCCGCCCCCGTCTTATGGCTGGCGGGCCCAAATGCGCGCGGCGTGCGGAGTGGTATTTTCTCAACTCGCCGCGCTCAGGGCGCAGAGGATCATCTGCGTCAGCCACTCTCTGGCGAAGCGCTTGTGGTGGAGGCGCAAGACAGCGAGAATTCTGCCGACCGGCGTCGATGCGGGAATTTTTTGGCCCCAGCCTCGCGCACTCGCGCGAAAGCAGCTGGGATGGAACGACCTGGAGACGGTGACCCTGTTCAACGCCGGCCACAACGATCCGGTGAAGCGCCTCCCCCTGGCCATCGAGGCCGTGGAACAGGCGCGGCGCACAGTTCCCTCTTTGCGGATGGAGATTCTTAATGGAAGTGTAGATCCAGATCTGGTTGCGGTGTTCATGAATGCCGCCGATTGCCTGCTGCTCACCAGTGTTTCGGAAGGCTCGCCCACCGTAATCCAGGAAGCGCTGGCCTGCGATCTTCCCGTCGTGACCGTGGAGGTGGGCGATGTGGTCGAGCGTTTAAAGGGTGTCGAAGACGCGAGGGTCGCCGCCGCTGATGCCTCGGTCCTCGCCCAAGCGCTGGTCCACCTGGTCGACCCTCCGCGGCGCAGCAACGGAAGTGAAAAAGTTCCCGAGTTCTGCGCGCGGCGCATCGCGAGAGAACTGCAGGAAATTTACCACGAATTGGCGGAGGTTCCAAAATGACGGCCCCTGTCACCGTGCTGATGCCGGTCTATGATCCGCCTCTCGAGGTGCTCGATAAGGCGGTGTCATCGGTATTGTCGCAGACTTTCGGCGATTTCGAGTTCCTGATTCTCGATGACGGAAGCCCGGACGAACGAGTTCGGGCGCGCCTTGATTCCTGGGCCTCGAAGGACCGTCGCGTGCGTCTTTACCATGAACCGCATCTGGGAGTTCCGGGCACCTTAAATCGCGGACTGGAGATGGCTCGCGGCCAATACATTGCGCGTCAGGACTCCGACGATTGGAGCGAGCCACCGAGGCTCGCCCGACAGGTCGCCTTCCTTAAAGAACACCCCGAAGTCGCGCTGGTAGGCACCGACACCTACTCTCATGGCGCCGACGGAGCTCCGCTGTGGCGTCTCCGTTTGCCTCATCAGCCCGGGGAACTCAAGCGCGCTTTGTGGCAGGGAAACCCGTTCGTGCACGGTTCGACCATGTACCGCCGCGAAAGCGCTCTCGCCATTGGAGGGTATCGTCCGCAGCTCCCTGGGTCCGCCGACTACGACTTCCTGTGGCGTCTGGCAGAAACCGGAGATGCCGTGAATCTGAACGAAGTGTTCTATCACTACCGGTATGCGAGCGGATCGATCAGCGCAAGAAGGGCTGGCGACCAGGGGCGCAGCTACCGGGCGGCGCGCCTGTTGGCCGCTTCGAGACAAAGAGGGGAAGCCGAAGACATTCCGGCGGCGCTCGCGGCCGCGGCGGCATCGCGGCCGGAAACCCTGCGCGCCGCGCTCAAACAAGCCGACCACTTCATGCTGGCCGGGGATTTTGCAGGCGCCCGCCGGGCGTACCTCGGTTTGCTGCGCGCTCATCCCTCCAGCGCCTGGGCCTGGGCGAAGACCATTCGCATGGCAATATTTTGCGCGTGTCCTCCGGTCCGGGAAGCTTGTTTCGGGAAGGTTGGCCGACGGCCGGCGCGATTTTTCGCGGGCCACCGGGAGTTGAAAGCAATCGGCAAGGAATGGGCGGGAATCTGATGGAATTTTTCTCCTTGCTCGCGGTGGCGACAACGGTGATTGCCGTACTCACCCTGGCTTTGTACCGGAAGCGAAATGACGTCGGATTTCTGATCGGCACGGGAGCCCTGTACTACTGGACTCTATACGGAGCCTGGTACATCGTGATCGACAAAACCGGAGGGTTTTCGGGGAAAAACTATCACTATCTGGAATACAAGCTGTTCCCGATTTCGCTTGACGGCAATTATATGCTGACGCTCGCCCTGTACTCGGGCTTCATCATTCTGGTCCAGCTCACGCTGCTGCTGACCCTTTCGCGCGGCCACCGCGTCGAGATCCCTCGCCTGATAATGCGCCATGAGCCGATTCTGATCATCGCGGTGATCGCCGCACTCGCCAGCCTGTACATCATCAAGGACAAGCTCAGCGAGGCGTGGGCCCTCAACACGTCGGCCTATATTTACACCCGCCAGCAAACCGACGAGTGGTTCACGCTGCATCAGGTGCTGAACCGGGTGGCGATGCTCCCTCCCGCCATCGGCTTCGCGACGCTCATTGCGGGGGAGCGTTCGCGCTTTTTCGTGAACGTGGTCCGCCGCTACACCTGGCCTGGCTACATCGCGTTATTTCTGGGCATGGCCGCATTCACCTTCGTGCTCGGGAACAAAAACGAGGTTTTCATGTCGCTGATCGCCGGGCTCCTGTGCTACCTCGCCTCCGTCCGCCGCCCCAGCTTCTTCAAGGCGGCCCTGCTCATCATGGGAGGAATGTGGTTCCTGTACGCCATCGATTTCTTCCGCGGCACTCCTATCTCCGAAATGCGGGAGGCGGTCGTTCAGAGGATCGAAGAAGCCACCGAAGTTGCCTCTTTCGTCACCTCCAGCAATGAAGCCTACGCCGCGCATTTCTCGCTCTACGGAGTGCTCAACACCGGAGCCGAGCCGCGCTTCGGCTACAGCCTCTATTCGCTGGCCTGCTCGGTGGTGCCGCGCGTGCTGTGGCCGGATCGCCCCGCCGACATTTACAACTACTACGCGGACAGCGTCGGCGCGATTCAGAACCAGGGCTATTCGGTGCACCACGCCACCGGCTGGTTTCTCAATTTCGGCTATGCCGGCGTGGCCATCGGCGCGCTCGTCATGGGCTTGGTATGGGCCTATTGCTCGAATGCGCACCAGCGTATCGCGCCCAAAACAGGCCTCGCCTTCCGTTTATTCGCGACTATAGCGCCCTGGCTGTTCGTGGCCTGCCTGCCGCCCCTGATCCGCGCCGGCCCGGAAGGATATAAAGGATTCATCGTCGAAGGACTCATGATTCCGATGGCCACCCTGGCCTTCGCCTGCCGTCCTAAGAAGGCCAAGCCGAAGCTCACCTGGGACGCCCGCAGCGGCTGGCATTTCGCGGAGGCTCCATGAAAACAGACATGCCCTTCGTCTCGGTCATCGTGCCGTGCTTCAACGAAGCCCGGTTCATCGAGCGCTCGCTCCGCTCGATCCTCGCTACCGACTATCCCGAAGGCCTCCTGGAGCTGATCGTCGCCGACGGCCGCAGCACCGACGGAACCCGCGAGTTGCTCGATTCGCTCGCCGCCCGCGATCCCCGTATGCGGGTGATCGATAATCCCGAACGCATCACGCCC
>Ga0302325_10025767_pt1 | contig 12219 bp, 12 predicted proteins | sample Palsa_T0_2_FD_201948 | JGI IMG/M metagenome (GOLD analysis project Ga0302325, IMG submission 201948) | Peat permafrost microbial communities from Stordalen Mire near Abisko, Sweden - Palsa_T0_2 | ecosystem: Environmental > Terrestrial > Soil > Palsa > Peat permafrost | place: Sweden: Abisko...
CCTTGCGTCTTTGCCTTCCTAATTACCAACGATCTTCTCCCGCAGCGCGAAAATCCGGCCCATGAGCTCGTCTGTCCACTTCGCCAAGTCCTCGCGTCTCGCTTGCCGGCCCGGCTCAAATCGTATCGGCTCGCCATAGACGACAGTAACCTTTGCGCGGTGCTTTGCCTGCGACGTTCCCGACACGTAGGCCGGAACGACCGTGGCCCCGGTGCGGGAGGCAAGGAGCGCGATGCCCAGTTGCGGCTTGCCCTTGCCGTCCTTGTTGCGCGTCCCTTCCGGGAAGATACCCAGGACGGCGCCGCCGCGCAAGAGCGCGGCCGCTTGCTTAATCGCCCCGACGTCGCCGCGCGACCGGTCGATCGGAAAGGCACCGAGGGCCCGGATCAGAGCTCCGAAGACCGGAATCCGGAACAGCTCGGTTTTCGCCATGTAGAGGACCGGGCGCGGAAGCCCGCAGCCCAGCGCCGGCGGGTCGAGGTACGCGATGTGGTTGCAGGCCAGGATGACCGGACCTTGGGGCGGCACGTTCTGCGCGTCGATGACGCGCAAGCCGTTCCAAAGCTGCAGGATCGCGCGCACGACAATCCGGGAAACGCTGTAAAACCACGGGATCACGTCGCGGCGCCGGCTTCCATCAGGGCGACGATGCGCTCGACGACCTCGGCGACCGTCAGCCCGCTCGAGTCGATCGTATGGGCATCGGGCGCCGGGCGAAGCGGTGCGACCGCGCGGCTTGCGTCGAGCCGGTCGCGCTCTTCGAGCTCGGCGCAAAGCGCCGCTGTGTCGACGGCGGTCCCGCGCTCCGCGAGATCGGCACGACGCCGAGCGACCCGTTCGGCGAGTGAGGCGGTGAGGAAAACCTTGACCGGCGCGTCGGGAAGCACGACCGTACCGATGTCGCGGCCGGCCATGACGATCGGCCCCGAGCGCGCAATCGCGCGCTGGCGCTCGACCATAAGCTCGCGAACGCCCGGGTGAGCGGCGATGACCGAGGCGAGCCGGCTGACGTCGTTCTGATACAGCTCGTCACCCAGCTGCTGGTCGCCGGCAGAGATGCGAAAGCCGAGCGGCGACGACTGATCGAGTTCGACTCGTACCGGGCGCGCGCGCGCGAGCGCGACGACGGCCGCTTCGCTCGCGGCGTCCGCCCCAGCGCGCAGCACGAGCAGCGCGACCGCACGGTACATCGCCCCCGTATCGAGATAGAGCGTGCCCGTGCGCCGCGCGAGCGCTCGCGCGACCGTCGTCTTTCCGCTTCCCGCGGGCCCGTCGATCGCCACGTGCGCGAAGCCGCTCATGCCGGAACCCGCCGTTCGCGCCTCGAGGGCCGCGCCCTGCGGGGAGCTTATCGGGGGTCCCGCGCCGCAGCGCCGGCCCGTCTTCAGGAGAATGGGCGCTCCGTGGCGTAGACCGCAGCAATTGCCTACCTGACACAGACGGCCGGAGGCTTGTGTTCGTGGATCGACTTCGTACCGCAATGGCTTCGCTGGCTTTTGCGCTCACCTTGGCCGTAACGCCGCAGATCGTTTGGGCGCAAGCGACCCCGTCGCCCGCTCCGGCTGCGTCTGCCCTCGTCGCCGCGCCGGCAGCGAGTCCGGGTCCCGCCCTCTCGAAGCCGTTCGGCGCGCAGCGTGAAAGCTTCGTCATCGGCGATTATCTGATCGCGCCTACCATTTATAACGAGGCCACTTCGGGCAAGTCCGGCCGTCCATCTTTTACCGTGCGTTCCGGCACGGAGTTCTACGTCGACAATCTGCCGTTCATGTTCGAAGCCCAAATTACTAATTGGGCCTACACCCACTTCGCGGGACCGCCGGGTGACTGCGCCGTCGTCACCGGCTGCATCACGAACATCGGCCACACGGGGCAAACCTACCGGCCGGCGCGCAATCTCGCCGACACCGACACCGACGGCCGCATCGGCTTCCGCGTCGCATGGCCCCGGATTTACATCGCCGTCGATTATCTCGGCAAGAGCGCGGCCCTCAACTACCCGGTCGTCAACGGCGTGGGCGTGGGCTTCGAGAAGCTTCCCGATTTCGAGAAGACCTTTGCCTACTACGCTTCGCTCTACTACTATCCGGATCTCGAGGGGAAGTTCACGGTCTTCAATCGCACGACCAATCAGACGATCGTCTACACGTTCACGTACCACGTGATCCGCTATCAAACCGGCGTCATGTACGCGCCCTGGGACAACCATCAAGCCTTCATCGACCTCGGCGTCATCGGCGATGGCGTCAAGGCCGGCGCTGCGGCTCCGGGCAGTCAGACGCATCTCGCCGAATACGTCGGTGCCGGGTTGTTCGTGCCGTAGCCAAGATCCGGACGGCGTTCTTCTGTTCGGGGTGCGGCCACGAGTCGATGCGCTGGCTTGGCCGCTGCCCCGCGTGCGAGGCGTGGAACACGTTCGTTGAGGCTCCGGCCGTCTCGACCAAGAGCAAAAGCGCGACCATCGGCTCGTCGCGGACCGCACCGGGCGATCGGAGCGGGCCGGTTCGGCTCGGCGATGTCTCGAGCGGCCCCGTTACGCGGATCCCGAGCGGGATCGGCGAATTCGACGTGCTGCTCGGTGGGGGAATCGTGCCCGGGAGCCTGGTGTTGGTCGGGGGACCGCCCGGCGCGGGGAAGTCGACGCTCTTGCTGCAGCTCGCAGCGGGCCTCGCGTCCGAGAGCGGACCGGTCGTGTACATTTGCGGTGAAGAATCCGCGGCCCAGACCAAGTTGCGCGCGGAGCGGTTGGGCGCAAGCGACGACTTGCTCTTGTTTGCCGAAACGAACCTGCGCACCGTGCTGGACGCACTCGCCGGGGTCACACCGCGCGCGCTCGTCGTCGACTCGATTCAAACGATGGCGCTCCCGGAAGTCGAATCGAGTGCCGGCAGCGTCGCCCAGGTGCGCGAGTGCGCGATCGCCCTCATGGACTTCGCCAAGCGCACCCACTGCGCGACGTTCATCGTCGGCCACGTGACCAAAGACGGCGCGATCGCGGGCCCCCGGCTGCTCGAACATCTCGTCGATACCGTGCTCTACTTCGAAGGCGAGAACGGCTCCGAATACCGCATCGTCCGCGCGCACAAGAACCGCTTCGGGAGCGCCGACGAGATCTGCGTGTTCCGCATGGACGAGGGCGGCCTGCACGAGGTCGGCAACCCTTCGGAACTTTTCCTCGGTGCGGGTCCGGCGACGAGCCGCAGCGGCTCGTGCGTCGTCGCGAGCATCGTCGGCTCGCGGCCGGTGCTCGTCGAAATTCAGGCGCTCGTCGGTGAGACGAGTTACGGCACGCCGCAGCGGCTCGCGGCCAATCTCGACCGCGCTCGGCTTGCGATGATCTTGGCCGTTCTCGAGCGGCGCGCGGGCCTGCATCTGGGGACCTCCGACGTCTATGCATCGGTCGCGGGCGGCTTGCGCATCGACGAGCCGGCCGCAGATCTTGGGATTGCGCTTGCGATCGCGTCGGCGCACCGCGGCGTGGCGCTGCCCGCGGGGACGGTCGCGTTCGGCGAGCTCGGGCTCTCGGGTGAGGTGCGCGCCGTCTCGCAGCGCGCCCGGCGCATCGGCGAGGCGCGCAAACTCGGATACACGACGATCGTCGCGCCGCCGGCGCCGGGCCGCTCCGAGGGCGAAAACCTGATCGTCGTGCGCGACGTCGCGGGCGCGATCGCAGCAACCCTTGGCTGAGCGTATCTTCGAATGCGTCCCCAATGTCTCCGAAGGTCGCGATGCGGCGGTGCTTGATGCATGTGCGCGAGCGATCGAGGGCGCGGGCGTCGTGCTCGCGCACCGCACGCAGGACCCCGCCCACCATCGCAGCGTCTTCACGTTCTTCGGCACGGGCGACCGCGTGCGGGCTGCGGCGCTGGCTTTGGCGCGGGTAACGACCGAACGCATCAATTTGCGGACGCATAAAGGCGCCCATCCGCGCATCGGCGCGCTCGACGTGCTGCCCTTCATCCCGTTCGGAGCCGCGACGATGACCGATGCCGTTGCGCTTGCGACCGCGACCGCGCGCGAGATCTGGGCGGAACTTGGCGTCCCGTCGGTCCTGTACGGCAGCGCGGCGCAGAACGAGCGGCGCCGTTTGCTCGCCGACGTTCGTGCCGGCGAGTTCGAAGGACTCGTCGAGCGTGGGCATCGCGGTGGACCACCCGACATCGGGGACGTCGCGGCGCATCCGAGCGCGGGTGCGATTGCGGTCGGCGCGCGCGGGCCGCTCGTCGCGTTCAACGTCGTCCTCGCCAGCGACGATATCGGCGTCGCGCGAGCGATCGCGCGCACGATTCGCGAACGCGGCGGCGGTTTGCGGACCTTGCGCGCGCTTGGGATCGCGCAGGCTGACGGGCGGGTGCAGGTATCGTGCAATCTCACCGATCTCTCGGCGACGCCGCTGCATCGCGTCGTCGGGCTCGTGCGCACGCTCGCCGCGCAAGCCGGGGTCGGCGTAGCCCGCACCGAATTGATCGGCCTCGTGCCCCGCAGCGTGCTGAACCGCGTCGCCGAAGCGGCGCTCGGCATCGAACCGCCGGCTTGAAGCTCCCGGTCCTCTGCGTGGCGCTGGCGTATTGCGCGTCGCTGGCCCCCTCCGGGCCATTGCGCGCGCAAACCGATGCGTCACCGGTAACGATCGCTTCGGAAACGCTCGACAATGCGATGCGCGTCGTCGTCGTCGAGGATCACGCCGCGCCGGTCGTTGCGACCGCGCTCTGGTATCGCTTCGGTGCGAGCGACGAGCGGCCCGGGAAGACGGGCCTCGCTCACGCCCTCGCGCACATGATGTATGCCGGAACACCGTCGCTTTCATCGGCCGGGCTCGACGACGTCGTCGCACATCTCGGCGCCAAGTCGAGCGTCACGACGGCGAACGACTACACCGTCTATCGCCTCGTCTTACCGGCCGACAAACTCGAAGTCGCGCTTCGGATCGAGGCCGACCGCATGCAGCACCTGGCCATCACCGATCCCGATTGGGCCCGCGAGAAGCGCGCGCTGCTCGGCGAGGAGCAGGCCGACACGAGCCAGCCGCTCACGCGTCTCTATCGCGAGGTCTGCCGGGCTGCGACGCGCGCTCCCGTTTGTGCGCTCTCGCCACTCGGCGAACGGGCCGACGTCGCGCGCGCTCAAAGCGGCGACCTGCGTTCGTATTATCAGGACTGGTACCAGCCGAACAACGCGACGCTCGTCGTTAGCGGTGACATCCAAAGCGGCGACGTCTTGCACCTCGCGCGCGCGGTCTTCGGCGCGATTCCCAAGAGCGATCTCCCGGGCCGGACGGCGGTGACACCATTCTACGCATCCGGCAAGCACGTCGAGGTCGCGGGAGACTTTCCGTACGAGGTCGTCGACTTGGCGTTTCCGGCGCCGGGATCGCTCGACCCCGATAGCGCCGCGTACCAAATCGTCGACGCGATCGTCAACAATCGCCGCTCGGATTTCTACAAGGCGCTCGTGACGAGCGGCTACACCTTGGGATACTCGACGCAGCTCGATCAGAACATCGGGACCGGTTTATATCACGTGTTCCTCGTGCCGGCGCCGGGCCACTCGAGCGCGCTCGTGAGCGGTGCGTTCGTCGACGTCATGAAGGCGGCGCAGGATTCGGGTTTCCCGGACGACCTCGTCCGCGTCGCGAAGATCGCGATCTCGCGGCGCGGCATCTACGCGCGCGATTCGATCTCGGGCTTCGGCGATCGCGTCGGCTACGCAACCGCGGTCGAAGGCGCGCCGAGCCCGGCGCTCGACGACGAGCGCGTCGCCGGAGCGACGCCCGCGCAAGTGTCGCTCGCGGTCCGCAAATTTTTCGGTGCGCCGGCGGTCACGGGCGTGCTGTCACCGGCGAAAGGTAAGACGGTTGAAACGCCGGGGCCGCCGGTAACGAGCGTTACGGACGATTTCAGCCGGCGCGCGCCCGAAGGCCGGATCTTCGAAGCGCGCTTCGTGCGCGACCTGATGGCAACGCCGGTCGCACTCGAGCCGCGCGTCGAGCCGCTCTCGTTCGTGCTCCCAAACGGCCTGCGCGTGCTCGTGCAGGAGGCGAACGCGAATCCAACCGTGTTCATCGAGGGGACGGCGCAAACGTCCGAGCGTTTCGATCCACCGGGCAAGGAGGGGCTGGGTGCGATGGTTTCGACCCTGCTCGATGACGGCACGCAGGCGATCGGGTCGCGCGAACGCCGCAACATTCTCGACGATCTCGGCGCGAGCATGGATGTCGGGCTCAGCTTCGATGCGCACGGACGCGCGCAGGACGCAGGCCGCCTCATCGACCTGCTCGCCGACGCGTTGCAGCATCCGGCATTCCGCCCGGTCGACGTCGCGTACGTGCGCAAGCAGACGCTCGCGGCGATCGGGCAACGCGACGAGGATCCGGATTACCGCGCCGAGGCTGACTTCGATCGCTTGCTCTTCGGCCCAAACGATCCTTCGTTGCGCGAGCCGACCCAGGCATCCGTCGAGCGCATCACGATTGCCGATTTGCGCGCGTACGCGCGTACCTACGTCCGGCCGGATCTCACGCTCGTAACGATCGTCGGCGATCTCGAGCCGCACGATCTGCAGGCGAAGATGCTCGCGGCGTTCGGCACTTGGAGGAACGACGGGGCCACGCCGAATCTGAATCCGGGCACGATTCCGATCGTCCGGCCCGCCGTGCGCTACGTCGTCGCGAACCGCCGGCTCGCCGAAGGCCGGCTCGGCGCGCCGGCCGTCGCGCGCCGGAGTGCGGATTACTGTGCGCTCGACGCGCTGAGTGAAATACTCGGCGCGGGCGGCGGGTTCGACACGCGTCTCGTCAACGACTTGCAGGTCCGGCAGGGCGTTGCGCTCGGCGTTTCGAGCAACCTCGAGTCCGACCGCTATCGCGGGAGCTTCGAGTTCCACCTGACGGCCGAACCCAAGAAGATCGCGCAGGCGGTTGCCGGGCTGCGCGGGGAACTCCGGCGCCTGCAGGACGACCCGGTCGGCCCGTTCGAGTTAGAGCGCGCGCGCACGAAAATCGTCGCGGGCGGATTTGTCTCTGAGGAATCGACGCAAGTCGTCGCCGCGCGGGTACAGAAGCTTGGCCTGGACGGTTTGCCGCTCGACTACGAAGCCACGCTCCCTAAATGTTATGGCGAACTCGACGGCGCGACCCTCGAACGCGCCGCCCAGACCTACCTCCGTCCCGATTCACTCGTCGAAGTTTACGAAGGACCTCAGCCGTGAGTTCAACGATCGCCTCACCCCACAAGATCTCGACCGTCGATCCGTCGACCGGCCGAACGCTCGAAACCTACGCCGAACACGACTGGTCCGAGGTCGATGCGCGGCTCTCGCGCGCGCGCGAGGGGTTTCGCGGCTGGCGTGCGACCTCGCACGACGAGCGTGCGAATGCGCTGCGCGCCTTGGCGCGAACGCTTCGCGAGCGCAAGGGAGAACTCGCACGGCTTGCGACCCGCGAAATGGGCAAGACGATCGTCGAGGCGGAGGCGGAGGTCGAGAAGTGCGCGCTCGGATGCGACCACTACGCGGAGCACGGGGCCGCGTACCTCGCCGACGAGATCGTCGCGACAAATGCGACCAAGAGTTACGTCGGGTTCCGTCCGCTCGGCGTGCTGCTCGCGATCATGCCATGGAATTTCCCGTATTGGCAGCTCTTTCGTGCGGCCGCGCCTGCGCTCGCTGCCGGTAATGTCGTCGTGCTCAAGCACGCGAGCAACGTTACCGGCTGCGCGCTTGCGATCGAGAAACTCTTCGTCGAGGCCGGCCTCCCTGCGGGTGTCTTCGCGACGCTGGTCGTCGCGAGCCGCGACATGGAAAAGATTGTCGCCGACCCCCGCGTCACCGCGGTGACATTGACCGGAAGCGAAGGCGCCGGGAGCGCCGTTGCGGCCGTTGCGGGCAAGAACCTTAAGAAGACGGTGTTGGAGCTTGGCGGCTCCGATGCGTTCATCGTGCTCGGCGACGCCGACGTCGAGGCCGCCGCGAAGATGGCCGTCCGCGCACGTTTTCAGAATAACGGGCAAAGCTGCATCGCGGCCAAGCGCTTCATCGTCGAGGCGCCGGTTTACGAGTCCTTTTCGGAAGCGTTCATCGCCCGCACGAAGGAGTTGGTTCTCGGCGACCCGCTCGACCGCAAAACGACGCTCGGCCCGGTCGCGCGCGGCGATCTTCGCGACGCGCTTGCAAAGCAAGTCAACGATTCGGTCGCGCGCGGCGCGAAACTCTGCCTGGGCGGCTCGGGGCCGTCGCGCGACGGCTTCTACTACGACGCCACGATCGTCGCCGACGTCGACGACACGATGCCGATGTTTACGGAAGAAACCTTCGGCCCGGCGGCCGCCATCGTTCGTGCCCGCGGCCTCGAGGACGCAATCGCGCTCGCAAACGATTCGAACTACGGTCTCGGGGGCAATCTCTGGTCCGGCGACATCGAACGCGCCCAGCACGTCGCCGCACGTCTCGAAACCGGCGGCGTCTTCATCAACGGCATGACCGCCTCCGATCCCCGCCTCCCCTTCGGCGGCGTGAAACGCAGCGGCTACGGCCGCGAACTTTCGTCCTTCGGCATCCACGAGTTCGTCAACATCCAAACCGTCTGGATCGGCCCCGCAAAAGACGCATCGAAAGCGCAAGCTTCGGCCGAATGATGACCGGTGCGCTCGTTGCCGTCGCGCTCCCGTCGTTTATCGCGTCGCTCGTCGAATTCGTGGAGATGCTTACGATCGTGCTCGCGGTCGGGGCGACGCGCGGCTGGCGCTCCGCGCTCGCCGGGACCGCGGCCGGCATCGTGCTGCTCGCGCTCCTGGTCGCGGCGTTCGGGCCGGCGCTTGCATACGCACCGCTCGACGCGCTGAAGATTGTCCTCGGAGCGCTGCTCGTCTTCTTCGGACTGCGCTGGCTGCGCAAGGCTGCGCTACGCTATGCGGGCGTAATCCCGATGGGCGACGAGGCCGGCCGGTTCGCGCGTACGGCCTCGCAACTGAGCGGCGGAGCGACGCCGGCTTCGCTCGATGGCGCGGGCGCGCTTACGGCCTTCAACGGCGTCGTCCTCGAAGGCCTCGAAATCGTCTTCATCGTCATCGCGGTCGGAGCATCGTCGCGGAACCTCGCGGTTGCGGCGATCGGCGCGGGCATCGCCGGGCTGATCATCGTTGCGCTCGCGCTCGTCCTGCATAAGCCGCTGGCCCGCGTGCCCGCGAACGCGCTCAAATTCGTCGTTGGGTTGATGCTCTCATCGCTAGGAACCCTTTGGCTCGGCGAGGGCCTTGGCGTCGCGTGGCCGGGGGACGATCTTAGCGCCTTCGGGATCGGCGCCGCCTATCTCGCCGCCTCCGCGATCGGCATCGGTCTGTGCCGGAAGCGCAGCAGCTCTCATGCAGGGAGCGTCAGCGCATGACGTGGTTCCGAACGATCCTGCGCAAGCTGGCCGGCCTTTTCGTCGACGATCCGGTGCTCGCTGCAGGCGTCGCGGTCTGGATCGCGCTCATCGCGATTCTCGGTTACGCTGCACCGGGGCTCGCGCTTGCGCGCGCGCTCGCGCTCGCGCTCGGGCTGTGCGGCATCCTGACGCTATCGATCGTGCGCGGCGCGGCGACAAAACGCGCCGGGGGAGCGACGAGCGAGCGCCGAAAGCTCCGCCGTCTTGGGACATAAAATGTCACGAGGACTGCCGTAACTCGCGGGAGCTGGGAGGACCAACCGGATGAGCATGACCGACCTGTTGGGCACGATCGAATTCACGGAGCAGCTCCGCGGCGGTGCGGAACCGGCAGTCACGATCACCTTTGATGTCGACGCTGCCGGCTTCCGCGATGCGGGCGGCGTCGGGCGATCCGGCCAAGAACCCGGTGCGTTAGCGGTCGCCGACGTCGCGCGGACATTGACGGCAAGCCTCCCGGCCGCCCAGTTGCGCGTGCTTCTGGGCCACTTTGTTCGTCTGCACGACGAACTCGCTCAATACGAAGCGTAGTTCGAGCACGCATCGCCTTAGCCGGTATCCGTGACGAACGCGGCTAGCGCATTTACCGACGGGCAGAAATAGTAAGCGCCGGTTAACGGCGTGGTGTAGCGCGTTAGCGCGTCGCGTGGGCCGCCGTCAGCGCCGGCCATTTGAATCAGCATATCGTGAAGCCGCCGTTGCTCCGCGGCAAAGCCGATGAACAGCGTCCCATGGTCGGACACGTTACCGTACGGAACGTTGCGCCGGAAGATGTCCAGTTCGACCCCGCCGATTTCAAGCGTCGTGCGCGACACGTGGGAGTCGGCCGGCATCGTTGCCTCGGGAAACTCGATGCTGTCCGGCTTGGTTCGGCCGATGACCTGTTCTTGGCGGGCGTCGCCGAGTGCAACCCACGAACGTGTGTCGTGCCGCCACTGTTGGAACAACAGAATGCTGCCGCCCGCGCCGGGCGACCCGTTTTCAATCAAGGTGATCCCCGGCGCTTCGTAGAGCGTCGGGTTTTCGGTTCCGTCCTCGAAGCCGGTGAGGTCGCGATTGTGACGGTAGGACCAACCGCTGTTCTCGCGTGCGAGCGTGGCGAGCGGTGCCAGCTTCGTCACCGTCGCGATGCCGAGGTCAAAAACCCAATCGTAATCGGCCGCGGCGAACCAAACGAAAGCGTCGGCCTGAGTCGCGGGCATCGTAAACCCATCGCGACCGGAGACGGGCTCGTTGAAGCCGTGCACGTCGGCCGGAATCGGCGCAGACGAACGCCACAATTCGGGACGAAATCCGACGACCGCGTTCGCACCCCCGACCGTCGTGTGCGGGACGCGAACGTTGGCGACCGCTCGAATCAGGTCGGCGCCGGCGGCGCCCTCGCGTAGTGCAAACTCGAAGAAACCGTGGGCCGCATCGCCCAGCGCAAAAATCCCCGTCTGCCCTGAAATCATTCCGCGATCTCCTGCGGCCCGCTTCCTCTTGCTGCCGCCCGAGCCATTCGGAGCAGGCCAAATAGGCTTGAGAAAGCAAGCAACCCGTTACGTAAAAGCTACCGGTCCGGCGTGAAAGATTCTTCCTTGCTTTGACTTTTGAGCGCCGTGGGAATCCTCAATAATTATGCAGCCGCCCGACCACCGCGCATGAAGATCGCTCAGATCGCGCCTCTAACCGAAAGCTGTCCCCCACGATTGTATGGCGGAACCGAACGCGTCGTCGCTTCCCTCACCGACGAGCTCGTTCGGCGCGGACACGATGTGACGCTGTTTGCCAGCGGTGACTCGCGAACGCTTGCCAAGCTCGACGCTCCGTGCGAACGTGCGCTCCGGCTAACGCCCGGTAGCCACGATGCCGTTGCCTATACGACCGTGCTGGTCGGACGGATCGCGCGCCGCGCGCGTGAGTTCGACATTCTGCACTTTCACCTCGACCACGCGCACTTTCCGGCCATGCTGCCGCTGGCCGGTCGCGTGCTCACCACGCAACACGGCCGGCTCGATCTCCCGAACTTGCGGCCGATCTTTCGAGAATTCCCCGAGATGGGAATGGTGTCGATTTCGGAAGCGCAACGCAAACCGTTTCCGCGTGCGAATTGGATCGCGACGGTGCACAACGGCATCCCGGCCGACCTCCACAAGCCCGGCACGGGGCGCGGCGGATATCTCGCCTTCCTCGGCCGGATCTGCGTCGAGAAGGGCATCGAGCGCGCGGTCGCAATCGCGCGCAGTGCGGGCGAGCCGCTCAAAATCGCGGCGAAAGTCGATCGCAACGACCGGGCGTATTACGACGAGTCGGTCGCGCCGCTTCTGAACGATTCGCTCGTCACGATGGTTGGCGAAATCGGCGAACGCGAGAAGACGGGGTTTCTCGGCGACGCGCGCGCGTTGCTGTTTCCGATCGACTGGCCCGAACCGTTTGGCCTGGTGATGATCGAAGCGATGGCCTGCGGCACGCCCGTCATCGCGTGGCGCAACGGTTCGGTTCCCGAGATCGTCGAGCACGGCGTCACCGGGTTCATCGTCGACTCGCTCGACGAGGCGATCGCGGCGGTGCGCGCCGTCGACCGGCTCGATCGAGCGACGGTCCGGCGGCGCTTCGAAGCGCGCTTCACGTCGGCCCGCATGGCCGACGACTACCTGCGGCTTTACGAAGCTGCCCGCCGGCCGCCGGCGGCGCGCGACGACGCGAACGTTGTTGCCTGAAGCGCTCCCCCGCAGCGACGACGCGCAGCTGCAGCTGCACGTCCCGGCGCACGCCTCGTTTCAAGAACGTCGCGCGCACACGCTCAAGCACGGGAAGAC
>Ga0302325_10025768_pt1 | contig 12219 bp, 9 predicted proteins | sample Palsa_T0_2_FD_201948 | JGI IMG/M metagenome (GOLD analysis project Ga0302325, IMG submission 201948) | Peat permafrost microbial communities from Stordalen Mire near Abisko, Sweden - Palsa_T0_2 | ecosystem: Environmental > Terrestrial > Soil > Palsa > Peat permafrost | place: Sweden: Abisko...
GACCCATCCAGAACGGTGCGGTCGGCCTGGGCAGGAAAAACGCGAGAATCTCTTCGAGACCGAGGCCGCGCAGGATCGCAGGGATCAGCACATAAAGCGCGAACAGGATCGCCACGGCCGCAAAGTCACCGCGGCGGCGTCCGGGCAAGGTCTGGAACAGCACGAAGATGCCGATATCGCGGGTGAGGAACGCGAAGGCCGAAGCGATCACTGCTGCATCAGCGACGAGGATTGCACGGGCTAGCCCGATGATCAGCGCGACCGCGACCACCAAAGTCGCCAGATAACTCATCATCCAGCCCTGCAGACCGAGAAGGAAGCCGCCGATGCGACCCTTCGCAAGCTCTCCGCCGAGCCATCGGTAGTGCACACGGTCCTTCGGCTCGAGCAACACCATCACATAGCTGAGACAAGCATAGGTCGTGGCCGCCAGTGCGAGCCGGAGTGCCACTGCATCCCATCCGCTCTTCACCGCGGTGGGTGCGAGCCACGCATCGAAGCCCGCCACATAGACACCCATGAACAACAGAAATGCGGCCCAGACGAACGGGCCGTTGCCCATTTTCAGCTCGACGCGCATCTCGCGATAGCAGCCGACCAGTGTCCAGCCTGTGAACAGCGCGAGCGTGACAAGAAAGAACGGACGTGCGTCGAGATTCTGGCCCCACCATTGCACGTATTCCGACGCCGGCTTGTGCGTGATGAACGAGCCGGCCGGGTCGGCCGCTTTCCAGAGATAGAACACGACAAATGCCGCAACGATTCCGGCCACCTGGTAGAGGAACAATCCGAACCGCGAATGCGACTGGCGCCGCCGCACGGCGACGAGGCTCGCAAGCAGGGCAACGGCCTGCGAGATCAAGCCCAGCGCCACGAAATAGACAATGTCGAGACCTGCGACGAACGGCTCCCGATGCACGAATTCCGATACGACGATGACGGCGAGGCAGATCGCGCCGCCGAACCAATTGTAGATCGTCGAGCCGAACAACTTGCCCCAGGTCATTCCCGCAGCACTGAGCGACGACAGACGCTGGCCGTCCCAGGTGCGGTCGCGGATTTCGCCCACGACACTCAGGGCTGCATTGCGCGAGCCCCAAATCACGACGATGAAGTAGTAGAACATTTCGGCGAACCAGGCGGGGCGATAATCCGTTCCGCCCGATAACGCTGCGGCAAAAAATGCGAGCCCGAGCACGATCGTCATCAGGAGCACACGCCGGGGCGTGAGCTCGAGCCAGAGGTTGCGGTGGAATTCCGGATTCATCGTGTCATGGCCCGCCGGCGCCCCCGGCCACCTGGCTGAAATATGCCTCCTCCAGCGCCCTGGTCGATTCGCCAAAGCTCGACAGCTCGAAACCCGCCTTGACGATATCGCGGATCAGCTTGGCGCGCGCGCCCGGATTGCGCGTGAAGGTGATCAGCGCGTGGTGATCGTCGGCTTCCAGCACATCGATGCCAGCGCCTGTGAGGAAACTGCGCAGATCGCTGCGCGCGGTGGCAAGCTCGACCAGATAGCGCGGCCGCTCGTCGTCTCGCACCTTGATGGGTTTGCCGCCGACCACATGGCCGCCTTCGACGATGATCATCTCGGAGCAATAATCTTCGAGTTCGGCCAGGATGTGCGAGGACACGACCAGGGTCATGCCCGCTTCGCGAAGCTTACGCAGCAATGCCGAAAGATCGCGGCGCGCCTGCGGATCGAGACCGGCGGCGGGCTCGTCCAGCAAGAGAACATTGGGTTCGTGCACGATCGCCTGGCCGATGGCGAGACGCTGGCGAAGTCCGCGCGACAATTCCCCGGCCTTCGTTTCGAGCCGGTCGACGAGACCGACCCTGCGGGCCGCCTTCTCGACCGCGCCGCTCGAAAGCGCCGGCGCGATGCCATGCGACCACGCGGCATAGAGCAGGCAGCGGCGCACGGTAAGCTCGTCATAGAGACCGAAGAAATCGGGCAGGTAACCCAGATGGGCGTGAATGGCACGGGGCGATTCGCGCGTATCGAGGCCGTTGATCGTGACGGCGCCAGAATAGGGCGCTTCGAGTGCTGCGAGGCAGCGCAGCAAGGTCGTCTTGCCCGCGCCGTTGGGTCCCACAAGCGCCGTGATGGTCTGGGGCTTGACGGTCAGCGAGACACCGTCGAGAGCCCGCTTGGTCGGATATTCATACACAAGATCGCGAACTTCGATCATGACGCCCCGAACACGAATCCTTCCATTTGGAATACTAGGCGCGGCGCTTCAAACACGCCACACTTGCAGCAGAATATGACCAAAAGATGTGGCCAAGGCGAGGAGCGGAACGGACGATGAAGACGCGTGCAGCTGTGGCATTTGGCGCTGGAAAACCTTTGGAAATAGAAACCGTCGATCTTGAAGGACCGCGCGCCGGCGAAGTGCTGGTCGAGATCAAGGCGACAGGCGTTTGTCACACCGATGCGTTCACGCTTTCGGGAGAGGATCCGGAAGGACTGTTCCCGGCGATCCTCGGCCACGAGGGCGCGGGTGTCGTGCTCGAGGTGGGGCCGGGCGTGACCTCGGTTGCGCCGGGCGACCACGTCATTCCGCTTTACACGCCGGAGTGCCGCGAATGCGATTACTGCACGAGCCACAAGACGAATCTGTGCCAGGCGATCCGCACCACCCAGGGGCGCGGGCTGATGCCGGACGGCACCAGCCGTTTCTCGCGCAATGGCACGCCGATCTTGCATTATATGGGCTGCTCGACGTTCTCCAACCACACCGTGCTGCCTGAGATTGCGCTCGCCAAAATCCGCAAGGACGCGCCGTTCGACAAGGTCTGCTATATCGGCTGCGGCGTGACGACGGGCATCGGTGCTGTGACCTTCACCGCCAAGGTCGAACCGGGCGCGAATGTCGTCGTGTTCGGACTCGGAGGCATCGGTTTGAACGTCATCCAGGGCGCGCGCATGGCCGGCGCCAACATGATCGTGGGCGTCGATATCAATCCCGCGCGCGAATCGCTCGCCCGCAAATTCGGCATGACGCATTTCGTCAATCCGAACGATATCAAGGGCGATCTCGTGGGCCATCTCGTCGATCTGACCAAAGGGGGAGCCGACTACAGCTTCGAATGCATCGGCAATGTGAAGACGATGCGGCAGGCACTCGAATGCTGCCACAAGGGCTGGGGCACGAGCGTGATCATCGGGGTGGCGGGCGCGGGCCAGGAAATCTCCACACGGCCGTTTCAACTCGTCACGGGGCGCAACTGGCGCGGTTCGGCTTTCGGCGGTGCGAGAGGCCGCACCGACGTGCCCCGCATCGTCGATTGGTACATGGACAAGCGCATCGCCATCGACGAGTTGATCACACACACCATGCCGCTGGAAAAAATCAACGACGCCTTCGAGTTGATGCACAAGGGCGAGAGCATCAGGAGTGTTGTGGTCTATTGACGATTTGGCCATGGCGAGGGTGACTTAAGGATCGGTCGACTTGCCAATCACCGAAGTCTTCAATGATCGTTACGTTATGAATCGGACCAAGGTCCGGCTATTCCTTCTCCACCGGCTATGGCGGCGCAGTGTCTGGTTGAACGACCAACGCCAAGCCGGCCGTGACGGCGACTGCAACCGCAAATGCCATGAGGGATGACAGTTCGCGCGTCACGTTCGCAGCTTACGCCCCTTGTGCGCCGATGATCGCGACGGAGCAGACGTTCATCGACGGCGAGCCGCCCAGATTGTGCGTCATGCCGATGCTGGGATTCTTGAGCTGGCGGGCGCCCGCGCGGCCCTGCAGCTGCAGATACATTTCGTAAAGCATTCGCAATCCGCTCGCACCGATCGGATGGCCGAAGCATTTGAGGCCGCCGTCGATCTGGCACGGCACCTGGCCGTCGGCGTCGTAGAAGCCGTTCATCACGTCCTTCCACCCTTCGCCTTCGCGGCTGATGAACAGATCCTCCATCGTCACGAGCTCGGTAACCGAGAAGCAGTCATGCACCTCCATCATCGAGACTTCGTCGCGCGGAGTCTTGATGCCGGCTTCCTCATAGGCGCGCTTGGCCGCGATGCGCGCGGTGTGGAAATAGCTGCCGTCCCAGGAATTGTGCTGGCTTTCGAGACCGTTCGACAGCGCAAGCTGAAGCGCCTTGACGGTGATGATGTCCGTCTTGCCCATCGCGCGCGCAATTTCCGGCGTTGTGACGATCGCGCAGGCCGCCCCGTCCGACACGCCGCAGCAATCGAACAGGCCCAGCGGCTCCGCGATCATCGGCGCGTTGAGGCACATTTCCTCCGTGATCGCCTTTTGCAGATGCGCTTTGGGGTTCTTCGTGCCGTTGGCGTGGCTCTTCACCGACACATGCGCGATCGCGCGCTTGAGATCGTCCTTCGAGACGCCGTGCTTGGCGCGATAGGCGGACGCAAGCTGTGCGAAATTTCCCGGCGCAGAACCGTTCGCGTTCCACAACGGATTGAGCGTGCCCTGCTCGCGTTGCGGCAAGCCGCCATAGCCCGTGTCCTTCAGCTTCTCGACGCCGAGCGCGAGCGCGATGTCGCACGCGCCCGCAGCGACAGCGTAAACCGCGCCGCGAAACGCTTCCGAACCGCTCGCGCAGAAATTCTCGACATGGGTCACCGGCACGTTGGGCAGGCGCAGAGCGACGGAGAGCGGCGTGCCGCCCTTGCCCACATGCTGCTCGTCCATGGCGGTGGAAAACCACGCGGCCTGAATCTGGCTCGTCTCGACGCCAGCATCCTGCATCGCTTCGAGATAGGCCTCGACGATCAATTCCTCCGCGCCCATGTCCCACCGCTCGCCGAATTTGGAGCAGCCCATTCCGAGGATTGCGACCTTGTCCTTGATGCCCGACGCCATGCGAACCTCCACAATATCGATTGGCGCGATCTAATCGCCTGAAGCGTGCCCTGTAAAGCTGCCGAACCTGGTCTGCCGGCTGTCTATCGAGCAAAAAACGTCAATGGAATCAGACACTACCGGTGACCTTGGCCGGACGATGGAGCCGGGCCGGCACCCCGCCAAATTGATAGAATCGCCAATTGTCGAAGGAGCGCCTCCACCACATAGGTTGGCACAAGGCGGCAATTTTTCGCGCCGCGGTAACCGTAAAATGGCATTCAATCGGGCTGGCGAACCGGTTGCTTTATGTTAAATTAAATGACCGCAACTGGGGGAACCCGGCAGCCCTGCCGTACGTTCCTCTCGCGGTCGCTTCGAACGCCCCGGCAGTCGCTGGGGAATTCGGGCCGATGTGTGTTTTCATCCGGCTAGCGGGCATCCGTTTGCTTTCAAGCGTGCAACAAACCAGGAGTTTAGCGACTATGAGCATGTCTTCAAAACTACGAATTGCGGCGAGCGCTGCCACGTTGGCGGTTGCTGCCCTTGCATTCGGCGCTCCCGCCAGCGCGGACGGCGTCAAGGTCGGCGTGCTGACCTGTCACGAAAGCAGCGGCTGGGGATTCATCATCGGATCATCCAAGGATTTGCGCTGCAATTTCTCGCCCAACCACGGCGACCCCGAGCACTATGTTGGCACAGTATCCAAATTCGGCGTTGACGTCGGCTACACGCGCGGCGGCATCATCGTATGGGATGTCGTAGCCCCGAATTCCGGCATGAAGCGTGGGGCGTTGCAGGGCGGCTATGCCGGTGCCCAGGCGAGTGCTGCGGTTGGAGTCGGCGCGGGAGCCAATGTGCTTATCGGCGGCCTCGATCGTTCGATCGCATTGCAGCCCGTCAGTGTTGAAGGCGAGACCGGGTTGAACGTGGCAGCCGGCATCGGCGCCATCGACCTGAAATACGTTCGCTAATATCGGACTTGTTTCGACTACGCGAAAGCCCCGCCTCGCCGGCGGGGCTTTTTGCGTTTAGGCGGCCGCAAGATGCTTTGGCCGGCGCAGATCCTCGGCTAGCCCCGCGCCCATCAGGTCGATGAAATTGTCGCAGTAAAACCGCTCGACCGCGCGTGCCGGCGTGTTCGCAAGCGAATCGTTGAAGCGCTTGAGCGGATTGCGGCCGCCTTCGACATGCGGAAAATCGGACGAGAACAGGCAAACCTCTTCACCGGAATTGGCGACGATCCAGCCCACATCTTCGTGCGGATAAGGCGTCACTCGGACCTGGCGGCGTACGATCTCGCTCGGCCTGGCGGAAAGCCTTTTCAAGCGGTCTTCGTTCTTGATGAAAGCATGCGCCGCGGAATCCATCGAACGCATCCAGCCCGGGACCCAATCGGCGCCCAATTCGATGGCGCCGAATTTCAATCGCTGAAAGCGGTCAAGCACGCCATCAATGATGAGAGCCGCCAAAGTGAGCATCACGGAATGCGGGATCGGCATGTAGCTGACGGAGGTGAAATTCTCCTCGCCGCCATGAAAGTCCTTCACTCGCGGCAAGCCGTTGTTGAAATAGTCGGGATTGAGTTTCTCCTCGCCGCCGACATGAAACAGGATCGGCAATCCGGCCTCCTGCGCCATCGCCCAGATGGGATCGAACGCGACATGGCTGGGTGAATGACCAACCGGGCAACGCGACGGAATCAACAGCGCTTTGCAGCCCAGGTCGATCGCTTCGCGCGCCGTCGTGATCGCCCGATTGAAATCGACGAGAGGTACATATCCCGTGCCTAGGAACCGGCGATCCACAGAACAGAACCACGTCATCATGCGGTTGTGCGCCTGCGCCGCCGCATAACAGAGATGCACATCGTCCGACTGATCGAGGCCGAAATTGCCCAGGCACCAGGTGGTGAAGACGAGCTGGCTCGCGAATCCCAATTGGTCTAGGGCGCGCGAGCGATCCTCGCGGCGGAAGGCGCCCAAGGCTTCGTAGTTCTTCCGCAAGAGGATATTCGCATCGGCCCCGGCTCGAAACTCGGGGTCGTCATGCAGCGCGCGGGACTTCGTCACCAGCTTTCCATCGCGCGGCCAAGCCTTGAGCTTCGGCAACTCGTCGTAGCGCGTGCGGAATTTCGGATCGAAGAAATCGTCCAGGCAATCGGACAATTCCATCAGATGCGAATCGGCATCGTGGACGATGCGGTTTTCGACATAGGGCATGGCTAGGTCCTCCCGAGGCCCATTATCGCGTCGTCAGGCGTCCGTGTCAGCTTCTTTCACATGCAACCGCCGGACGGTCAGCCGGTCGATTTCGACATTGCCAATGCGAAGCTTTCCGATCGCGAGAAACCCTATGGCTATAAAACCCAATGCTACCGCACCCACGGCGAGCGCAACCAGCGCCGTTGCACCGACAGCCAAGGGCCCAGGTCGCGGTTGTCGTCCCGACATCGGTTCACGTCCCATGGCTCAGGCCGGCGTTGCCTTCCAGAAATAGCGCTTGAAACCGCGCTTCTCGTCGACGTCTTTCACGCGAAATACCATCTTGACCTTGGAACCGGTGTCGATCTGTCCCTGATCCACATCGGTGATGTCGCTCATGAAGCGACCGCCCTCGGCAAAGGTGATCATGCCATAATGGTTCGGCGGCGACATCGAATAGGTGAGGAAGTCCGCCGACCACGACAGGATGGTGCCGGCTTGGTCCGCGAAGCTGTAGGGATCCTGGCTGTCCACCGCCTTGCAATTCGGATTGACGCAGATGCGGCTCTTGGGAAACTGGGCCGTGCCGCAGACGCGGCATTTGCCGCCGACAAGCCCCATCAGCATTTCGTTCTTGCGATAGAGCACTGTGAGAGCCGTGCGCTTGTCCACCTCGGCGCGCATGCCCTTTTCGAGTTCGATCAGCCCGTTGAAGCCGAGGAATTTGTTGTAATTGGTTTCTTCCTTGCGCCGCGCAAGCGAACCCGTGACACCGTTGCGCTTCGGCAGCTCGACAATCTCAGGCGTCGCTTCGAACAGAAGCGCATCGCAGCCCTGGCCGAATTGCGCGACGAGAATCTTTTCGCCCGGCTTCGCCTGTTCGAGCGCATGGACCAGCATCAGAAGCGACTGCGCCGCGCCTGCGTCGCCGACCGTGCTTGCGAGATTGTCGCGCAATTTCGCCGGATCGATACCGCATTGCTTGGCGAGTTGCTGATCGAGCTTCGCGAACGGGCAAGGCAGAACCAGATGTGCAATGTCGCTGCCCTTGATGCCCGTCTTCTCGAACAGAGCCTTGATCGCCGAAGGTACGATCTTCGAATAGCCTTCGTCGCGGATCCAGCGCTCTTCCCAATTGTAGTCGAATTCCTCGCCCTCGCCGCGGAAATGATCGACGAAATCGAGCGTCAGCGAATGGCTACCGAGGAAGTTGGCGATAACCTTGTCGTTGCCGATCGCGAGCGCCGCGCCCGCATCGCCATAGGCTAGTTCCTGCGGCGATGCGGCGCGCGCTTTGCGTTTCTCGCCGGCCGCCACCAGCGCCGCTTTCGAACGGCCTGCTTTCACCGCGTCCAACGCCGCAATGAGCGCCGAAAGGCCCGCGCGCTGCGACGAGGAAACGTCGAGCGACGAAATGTCGTCGGACAGGCTGAGCGCGCTCGCGACAATGCCCGCATTCTGGCGGTCGGAGAACGGCATGCTGGTCGAAGCGAAATAAACCGCGTCGACAAAAGCGCGGTCCTTGATCGGGTCGTTGGCGGGCAGGCAATCGCGCGCGGCCTCGACTGCCATTGTCACGGCGTCTTCGTCGAAATTTGCCATGGCGCGTTCGCCCTTGGCGCCGCCGAGAAGACCCGGCGCAAACCAGGCATTCGCCTGCGCGACGGCTTTTCGCTGCAGCCGCAACCTCGGAATGTAGGCGCCATATGCCGTAATGCCGGTCATGTCGTTCCTGCCCTGATCTCTCACTGCGGATTGCTCGAAGGAAACCAGCTTTGACACCGCCTGACAACGCCCGTCAGCCCTGCCGATATGTCCTGAACCAGGTGACGAAACGGCGGATACCCTCGGCAAGCGACACTGCTGGATGGAAACCGAAATCCTTTGCCGCGCGCGCGATATCGGCATAGGTCTCGAGCACGTCGCCCGGCGGGCCTTCGGCATCTTCGATCCGCGCAGTTTCTCCGGTCGCAGCCTCGATGGCGCGAATGAGATCGAGCACGCTCTCGGGATGACTGTTGCCAAGATTGTAGACGCGGTGGGGGGCGCCTTCGCCTGCCTGCGCGAACGGCCGCTCGACGATACGCACAATCGCCGCGACGATATCGTCTACATAGGTGAAGTCGCGCCTGAGCTTGCCCTTTCCGAACACCGGTATGGCACGGCCCGCCAACACCGCATCGGTGAAAAGCCAATAGGCCATGTCGGGCCGGCCCCAGGGGCCATAGACCGTGAAGAATCTCAGTCCCGTCTGTTTCAGTCCGAACAATTCCGCATAGGAATGGGAGAGCAACTCGCCTGCGCGCTTGGTGGCGCCGTAATAGGAAACGGGTTTGTCGGCGCGCGCGTCTTCCGAGAATGGCGCCTCGGTGTCGTTGCCGTAGACCGAACTCGACGACGCATAAACGAGATGTGCGAGCCCGTCATGCCGGCGTGCGAATTCAAGCACGTTTTGATGCCCGACCAGATTGGAGCGGGTGTAGGATGCGGGGTCCTTCAGCGCGTGGCGAACACCGGCCTGCGCGGCCAGATGAAGAATGACGTCGAAGCGCTCGCCGCCGGCTGCAGCGTCCAACGCCCCGGCAACGGAGATATCGCCCTTTACGAAGCGAAAGCCGGGGTTGCTCTCGAGCTGCGCCAGCCGGGCTTCCTTCAGCGCCGGCGAATAATAGGGATTGAGATCGTCGATGGAGACGATCCGATGGCCGCGCGCCATCAGAGCGCCCGCCGCGTGAGAGCCGATGAACCCTGCACCGCCCGTCAGGAGAATCTTCATGAAATGGCCTTAGCGGCTTGGGAACTTCGCCGCAAGTGGACGGCTGACGGCGGACTGTGTCATGTAGGCACGCGAGGAATATCCAAGAAAAACCCTGCCATGACCAAGCCGCTTCCCGTCCGGAAAGCCGTCCTGCCCGTCGCCGGTATGGGCACGCGCTTCCTTCCCGCCACCAAGGCCGTGCCGAAGGAAATGCTGCCTGTGGTGGACAAGCCGGTCGTCCAATACGCGGTCGAAGAGGCCATGGAAGCGGGTATCGAGCAGTTCATCTTCGTCACCGGGCGCGGCAAGCATGTGATCGAAGATCATTTTGATCACGCCTATGAGCTGGAAGCCCTGCTCAGGGAGCGCGACAAGAGGAATGAGCTGGACAGCCTCCTCGAGAGCCTTCCGAAATCGGGCTCCGTCAGCTTCACGCGCCAACAAAAGCCTCTGGGGCTGGGCCATGCGGTATGGTGCGCCCGGCACTTCATCGGCAACGAACCGTTTGCAGTCTTGCTCCCGGACGACCTGTTCGTCGGCAAACCGGGCGCGCTCAAGCAGATGATGAAAGCCTATCACGACGTCGGCGGCGGCGCGGTCATCGCGGCGGAAGAACGTCCCGAATCCGAAATCAGCCGCTACGGCGTGATAGCGCCAGGGAAGATCGCGGGCAATATCATCGAAGTAAAGGGCGTCGTCGAAAAGCCGAAAGCCAAGGAGGCGCCGTCGCGGCTGCGTATCGTGGGCCGCTATATTCTGCCATCCGAAATTTTTGCCGAGCTCGACCGGAAGGAAAAAGGCGCGGGCGGCGAAATCCAACTCACGGATTCGATGCAAAAGCTGACCGGACGCCACCCCTTCCACGCCGTCAACGTCAAAGGCTCATGGTACGATTGCGGCGACAGGGTCGGGTTCCTGCACGCCAACATCGCGGTGGGGCTGTCGCGCCCCGACATTGCGCCGGCTTTGAGAGCGATCTTGAAAAGCGCGGGCGTGTGAGACTTCGCCAATCTAGTTGAGCGCGTGAAGTTTCACCGGCAATTCCGAATAGCCTTTGACGAACGCGGAAAGCACGCGCACCGGTTCGCCGACCACCTCGACAAAGCTGAAGCGCTTGAGAATTTCTTCCCACACAATGCGCAGCTGCATCTCCGCCAGCCTGTTGCCGACACAGCGATGGATGCCGAAGCCGAACGACAAATGCTGGCGCGGGCGCGCGCGATCGATGATGAACGCATCGGGATTTTCGATCGCATCCGGATCGCGATTGCCCGAAACGTACCACATCACCACACGATCGCCCTTCCTGATCTGCTTGCCGCCGAGTTCCACATCGCAAAGCGCCGTGCGCCGCATATGGGCGAGCGGCGTCTGCCAGCGGATAATCTCCGGCACCATGCTCGGAATGAGCGACGGATTGGCCCTGAGCTTGTCGTATTCGGCGGGGTTTTCGTTCAGCGCCAGCACGCCGCCCGTGATCGAGTTGCGGGTCGTGTCGTTGCCGCCGACGATCAGGAGAACGAGGTTCCCCAGAAATTCCATCTTGTCCATGTTCCTTGTGGCCTCGCCATGCGCGAGCATGGAAATCAGATCGTTTCCAGGCGGTACATTTACGCGTTCGTTCCACAGGTTTAGGAAATAGTTCGCGCATTCCAGCAATTCGGCGCGACGGTGTTCTTCCGAATCGACGATGCCGCCTCCCGGCACCGCGGTGGCGACGTCCGACCAGCGGGTGAGCTTGCGGCGGTCGTCCCAGGGAAAATCGAACAAAGTTGCGAGCATCTGCGTTGTCAGCTCGATCGAGACCTTGTCGACCCAGTCGAAGGTTTCGCCGATCGGAAGTGAATCGAGAATGCGCCCGGCGCGTTCGCGGATGGTGCCTTCGAGCTTCGCCAGATTGTCCGGCGCCACGATCGGATTGACGACTTTGCGCTGTGCGTCGTGCTTGGGCGGATCCATGGCGATAAACATGGGCATCAGAAAATCCTGCTTCTGATCGCGAAGGGTGATGCCGCCCAGGCTCGCTTCCGACGAATAAATCTGGTGGCTCGTGTCCACCTGCATAATGTCTTTGTACTTCGTGACCGACCAATAGGGGCCGAAGTCGCTCGCCGCGCAGTAATGCACCGGATCTTCGCGACGTAGCCGCTCGAAATAGGGCCACATCGAGTTGGACCGGAACAACTCGGCTTGCGCGACGTTGATTTCGCTCAACGGAATATCGTAGGCGCCGCTTTTCTCGGGGTGCTGCTCGATCTTTGCCGCGCTACTCATCCTGGGCTCCCCGACGTGAATTGGCCGATGCAAAAAGTCTAGCCTATTCGGGGCAGCTTTGCACCGGCGCGCCTCGCACGGCCCACCGCACTTACGGGCCGTTGAACTTGCTCTCCCACGAAAGTGCGGAACGCACGATTTCGTCGAGATCGTCATGCAC
>Ga0302325_10025769_pt1 | contig 12219 bp, 13 predicted proteins | sample Palsa_T0_2_FD_201948 | JGI IMG/M metagenome (GOLD analysis project Ga0302325, IMG submission 201948) | Peat permafrost microbial communities from Stordalen Mire near Abisko, Sweden - Palsa_T0_2 | ecosystem: Environmental > Terrestrial > Soil > Palsa > Peat permafrost | place: Sweden: Abisko...
AGACGCAGGGGCAGGCCGACTGGCGTAAGTACGCCCGTGATCTCTACGACGATCCGGCGATGCGCTCGATCGGGCGGCGCTTCCCGCTGCTGGTCGTGATCTCGCTCGCGGCGCCGACCCTGGCCGGTTTCGTGCTGCACGGCTTCACCGCCTCAGGTGCGCTGCAGGGCTTCGTCTGGGGCGGGCTCGTCCGGATCTTCCTCGTGCACCACGTGACCTGGTCGGTCAACTCGATCTGCCACTTCTTCGGCAAGCGGCGGTTCGAGATCGACGACCGGTCGACGAACGTCGCCTGGCTGTCGGTGCTGTCGCTGGGCGAATCCTGGCACCACAACCATCACGCGTTTCCTCGCTCCGCGATGCATGGCCTGCGTCGCTGGGAGCTCGACCCGTCGGCCTGGATCATCGGCACGCTGGAGCGGATCGGGTTGGCGTGGAATGTGATCCGGATCTCGCCCGAGCGCCAGGTCGCGAAGGCTGCGATCGCGGCGCGGGCGTCCTGACCCTAGAATCCGCGGCGTTGGGATGAGCGCCGCTCCGAGATCATCGTCCACGGGTGGCCCCGTTCGAGGCCGGATTCGCCGTGTACAACAGCGCCGCGAGATGCTGCCCGCGGACGCCAAAGTCAGCTTCGCCGCCGAGCGCGACGCCGCCGGCATCGATGCCGTGCTGCGGTCCCTGGACGACGAACTGGTCGGCCTGCGGCCGGTGAAGGACCGGATCGCCGAGATCGCCTCGCTGCTGCTCGTCGACCGAGTGCGCCAGCGGTTCGGCTTGGAGGCCCCGCGGCCCAGCCTGCACATGTGCTTCACGGGCTCGCCGGGGACCGGCAAGACCACGGTCGGCCTGCGGATGGCCGAGCTGCTCAAGCGGCTGGGCTACCTGGACGAGGGACAGCTGGTGTCGGTGATGCGCGACGAGCTCGTCGGTCAGTTCGTCGGTCAGACCGCGCCGTTGACCCACAAGGCGCTCAAACGCGCGATGGGCGGGGTGCTGTTCATCGACGAGGCCTATCACCTGTACCGCGACGAGAGCGCCAAGGATTACGGCCAGGAAGCGATCGAGGTGATGATGCAGGTGATGGAGAACAACCGCGATCAGCTGGTGGTGATCTTCGCCGGGTATCCCGACCGGATGGAGGCGTTCCTGGAATCCAACCCCGGCCTGCGCTCGCGGATCGCATTTCACCTGCACTTCGCCGACTACACGGTCCCGGAACTGGACGCGATCGGCCGGGTGATGATGAAGCAGGCGGGCTATTACCTGTCCGACGACGCCGAGTCCGCATTTCACCGGTATCTCGAAGCCCATCGGCAGGATCCGAGGTTCGCCAACGGCCGCACCGTCCGCAACGCGCTGGAGGCCGCCCGCTTCAAGCACGCCGCGCGCTTGACCGCCGACCTGCAGCGGGAGTGGAGCCGCGACGAGCTGATGCGGATCGCCGCCGAGGATCTCGTGATCGAGGGCTTGGACTCCCCCGAGATCGCCAAGGACTCGACGATGGTCCCGCTGAAGCGCAGCGAGCACCACTCCTACACCGGCGTCAGAGGCCCGACCTAAATCGGAGAGCCGAAGGTCTCCCGCAGCTCGCGCTTGGAGACCTTGCCGCTGCCGGTCTTGGGCAGCTGAGCGACGTGGTGGACGCGCCGCGGCAGCTTGTAGCCGGCCAGCCTGGTGCGCGCGAACGCGATCAGCTGCTCGGCGTCCGGCGGTTCGCCATCGCGGGTCACGACGGCCGCGCAGACGAGCTCGCCCCAGCGCTCATCGGGCGCGCCGAAGACCGCCACCTCGGCGATCGCGGGGTGTGAGGCGATCACCTCCTCGACCTCGATCGGGTACACGTTCTCGGCGCCGGAGACGATCATGTCCTTGATCCGGTCGGTCAGAAACAGATAGCCGTCGTCGTCCAGGTAACCGCCGTCGCCGGTCGCCAGCCAACCATCAGACGCCAGCGCGGTAGCCGTCTCGGCCTGGTTGCGGAAGTAGCCGGGCGTGACGCTGTCGCCGCGGACCCGGACCTCGCCGATCCGGTTGCGCTCAAGCGCTCGGCCGGTCCCGGGCTCGACGATCTGCAGCTCCATCCACGGATACGCCCGCCCGGCCGAGCGCAGCAGGTGTTCACGCGGGCCGCCGGGGTCGTGGTCGGCAGCGTCGAGCTGGACGATCGCGCCGGTGGTCTCGGTCATCCCGTAGACCTGGAAGAACGGACAGCCGAACGTCTGGAGCGCCCGCTTCAACGTCGTCGTCGTGATCGGCGAGGCGCCGTAGCCGATGCTGCGCAGCGCCGCCCAGTCGCGTTGCCCGGAGCCGGGCACGTCGCACAGCATCTGCAGCACGGTCGGCACGACGAACGCATTCGTGATCCGCTGTGACTCCATCGTCTCCAGCAGCCCGCGCGGCTCGATCGCCGGCACGAGCACATTGGTCGCGCCGTTGACCAGCCCGACGATCGGCCACCCCATCCCGCCGATGTGGAACAGCGGCATCGCCACCAGGCAGCGCGATGCCTCGTCGACCGTCCAGTACTCACGCAGACCGCTCGTCAGCTTCGCCAGGTTGCGGTTGGTCGTCTGCACCCCCTTGGGGATGCCGGTCGTACCCGACGTGTAGAGCTGGAGCACGACGGCGTCCTGGTCGCCGTCGCGTCGTGGATCCCGAGCAGCGTGTCCGTCCGCGGGCGACGAGACGCCCGTGCCGATCTCCAGGGCGACCGTCCTCCCGGAGGCGGAGCCGGACCCGGAGCCGGAGCCCGAGCGGGAGCCGGCCAGGCGTCGCGCCAGCTCGATGAAGTCGGGCCCGGCGAACAGCAGCTTCGCGTCGCAGTCGACGACGAGCGCGGCGAGTTCCGGCTCGGCCAACCGCCAGTTGAGCGGAACCAGCGCGGCGCCGACCTTGGCCGCGGCCAGCAGCAGCAGCGCGGCCGCCGGGTCGTTGCGGTCCAGGTGCGGCACCCGGTCCCCCGATCCGACGCCATGCTCGAGCAGCAGCTGCGCCAGCCGGCTCGAACCCGCGTCAAGCTGCGCGTAGGTGATGCCGCGCCCGTTGTCGGCGGCGATCGCCGCGAGCTTCTCCGGGCTGTCGCGCGCGCGTGCCCGCAGCGCCTCGGTCAGCGTGAAGGTCTCCGCCGCCGAGCCCGCTGCGTCCATCGCCGCCACGGTAGCGGTCTTGGTCGCCGCGGCTCCCGCGCCCCCGGCGCAACCCGGGAACGCGCGCCGCCGCGGCTACCGTGAGTCCCGATGGAGACGACGCATCGTCAACGTGTGCAGGCGCTGCTGGACCAGGCGGCGGCCGACCACGAGGGCCTGGTGGCGAAGCTGCCCGCCAACCTGCAGACGTCGCTGCCGGTCGATGCCCAGGGCGTGACCCGCGCGATCGAGCTGCTGGCGGCCGCCGCCGGCCTGGACGCGGACGAGCGCCGGGCGCTGCAGCGGCCGCATGCGGTCAACCCGGCCGTGCTGCACGCACGGGTGTATGGCCAGGCGCCGCTGACGCGCGAGACCGTGATCGGCTCGTTCGTCGAGGGTGCCCGCGTCCGCGCCGACGCACTCGCCGCGCTGGCCGACGAGATCGGCGGCGCGCCGCTCGGCCGCCGCGTGCGCGCGCTGCTGATCGCCCACCCGCCACCCGTCCGGGCCGACGGAGCGGACGTCGTGCCGGCGCTGCGCGCCACCTACGCGGCGCACGAGCGCGCAGCGCTGCTGCTCGCCGACCGGCTCGACTCGGCCTTCTAGAGACGCTCCCCGCTCCGGCGCCGCGGGGCGCTCGTCAAGCAGGAGCGAGCCCGCGCTGACAGCCGCGCCGGTGCCGTCCGCCCCCGGCGCGATCCTGACGGGATGCCGGCACCCGATCGACCGTCCGCACTCGGTGACCGGGCCGTGCCGCCCCCCCGCGACGAACTGCTGCGCGCCTGGTTGGTCTGCTGGGCGCTGTGCGCGGGACTCTGGATGGTGCTCGACGATACGGTGGCGTTGCCCGAGTTGATCGACGGCGCCGTGGCTGCCTGCATCGGGGCGTCAGCCGCGACGCTCGTGCGCGCCCGCAGCCACGTCCAGTTCGCGGCGCCACCCGGTTGGCGGCGGTGGTGGCGACCGCTCGTGCGCCTGGTCGTCGACCTTCCTCTGCTGACGCGCACGCTCGCCCGCGCGCTCGCCGGAGGCGACCGCGACCCGGGGGGCATACGAGCCGTCGAGTTTCGCGTCGATCGCGACGATCGTGCGCGGGCCGCGCAGGTCGCGCTCGCCTGCATCGCCGGCTCGGTGGCGCCGAGCACGGTGATCATCGCGGTCGACGAGGAGGGCGGACAGCTGATCTTCCATGAGCTGACCCCGGGCGAACACCGCGAGCGCGCCGACCCGCTGGAGCTTGGATGAACGAGTGGCTGCTGGCAGCGAGCGTGCTGCTCGTCGGTGGTCTGGTGCCGCTGGTGATCGCCGCCGTGACCGCGGATGCGATCTCGGGCGCGGCCGCGCTGAACCTCGGCGGCCCGATCGCGGCGCTGATCCTGCTGCTGCTGTCCGAGGGCCTGCATCGACAGCCGTTCGTCGACCTGGCAGTCGTGCTGGCGATCGTCTCGTTCGTCGGCTCGGTGATCGTGGCCCGGTTCCTGGAGTGGGGCGTGTGAGTTCGGTCCTGGTCGCCGCGTTGCTGATCGCCGGGGTCGCGATCGAGCTGTTGTGCTGCCTCGGCGTGCTGGTGATGCGCGGCCCGTACGCCCGCCTCCATTACACGGCGCCCGCGGGCGTCGGCGCGCTGCTGATCGCGATCGCCGTGGTCGTGCGCCAGGGGTTCTCGCTGATCGGCAACAAGGCGCTGCTGTTGGCGGTGTTCGTATTGGTCACCGCGCCGGTGCTGTCGCACGTGACCGCCCGCGCGGCGCGGATCCGTGAACTCGGCGACGTCGTCGAGCCCGGCTTCGACCACTTCCACGAGACCGGGGAAGAGCCACGATGAGCTTCCTGCAGGCCGCCGCGTTGCTGGCGGTCGCGGGCTGCGGGACGGCCGTCGTCCTGACCCGGGATCCGACCCGGCAGGTGATCGTGACCGGCTTCTTCGGGCTGCTGCTGGCGGTCCTGTTCTTCGTCTTCCAGGCGCCCGATGTCGCCCTCTCGCAGATCGTCGTCGGCACCGTCGCGGTGCCGGTGATGGCGCTGCTGACGCTCGCCCGGCTGCGGACGCGGGCCCGCCGGCGCGACCAGCCATGAGCCGCCGCTTCCGGCTGAGCCTGTTCGCCGTCGGCGCGGCGGTGCTGGCCGCGGGGCTGCTGCACGGGCTCGCCGGACTGCCGGCGTTCGGGCATTACCACGGCGTCTACGGGACGGTGCTCGATCGGGTGACGGTGTCCGAACGCCACGCGACCGACGTGATCACCGCGATCAACTTCGACTACCGCGGGTTGGACACGATGGGCGAGGAGTTCATCCTGTTCGCCGCGTCGATCGGGCTGGTGGTGCTGCTGCGCGAGCAGCGCGACGAGCACGTCGACGCCGAGCGCGCCTCCGAGGCGGGCGACCCCGAGCAGGCGAGCGATGCCGCGCGGTCCGGCGACGCAGCGGACCCCGAGCGGACCGGCGGCGAGGCGGGCTCAGACGCGCGGGTCGAGGCCGAGCGCGGCGGCGGTCACCGGCTGCGCACCAGCCCGGCGCTGCTGGCGACCGGGCGGTGGCTGGTCGGGCCGGTGCTGGTGCTCGGCGTCTACATCGTCACCCACGGCCAGCTGACCCCCGGCGGCGGCTTCCAGGGCGGCGTCGTGCTGGCCGCCGCCGTGATCCTGGTGTTCGTCGCCGGCGGCCGCGTCGCGATGGCGCCGATCCGCCCCACCGGCGCGGCCGAGGCGCTGGAGGCGGTCGGCGCGGGCGGCTACGTCGCGATCGGGATCGCCGGGCTGATCGCGGGGATGCGGTTCTTGTCGAACTTCCTGCCGCTGGGGACCGTCGGCAGCCTCCTGTCAAGCGGCACGATCACGTCGCTGAGCACGATCGTCGGAATCGAGGTCGCGGGCGCGCTGACGCTGATCGTCTCGGAGTTCGTCGACCAGCGGCTGCTCGTCGGCGGACGGTCGGCGACCGAGCCGCGGTCGCCGAAGTGAGCTTCGGCCCATTCGCCGTCGCCGTCTGGCTGCTGCTGGTCGGGCTCTACGGGATCGTCACCAGCCGCAACCTGGTGCACCTGATCCTGTGCCTGGGCGTCGTCCAGGCGTCGACCTACGTGCTGCTGCTGGCGATCGGCTACCGGACCGGCGGCGCGGCGCCGATCTTCGCCGACATCCCGGTCGGGACGCGCGCGGTCGATCCGGTCGTGCAGGCGCTGACGCTGACCGACGTGGTCGTCGAAGCGACCGTGATGGCGCTGCTGCTGGCGATCGCGCTGCAGGTCGACAAGCGCTTCGGGACGGTCGACCCCGACGAGCTGCGAGACCTGCGCGGATGAGCCCTGATCACGGGCCGATGATCTGGGCCGTGGCGTGACCGGATCGGTCCTGCCGCCGCTCACGCTGGCGATCCCGATGCTCGCCGCGGCGGTGCTGGCCGGCACCCAGTGTCTCGGCTTCCGGCTGCTGGCGCAGGCGATCGCACTGGTCGCCACGGTCTCGACGATCGTGATCTGCGCGCTCGAGCTGGCGCTCGCGATCCGTCACGGGGTCGCCGTCTACTGGTTCGGCGGCTGGCACCCGCACCACGGCGTGGCGCTCGGGATCTCGTTCGCGATCGACCCGTTCGGGGCGGGGCTGGCGTGCTTCTGCACCGTGCTGACGCTCGCGGCACAGGTCTTCTCCTGGCGTCACTTCGAGTCCGTCGGGCACGCGTTCCCCGCGTTGCTGCTCGTCTTGATGGCCGCGATCATCGGCTTCAGCGAGAGCGGCGACCTGTTCAACATGTTCGTCTTCTTCGAGCTGATGACGGCGACCGCGATCGCGCTGACCGCGCACCGCTCCGACCAGCGGGCACCGTTGCAGGGCGCGCTGAACTTTGGGATCAGCAACGCGATCGGCGGCTTTCTGGTGCTGTTCGGGATCGCGCTGCTGTACGGCCGTACCGGCGGGCTGAACCTCGCTCAGATCGGCGCGGCGCTGGCCGGACACCGCGTCGACGGCCTGGTCGTGGTCGCGTTCGCGCTGATCGTCTGCGGCTTCTTCGTCAAGGCCGCGATCATCCCGTTTCACTTCTGGCTGGCCGACGCCTACGCGAGCGCGCCGACGCCGGTGTGCGTGATCTTCGCCGGCGTGATGAGCGAGGTCGGCCTGTACGGGGTCGCGCGCGTCTACTGGACCGTGTTCGCGGGCCCACTGGGGCCGCACGCGGCGACGCTGCGGCTGATCCTCGTGCTGACCGGCGCCGCCACGGCCCTCGGGGGAGCGGTGATGTGCCTGCTGCAGCAGCTGCTCAAGCGCCTGCTGGCGTTCGCGACGATCAGCTACATGGGGTTGTTCCTGGTCGGCCTCGGGATGCTCGACGTCCGCGGCCTGGCCGGCACCGCGATCTTCGTCGTCGCCGACGGGCTGGTCAAGGCGAGCCTGTTCGTCTGTGTCGGGATCCTGCAGCACCGTCGCGCGGACGCCGACTCGTTGCGGATCCGCGGGCTGGGGCGCGGCAGCCCGTTCACCGGAATCGTGTTCGCGCTGGCCGCGCTCGGCCTGGCGGCGATGCCCGGTTGGGGCAGCTTCCTGGGCAAGACGCTGATCGAGTCCGCTGCGGCGGAGCAGCCCGGCTACGGCTGGGTGCCCGTACTGATCACGGTCACCGAGTGCCTGGTCGGCGCGGCCGTGCTGGCCGCCGGAGCGCGCGCGTTCCTGGGCTGGGGGCCGGAGCTGGACGACGACGCCGCGCTGTCTGACGACTCCGAGGACCTCGACGAGCTGTCGGATCCGGAGGCTCGAACCCCGGCGATCCTGTTCGGGCCGGCGCTGGCGCTGATGCTCGCCGGGTTGGCGATCGGGGTGCTGCCCGGCGTCGGACGGTTTGCGGTCGCCGGCGCCACGCGGTTCGAGGCGAGCGCAGCCTACGGGTCCGCGGTGCTCCGCGGCCGCGTCACGACGCTCACGGTGCCGCGGATCCACACCACCCCGACGCTGGAGGACGTGCTGCTCGGACTCGCGTTCACCGTCGTGACGGTGTCGCTGGCGCTGCTGGTGCTGGCGCCGCGGCCGCGGTGGGCGCCGGACGTGGCCGTGTCGGCGCGGCGCGCCGCAGTCCAGCGCCTGCACGAGCTGCACAGCGGCCACCCCGGTGACTACGTGACCTGGCTGGTGGCCGGGGCGGCGGCGCTGACCGCGGTGCTGGCGGTCACGCTGGGCTAGAGCAGCGGCGTCCGATACGCTTCCGCCCATGACCACGACGTCCGCCATCTGCGCATCCCCGCTCGCGGGCGTCTCCTCCCTGGTCGCAGCAGCCGCGCGAGCGACGTAGCCGCGGGCCCGATCCGGACGCCCGCGGCCGACCGCCTCCGGCGTCGCCTGCGGACGGCGTCGTCCCCTGACCGTCCCCGACCCCTGCTGCGACAGATGCTCTCCTCAGACACGATCAGACAGACGTTCATCGACTTCTTCTCGGCGCGCGGCCACGCCCAGATCGACGCCGCCCCGCTGCTGGCCGACGACGGGACCGTGCTGTTCACCAGCGCCGGCATGCAACCGTTGATCCCGTACTTCTCCGGTGCGCCACACCCGGCCGGCCGGCGGCTGGTCGACTGGCAGCGCTGCCTGCGCACCTCCGACATCGACGAGGTCGGAGACGAGGTCCATCTGACGATGTTCGAGATGCTCGGCAATTGGTCGCTGGGCGACTACGGCCCGCATGAGTCGCTGTCCTGGAGCCTGGAGCTGCTGACCGAAGGCTTCGGCCTCGATCCCGCTCGGATCTGCGCGACCGTGTTCGCCGGCGACGACGAGGTCCCGTTCGATCAGGCCGCCCACGACCGCTGGCAGTCGCTGGGGATCGCCAGCGACCGGATCTTCCGCTACGGCCGTGAGCACAACTGGTGGGGTCCGGCGGGCACGCACGGGCCGTGCGGGCCGGACTCGGAGATCTTCTACTGGGTCGGCGGCGGCCAGCCGACTTCCGAGCCCGCGCTCGACGACCGCTGGCTCGAGGTCTGGAACAACGTGTTCATCACCTACGAGCTGACGCCCGACGGGCGCTATCAGCCGCTGGCGCAGCGAAACGTCGACACCGGCATGGGGCTTGAGCGGCTCGCCGTGTTGATGCAGGGGGTCGGGTCGGTGTACGAGACCGATCTGCTCGGCCCGATCATGAGCGTCGTGCGCCGGTTGGCGGACGGCGGGCCGGCGCCGGTGTCGGCGCTGCGGATCGTCTGCGATCACCTGCGCGCCGCGACCTTCCTGATCGCCGACGGGACGATGCCGTCCAACGGCGAGCACGGCTACGTGCTGCGCCGCCTGATCCGCCGGGCGATCCGGCAGGGCCGGCTGGCCGGGATCGACGGCGAGCTGAGCCGCTCTGTCGGCGCGGCGGTGATCGATCGCTTCGGCGACGCCTATCCCCATCTGCCCCGGCAGCGCGAGCGAATTCTCGATGCGCTGCAGGCCGAGGAGCGCACGTTCGCCCGTACGCTGGACCGCGGGCTGCGTGAGCTGCAGCGCGTGCTCGCCGGCGGCGAGCCGATCGACGGCGCGACGCTGTTCTGGCTGTTTGAGACCCACGGCCTGCCGCCCGAGGTGTCGGTCGAGGAACTGCGGCGCCAGGGCGCCGACGCCGGTGACTGGGGTCCGGCATTTATGCGGGCGCAGCGGGTGCATCAACGACGCTCGCAAGCCGGCTCGGAACAGCGATTCGCGGGCGGCCTCGCCGACCACTCGCCGCGAGCCGTGCGGCTGCACACGGCGACCCACCTGCTCGGCGGCGCGCTGCGCCGGGTGCTCGGCGATCACGTGCATCAGCGCGGCTCGAACATCACCGACGAGCGGCTGCGGTTCGACTTCAGCCACGACGGTCGCCTGTCCGACGAGCAACTGACCGAGGTCGAGCAGATCGTCAACCGGGTGATCGACGCCGACATTTCGGTGGTGCGGCATCAGATGCCCCGGGACCAAGCGGACCGGCTGGGCGCCGAGCGCGAGTTCGGCCATCGCTATCCGGACGTCGTCTCGGTCTATGCGATCGGCGACCTCTCGATCGAGTTCTGCGGCGGGCCGCACGTGCCGCGCACCGGTGCCGTGGGACACCTGCGGATCATCAAGCAGGAGTCCTCCGGGGCGGGCGTGCGGCGGATCAGGGCGACGGTCGACTGACTGCGGCGCGCATCCGGACGAACTGCTCGCTGACGTCGATCGCGCGCTCGATCGTCGGCCAGCGGAGGTTCTCAGGCACGTCGTTGGGCCAGTGATAGTTGAGCGGCAGCTTCGTGTCCTCCATCGACGCGAGCGTGACCACCGGGTAGCCCGCCCGCAGCGCCACCAGCGCGTCGGTCGCGGCGACGGTCTTCGCTCCCCGCTCGATCGAGACGCCGGCCTGGTCCGCGGCGGCGGCGAGCGCGTCGCACATCGCCGGCGAGTAGTCACGCATCCGCAGCATCCCCTCGCCCTCGACCACGATCAGCCGGGCGCCGCCCAGGCACTCCAGGCACAGCAGCTCGGTCCGCGACGGGTCAAGCTCGGCGCCGTGGCGGGCGACGAACCCCGACATCCCCTCGCTGAAGGACTCTTCCGAGCCGGTCGAGACCAGCACCACGCGCGCGCCGCGCAACGGCTCGTCACGCAGTCGCTGCGCGAGCGCGATCACCGCGCCGACCGCGGTCAGGTTGTCGTTGGCGCCCGGCACCACCGGCCGCGAGCCGATGTCGGCCATCACCGCGATCGAGCCGAGCGACAGCGCCAGCCCGGCACGGAGCAAGCGCGCCGCTCCGACGGCGGCGCCGACGCCGATCGCGACCGGCCCGAGCCAGACCGCGAACATGATCGGCGCGGTCTGCTGGGCGCGTTCGTGGTGCTTGGGAGCGAGCCGCGGGCCGATCTGCCCGAGCGCCGGGTGAAACACCAACCCCGAGTGCGCGGCGTCGTGATGGGCGACCACCACGATCGTCCGCTCGGCTCCCGGGTCGCCGGTCTCCGCGACGACGTTGAACGTCGAGCGGCGGGGCAGGAGCCGCCGCAGCCACCGGCCGCCCTGTCCGAGGTCGTCCCACAGCGCGGCGGCGGCCGTGCCGGCGGCCACCGCGGCCGCCAGACGGGCCCTGGGTCGCCGGTTGCCCAGCGCGGTGAGCGCCGCCGCCGCCGCGACCGCGTTGGCCAGGCCGATCGGCCACCAGTAGCCGCCGTGCGCGCGCTCCGGTTCGACGCGGACGTCGCAGCCGAGCTCGCGCAGATGCGTCGCGATCGCCTCCGCCGCGATTCGCTCGCCCTCGGACGCGGACGGTCGCTGCATTCCGGCGAGCTCGTGGATCGCCCGCACCCATCGTTCGTCGCTGGTCGGTCGTGCGTGCATGTCGCAGTCGAGCATATGAACCGGATGCCGGAGCCGCGCCGCGGGGCGCCGGCACGCGACCGCCGGACGCCGGTCGCCGGGCGCCGGGCGCCGGGCGTCGGGCGTCGGGCGCCGGGCACCGGGCACTGGTCGGCCCGGGCACCACGCGCGGGTTCGGGCGCGGCGTATGGTCGGGTCATGACCGCGCCGCCTGACCTGAGCATCTACGAGACCGTCCTCTACGCCTCGGACGTCGACGCGGCCGCGGCGTGGTACCGCGACGTCCTGCGCCTGCGCCAGATCGATGGTCCCGACGCGCACAGCGCCGCGCTGCGGCTGACCGACGAGTGCGTCCTGCTGATCTTCGACCCGGCGCGCTCCTCGGCCGCCGGCCGCCCGGTGCCGGCCCACGGCGCGGTTGGCGCCGGTCATGTCGCGTTCCGCGTCGGACCCGCGGCGCTCTCACGCTGGCGTCGCCGGCTGTCAGAGCTCGGGGTCACGCTCGAGCAGGAGCAGTCGTGGGGGCACGACGGCGACTCGCTGTACCTCCGTGACCCGGCGGGCAACTCGGTCGAGCTCGTCGAGGGCGAGATCTGGCCGCGGTAGCTCTGGCAGCTGCGCGGGGCCGCGTCCTGGGTGCGGATCCGCCGGCCGCGCGCGAACGTCGACGCCCGCCCGGGCGCGAGCGCTCGCCCGAGCCGTTCCATACGCGGCCGTATGGGATATCCCCGTCGGGGGGTGTTGGCGATATCCCACGCCCGCAGCACGCCACGGCGCGGCGCGGCGCGGCGCGGCGCACGCCCCG
>Ga0302325_10025770_pt1 | contig 12219 bp, 10 predicted proteins | sample Palsa_T0_2_FD_201948 | JGI IMG/M metagenome (GOLD analysis project Ga0302325, IMG submission 201948) | Peat permafrost microbial communities from Stordalen Mire near Abisko, Sweden - Palsa_T0_2 | ecosystem: Environmental > Terrestrial > Soil > Palsa > Peat permafrost | place: Sweden: Abisko...
AGAGAGATCGCCGTTGAAGACGTCATTCCCCTCACGTGCTCACCATTTTTCTACCTGTGAATGCGTTAGACTTTTGTCACACATCGCACTTTTCACATCGGCTTATTACTTCCATTGACATCTGTCATCTCATTCTCCAAAATCTTCAGTCTCTTCTCCGTCCGATACACTAGACTTTCACCTCTGCCTCATCGGTATTTAGGAACGTCTCTCAAAACTTTATTTGGAGTGATTTTCACCTAGGTTTTCGTTACATTATATGAATAGTCGGAGCTGATATTGCTCACAATGAAAAATAATAAAAATAAAAATATCTAGTCTTCTCAAGATTCAAGCCCAGATGCGAGCTCCATGTAAGGTTTCGGGTCCACCAATGCGAACGCGACCCCGCGTCAGAAGTCCAGGCGAGCTAAAGTCTTGGCGACGGTTCCATGGTTCCTGACAGGCTAACAACTACTTCAGGCTCCCGATCCCCCGCTCCCTCCGCTCAATCTCTCTTAATCCCCTTCTCTTCTCACCCCCCACTGTCCATCTACGTCCAATCAAAAACCATCTGCTTCTTCCTCCTCCTCCAACTCAATACGGCTCATGTCCCAACTCACCCCCCTCCTCCGCCAAATAACCAAGAAAGCATCGCATCCCAACCAGCTCTTGTACGGAATGCAGCTCGAGCGCGCGAGGGTCAAGTATCTGGTGAGAGGGGAGTTGGGGGATGGCAAGGAGGCTGTTGCACTTGGTGCGCCTGAGGAGGTGAAGGGGGGAAAGGAGAAGGAAGGAGGGCGGCAGGCGGGGGGTGAAGATGGAGTTGAAGATGGAGAAGGAGGAGGGGTAGGAATGGAGGCTGAGCAGGGTCAAGGGGGAGGGGAAGTTAGTAGGGAGAAGGATGGATGAAGGCTTGAGATGAGCCATATGCGTAAAGCGAGTCTGTGTGAGTATCTGAAGGTGCAAAGCTGAATCAGAGTGATGAGCGCACTGGCTGTTTATTTGCGGCCGATGGTTATGGCGTTCTGGATCATAGAGGTTTTCTCTCTACTCATACCCTGTACAAGTAAATGCAATACTCCTATCCTACTCTTTAAAGAATTGACCACTGGTGCATCGGCTGGCATCCGTGGATCATACCCTTCTACGTTGTGGGACGCAGTGATACAAAGATGTCAGAAGACTTACTTCATCCGTGATGCTGTCACTGCCGTCAGGAACCATGTTAAAGCTTTATTACATGTCGTTGGAGGACATTCGATTCTTCGAAGCTGACTTATTTCCCAAGAGCAGAGATCGGCCTTCTTAAAAAAGGAGATAGCGAGTCCAGCGGAGCAAATCATCGAAGACGGGCTTGTTCGGGCTTGTTCGGGCTTTCTTACGCCTAGATATGCAGATCGTGACATATACTGCTAACCCTCAGCCGATATACCTTCATAGGGAGCTGCACGCAGAGGGGTGCAGGAAAAAAAATCTATAATATACCCTCGACGTTTTCAAGCTTGGGAGATGCGAGAATGTATTTAGATTTGATGCAGCGACGTACCTGGCACTTTATCTTAATGGTAGAAGTAGAGCTATATCAGAAGCTCGGCGTGGTCAAATGTGATTTTCCAATCAACAATAACGTGGCGTCCATGTGCCTGACTGAGCTCCGGGTCCCCGGAATGACAGATGGATATCTGATGCATTCGGGGGGGATCTTGCAATGGTAGTCATCATTCAAAAACCTCCGTCGTTCCATCCCGCGATCCTCGAAGGCCTGGAAAGCAGCCAGTATATTGCTGATACAGTCAGAGACGACTAAAATGGGACTTCATGGCACTTAGAATTGTGAGGAACGTTGCTAGGACTGTTTCAACCCCGATTTCAGCAGAGTTATATCGCTGGTAACAGAGGTATTCGACAATGAGTTTCTCCAAACCTGGTATGGTTTCTCGTTCGATGGTGGGGCTATCAAGCCTTTGTGGATGATTGCGTCTTACTGTCGGGAGCCGACGATACGGCGGGATGCCATTGCCTTACTGAGGAGAGTTGCTGCGAAAGAGCTCTTTTGGGACGCGCTACTTCATGCAAGTGCCTGCGAGGTGCAAATGCTCAGTGAAGAAGAAGGTATGGACGAAAATGGGTTTATCCTTGAACCGGAGAGGTTCAAGATCGTAGGAGGCTCCATTAACGGACTGCGCAGAATTGGGATGATCACAATTCGCAAGATTGGGAAGAGACTAGATAGAACTATGGACGAAAGAACTTTCGTGTCTTCCTTCGGAAGTCGAGGTAGGAAGATGTGTGCACCCTGATGGCCCTGAATTAGTAGAAGAAAATGGCTTAGAACTTGTGGGGAGGCCTCGTATTGTGCCGGACTGCAGGGAGTTAATTCCTAGCTATGGAAACAGAAGGCAATTCTATGTGTAATGAAAAGAAGAAGATGATTGAACCATTCAAAATTGAGATTAGAACTAGCGCCTGTGGAAAGAAAGGATCAAACGAACGAGTGCGCCTTATGTGACAAGCCTCTCTGACTTGGAGTAGTGTTCCAAGCATGGCCTTCTCTTTAAGACGATTCAAGTAGCCTTGTTGCTCACTAGTTTATCATCCAAAGAACGCACAGTTGAAGACTTTTTATTGATCGACTCCCACTATCGAAATCACTTATTACACAAACATACATACAAGAAGGTTCGTGACAAAACATCGCTGTCTGTTCATGCATTTGTCCATCCAGCTCTTGCCACCCAACACTTCACCAATTGAATTCACTGAAATCCATCAGTCTACTAGCCAATCCCAATGCAAACGCGAGACTCCGTTCGACTCCGAACCTATTCAGCCGGCTGCCCAGTAATCATCACATTTCATAAAGGCAGCTAACCCATCTATAAGCATCGAGTCTCCTGCTCTCGGCGTTTCGGCTTCCTAGGGAGGAAGCAAACGCATGCGATACTCAAACACATATGCATCGGCCAATCCAGTCACTCGTCCTCCTTCCGATGACCAATCCACTCCTACAAATCAAGTGCTTTGTACACCAACACCGCTCTCCTCTGTACTCATTCAAACAGCGATAGGAAAAGGTGCTTTAGCTAGACGACAACAAAGGAAACGATTTCCGGGGTATCCGATCTTTGGAAGAAAAAAGTCATTATGTCGCGGGGGTCGGAACTTGCAAAAGGAAACATAGTGGCCGCCCCGTGGCTCCCTGCGAAGCTCCACTATTTTCGTAGACGCGTCGAAATTGGAAGGGCAGTCGTAGTCCATCGATAATCGCACGATTATTCAATTCTATGATCAATCTTGTTCATCGAATGTCATCGTTGCGATTGTTGGGCTTGTGATGTAGCCTTCTCCTCGATGGTCCCCTCGGGGTTCTCCTCTCTCTTCATATCTATGCTCTTCCCCCGAGTTGGAAGGAGGGACGCAAGACGATCTGCAGAAGCTGGCGGACTCTTCGTGCGCTCCTTCTCGGCTTCTTTTTCTCTGTTCTCCTCGCGCTTTTCTCGCATCTTATGCTTGATCCACCCCAGGGGACCTTTTTTTTCTTCACCACCAGGACCAGCAGACCCACTGTCATTGCTTGATTGGAGATGGGCACCGACTAGGGTAGAATCAGAACTAGTAGGCACAGTATCACCGGTAAAGCTCTTGCGTGGACGCGCTGAGCTGCCAATAGAGCTTGAGCTCGCCCCTGCACCTGCGTCGGATCCAAGGGTTTTCTTGGGAGTAAGAGAGTGACCCAGGGATTGTGAATCGTCTCGATGCCTTGATATTCTCCATCTCGAACGCTTCTCCCTCTGTTCAGTAGCCGCCACAGCTCCGTCGTGGTGATCCAGATCGGACTGATCGTTGAATGATGAGTGAGAGTGGAGCGATGATGTTGGTGAAGTAGGCTTTAGCGTTCGTTCTGACTGTTGTGAGTCCTCATGTCTGGTAGGGAATTGTGCGGGTTGCTCAGCGCGAGGTGTTTCTGTCAGAGGCGGGGTAGCGTCTGTGGTGGGATTTATAGATGGGATGCTCTCTAGCTGGAAATGTTCTGCGATATGAGCTGGCGGGAGACTAGGCGACACTCCACTGGGCTGTTGAGCATCAAGGGAATGGGTTGAACTTTGCGCGCTTGGATTCGAGCTTCCTGGAATTCGTCTCTTCCTGAGCTTGTTCGTGGGCTTTTTCTCGCTATCTATAGTGGGGGATCGCTGGAAGAAGGTTTTCGACAAATTCCGCTCCCGTGTAGGTGTGGAAACAATTGGTTGATCCCCGATTAATTTATCTTGACTTGTCACGGCTGAAGCAGCATTAGAGGATGAAGCCAAACTCGAAACAGGTGCTGCTCCTGGTGACGCAGGCGTAACATTAACATTTGCTAAACCTGGAGCTGCGGGTGATAGTCCTCGTGGAGCGGACTGTTGGTTGCTGGCGAAAACGCCGGCGGTAGGTGAAGGCGATCCTGAGTTCTTCTGCAGTCTGTTCGAAGGCAGCCCTGGAGATCGCTTTGATGGAACCGTATTGCTTCGATGAACACCTCCACTTGGTGTGGTTGCTAATGCCGGGCTTGCAGGACTCGGAGCACCGTTAGATTGTCTCGAGTGTCTTGAGGAGACTGACATGTTACGTCGAACGCCGCCAAATTTCCGTACGCTGTCTGCACCTGCGCTAGCGTTTGAAGAAGATCTAGCAACCAGGTTTGATTTGCTAGGAGTATTCGGAGTTCCAATTGGAGGTGTTCCACCGTTTTGAACTTCCTGTACTGTTTGCTCATCTGCAGCAGTACCGCGCATCCCGATCAGGAAGTGATCCTGATTCTCGATCAAGAATATCAACACATCCTGGCTCAAGCGATACTGTCCCGGCTCCATATCGTGCTGTGGGTGAGAAAGAATGCCAGGTTGAAAGATAGCTGCGAGATTTGCAGAGGTCATTCGGTTCTCGTCGGATTTTGATGCAAAGACCGCCAGCAAATCCAGAATATAAAGCAATAGTTGGCGGTTTAGCGGTGGCAGCTCGGTGATTAATTGCTGATATGTAGCGATGGCTTTGTTGACGTCGAAATTTTCCTGCAGTTGTGGTCCTTCCTCATCACCAACAGCTTCCTTCGTATGGCCAGCTAGAGGTTCTCGAAATCGATCGTATAGATCTAACGGCACAATGGGCTCGGGAAGGTTATTCAGATATCTCCTTAACACGTTCGCCGCATCGTGTACAGTGTATCCCGCCCAGTCCAGGCCCTTTCCATAGCGGTCAGGTGAGTCGAATATCGTCTTCAATTCCTTGATTCTCTTCTCAGAACCACTCAGGCGAAATATCCCCTCCACATTAGTAGCTTCAGTAAGTCGTTAGCTTGCCAGTTCTTGACGTGTCGAAAATAACGCACCTTTCTCCTTCAGATACACGCCACACTTTGCAACAACAATCGGCACGTATCCATATATGTAGCTCTTTCCTTCTCCATCGACGAGCGATATGGCGACGTTTGCGTAGGTAATGCTTTGCCGGAGCGGGACGCCGAAGATGCCTGGGGCTTGCTCGACTGGTTCTATGAATTCAGTATATGACTTATGTGACATGCGGTCAAACAAGCGCGAGAAGGGGTTGCGTTTCTGATCGGGAAGTATCCCAGCACCCAACGCATCACTTGAGCCATTGCCTATGTCATTAATAAGCAGACTACTACGACGGGCTCTCCCAAACTTGTCTCGCTTGACACTGGGAGCTCTGGGTGATTGGAGCAACATGCTCTGGGAGCGTTTCTGTGTGATTGCTTGACGGTTTTTCTGCAACAAAAGGCTGGAGTGTCGTCGCTGGGGCAAGCGCTCTGCTGGAACAACAAACACAGAGTTTGCGAAGGAGAAGCTTCTGCGTAGGCCCTTGGCCGCAGTATCTCTATGGTCAACTTCTTGCCCTGGTACGCCATCTATGGCTTGCGAGTCTTTGCTCATAGGACTTTCGATAAAGTAAGACTTTCTGAAGCCAGAAGGCTGTGGGGTAGCGTTTCGCCTAATGCTTTGCTGAATAGATTGCTGATGCCGCAGAAGGGGCCGCTTGAAATATTGCGGCAAGGAGGATTTACCATGTGTGTCCTGATTTTTGGTTGTCTTTCCAAATGTCTTCCACCATGATTTCAAGCTTTGTTTCGTTGGAGGAGAGGTCGCATTAGTGGAAGCAGGTACCGGAGCAGGCTGTGGACTCGCGAATGGCTGCTGAGAGCTGGACGAGGCTGCAACGTCGGAAGTCATGGCGAACGCGGTCTATAGGAATCTGCAAGTCGCTGATATAAGGGGTATCTGGTATGCCCAGCGACAGCGCTCCGCGATGGACCGAGAGGTCCGGCCGAGGTTGATGGAGGCTCTCTGCAGTCAATCTTGGAAGTGCGCCTCGGGATCGATCTCAATTAGCTAGCAAGAGGGTTTTGGCAGCTGCAGAGGCCCTCCTGGAATTAAAGAAGCCTAGCAACTGCGCGACGTTAGGCGGAATATCCTTGAGGGGGTTGCTAAATGAGTTGTGGATTGAGAGTTGCTGGCTTGCCTGGGCCCAAAGACGCGACCGAGGGAAACGACGCAGGTGGTGCAAGAGAGAGTGGTTGGAGAGGAAGCTGGACAGGTCGATGCTGAAGAGGATGAAGTAAATTGAAGGCGAGCAGAGCCGCGTCGTGCGCGACAGAGAAGGATAGTCGTTGCCAGTATGGTGATGATGATCTTCAGAGTTGGAGGTTGTTCAACTTTGTCGACGCCGCTAGCCAGGTTTAGCGCCGCCCTATGAGAGTGGAGCAGGATATCAGGCGTGTCTGATGACCACAAAGTCGCAAAAGTCAGTCAGCCCAAGGACTTGCAAAGTTTGGGAATGTCCTTGATTTATGAAGGGGATTGGTCTAAGGAACACATGGCTTAGATGAGCTTTTCCAGGTGCGCGGTCCAACAAAGTCGTTCAACAGGCTCGGTGTGGCGACCGCCTAGAAGGAACGGCTTTCCAAAATTAGATCCGCCAGCAATGGTATTGTGCCTGGATTAAAGGAATAGCTTAGGGCTACGAGCTATGGTCTATGAGCTATGGGCTATGTGCTATGGCCTGCTGGCAATGTGGAACTTAGGAGGGAAGTTTGGGAAAGCGCTTAAGGGGCAGTTTCTGTATATTTTCGTATCAAGCGGCGCTCACCAAGTCGTGCACAGCAGGACCTCTGGACCTCTGACTTTTCCTCGTCATGAATCCTGAACTCTTGATCTAAGAGGCTGTGTCGGAGAAACAAGGTTACTTTAACCTCCGATGGCAGGCCCTCGTGCACGCTAACTTGTACTGTAATAAGACACCGCCTAAATTCTGCGCAGAAGGTTCATCGAGATCATCGAAAACTTCAGGAGCTTGCATCATACCCGTACCACCCGTGTTGCATTGAAATTGAGCACCTCGAGCCACCATCTATCGCGGGTCCAGGTCCAGAATTGAATCAGAGATCTCCGCCTCTTTCCATACCACCTCGCGTACGCTCAAGATGGACGGGTTCGTGGCTCTCTTCCACTGTGATGGATCCGTCATAAGAGGCTAACGAATCCACAGACTTACGGCAGCGGAGCAGAGAGAGTTTGAGTCTCGGATGCAGAAGAAGCAGATGAAGGAGTTCATGGGCGTGAGTTGAAGCATTCATTATGGTCAGGTACGAGCTTCAGGGCAAGACCGAGAGCTATTCTGTTGAAAGGGAGGATTCGATAGCTTGAAGCTCCTTCCCAACCTGCGCAGACTCATCTGGAAGCCCTCCATCACATATTTTGACTCTTAGCCTGTCTCTGGAAATTCTGCAAGAATTTTAGTTTAATATTCTACTGGCTGCCCTTCTTCTTGCTTCACTGCATCTGCGGCACCCCCCAACTTGGAGCATATCTCTCCACATCCCGCTGACTCTATATCCGCAGATGTTCTCCCACCTCGTATCTCACTGCTTCGATTCCTGCGTCGACGACTTTACCACCAAATCACTCATCCAGCGTGAAACTGGCTGCGTATCTCGATGCGTCAAGAAATTCATGGCAGGGAGTGAGAGAATTTCTCAAAGATTCCAGGAAGGACAAGCGCAGATGATGTCTCAGCCACCTCCAGGACGATAAGAAGTCATGCTCGGGAGAGGGCATGCGGTAATGGTTGATGGATTGTACGATAGAGAGGACGGAGGCTTCTTGTTTGGTAGAATACCTAGGGAAAGGATGGTTGTCAAGCACCGAACTCAGGGCGCATATATGTGCATATCATGAATTAGAATCAGATTCAACTCCAACAGAAAGCCATGGGTCAACTCTTGAAGTCCTTCACGGTAGGAATTAGTGAGTGCTTGTTGGGACTCTGGGGAACTCCACCGCCACAGCCCCTGACTATAATTCCTCCATGTACATCTGCCACTCATTTCCAATCAAACTTCCATCCCATATGCTAACAATATTTTACCTGGGCGAGTGCCACCGCCCTTCACACCTATGTTCTAATTTATAGCGACCTCAAGGTCTTGTATTTCTTGAGCTTAGCAGCCGTCGCAACATTGAGAAGAAACATAACTGCAAATCTTAGAGACTGCATTTTCTGCATTTTCTTGCACTACAAGCGCCGATCAAGATCATGTTATCTCGCAATCCCTTGGTGATAGTAGGCAAGGACGAAGTGATACTTGAGGCCACGTAGTTGCCCATTCAGTACCTACCGTTACTGCGTTCTTTTGCTCCCAGCCTCGTTGTTCATCCTTCAAGGAAATCCAACGAACGATATACAACGTCGAAATCGTCTTCTCCAGCATTAGATCTTTTAGCACTCCGAGAAAATGTTGGAATTCTATGACACATGGAAGAGACAGAAACCCCGCGCTCAATTCAGGGCAGACAATCAGAGATGCTTGAACCGCCAGTTCGAGATACGCAGCCTACCTAGTCCTTAGAATCGACTCCAACAGAACCGCAAACCATTACATCCTTATCCCCGTCTGAATCTTTGAACCCGCAAGCCCAGAGTTACGAATACCTCCACTTGAAAGACAGCAAAGTCCGACTACTAGATCTTCTATCTGCTGACTCCAGAGACGATGAGTCGGCCATTTCATGTCGACTTTTCCATGTCTCTCCATCGATAACCTCCCTAATTACCAGGCTCTCTCCTACTCTTGGGGCACAAAGCAATCAGGCCAAACTTCTTGTGCAACCATCTATATCGATGGGAAGCAACACCGTCAAGATCAAAACCAGGCCCTTTTCTTCCTTTGTGGATCAATGCAATTTCCATCAATCAAGATGATCTGGTCGAACGTGATCATCAAGTGGCCATAATTTGCGAGCTCTACACCCGACTGAGTAGGCTCGTTGTGTAGCTAGGAATTGACGATGATGAGGAATGCAAGAAAGCCATCGTATTGATCGAATCGACTGCCAGCGTAAAAATCAAGGGCTCAGAGTTGTTGCACCTTTTGCAAGAGGGGCTTGTGTCAGTCATTAATGAAACGGGGGATAATTACACTCTAGCTCTCGGCAGGTTTCTATCGAGGCCGTGGTTTTCCCAAGCCTGGGTCTTACAGGAGTATGTACTTGGAGGCCAGTATAGCATGATTTTCAAACACGGCAGTCTGTAGCATTCCTCGCTTCAACTCTTTCGTTGACGGGCGTTGGACCTAAGCCCAAGACGGGACTCATACGTTCTATCCCGGGTCGGTGCAGTCCTCGAACATATTACTGAGCCACGTTCATATCTCGTCAGCTATAACGTGGATCAGCACAACGTGTGCATATCCAATTCTGAGCGAAGCTCGCTGTGTGGAAGAGAAACTCCTTCCAATTGTGCCAAATACAAGAGTCACAGTACTGTGTTGAACAGTCCAGCAACATGAATACAAATACAAGTACCCACCACCCTCAAAGTCCCTTCGTTCCTCCACCATCTGATCCATTTCTCGGAAACTGGCCAGCAACAACCACAAGTCCAGTCAAGATCGGCGTAGAAACCCCAATCTCAAACCAACATCAGCCAAGCATCCAACGCCCCAACGACAAACAAAATTTGCGAGACTTCTCCTCTCTACGTTCACTTGCTGCCAAGTGGGCAGGGTGCAGGATTAAAGCTCGAATCAATCAACCACCCGGCAACACCCTACATAACAATTTCCCGTCCAGGACCACCACAAGAAAATCTCGTAATCACACAAGCAGGTTTATTGCCCCCTCCTTGAATAGTTTTACAGCCTTTGCTCTGGAGAAAGAGACGACAGATTTAGGATCCAGGGCCGCGCATTGGGCGAGCGGGGAGGTGCAGATGCCGTAGGTAGAGGTGGAGGTAGAGGGTGAGGTTGGTGGGTTGCAGGAGTTAGGGAGTTGCGGGGTTAAGGTTGGGATTACGACTTTTTGGGCGGCTGGTGTGGCGGTTGTGCCCGCGGCGAGGAGGAGGGCGATGAGGGTCAGATATTGGGTGAGGGAGAGCATGTTTATGATTGTTAGAATTCTGTGGTTGATTGAAGACGTGGTTGTTGGTTATGAATAGGTTTAGTAGTGATGTTTTGGAGGCTGTTGATGCTGACGATGAAGTCTGATCTCACAGGAGTTGACGATTTTTAAGTGCTCATTCTTTCAGCAGCTCGATTCTGAACAGCACAGTGAGAAAATGATATTATGCGAGTTCAATCTGGATATACTTTTGCCAATATCTTCTTACTGAAGGGATTGAGACTACGAATTTGGGTGACAGTCTTCTCGCACTCTTCAAAACAATGCTCATTCGCCAAGTTCGATGCGAATCCGGCATGCACCCACTTTGGAGATTGATAAATTGGATCAAGAAATTTCCTCTCGTTCGAAACTATGCTCATTAGCCAAGCCCAAGCCCGAGGTCGGATCGGTCTTGAAGGCCGAAGTGTTCAAGTGACTCAAACAATTTTGAACTACGACTCAGTGGATCTTAAGAGGAGGCCTCGGACTGGCTAGACTCGAACATGGAGTCCACAACTTCAATAACCAAGAAGAATCAACCTCGAACCTTGTCGTTCGAAGCATGAAATCCGAAGACCTTGGCAGACAGTCACGTGTCTCCCGCTGGAAGAACTTGCCTAGTTACCCGGGACTTCGTTTCGAGTCGAGTCAGAGAACCTTCGGTTGAATCTTGGATTGGAAATAAGCCACTTGGTATGCGAGGCCGAGCTTTAGGTTTAGGGTTATTTCAGAGTTTGGAAGTAAAGGGAAGTTTTCTGGGACAGAGAGCGATTTGAATTTGTCCTTGACTCGTCCGAATCAACTTCAGACCAGAAAAAGCGTAAACGAGTCGGAACCAACGATATGCCGCTCGTGCCTTGTTATTTTGGTTTGGATTTGACTTCGACTCACCCGAAAGAACTATCGGATCAATACACAACCAACGGTGTCCATCTGACTCGGAGAAAGAAAATCGAAACATCTCCTCCTTAACACTCGCTTCGGTTTGAAGCACACAGACATTGACCTTCACGGTTTAAGCGAACCCCCCCTTTTCTCGCCCAATAATATCCCCTACACAACACGTCAATTAACAACAAGATCAAATGTTTGCCTAAACCAAGCTCCCATCCCCACAAGTACGGCGCAAGCACTTCCCCAACCTCTCCCAAACCCTACTCCCCGCATCCCGCCTCCTCAGCTTCGCCATGACGCTCTCCTGCTGAAGCCACTCCGGCTTATGATCAACGCAAAGCAGCGTCCCATCTCTACCTTCTTCATAGCAAGCACACCAGTCCTCCCGCTCTGCAGCGGTCCGCCCTTCCCCCCCGAACGTGGCGCCCGTCAACAAGAACACGCTGCGCTCGCCAACATCCTCGACCGAGACCCCAATCGTCCTCATGAGTACCTTACCGTACCTGCTAATCTCAGATTCAGTATTACCCAATAAGAGAAATATCCAGAAGTTGAGATAACGTTTTGCGAGTCGATTACTTCATAGACATGTCTAGAGAGTAAAAAATAACCCCCATGAAATTTGAAAGTCGAATATACGCTATAAGAAATTCCACATAACGCTTTCTAAACATGCTACCAGCGTGAATCCCGGTTGGCACCAGACCCGGGAAATTAAAAACAAACTCCACCTCGAGATTTTCCTTAGCAACGGGGGAGAGGGTGAGGGTCATTGAGGTAGCTACGTGATTGATCATGTTCCAGAGCGTGTAGTCTCCGGGTTCGTTCAGGTCGAGGTCATCGAGGAAAAGCTTGGGTACTTTGTTACCGACCCCGCCTAGGTTTACCACTCGAGAATTGCAAGAGGAGG
>Ga0302325_10025771_pt1 | contig 12219 bp, 9 predicted proteins | sample Palsa_T0_2_FD_201948 | JGI IMG/M metagenome (GOLD analysis project Ga0302325, IMG submission 201948) | Peat permafrost microbial communities from Stordalen Mire near Abisko, Sweden - Palsa_T0_2 | ecosystem: Environmental > Terrestrial > Soil > Palsa > Peat permafrost | place: Sweden: Abisko...
AAAACACCGCGGCTTCGTGGTCTTTGGGATAAGACATGTACACGTTCTTCATCGCGTGCGAGTAGGCGGTTGCGCGAGCCTCATGGTCGCGCGTCTTTGAGTCAGAGTAGAACGCGGCCAGCGCGGTGATGTAGGCGTTCTCGCGCGGCGTGGCTTTTGCGGCCAACTTGCGGGCCGTATTGACCTCATCTAGGCCGCGGGCGATTACCTCGCCGTTGGGTTCGTTCCAAAGTTGATGCCAGATGCTCATCGCGATTCCCCAGTGCGCCATGGCGCAGTTGGGATCGTCCTTGGCAATGTCGACAAATTCCTTCTCCGCCTCTTCGTACCAGAACGAGTGCAGCAGCGCGACTCCGCGGGCAAAGGGCTTTTGCACTGACGCGACGCAGGAAATGGGGAAGTAGACCGTGCCGAGCTGAGTCTCGGTCAGGTCTTCGTGGTGATGGTGATCTTTATCGTGATCGTCGTCGGCAATAGCAGAGAGAGTGACGAGGTAGGAGAGAACCAGCAGCCACGCAATGCGTTTCATGAGCAGACCTCGCCAGGGAATGATCCCAGGGGCAGGGGACAGAGAAATCCCCAAACCGATTGGAGATTATACCGCGCAGGAGAAAAAACAGGTTCCTCCGTTGCCGTCGCATTCGCCCAGGCTGCGGTCGGAATGACAACGTTATAACGTTACTTTGTTCAGCATTACCCATACTGAAAGCGAAAAAAAGCCTCTCGCGTACGCGAGAGGCTTTTCCGGGGGAGGGACTGAGGGCGAAGCGCCCGTCGGTCCCGACAACATCGTGCTATTTCGGTTGCTGCGCTTGATCGGCGGTGGTCACAGGGGCTCCGGTGTTAGCCGAGAGCTGTTCCAGGTCGTTCTTTAGCAGGCTGATTTCGACTCGCCCGCCGCTGATACGCTTGGTCTTGGCGGCGTCATCGTCGGAGGCGGTAGGAGCATTGCCCATACCGACCAGGTAGATGCGGTAAACCGGAATGTCGTGGCTGAGCACCAGGTAGCGCACCACCGATTCGGCCATTTTCTGCGAATTGGTAATCGCGGTCTGAGCTCGTCCGGAGGAGAAGCCCTGTACCTCGATGATGTATCCGCGCTGGCCTTTGACCCCGTCGGCCATCTGATCCAAGGCATCTTTCGCAGCCTTGCTCAGAACAGTCTGGCCAGGACGGAAGCGAATCTCAGTCTGGTTCGAGGCCTTGTACTGATCGATGTTGCCGACCACGGTCTCAACTGTCTGCACGCGAGTGGTGACCTGCTGCGCGGATTGTTGCGCGGCCATAGCTTTGTTGCCGGCGTCAACCGCGTGCTGATCGGCGGCGTCGGCCTTGTCGGAGGCCATCTTGATGCCGGCCTGGGCGCGAGCGTCAGTATCTTTGATCGACTTGCTGTTCGCGGAGGTCAGTTCGTCGAGCTCGTTTACGCGGTCGCGGATAGGCTCGGTCTGGCGCTTCACATAGCTCTTACGGGCGAATGGGTTAACGCGTCCCCAGAAGCCTTCACGAGAGGGCGGAGCCAAGGGTGCTTTGCCTGATGCATTCGTATCAGTGGAAGTGGAGGAGCTTGACTGCGTAGCAGCGGGCTGACTTTGATCCGGTGTGGACGAGGTGGATTGCGCAAAGGCTGGCAGTGCTAGGAATGCAGCCAACGGCAGGGCGATGAGTAGACGATTGTTCATAAGACTTTCCTCCGAATGGGGAGCCTTTTTAGCTCCTCCGGCACGCTTGGGCGTGCATGAATTTAATTGCGTCCCTGAACAAAAATAAGAAAGGCAAGCGATGTTGCCGTGCCGGCTGGGCGCTGACGCAACGCCCGGCCTGAACCTGGGCGCTCTGGATGACGCCAGCGCCTGGCTTTCTTACTACAGGTTGGATGCCAAAATCGAACCTGAAGTCGAATCGGTAAATGCTTGATATCTAAGGACATTGTAGTATTTTCCGCGCCGGAAAGATAGGCAGGAAGGCTGAGGCAGGGTAATTTTGGGGAAACAGATATAAAAAGTGCCTGCAAACTTCCTACCTCAGCTTTTCAGCCCACCGCCGAAGTGCTTTTCGTATTGCTCGAAGATAAAATGGTCGGTCATGCCTGCAATGTAGTCGCAGACCACTCGCGGAAGCGATTCCTCTTTGGCTTTCTCCTGATAGTTGGGAGGAAGGGTTTCGGGATGCTTCATCCAGAACGCGAAGAGCTCGGCGACCACGCGCTCAGCCCCGGTTTTTTCCTCGGCCAGTGCCGGACTGTAATAAAGATTCTCGTGGAGGAAGTCTTTGGTCTGCTGGCGCTCAGCGTCGACGGTAGGGCTGAATGCAGCCAGCCGTGCGGGATGGGCGCGCACATCATTCAGAGTACGAACTCCCGCTTGCGCCAGCCGCGACTGCGTGTTAACGATCAAATCGCCGGCGAAGCAGTTGAGCATTCGCCTGAGAGTTTCGTTGAACCGCAGCTTTTCCGGAGCGTCCGGGTAGAGCTGTTCAACTTCACGATAGTAGCGATCGAAGACCGCAACGGCGCCGCGTATCTGTTCAAGCGACAACAGGCGAGCTTCGTAGCCATCGTCGAGATCCGCGGTGTTGTAAGCAATCTCGTCGGTCAGGTCGATGAGCTGCGCTTCGAGGGGCGGCCGCTGATCGAGCAAATATTCGGCGAGTTCAGGATGCTCCTTGATGGTGAGATCCTGTGAGTGCTTGATGATTCCTTCGCGCACCTCAAACGTGAGATTCAGTCCGCGAAAGGCAGCGTAGCGCTGCTCAAAGTCCTCGACAATGCGCAGGGCGTGCAGGTTGTGATCGAAGGAGAGTCCGTGCGCCCGCATGGCAGTGTCGAGAGCTTTTTCCCCAGCGTGGCCAAAGGGAGGATGTCCAATGTCGTGAACCAGCCCCAGCGCTTCCGCGAGATCGACGTTAAGGTGCAAAGCTCCGGCAATAGTGCGGGAAATCTGTGCGACCTCGAGCGTGTGCGTAAGCCGGTTGCGAAAGTGATCGGAATAGCCGCGGGCAAATACCTGCGTCTTGGCTTCAAGGCGGCGAAAGGCGCGAGCGTGAATCACGCGCTCGCGGTCGCGCTGAAAATCGTTGCGATAGGCATGCTGGGCTTCAGGGAAGCGCCGTCCGCGGGATTGTTCGACGTGCACGGCATAGCCGGCCAGCATGAGAAAAGTTTAGCAGAGCCGTCAAACTACTTCCGCGTCAGCCGGAACTCGATCATCATCCGCTCTTCCCCTTTGTCATCGACCATGAAATGGCGATGCAGCAGAACGCGGCCGTCTTCCTCAAGATGCGCGCGCGCTACGGTCTTGCGTCCAGGGTGGTCGGAAACAAGCGCCGTATCCCACAGGACAATATTCTTGCCGTCAAATGTGCCGTCACTCTGCCGAATCGACATGGTCGTGCGCTGCGAGTCGTACCACACCGTGGTAAAGCGATTGGTTTGGGAATCGAAGCCGGAAACTCCAGTGCCCGTGCTTTTCGTTCCGTCAGCATTGAAGAAGGTGAAATCGGACTGCAGAAACTTGCCGTCCTCGATCATGTACTGCTTGCACGTGCCCTTCGTCACGATCGGCTTCCCGTTCATCGGGAAGAACGTCTTGACCAGATCCCAGTCACCCGCAAATTGCGCGAGCAGCTTCTGCCCGGCACCGGGCGAGTTCGGCGGCTCATATTGATTGTGAGTTTGCTGCGCGATCGCCACCGCCGCAATGGCGATCAACAACGTCGCGATAATCCACGTCTTCATGCTCTTCATAGCTCGCGGATTATATGCGAAATTCGTCAATGAAACGAATACGACTCTTGTGTTTATGACGCCCGGCCCGGGCGGAGGAGGCGTCCGCCCCTCCCTGCAAATCGCGAAATCAGAAAATCGTGGAGCCCCGGACGCCCTCGTCCGGGGAGTGCGCGATCCCTACTGAATCAGCGTCCCCCCATTGCCGTTGCCCGGTTCCGCATCGGGCGCGATGACCACCGCCGCCGCCACGCGATCCCCCGGTTCCATGTTCAGCAGGCGGACGCCTGAGGCTACGCGGGCGGTTTCGCGGATGGTGGTTGAATCCATGCGGATGATTTTGCCGTAGTGGCTGATCAGCATGACTTCGCTGGTTTCGTCGACCTGCGCGATGGCGACAACTTTGCCGACGCGCTCCGTCGTCTTGACGTTTCTTACACCTTTGCCACCGCGGTTGGTCAGGCGGTAATCGTCGGCGGGGGTGCGCTTGCCGTAGCCGTTTTCGGTGACGGAGAGGATCAGGCTGCCTTTCACGGCGATGTCGATCGGCTCGGGATCACCGGACTCCGGCGCTGAAGCGCCAGCGGACGAGGCGTCCGCTGCTCCACGGGGCGGCTCCGCGCCGGGCTTGGTCGTGGCGGCCATGCCGACTACGTAGTCGCCCTTCTCGAGATCAATGCCCCAGACTCCGAATGCGCCGCGGCCCATGGCGCGGACGTGGCTTTCGTCGAAGCGGACGGCCATGCCTTCATGGCTGGCGAGGAAGACAATCTGATTGCCGTTGGTGATGCGCGCCGCGACCAGTTCGTCGCCTTCTTCGATGCCGATGGCGTTGATGCCGTTGGTGCGCACGTGCATGAACTCGCGCACCTCGGATTTCTTCACCAGGCCATTGCGCGTGGAGAAGAAAACATATTTATTTTCTTCTTCGAGATTGCGCACTGCGACCAGCGTCTTGACGGTTTCGCCGGGTTGCAGAGCGGCCAGGTTGCCGATGTGCTTGCCCTTGCCGGCGGCGCTGACGTCAGGAATCTCGTAGACCTTCAGCCAGTAGACGCGGCCCTTATTGGTGAAGATGAGAATGTAGGCGTGGGTGGACGCGATGAAGAGGTGTTCGACGAAATCTTCGTCGCGCGTCTTCATGCCGGTGCGGCCCGTGCCTCCGCGGCGCTGCATTCGGTAGGTCGAGATGGGCGTGCGCTTCATGTAGCCGGAGTGGCTGACCGTGACGGCGACCTGCTCGTCGGCGATGAGATCTTCGAGAACGATTTCGGCAGCTTCGTCTTCGATGCGCGTGCGCCGCTCGTCTCCGTAGAGCTTCTTCACTTCTTCCAGCTCTTTGATGATGACTTTGCGTAGCTTGGTTTCGGAGGCCAGGATGGATTCGTATTCGGCGATGTTGTCGCGAACGTCCTTCAACTCGTTGGAAATTTCGTCGATGGAAAGTTTGGTCAGGCGATGCAGTTGCAGTTCGAGGATGGCGTCGGCTTGGCGCGTGGTGAAAGGTTTGTCCGCATCAAGTTTGGGCGCACGGCCGCTGACGTTGATGTCGATTTTCTTGCCGCCGAAGTACTGCACCAAGTTTTCGCGGGCGTCGGCGCGGTTAGAGCTGCCGCGAATAATCACGATCACGTTGTCTAGGTGATCGAGCGCAGTCAGGTAGCCTTCGAGGATGTGCTCGCGGTCTTTCGCCTTTTGCAGCAGGTAGGCGGTGCGCCGGCGAACAACGTCGACGCGGTGCTCGATGAAATATTTGATGGTCTGGATGATCCCCATTTCGCGGGGCTGTCCATTCACCACCGCCAGCAGGATCATCGAGAAACTTTCCTGCATCTGGGTGTGCTTGAAGAGCTGGTTCAGAACAATCTGCGGTTCTGCTCCGCGCTTGAGTTCGACTACGATGCGCATTCCGTCGCGGTCGCTCTCGTCACGCACGTCGGAGATGTCTTCGATTTCCTTGTCGTTGACCAGTTGCGCGATGCGCTTGATCAGGACCGACTTGTTCACCTGGTACGGAATTTCGGTGACGATAATGGCCTGGCGGTCCTTGCCGAAGGCCTCGATGGCGGCATTGGCGCGCATCATGAAGCGTCCGCGGCCGGTGCGGTAGGCTTCGAAGATTCCGGCGCGGCCATGAATAATTCCGGCAGTGGGGAAGTCGGGGCCCTGCACGAATTTCAAAATCTCGGCGAGCTGCGCGTTGGGATTGTTGATCAGCGTAATAGTCGCGTCGACGATCTCGGTGAGATTGTGCGGCGGAATTTTTGTCGCCATGCCGACGGCGATTCCGTCGGAGCCGTTCACCAGAAGATTCGGAATGCGCGCGGGCAGAACGTCAGGCTCAACTTCGCTGCCGTCATAGTTGGGATGAAAGTCGACGGTGTCTTTGTCGAGATCCTCTAGCAGCGCGGTGGAAACCGGAGCAAGTTTGGCTTCGGTGTAACGATCGGCCGCGGGCGGGTCGCCGTCGACGGAGCCGAAATTTCCCTGGCCAAAAATCAGCGGATAGCGCAGACTCCACGTCTGCGCGAGGCGGACGAGAGCGTCATACACGGCCAAGTTGCCATGAGGATGGTACTTACCCATGACTTCGCCGACGATCCTGGCGCACTTGCGCGTGGCCCGATTCGGCTGCAACCCCATCTGCGCCATCGTGTAGAGAATTCGGCGGTGGACGGGCTTCAGTCCGTCGCGGACGTCGGGCAGGGCGCGGCCGATGATCACCGACATGGAGTAGTCGAGATAGGACCGCTTCATCTCCTCTTCAATGTTTACGGGTTGGATGTTCAACGCGCCGGGGCCATCGCCGCCGCCGGGAGGAGGAGTGAGGGGGAGTTCGGGGTTTTGATCGTCAGCCATTTTTGCTCTTAGCCTTTAGCCGTTAGCTCTTAGCTTCAGCACCAAAATCTTCACGCAGCAGGGCCCTGTCCGCAGGTCCGTAAATCTTGTAACTGCCTTATTTGCAGGATGTTATATGCGTTCAGATCTCAAGTAATTATACCAGAGTTTGGTTTCGACCGGATGGGCGCTGCGCGGAGTCGATTGAGTTTTTCGCGGGCCAAAATCGATAAAGAACACATCCGACAGCCACTAATCCGAGGGTTGTTCCGATAATCAGGCCGCCTCCAACCACCTTTGCTCCATCGCCTAATCCGATTTCTTTAGGGTCGGTGACGACGAAATGCGTCCAAACAAAATCCAGGGTGAAAAAACCGCACACGAACAAAATCGCACCAACAACAAGAGAGCTCACGACTACTAGAGCACATTTGCAAGGTCGATTCATGTTGTCGTCGTCTCGGTCGACGACGGGGAGGTCAGCCTTCTTCGCGGGTGACGCGGATCCATTCTTCCATTTGGTCGAGATATTCGGCGAGGGCGCGACGGCCGGAGGCGGTTAGGCGATATTCGGTGCGAGGGACGCGGCCCTCGAAAAATTTTACGCAGGAAATGTATTGCGCTTCCTCGAGCTTTCGGGCGTGGACGCTGAGGTTGCCGTCGGTGGTTTTGAGAACACGCTTTAAATCATTGAAGCTAAGCGAATCGTTAGTCGCAAGGGCGCTGACGATGCCGAGGCGGATGCGCTCGTGGATGAGGCGGTCAAGTTCGGGGAGTTCAGGAGCGCGCGCGGGAAGATGCTCGCGGGACTGGTCGCGATGCTTCTGCCGAGGCTGAGCTTCGGACTTCGTAGGTTTGCGGGATGGGAGAGATCTAGCCACCGTGCCTCCGGGCGATGAGAAATCCGAACAGAATGTGCAGGCCGCCGAAACCTGCGGCGAGAAAATAGTTTCCCCATGCGATCGGCGCGAGCACGGCGAGCCCGCCGAGCAGCATGAAGCAGAAGCCCATGACGGGAACGGTGGCGACGGCGAAGGAGCCTCCGGTCATGATGCCGGCACCATAGAGCAACAGCCAGGTCGCGGGCAACGCGGATTGCAATCCGGCGCGGAACAGCAAGAACGTAAGGAAGGCTCCCGCGACCAATGGAGGCGCGAGGCCGAAAGCCGCTTTGCGCGCGGGGCCGGAAAAGAGCGGAAGGCCGCGGCGGTTTGCTTTCCACGCGCAGGAGAGCAATCCGATGGAAACAGCCAAGAGGCCCTCGGCCAGCCAGACGCGCAGCCATGTGAAGCCGGAAGTCTGGCTTGCTGCCAATGCTGCGGCGGCGAGCGCGGTAAGTCCAAGAAGGACCTGTCCCCAGCCAGATACGGCGGTGAAGGAGGCGGAGCGCTCCATGGTGTCGCGAATGAAGCGCAGATCGTCGAAGAGCTCTGGAGTGGCGCGACCGGAAGAGGAACGCGGAGCGCTTGTAACTTCGGAAACGCGCTCAGCGGTGCGGTTACTGCGCCGAATTCGATGCGGGCGCGGGTCGAACATGATTCAGGTTAATCGACTTGGGGGATTTTTGGCAAGTACTTTGTATTACAGAGCTGACGGATCTCCGCGGGAAATCGCGCGCGCTCACTAGTCGAGAAGATCCCCACATCTCGCCAAGGACGCGAGATACGGGGCAACGGGAAGATCGATTTCGCAGGGGCTAACGACGCGGAAGGAGGCTCCCCTGACGCCAAGTACTACTGGCGGTAGCAATCAGACTCCCCGGGGCTGTGGAAAACTTAACGCTTTGGGCTTGCCGTGCGGAGCGAACAGGGCTAGCATGTCGTCCTCTCTTGATTGGGCCAAATGCCGTGCCGTTATTGGCTTTCAGGGGATACGCAAGTTCTGGTTTCAGCCTGCAACCGGGGGTCTCGGGTTGCTGGTTCCAGCTAACTGCACCACTGCCGGCGAGGATGATTTTCTTTGCGATTCAGATTTCTACGACTCAGCTTCGCCACGTTCATTTCAGTAAGTTCAGCCCAAGTAAGTCTAACCAGCAAGTCCAACTTAGTTAGCGCATCCCAGGAGATGAAATGATGCAAACAACAGAGGCAATTTCTGCGTCGGAGAATTTCTATCTTCGACGGACCGTTTGGCTCACCCTTGTGCTCGCGACCCTAATCGTGAGCGTGACCACGCCGGCCAATGCCGCCGGAAAGTATGTAGCCCACAACACCCCCAACTATGTAGCCACGGCCAAGAACCTAGGCACAGTGGACGCTTCAAAGGTCATCGAGGTCAGCATCTGGCTGAACCCGCACAATCGCGCTGAGTTGGATACCCTGGCGCAGCAGCTCTATGACAAGACGTCTCCCAACTACCGTCACTTTCTGAACCATTCGCAGTTTGTGGCGCGCTTTGCGCCGACAGCGGCAGAGGCGAAGACGGTGCAGGAATTCTTCGAGTCGCACAACCTGAAAGTGGTAAAAGTCGCACCCGATAACTTCTTTGTGCGGGCGCGTGGCACGGTGGGCGATGTCCAGAATGCCTTTCACGTCCAGCTCAACCAATATGACGTGCGTGGCGGAGTTTTGCGCTCCAATGATCGCGATCCCTACATCGATAGCGACGCGGCGGCGGCGCTAGTCAAGACAGTTTCGGGTCTGGACAGTGGCTCGTTCAAACATCCGGCGATGGCACAGTCGGCGAAACTCTCGACCAGCACTACAGCTATCGCACGTCCGGCAGCGACCACTCCTGGACTGGGTTATTCCAACAACTGCTTCAACGGCACGGTAACCCAGACCTACACGACCAACGGCACCGGCGCATTGCCCACCGGAAAGTTTCAGGGCAACCACCTGAATCTTTTCGGCGTGACCACCCCGGGTTGCGCTTACACGCCGCCGATGATTCAGACGGCCTACAACCTGACCGGTCTTTACAGCAATGGATTCAATGGCGCGGGCCAAACCATCGGGATCATCGACTGGTGCGGTTCATTCACGATTCAGAACGATGCGAACGCATTTTCGGCTGCATTCGGGCTGCCGGCCTTAACTTCGTCGAACTTCATTATCACAAATATCCCGACGCCGACTGCCTGCGAAGGTGCGGACCAGACGGAGATTAACATCGACGTGGAGTGGGCACATGCCATCGCTCCCGGCGCCAACATTAACCTGATCGTTCCGCCGACCTCACTGTTCAGCGATATCGACGAAGCCGAATTCATAGCAATTGATTCGGGACTGGCGAATGTTCTCTCGGGCAGCTACGGGGCCGAAGAACTCTATGTCTCAACCACGGAACTAGAGACCGGCAACCTGCTGTCCGAGCTGGGGGCAGTGCTGGGAATTTCCACGAACTTCTCCACTGGCGATGACGGCAACTTCACCTTCGGAATCAACGGGCTGCCGCCGTCGGTAAGCTATCCCGCGGATTCTCCTTATGCGACGGGAGTAGGCGGAGTTACGCTGGCCCTGAACTCGGATAACTCGATTGCCTGGCAGGCTGGCTGGGGCAACTATGAAACCTTGCTGGCCGAAGAAGGGGAAGTGTTCGATCCCCCGCTGGCTTTTGGATTCGCTGGTGGATCGGGCGGCGGAGAGAGCAATTGTGTGACGACGGACTCCTCGGGCAACTGCCTGGCGGGTTTCCCGAAACCGCCTTATCAGAAGGGAATTCCTGGCAAGTACCGGCAACTGCCCGATATCTCGTGGCTGGCCGATCCCTACACGGGAGCGGTGATCGCCATTACCGTTCCGGGGTCGCTTCCGACTCTGGAATGGCAGGTCTGGGGAGGCACCAGCGTGGCTTGCCCGATGTTCTCGGGGCTGTGGGCGATCGCGAACCAGGAAGCGGGCGCGCCCTTGGGGCAGGCTGCTCCTTATGTCTACTCGATGCCGGCCGGGACAATTTTCGATATCGTTCCGGTGGGTAGTTCGACAAACGTGACCGCGACCATCAAGGATTCGACCGGGGTCACGAAGTACACTGCGGCTGAAGTGATGGGCATCCCTCCGGCAAAATTTGTCAGCGCTATCTGGGACTATGCCGATTACGAATACACCGCGCTTGCCCTCTCCTTCGGAACGGATCCCGGTCTGGTCGTTCGCCCCGGTTGGGATAACGTTACGGGAGTAGGCTCGCCGAACGGACAGGCGTTCGCAGACTACTTTGCGCCTGCGGCGGCTACGACGAAATAACTTTGGACTGCAGGCTGAATTTGCCCCCGCGCCGGTGACGGCGTGGGGGCTTTTTTCTTGCGCGCTTGTTTGGACCAGGGGAAATCCTTTGCGAAGAAGCGCCGTCTATATGTCGCGACGATGTGCTGGGTAAAGAAGCGTGCAATCGAGGAGCGGTATGCCCATAATTCTTTGCTATGCATATTGCGGGGAGTTGGATACTGCTGATTTTCGTGAGCTTCACCACGGCGCTGATTCTTACGCTGCTGCACCAGACGAAGCTGGGTCGATTGATTCATCAACGCATTCCCGACCGGCCGCAGCGGCGACTTCTTCTGGTCTCAATCAGTTTTTTCGTAACGTTCGTTGGAGTGCGGCTGCTAGTGGCGTCGATCACGCATCACGTTGGACCGTTCGGCTATGTTGAGATGGGTGGGCGGCATATCCACCACCTGGTTTGGGGAATTCTTTTGCTGCTCATTTGCGGGTACGCGGAAATTGCAGACGTGGGCGTGGGCGAAGATCCGGGCTCGATCCTACTGAGCCGCTTGCTGGCGCTGACTTATGGGGTGGGCGCGGCTCTTACTCTGGATGAATTCGCACTCTGGCTGAACCTGGACGCGATGGCCTACTGGTCGCGACAGGGGCGGGAGAGCATTGATGCGGTAGTTATTTTTGGAGCGGTGCTCGCGATCGGGATATGGGGTGCGCCGCTGTTCCGGCCGGGGGAGTTGGAGGAGGGTAAGTGAGAAGGCTGCGAGGAAGGATTGATCTGCGACACGTGCGAGGTCAAAATCCCACCCTTCGACAGGCTCAGGGCAGGCTCTCTCGCAAAGGATGCGAGAAATAGGGCACACGGCGCGATTTTTCCTGAACTTTTTTACTTTTTTGAGACCGGTTGGCGGGCGTCGGTGACCTGGTAGTCCTTGTATTCGATGGTGAGGGTGGCTTGACCGCCGAGGCGGATGTAGCTGATGGATTCGTTGCGGACGGGGAGCCAGAAAGATTGGACTTTTTTATAGTCGTGGCGGACTTCGTTTTTCTTGGTCCAGAAGGAGGGGTTGATGGCGGGCTCGGCTTCAATATGGGTGACCGCGAAGTCGGTGGCGTCGACCCAGATTTTTCCGTGATAGACGTATTTGGTTTTGGCTTTGGGGTTGACCTGAAGAATGTATTGTCCTCCGGTGTTTGAGGGTTCGTAACTCAGGAGTTGGAAGGTGTAGTTGTCGCGATTGAGCTGGGTGCTGGCGTTCATGGAAGGTTGGGTAGCTTCTTTCTCGCTTTCGAGGAGACGCTTGAAGACGCGATCCTGAATGATTCTCGATCCGCTTTGGGAGATGACTTTGAATTGTTTGGAGGCCGGACGGTCGTAGGTGGCGATGACGGTCATTTCGGCTTCGCGGTCGGAGGGAAATCCTTTGTAGACGAGGCGGTAGACGCGGGTTGCCTGGGAGTGAAGCAGGGCTTGGGCGCGCTCACTGTTTTTGCGGACGA
>Ga0302325_10025772_pt1 | contig 12218 bp, 9 predicted proteins | sample Palsa_T0_2_FD_201948 | JGI IMG/M metagenome (GOLD analysis project Ga0302325, IMG submission 201948) | Peat permafrost microbial communities from Stordalen Mire near Abisko, Sweden - Palsa_T0_2 | ecosystem: Environmental > Terrestrial > Soil > Palsa > Peat permafrost | place: Sweden: Abisko...
GATCGCACTTGCGCGGGAAGCGGGGCGGTGGTGTGGCGCACGTCTCACTTTCGGAGGCTATGGAACTGGTCGACGGGCGCGAGGTTGAGGTGCTGGATTTGGATCGCGCCCTCAATCGCCTCGCCGAGGCGGACCCACGCAAGGCCAGGCTTGTGGAATTGCGCTACTTCGGAGGGTTGACGATGGAGGAGTGCGCAGAGGTATTGAGCGCGTCCTCGGCCACACTCGAACGCGACTGGCGATTTTCACGCGCATTCCTCAGGCGCGAGATTGGTTCGCTCGGCTCCGTTTAGCGGCTCGGCGGCACGGGGCCTAAATACCGGTCCAGCCATTCCAGGCTTTCCCGCGTGGTAGCTGGGAAGCCAACCATCGCGTGACCTGCCTCCAGCAGTACCAGCTTCTTGTTCGCCGGCGAGGCGCCGAACAGTTGCAGTAGCGGGCGCTGGCTGGTTTCCAGGTCAAAGACCAAATCGTAGCGGCCGTTCAACATCAGCACCGGCGTGCGCGCCCGCGGCGCGAACTGGAATGCGTCGGCCTCAGGCAGATGGTTCGCCTGCTCGAGTCCCCCGACGGCCAGCACCGCCGCCCGGAAGCGCGGCTCCGTTGCCAATACCATCGGCGCGATCACGGAGCCGGCGCTGAAACCGAGATATGCCAGCCGGGCGTGGTCGATCTCTGGCCGGGTCTCCAGATAATCCACCGATCGCCGAATGTCCTGGACTTCCCGTATGACACGGATGCGCCACGCTTCCTCCGCGCTCGCGTTCAGGGCTTCCTTCCGCTCGTAAGTGCCCCATATTACCGGGTAGAGCACGGCCCTCCCGCTGCGAATGAGCGGGTCCAGGTACCACATCTCGAGATGGCTGCTCGACTTCTCTTGATTCGCAAGACCGCTTGGGAAATACACGACAGTCTGATACGGCGGCGCACTCCCCCGTGGAAGAAACAGGTACGCGGCCACTCGCTGATTTCCGTAAGCGGCGTCGAACCCGACCTTCTGCTTGCGCCAATATGGGTTGCTGTCGTCGATCCCGTCCACAGCCGCCCGCAACGGCGTGTGGTCGTAATCGTAAAGCTTGCGGAACTGGGCAAACGTCTCGTCACTCACCAGTTTCTCTTTGCTGAAGTCGCGCGCGGGCCCCACGTTCACGGGTTCCGTAAACGCCGACGGCGTCGTCGCCAGATACCTCACGCACCGGAACCCGATGTTGGCTCGCCGGTCCATGGGCGCAGCCTGATCCAGCGCGCCAGCGGCATAGTAGGCTTCATCCCAAGCGCCGCCGGCCACCATGCGTTGTCCGGTTTTCCACTCGTTCCAGATCCACTCTTTGCAGTTGCCGGCCAGATCGTAAGAGCCGAACCGGTCCAGGCCGCGATAGCTTCCCACCGGAGCCAGCCCCTTTCCCGAAAAGTTGCTCATCAGAATGGCGTCCGCATAGAGAAATTCCGTGCGCGCCGCACGCAGCCAGTAGGAATACGCCGGCAGGCTCTTCCCCGCGTACCGCGCGTACGCGGCGGCTTCATACCAACTCACACCCGTGACGGGGAAATCGGCCTTTCCTTCGGGATAATTCCCCAGCTCCCACATGGCCGGCCCAGGCTTGCCGGTCTGGTCGCGGAACGCATCCATGGCCTGCTCCCAAGTAATCTTCCTGCCATCGCGCGCCAAGGGCTCTTGCCAGAATTCGTGCCGCCGGTAGCCGCCCGCGTTCACGAATTCCTGGTACTTGCGATTGGTGACTTCGAACTGGTCCAGCCAGAATTCCGGAACCGCCGCAGCCTCCGCGCCGAAGGTGTACCCCGCCGGTACCAGCACCATGTCCGCCGGACTGCCGGAGTCCTTGTAAAGCTCGAAGCGAATACCCGGCTTCAGAACGCCCGTCTCCGCGAACTCGCGCGTGCGGTAGCCTGGCGCGCTGACGCGCCAGCGAAAGTAGCCCAACGGAATCGTGATGTTCGGGAGCGGGCCTTTTCCCAGCACGCGCCACGGCGCGTCCGGCGTCGCATAGTCCTTAATAGCCACCTCCGCTCCCGGCGGCGTGGTCAGCACGGAATTGACCAGCCGGTAGTCGCGCTGGAATTCCCGCACTTGTTGATCGTTCGGGACGATGGTTTCGATTTCACGGACCAGTTCGTCGGCGGCATTGTAGCGATGCTGGGCCACCAGTGCGGCGATCCGCGGCACAATGGTTCGGCGCGCGTGCCGAACGCGCAACTGCCGCGCTCCCCAAAACGCCGATCCCGCGAGCAGGCACAAAAGCAGCGCCACAGTGGGAACCAGCACCTCCGGCCGGCGGAAAAACCGCCGTGCGCGGCTCGGGGGAGTATCCAGCCGGACTTGGCAGGTGGATAGCGCACTCAGAAGCTCTCGGGCCGATCCGTAGCGTTTCTCGCGATCCTTTTCCAGGCATTGCTCGACAATTTGGACGATATCGCGCGGCGTTCCCGGACGGAGCCTGCGCATCGGGGCCGGCGTATCGCGCAGAATCGCCGAAAGCGTTCCGGCCAGCGATCCGCGATCGAATGGTCTTTCGCCGGTGAGCATCTCGTATAGAACGGCGCCGAATGAAAACACGTCCGATCGCGCGTCCACCGGCTGCCCTTGGGCCTGCTCCGGCGACAAGTAGCAGACGGTGCCCACAATCTGTCCTGTCGACGTTTGCAGCGACGGCGATTCGCCGGTCTCCAATGAACTTAGCCAGGCCGAAATCGAGAATCTTGACGGTCCCATCCGGTTTCACCATCAGGTTGGCCGGCTTCAGATCGCGATGCACGATACCGGCCGCGTGCGCCACAGCCAAAGCTTCCGCGATCATACGCGCCAGCCCCAGCGCCTCTCCCGCCGATAGGCCGCCAGCCGGAATCGCCTCTCCCAGAGTCCGCCCATCGACATACTCCATGACGATGTAATCCTGCTGGTCGGCTCTCCCGACTTCGTAGACGCTTACTACGTAGGGATGATGCAGCGCCGATGCCGCTTGGGCCTCCTTGAGATAACGCCGCCGTTGCTCCGGTGAAATTAGCGCTGGGAAGACCTTGAGGGCAACCTCCCGGCCCGACCGGACGTCCCGCGCGCGATAGACCGTCCCCGTGCTGCCACGCCCGCATAGCGCCAGGATTTCGTAGTGGCCCAGACGTTCGCCGGCAGCCATCGCACCTTTATGCGACAGAAACGGCTCCGGCAGAATCCGCGTACTCTCGTCCGCGTGGAGCAGACTCTCGACCTCGCGGAGCATGCCGTCGTCGCCGATGCAAGCGGCTGAAAGGAATGCGCTGCGATCTTCGGACGCCAGCCCCAGCGCCTCGTGAAACAACTGCTCTACTCTCTCCCAGCTCTGGGACATTGGAACCTTTCTGCTCTCTATCTATTATCGACCCGCGGGCCTACAACCCGTGTGAACTGCCGCGCCCAGCTCAATAACCCTCACGGAATCGACGCGACTGTTGCCGAGCCGCGCGACCGTCAGGGAGCGGTTGCCGTCCGAAATCCCGCCAAGCTCGATCGCCACCGAAAAGTGAGCCTCCCATCGTGTGCGAGGACTCATAAGTTAGCCTCTTTTCCTGGGCGTGCCGTTCTCACCTAATAACGCGACAAGAGAAAAAATACTCCATCGCGTGATGGCTTTTCTCCCGAAGCGGCGCGTTTCTAGATAGCGGCATGTCTGGCGCTGCGAGCGCCTTGATAGAGACCGATCCAAGGTGGTGAGGCAATCGGCTGTAAAGCCGATCCCATCAAACGAAAAGGCGTAACGGATGCTTCAACCAATCGCCATAACCGGGACTGAGGAGGTCCATTATGAAAAATCAAACGACGAAGATTCGCATGTTTATGTTTGCCGCTCTCGCGGCAACCGTTACTTTTGGCTTGGTCGGACAGCCGGCCCTCGCCGCGGCCCCACAGTTTCACATCAGCGTGATCGGCCACGTGCCGGCACAAGTTAGCCCCGATCCCGCAGCTCCAACCATATTCCAGTTAGCCACGAATTTCGGTACCCTGGCGCCAGTAGATGGAAGCGGCAATGACGAATGGCCCTGTTTCACCGGCGGCAGCGACGCCGATTGCTCCAGCATACCGGCAGGCGGACTGGTGGTCGGCGTCCCGACGTATACGGTCTCGCTCGCGGACTGCCTCAACCCCAACGTTGCCTGCATCTGGGGGTACGAAGCCGTCGAGGACGACAACCCAAGCACCACGGAAGCTTTCAAGTGGGGTCTCAGGATGACACAGGGCGATTCCGTCATCCTGGATACCGGAATGCTCAACTTTGGCCCAAATACACCGAATGCAATTTATGTCATCGGCGGGAACCTAGATGTCGGTCCGGGAAATTGCGCCGTTGGGACTTGTGCAGCTCCGGTCGCCGGGAAGGCCACCGCTACGACGTACACCTGGGTGGGCAAGTCGGTGGTCCTCGGCCACGCCACGATCAACTTCCAGTAATTGACCGACCTGATGCCCGCCCCGGGGCCCATTAGCTCCCGTCGGCTCTCGATGATGAAAGGGTGAAGGGCCGCAGGGCTAGGGAGCGAGCCCTGCGGTGACTCGTCGCCCCGCTGTCCTGGGCATCAGCTCAGTGGCAGCGGCTCCGCAGAAAGCCGTGACTCACGCGTTGGGTTCACAAGATGACCTTCCCGCGGCCGCAGCAACTGGTCCCCAACTCCGAGACAGTTAGATGATGCTGTCAAAGGTCCAACGGCGGGGGGATGTCGAATGCGTGTCGCGCCGCTGGAGTGACGCCGATGTCGCGCCGCTGGATTGAACCCTTTGAGCGACTTTGAGAACGGCGACCCTCTGCCGCAATTACAGAGGGTCGGCATACGCGAACCGCCCGTTTTGCAGGCCTTCCGGTGGCACCCGCCGGAAATTGTAGCGAAAACTGTAGACGAGGTGTCCTCAAGGTTCAACAAGCTTCAACACCCGATTTTGTAAATTATTGAAACTACAGCTCAAACCACATAGGGTATTTGCCGGAGAATCCATATGTTAGAAGGCAGACTCCATTCCACGATTGACTATTGTATGCAAACTGCTTCGTCAGCGCAGTAAGTTGACCTTGGCCAGATCCACGATCTCGCTCCCGCGCCCATCCAGAACGGCTTTGATCATGAACAGGCTGAAGCCCTTGATCTGATCGACGCTGATGGTGGGGGGCATGGAGAGTTCCTGCCGGCTCACAATAGCTTCAATCAGGGCCGGCCCGTTGTAACTGAGCGCCTGCTCGATCATCGGTCTGACCTGATCCGCCGTTTCGGCCCGCAGCCCCAGGATGCCCGCGGCCTCGGCCATCTTTGCAAAATTCGGGTTATGCAGGTCGGTTCCAAAATCGAGGATGCCGGCGGCCTTCATTTCCAACTCGACAAAAGCCAGTGAGCTATTGTTAAAAACGATGGTCTTGACCGGCAACTGCAACTGGCGCAGCGAGAGCAAATCGCCCATGAGCATCGCGATCCCGCCGTCGCCCGACAAAGAGATCACCTGCCGGCCAGGATGGCTGACCTGCGCTCCAACCGCCTGCGGCAGCGCATTCGCCATGGAGCCGTGCGTGAAGGAGCCGACCAAGCGGCGCTTGCCATTCATGTGCAGATAGCGCGCGGCCCAGATGGTTGGCGTACCCACGTCGCAAGTGAACACGGCATCGTCCGCCGCCAGCTCATCCACGATCTTTGCGACGTATTGGGGATGGATTGGCGCTTGCCCCGGTTCGCCGGTCGCCAGATCGTCCAGTCCCTTGCGTGCCTCGGCATAATGTTTGAGCGAAGCCCGCAAGTGCGTCTCATCCGGCGCCGGGCGAAGCTGGGGGCTGAGCGCGGCCAGCGTGGCTTTCACATCGCCGACCAGGCCTAAGTCTAATTTGGTGCGGCGGCCAATCTGCTCGCCCCGAATGTCGATCTGCACGATGGTTGCGTTTTCCGTATAAAACTGGCGGTACGGGAAATCTGTTCCGAGCATCAGGAGCGTATCGCAATTCATCATCGCGTGATAGCCGGAGGAGAAGCCCAGCAGCCCCGTCATCCCGACATCGAATGGGTTGTCATATTCCACAAATTCCTTGCCGCGCAAGGCATGCACAATGGGAGCTTGCAGCTTTCCCGCGAGTTCGAGCAACTCGGTGTGAGCACCCGCGCAGCCGGCGCCGGCCAGAATCGTCGTTTTCTTCGAATCATTCAGAATCTTCGCCAGCGCTGCCAGCTCTTCAGACGAAGGGCACACCGTCGGTTTCGGTTCGCGAAACTTCAGATGCGGCGCCTGGCCGACGGCATCCCGCAGAGCGATGTCGCCGGGAATCGCGACCACCGCTACGCCGCGGCGCGCGATCGCCGTCCGCATGGCAATCTCGAGCACGCGCGGCATCTGCTCGGGCTGCGAAATCAGTTCGCAATAGTGGCTGCACTGCGCGAAGAGATGCTCTGGGTGCGTCTCCTGAAAATATCCGCTGCCGATTTCATCGCTGGGAATCTGCGCCGCGATGGCCAGCACGGGGACACGGCTCCGGTGGCAGTCGTAGAGCCCGTTGATCAAATGCAGATTTCCTGGGCCGCAACTCCCGGCGCAAACCGCCAAACCGCCCGTCAGATGGGCGTCTGCGCCAGCCGCAAATGCCGCGGTCTCTTCATGCCGCACGTGCGGAAAAGAGTGGATGGCGCGGAGCAGTGGCTCCCGGCGCGCTAAAATCGCGGGATGGCTCGCTGTGGGGCGGGCAATTCTGTCCGCGGTCGGCTTTGGCCGCCCACGGTGCCAAAACATGAAGAGCACCTTTAGCGATCGAATCGCCATCGTGACTGGCGGCGCCTCCGGCATTGGCCGCGCTCTGTGCGAAGAACTGGCCCGCCGCGGGGCGCTGGCGGTGGCCGCGGACATCAATTTCGAAGGAGCGCAGAGTGTTGCCGCGTCCATCGTGGCCGGCGGCGGACGAGCCGTGGCTGCGCCGCTGGATGTCACGCGCGCCCAGGATGTCGAGCGTCTGGTGGCGGACACCGTGCGCGACCACGGCCGCCTGGATTACATGTTCAATAACGCGGGCGTCGGCGTTGGTGGCGAGATGCGCGACCTCACGTTGGATCACTGGCGCAAGGCCATCGACATCAACTTGTGGGGAGTCGTCTATGGGGCCACCGCCGCTTATGCCGCCATGCTGCGGCAAGGGTCCGGACACATCGTCAACACGGCATCCGCGGCGGGTTTGGTCGGGGAACCCGGCTTGGCGCCCTATTCCGTAACGAAGAGCGCCGTGGTGGCTCTCTCGGCCGCCTTGCGCGCGGAGGCGGAGGCGTTCGGCGTGCGCGTCACGGTGATTTGTCCGGGCTTCGTGGACACGGCCATCTATGAGAACGCCATCGGCGTCAAGATCGATAAAGACGAGTTTCTGAAGAAGCTCCCGGTGCGCCTGGTGCCGGCCTTGGACGCGGCGCGCAGAATTTTGCGCGGTGTGGAGCGCAACCAGGGCATCATTGTGTTCCCGTTCTACGCCCGGTTGGCATGGTGGCTGATGCGCATCCATCCCGGCGCGCTGGCCGGATTTCATCGGCGCATGTTGGCGAACCTGCGCGCGGCGCGCCGATAAAAATTCTGGCGCGATACCGTGACATTCTACATATGCGCGCGTATAGTGTGTGTAGAGCCTCTAGGTAACGGATTGCCCGCAGCGGGCTACGCCCGCGGCGACCGCAACAGCGCGGTCGCGGCACGCTGAGAGCGTGCGCCACGTCAGGCCGCATAAACGATATGCCATCGGAAAAGACGGACTTATTGCAAGGCACCCTGGACACCCGCGAGCTTCGCTCGCGGGAAAGGCGGGCTACGCCCGCCGCGACGCCAAGAGTGTCGTCGCGGCACGCAGGAGTGCGTGCGCCACGTCGCCGACGCTACACCGGCTGCTTCACCTTGTTCGCGAACTTATGCCGGAACTTCTGCACCTTGGGCGCCACCACGTACGAACAATAAGGCTGCCGCGGATTGTTGGCGAAATACTCTTGATGATAGTCTTCCGCCACATAGAACTGCGAAGCGGGCTCCACCTCGGTCACGATCGGATCGCGGAAAGCCTGGGCCGCGGTCAACTCGCGGATCGTTTCCAAGGCAGCCGCGCGCTGTTCCTCCGAGTGATAGAAGATGGCGGAGCGGTATTGCGTCCCGGAGTCGTTGCCCTGCCGGTTAAGAGTGGTCGGGTCGTGAATGGCGAAGAAGACTTCCAGAATATCGCGGAAGGAAGTTACGTCCGGATCGAAGGTGATTTGCACCACTTCGGCGTGGCCGGTCCGGCCTGTGCACACATCGTGATAGGTAGGGTTCGGCTGGCGGCCTCCCATGTATCCGGACTCCACGGAGAGCACGCCTTCCATATCGTCGTAGACCGCTTCCAGGCACCAGAAACATCCCCCGGCGAGCGTGGTGGTTTCGCGTTTGGACATGGTTTTAGGGTAGCGCACCCGTAGCCACATCGATCTCTACTTTGTCGCTCACGCGCAGCAGGAAGGTGCTGGGGTTCTTCAAGCCCCACTTTACATAGGGAATCGTGAAGTGTGCGGCGGCTGTGGCCTTGCCAGCGGCCATCTGCACCTCGACCGGAATCGCGATCTCGTGCGCGGCGCCGTGGATGCGGAAAGTGCCATGCACTTGAACCTCGGATGGGCCCCGCGGCGCCACCACGCCATCGACGCGGTCGGGCGTGAACACGATCTCCGGATATCGCGGGCTCTCCAGGATGTCTTTGTGCATGCGGCGGTCGCGCCCATCATCGCCGCTGTTGCCGCTGGCGGCGTCCACCACTATTTCGCCCGAGATCTTGCCGGTGGCCGGATCGAAACGGATGGCGCCGTGTTTGAGCTTGAAGCTGCCGTGCACGGTGTGCAGCGTGGCCGGCAGGGTAAATCGCACGCTGGTGTGCGCGGGGTCCGCATCCAGGACGATTTCCTGACCCCGTGCGGCGGCGCAAAGGGCCACTGAAATCAGGAAAAGTTGGGAACGCATAGATGAAAGGACAGCATGGATTGGAAAATGCGCGGCTGGGCAGCCAGGGCGCGCAGAGCGCCTCCGCGCAGCCAGTTCCGGCGATCCAGGGTGAGCATCAATTTCGACATGAACAGGGGACGCCGGGCCAGGCGGCGATGCGCGCGCTGATACGCCGCCAAGTCTCCGCATTCCAAACCGTCCGCCAGCGCCATGGCCTGATGAAACGCCAGGCAGAGCCCTTCTCCGGTGATCGCATCCACCGAGCCGGAGGCGTCTCCGATGAGCGCCACGTTGCCGCGATAGACGCGCCGCAGAGTGCGGTTGGCGGTGACCGCGCCGCGCTCCGTGGTCACACGCTCAGCGCCCGCCAGGCGCGCGGCGAGTTGCGGGAACTGTGCCAGGGCCGCGTCCAGACGCAAATGCGCGTCCCTGGAAATCAGCGCCGCGCACACCTCCTGCGGACCAACCGGCGTCACATAGATCTGGCAGCCCGCGCCCCAATGCAATTCCATGTAGTCGCTCCAGGGCGCCACGCGAAAGTGGATGCGGAAGCCAAAGCGTGGGCGGGCCGGCGCTTGCGGATCGAGGCCGGCCCAGCGTCTGACGCCGGAGTGGAAGCCATCGGCGCCAATGATCCAACGGGCGCGGATCTCGTCGAGGCCGTCAACCGGGGTGTTCCACAACATACGGACTCCGGCGACCGCGGCGGCTTCCACCATTTTGGAGTGCAGCACCGTGCGGCGCATACCCAGCGCAGAGCCTTCCGGAAAATCGGACTCCACGGAAACCCCACCGCCCACGAAGCGGATGCCGCGGAAGGGCTGCGCATCCGCGCCATCCATCGCAATGCCCAGATGGCGCAACGCGGCCAAGCCATCGGGCATCAGCCCTTCGCCGCACGCTTTATCGATGGGCGGATGCGCTCCGTCCGCGACGGTAACATCGAAGCCTCTGCGGCGCGCGGCGATGGCCGCTGCCAGGCCGGCGGGTCCGCCTCCGATGATGAATACGTCGCGGGAGTCCATTATCGGGAGACGGACGCTCGCGTGTCCCCGTTTCGGCAAGGGCTGTTAACTCAGGCTTTCCAGGTACTGGAAGCTCTTGCGCAGCGAGTCGAGCGGATCGCCAGGCGTCTCGTCCTGCTCCACGAAATAGTGCTTGACGCCCGCTTCTTTGGCGGCCCGCAGAACCGCGGGAATATCCACGGCCCCATCGCTCAGGTCGTGAAACGCGGCGCGCGGGATTTCCTCGTTGAAGCGCTGCGGTGTGGTGCGCGATACGTTTTTCAAGTGCACCAGCGGGATGCGGTCGCCATATTGTTTCAGGACGCTGACCGGATCGACGCCCGCCACGCGCGCCCACATCACGTCCAACTCCAGGCTGACCAGCTTCGGGTCGGTGGTCTTCATCAGCACATCGAGCAGCCGGCCATCCGGCGTGGTTTGGTACTCGAAGGCGTGATTGTGGTAGCACAGGCGCATGCCGGCTTTGCGAGCCTGTTCGCCGGCGCTGTTGAGCGTCGCGCCAAGTTTGCGAATCATCTCCACGCCGCCGCGGTCGCGCGGATCGATCCACGGACAAACCACGTATTCGAAGCCATGCTTCTTGGCGTCGTCCAGTGCGGCCGGCAGCTTGTCCGGCTCGTGGATGAAGAACTGCTCGTTCAGGTGCACGCTGACGGCCTTCAGCGACGTTTGCTTCAAGCTGGGCCAGATGTCGTCCAGGTGATCGGCGGTGCATTCGACTTCGCGATAGCCGATTTCTTCGATGGCTTTCAAAGTCTCCAGCGGCTTTTTGGGCAGCACGCGGCGGACAGTGTAGAGCTGCACGCCGACGGTGGGGATGGCGCGCCCGTAAAGGGAAGCGGCCGAGGCCGCGGCGGCCGTGAGCAGAGAACGGCGGGAGATGGATGGCATGCTCCTATGCTATAACGCGGCGCTATAGCACGGCGCGCGTCACTCGCACCGGAGGGCGGCCATAGGGTCGATAGCGGTGGCTCGCCGCGCCGGAATGTAACACGCCAGCAGCGCTATAGCGCCAAGCAGCAGCGCTACGGCCGCCAGCGTCGCCGGATCGGCCGGGCGCACGCCATACAGCAAGCCTGTCATGAATCGTGTGAGCGCGAAGGCCGCTACCAAACCGCCCGCCAATCCAATCGCCGCCAGGCGCATGCCCTGGTGCACCACCAGTCCCACAATCTCGCGGCGCGAGGCTCCCAAAGTGGCGCGGATTCCCAGTTCATGCGTCCGCCGGGTGACCGCATAAGACATGACACCGTATATTCCAACCGCGGCGAGCAGCAGAGCGGTGGCCGCGAAGATAATAAGCACCAGCATGGTGAAGCGGCGCTCGGCCAGCGATCCCGAAATGATCTGCTCCATGGTGCGGACCGCGTAGATGGGCTGATCCCGCGTGGGGCCGGCCACCTGCGCGCGCACCGCGGAAACCAGGCTCATCGGTTCGGGTCCGGTGCGCAGCAGCAGCGTCAGCCCCGTCACGCCCGCAGACATGAACTTGTCGGGCACTTGCTCAAAGGGGAAATAAATTTGGTCTCGGATCTTAGACGTATCGTCGGAATCCAGTCCCCATTGCTTCGCGTGCCCGACCATGCCGACGATCCGGACCGGGCCCATCACCATAAGGCTGATCTGCCGGCCGATGGGGTCCTGGCCCGGAAAAACGTGCTTTGCCAGCACGTCGTCGATCGCCACCACCGGCGGAGAAGCCAGGTTGTCCCGTTCCGTGAAAAACCGTCCGCGCCGCAAAGGGATTTGCATCACGCTGAGGTAATGGGGGGTGACGACAGAAAACATCGCCGACGTCGTCCGGTCCTGAGGGGGCTGCGGTGCGGCGCCCGGCCAGAAGGCAATCTCGCTGTCGCTCCCGGCGAGGGGAACCTGCGACGTGATGGCAACCGACTGGACACCCGCAATCGCCGCCACACGCCCGAGCATTTGCTGGAATGCAAGCCGGATAGCCGGCGGGCTAGCCAGCGCTGTGGGCGACAGGGCCACCTGGGTGGTCAGAATGTTGCGCGTGTTGAAGCCAGGATCCACCTGCAGGAGCCGCCATACGCTTTGCATCATCAGTCCCGCGGCCGCGAGCAAGATGACCGCCAGGCCGATTTCCACGGCCACGAACAGGCTCTCCGCGCGATGCCGTCCGCCTCCCGCGCCGCGCGCGCCTTCCTTCAGGGATTCCTGCGGGTTGGCGTTCGCGCCGTGAAAAGCCGGGGCGAGGCCGAAGAGGATGCCGGTGACGATCGAGA
>Ga0302325_10025775_pt1 | contig 12217 bp, 8 predicted proteins | sample Palsa_T0_2_FD_201948 | JGI IMG/M metagenome (GOLD analysis project Ga0302325, IMG submission 201948) | Peat permafrost microbial communities from Stordalen Mire near Abisko, Sweden - Palsa_T0_2 | ecosystem: Environmental > Terrestrial > Soil > Palsa > Peat permafrost | place: Sweden: Abisko...
GGTATCCCTTGGTTGAGCCGATGGGGAGCACGAGTCCTCGCAACGCTCACCGGTAGTTTCGCCACAACAATCGGAATTCTCGCCGTTGTGGGCTCGCCCGAAATCGGAGCATGGGCCATCCTCGCATATATCGCCTGGATCCTAGCTATGTACTTTTATTATCGACATCACGTTTTCGATGTGTTCATGCTCGCCGGTGCGGTACTTAGCGCAATCGTAGTCATCACTGCAGTTCTCGGCAAACATGTCTTGATGCGGAGTTTTGGCGCGAGCGGATTTCTGTTGATCGGGTTGTTGGTCCTCGGAATATCTGGAGCAGGTGCTTGGTGGATTCGTCAGATGCTACAGGAGCAATCGACGTGAACACATGCACCCGGGATGAGTTGTGGAAGCGATTGGCCGCAGCGGGTCTTGTCTCCGGTGACCTACCCGTTGCCGGTGAATCGCAATCACCATGGCCTGTGCGGGCAATGCTCGGCATCGCCGGTTGGATGGGCGCACTTTTCCTTTTGGGCTTTGCCGGAGTTGCATTCTCTATCTTATTCCGCAGCGCAACCGCAGCATTGCCGGGAGGAGCCATCTGCTGCATCACGGCATATACCATCTTCCGTGCGATGCCGCGCAACGATTTCGTTGCACAGTTCGGTATTGCCACTAGTATTGCTGGACAGGCGCTCCTGTTATTTGGGCTCGTCAAGCTTGCTGGTGGCCAACCGTCCAGCGGTACCTATTTGTTGATGGCCGCGATAGAGGTGGTGCTCGCCCTCGCCGTTCCAAACTATATTCATCGAGTCTTCACCACAGTCGCTGCCAACTTCTATTTTTGGATCGCTTCAGCAATCGTGGGTGTACCCGCGCTTGCTACTGCCGTCGCTGCGGTTGGCTTCGCCTTGGTCTGGCTCGGCCAAGTCCAGATGGCCGCGCGCCCCTCGCTCTGGGAACCCCTTGGATATGGATTCGCAATCGCTCTGTTACAGCTCGACGGTTCCCTGATGATCGGACCCGAGTTCTGGAGAATGCTGCTACCCAGTGACGCCAGGCAGCCGCATTTCCTGCTGTGGACCGGTCCGGTAGTGACAGGTCTGGTGTTCGTCTACGTCGTATGGGTCCTTCGCGAGCGTGCCGGCGTCGAACCGGACAGTACTGGCAGTATCTTGACGGTTGCCGCCGCGGTTGTCCTGGCGCTATGTGGGCTGGCCGCGCCAGGAATCAGTGCGGCGATTCTGGTCCTCGCCCTGGGCTTCGCAAACGCAGATCGTCTCCTGATGGGGATTGGCCTGCTCGCATTCGGAGGCTATCTTTCGCACTTCTACTATCAACTGAGCTCCACCCTGCTGATGAAGTCGATAATCCTGGCCGGCACCGGCGTGGCTCTGCTAGGGCTGCGGTGGACAATTGAGCGTTTCTTACCGGCGGAGGAAAGCTCAAATGCGTAAGCTCATCATCTTACTTGCCGGAATCGCCATATTAGCGGTGGTCAACTATTCTATCTACAAAAAAGAGCAGTTACTCGCCAACGGCCGCGTGGTGTTTTTGGAATTAGCTCCGGTCGACCCGCGATCTCTGATGCAAGGCGACTACATGGCCCTTCGATTTAGACTTCAGAATGCGGTATCACCTTCCAGCAGTCTCCGCGATGGCCACCTCGTTGTAGCAGTTGACAGTCATGGAGTGGCGACGTTCCGGCGAATGGATAACGGAACAGCCCTCGCAGCGGACGAGCTAAAACTCTTCTACCGTGTGCGCGCCAATCAAGTGAAACTGGGAACCAACGCATTCTTCTTTCAGGAGGGCGATGAAGACTATTACCGCAGGTCCCGCTATGGCGAAGCGCGCATAGACAACAACGGCCAGCTGCTTCTAACCGGGCTGCGCGACGAGAATCTACAAAAGCTAGGTCCCACAATTAGGCATGCGCCTGCGCTAAACCACCCGCTGCCAAAACGCAAGTAAACTTCGGCAAATAACTTAGAAGTTCGAGCTGAATTGTCGAAGCCTTCGAAAAGAGGCTCCAATTCGCTTCGGTAGGCGAACGACGGCGTTGTGTAGCATTATCGTAGTCTATTTCAAATGCGCCCATTCGTGCACGCGGAGCCGTCCACTCAGCCCGTGTCTATTGCCGCAACGAGCGATTTACTTCTTCGGTGGGTCGATCAATGATGTGGGCGCCCGGGGTAGCGCGCACTTTTTCGAAGTGCGTCATCCGAACCGTACGGCGTTTTCTCCGTAAACCAAAGATATTTCGTCGCAACGGAGAGACATCGGCTTTCCGTCTGACCACCAAACGGCGAGCAGAGCGGCGAACCCGACTTGAAAACGGTTGAGCGTTCAGTGCGCAGTCTTGCTCGCCAACCACCGGTCGATTTCCGGAAGGCGTTCGGCTTTGAATTTCACGTTCAGGTTTATGTTGGAGATCGCTGCCTTAACATATTGACGCGCACTTGTTGGGATATGTTGGTCGGCATAGGTCTCGAGGTCGGTGGCGCGTTTCCGGTCACTCGATCCACTCGCTATTCCTGGCATCAGGCGCAGACGCATGGAGGGGTCGATCGGAGAACCTGGCTGGTCGACATGAAGCGCAAAGTTCCAGGCGAGATCTGGATGTTCCCTGGAAACGTAGAAAACAATATACGCCGCGGTCCCTGCGGGCGCGTCCGGGCCGACTGCGAGTTCCAGGACGCGTTGCGCCCCTGAGATATCAGCAATATCCGCCAACGCTTCGAACGTATTTTGCTTCTCTAGTGGATCATGTGTGGCCCGGAGCAGCGTGATGAGCCTATCCAGGGTCTCTGCATCGGCATGGCGAGCTACGATCGAGAGCGCCGTGCGCCGCACGGCTGGCGATGCCTCCCGCGGATTTTGCAAGGCGATCTCGAACCGGCGGCGCGCCTCAGCAATTACCGCTTCATCCCCGAACCGGCTTAGAGCGACGAGAACAGCGTCCCGCAGCGTGGCGGCATTCGATTCCTCCGTGGCTTGAGCATCCCATCCGAGCCGGAGGGCCAAAGGATACAGCCTGTTTCGCGCGAAAGCCATAAATGCAGTGAAGGCGCACTTCCCGCAATAGACCGTGGAATCGAAGGTGACCCGGTCACCCGCCTTGAGGCCGGTGACGTTTGCGCCCAGTTTGGCGATTTTGCCGGCTGCCTCGTGGCCCATAATGAGCGGAGGGTTGCGGCGGCCGGAGGAACCGTCAAAACCGTGGACGTCGCTGCCACAGATGCCGCATGTGCGGACGCGAACAAGGACGTCCTCAGGGCCGATTTCGGGCTCCGGGAAATCGACCAGCTCCAGTTTCATGTATTCGGTGAGCAGAAGCGCGTTCATATGATGTAAAGCGGGGCCGCGAAAGGTGGCGTTGGCACGCGCAACTCGACGACCTCAGAAAATGGGCGCTCATTGCGTTTCTCCGGACTCTCGACACCCACGCAGTCCCGCGCGCCCTGTCCGCCAGAAAGCAAGCTGATTTTGCGTCACCCGCCCGCACGGGCCGTTTAACTGCCAACAAGTAGCATCAAGCGCTCCCACATTCCTGGCCCGCCGACACTGCTGGCCCTCATGATGCTCTGTAGTGTGGTGTAATGAACGGATTCACGGAAGCATCAAATGGATCCCTCAATGATGGCCGACAAATTATGGGATATGGCGAATATCCTTACCGGATTCGCGGTGGCCCAATCTCTAGCAACCATTTTCGCGCTTGCAAAACACGAACTTCTGGCATTAAAGGGGCGTGCAGCACATTGGATGGCGTTCTTCACAACATTGGTTTTCACGGTATTCTACATAGCAGCAATAGTCTGGTGTGGCTACCGAGGGAGCCATCTGGATTCGGTTCAACCGGAAGTTTGGTGCCAAACTACATGGGGTCGCGTCGGCGCGGTAGTGCTTTTCACGAGTATTCTGCTGCTGACACTTCTGGGGCACTGGCGGGATGAAATCAGCCGAAGGTAACGGTCACCTCACTGCTGGGCGGCGGAGCGGCTCTTCAAATGTAAGCTTTTGAAGCTTTCTTCGAGTGCTCGGAGCGACAAGCCTTTCGGACGCCAGCGGGACCCGCCATTGCCCGGAATTAATGCCCCGTATCGTATCCTAAAGGAACGGACCTATGGCTGTCTTCAAGATTGGCATCAACATGGCGGGCGCCATCTCGGCCGGAGCGTATACTGCGGGTGTTCTCGATTTTCTGATCGAGGCACTCGACCACTGGGAAGCGGCTAAGCAACTCGGGGATGCTGTGCCGCGACACCAAGTCTCGCTCGAGGTTTTCTCCGGCGCATCGGCGGGCGGAATGTGTGCCGCCATCTCCGCAGTGCAGGTGCAGGAGGATTTCGATCACATTCGCGATGTCGGCCTCGTGGGTACCAACAACCGCTTTTATGAAAGCTGGGTGAACCGAATAGGCATCCGCGAATTGCTCCAGACGGACGACCTCCAGACAGGCCAGCCGCTATTATCGCTTCTCAATTCGAGGATCATCGAAGATATCGCTCAATACGCGCTCACGCCTGGGCAAGTGAAAGCGCGGTCATATATTTCTCCGAACCTGACGCTGTTCCTGACGTTGACCAACCTACGGGGCGTGCCGTACTCACTCAATAGTGAGGCGCCCGGGTCGCTCGAAGAATCGACGGCATACTATGGCGATCGCTTGCGCTTTCAGGCCGTACGGCCGGGCGATCCCGCGCCAGCGCTCCCGGCCAAACCTCTGCCAACCGGAAGCGCGGGTCAAGGCGCGTGGCCGTTGCTGCAACAGGCCGCGATGGCTACTGGCGCGTTCCCGATTTTCCTCGCACCGCGCATCCTGAATCGCGAGGTCGCCGATTACACGCCGCCTCTTTGGGAGACGGTTAATTCCACCCCGTGCGTTCCGCCGGTTCAACCCGACTGGATGCTGAGGACCTCCGATATGTGGCGGACATTGAACGTGGACGGGGGCGTGATCGATAACGACCCGTTCGATCTGGCGCACGATTATCTCGTGGCGCTCAATCCTGTCCCCGAAGATGAACAGAATCCTCGCGAGGCGACGAGAGCGGATCGGGCGGTGATCACGGTCGCTCCATTTCCGGCGCAAGATCGGTTCAATCAGGAATACGATGCGGTTGCTCAAGCCAGTCTGACGAAAGCAGTGGGCCGGCTCTTTACGGCGGTGATCTCGCAGTCACGATTCTTCGGCGAGTCGCTGGCGCTGATCATGACGGGAAAAGTATTTAGCCGCTTCATGATCGCGCCTTCCGATATGACGCTACCGCAGGGCACGGCGGCGCTCCAATGCAGTACGCTGGGCGCATTTGGAGGCTTCTTCGAACGCGGTTACCGCGCACACGACTTTGCACTGGGCCGGCGTAACTGCCAGCAGTTCCTGCGGGCGCAGTTCATTCTCCCACAGGGGAACCCAGTCATAATGGCGGGGCTGGATCCGGAGGGCCGGGCGCTGGCCGCGTTTGGAACGAATCCCCCGAATCAGGCGGTCGAGGAGCAGAGCCAGCGCTGGATTCCGCTGATCCCGTTGTGCGGAACTGCGGCGGAGGAGGTGCCGTGCCCGGTACGCGCGTCCATGTTGGACGACGATCTGGACGATGTGGCGGATTTGATCGTGAAGAGATTCAAAGCCGTGGCGCCCCTGTTGCTGCCGAAGCTACCGTCGATCACCTTTCACCTCGTGGATCTTTTCGTGGCGCTGCATGAGGCGGGAGAGTTGAAAAAATATCTGCGTAGCCAGCTGCCGTAGGACCTGCAGGCGTGACACTGTCGACCCTAGCTCAACGAGAGTGAGCCGTGAGCGTCGGAAGGTTTTGCGGTGTTCGGCCAAATCGAGGCACCGCGCCCCAACGGAAGGAAAGTGGATGAGCGAGGGTGTCTATACGGAATACGCTATACATGGGGCTAGCAATGGCCAAAGTATTCTTCATTTCAGAACTACCGACCGCCGACCTTGTGATCGATGCGATCTACGAAGGGCGAACGAGGGGCAACTCCGGGGGCGATGTTCTGGGAAAACTTATTCCCGGAGCCGGTAATCAGGGCGGTTTCCAATCAGTTGGCGGTTGGGATTCGCCGCGCCTGGTGCTCTCTTTGCGAGACTAGAATTTCATGGCCCAGATAGCGCATGACGATACAGGTAAACGATGACACTTGCATCGAATGACGCCATCGGGAACCTATCGAGTTCATGGCCCCGGTCCCGCTCCTTGCACGGCTCGCGCGAAAGGGTGGCCCGGCGCTTCGGCGAGGCTTGAACTTGCGCCGCATCGCCTATCCAGCCGGTTCCGCGCTGCCCTTGGTCCTCTTGAGAAGCAAAACAACTAGAACACAGCCGCCGCATAACAAGGCCATATACCTGAAGTCGTCCATATACGCCCATAGTTGCGCCTGACCGTCGAGTATAGTTTGAAGTCCACTGTATGCGCGCTGCATGGCCAAGTGAGGGCCTACATGCCGCTGCATAATCGCCGTGGCCGAACCGATATAGCGCTGCACTGCCGGACTCGTGCCTCCGAGCGAGCGAACCAGTTCACCGCGGTGCCCTTGAAGACGGCGCTGTGCGATCGTATTGACCGCCGATATCCCAATGCTGCCGCCTACATTCCGGATGAGATTGAACAAGGCGGAGCCACTGCCTAACTTCGCTTGTGGGAGTGTACCCAGCGCAGTTCCGGACAGCGGCACAAAAATAAGCCCAAGTGCGGTGCCGCTGATGAGTGTCGGCCAAAGAAGACTATAGGGGCCAATTTGCAGTGTCATATTGCTGGTCCAATAGGAGGTAAGGCCAAAGATGACAAATCCCAGGGCAATCAGCTTGCGTGAATCGACCCGGCTGACGAGGATGCCAACGGCGACGGCCGAGAACATGGCCCCGATTCCTCGCGGAGCGACTGCCAAGCCCGCGGCAGTGGCATCATAGCCCAACAGAGTCTGATAAAAGAGAGGCAGGATCGTCGTAACGCCGTAGATGCAGGCGCCAAATAACCCAACCAGAAGACAGCCGATCCCAAAGTTACGGTCGAGAAAAAGGCTGAGGTCGACAAGAGGGAATTTCGCGGTGCGCTCGCGAACGATCCAGGCTATGAAGCCAAGAACACAAGCGACGGCCATCCAACGGATCAGACCGCTGCCGAACCAGTCGTCCTCTTGTCCTTTGTCGCATACCACCTGGAGAGCGCCGAGCCAGAGCGCCAGAAAGGCAAGTCCAGTACCGTCGAGTGGTCCGGGCTTGGCTTTCTTGATGAAGGGCGGATCCTCGAGGACTCGGCTCTGGATCAGTGCCGCCAGGAGACCTATCGGGACATTAATATAGAACGCCCAGCGCCAGGAGATTTGGTCGGTGAGATAGCCGCCCAGCGTGGGGCCGATCACAGGCGCCACCACCACACCCAGTGCGTACATGCCCATCGCCAGGCCTCTTTTGGCGGGCGGGAAACTTTCCAGGAGAATGGCCTGCGCCAAAGGTTGCAGGGCGCCGCCGGCAGCGCCCTGTATCGCGCGAGCGGCGAGGATAAAGCCCAGGCTGTTGGCTGAGCCGCATGCGAACGAGGCCGTCGTGAAAATAAGCACGGAGGTAATTAAGTAGCGCTTGCGGCCGAATTTGAGCGATAGCCACGTACTCGCTGGAATGAAGATCGCGTTGGCAACCAGGTAGCTCGTGAGAACCCAGGTCGCTTCATCGCTCGTTGCCGAAATGCTGCCGGCGATGTTGGGGAGCGCAACCGCCGCAATCGAGGTGTCCATCACCTCCACGAAAGCGGCAAGCATGACTGCGATTGCAATCAGCCATGGGTTGGACTTTGGCATCCATCCGACATTGGAGTCACCGGCCACGGTGGTTAAGTCTTCTACTTCAACCAGACCTTTGGTTCCACCGACATGCCGATTCGTAGGAGAGCGACGCCATCCTGGCTTGGCTTAAAGCGAATTCGGACAGGAAGGCGTTGCACCACCTTGACGTAGTTGCCAGTTGCGTTCTCCGGCGGCAGAAGGCTATAGCGTGCGCCTGTTGCGCCGGGCATGTCTTCGATGTAGCCTTCGAAGTCCCGTCCCAGGGTGTCGACGCGAATGGTCACAGTTTGGCCGGCGCGCATCTTCCGCAACTGGGTCTCCTTATAGTTGGCCGTGACCCACAGGTCATCAATGGGCGTGACGTCGAACAACTCCTGGCCGACGGACACCTGCGCGCCAACCTCCACGGTTTTGTTGCCGATAATGCCGCCCACCGGGGCGTAAATCTTGCAATAGGCGAGATTCAGCAGCGCTTGATCCACCTGCGCCTGGCTGATCCGGGCAGCCGCTTCGCGAGCTGCCCCCGTGGCGCGTTGCACGTCGACCTGCCGTGCCGAGTTCTGTCTTGCTTCGGCTGCCCGGCGTGTCGCCTGCCCCAAGGTGGCAGCCCGCTGCTCGACGGTTTTGTTCGCGGCGTCCGCGCTGGCTCTCCGCGCGGCGACGATAGCGATCTGGGCGCGCGTGTCCGCGAGGCGTTGATCGTATTGTTCGCGGGATACCTCCTCTTTCTCGACGAGCATCCGATAGCGGACCTCCTCTGCCTTTGCATTGGCCGCGTTAGCCTCAGCCTGCGTTAAATCGGCGAGAGCGGAGGCAACCAGTTGCTGTTCCGCGAAGTACCCAGCCTGTGCGATGGTTACGTCCAGATCCGCGGTCGAAACACCGGTCGCCTGCGTTAGCTGCGTGATGGGGATGTTCGGGCTTTGCGCACCTACGTTCGCCATGGCTTGTGCCAGATTGGCTTTTTGTTGTGAAAGCGCCACCTGATAGTCCCGCGGATCCAGCTGAACAGCCAGTTTCCCCTGGTTCACACTTTGATTGTTTTCCACGTAGACGGCCGTTACCGTCCCCGAAATCCGGCTGCTGATTGCGTTCACATGGCCGTCGACTTGGGCGTCATCGGTGGATTCATAGCTCTGCAGGTAGCCCCACAGAAACCATCCGCCCACGAGCACCGCAACGAGAAGGATCGCAATAGCGGCCGTGGCGATCGGATGCGCCTTTGTCCAATCCGTCGCGCGCTTGCGGAGGGGCTCTTTGGGAATCTCCGTATGGCCGTCCTTGCCCGCATCTTGTTTGCCGGCATCCGTCCCCTCCTTTCCGGGTTCGTTCTCTTTTGGCGCAGCGGCGGGTTCGGTTGGCTTTGCGGCTGTTGCAAGGAGCAGCCGGTCGAGGTCTGCCCGAAGCCTTCCCTGCTCGAAAAAAAGAGCGTCGATCGCCGGATCCGTTGGACGATCTTGAGCGATCGAACTCGTGTGCCCGTCACGGCTCTGCTCGCGTTCCTTCACCTCGTTTTGTTCTGGCATGGTCATTTGCCCCTCAAGAGCTTTTGTACGGTGACCTCCGCCTGGCCCATGGCGCGAGACAGAGCTACCTTAGCCAAATTGTGCTCGAAGACGGCGTTGATATAATCGTTGTCGGCCTGCGCGACAGTCTGATGCGCCTGTACAACTTCGACCGTATCGGCGATACCGGCCACGAAGCGATCCCGCGCCTGTACGAGGGTGTATTTGGAGAGTGAGACATTGCTTTCGGCAACCGACACCTGGTCCGCCGCGGCGTTCAAGTCGATGAATGCCGCGCGCACGTCGTGATCGATCGCTCCGAACGTATCCTGCAGTTCCGCTTTACGCTGATTGAGGGCGGCGCGCGCCTGCTCGATATTGCCTTGCACTCTGCCACCCTGGAAGATCGGAACGCTGAGCGTCCCTGCAACCGTATAGGTTGCGTGGCTTTGGGAAGGACTTACGCCCTCAGCTCCGTAGTTGCCGGCCATCGAGAGACTGGGCAGATATTCCGCACGAGCCGCTTCCAATGCCGATTCGGCCGCTTGCATCGCGGCGCGCGCGGATCTTAGATCGGCGCGAGTTGTGTTCGCACGCTTCAGCGCCTCTTCCACGCTTAGATCCCCCAAAGCTGCGTAAGGAAAATCTTCCGCCACGGTGAATTCGCTGCCGTATGGCAAGCCTATAATCCGGCTGAGGTTGAGTTTCTGCTTTTCGACATCCGCCTGTTCCGAGCGCAATCGCTGTACGTCGGTTTGGTATTGCACCTGGCTGCGCGTCACATCGATGCGGGCATTCAGCCCCGCTTTGAGCCGGTCGGATGCCTGCTGGTACACCGAACGGGAGGTCTCCACTTGCGTGCGCGTCGCGACAACCCGCGCTTGTGCCGTAGTGAGCTGCAGGTAAGTGCCCGCGACTGCGAAAACGATAAGATCTCGCGCGTCCATCGCGGCTGCCTGGGCGGCTTTCAGGTTTTGCGTGGCGCTGTGCAGGTTTCCGAGCTGGACCAGGTCCAACACAGTCTGGCTGACCTGAACGGCACGCGCGTCGAAGAAGTGGAACGGCCCGATGACAGCGGGCAGTCCGGGAATGCCGATCGCGGAGCTGCTCAGTCCTTGCGCGGCCAAATCGATCTTCGAGAGTGTTTCGCCGATGCTGGAACCGGCATTGGGCAGTAGAGCGCTACGTGCGATTAGCCGTTGGCCTCTGGCCTCAAGCACACTGTTGTTCTGGCTGATTTGACCCAAATTATTGCGCATCCCGAGCTTCAGTGCGATGTCTAGCGTGAGTGGTAAAGCAAGATTTACGTTCGAAGTATTGGGAACGCTGCCGCTATAGGGACTCGTCAAGTTGACCGTGCTGTTGACGATATTCACACTATTTCCACTGCCTGTATTCGCTATGGAATCCGTCGTGGAAACCGAGGCGTTTGCGATGCCGCGTCCGGAAAGGGGTAGCTGGGTTACCTGGCTGGATGCGACCGAAGTTGTTTGCGCAAGCAGCGGCGTGCCAAGGACGAAGGCGAAGGCGAAAAAGAGAGTTCCGGGCTGCAGATGCAACGCACCGCGATTGCGATTTCGGTCACGGGCAATGAAGCGCTTGCTTGACATAAAGTCGTAAACCTCGCGATTCTTGAGAGCAGCGGCTCCGGAGACTGTAATCTTCAACATCTCGATTCGCTGCCGCGCCAACCGAACTCGCTAAAAGTCCAGAGAAACCCGCTTTCCGACGCCATCAGCGAGTCGCCTGACGTATGGTAGTAGGCGCGGTCGCCCAAGCCCAGGGGTCCAAATAGAATCGTCGCCGGGTCACGCAGGCTGCTCATCGAACGGCACAATTCGGGCGGCGCGATATCGACGGGTGTACGGCTGAGAGGCTCCTTTCGGTGCGACCCCTCTTATGCAATGCTGAGGCCAAACCGGAAGACCCCGCAATTCGCTACAGCGCGCCGGCAGGAGATGCACAACCTGCGTGGTGAGGTGCTAAAGTTACCGTTCTTCGATCGGGGGTTCAAGGGGCAGGATCTTGCGACCTTGCGGCAATCATCGTGAACGTGGGCATGGGCACGTCTGAGAGGGTCAGGGATTTAATTGCAGAGTTCCCAACACCGGCCCGGTAGCCTTACTCTCCTCTTCTTCGTCGAGGAATCGTTTTACGCGGCTTAAGAGTGCGCCAGTAGGCTCTCTTTCACCACGTTCCCATTTCGCCAGCGTACTCGGGTCTACCCCAAGACGTTGCGCAGATGCTTTCTGCGATAGCCCCAAGGTAGTTCGCTGCCGGACCAACCGCTTATCCCAGCCCTGGCCCTCCGCCAGCGGATTGTACCCCAGGAATCGGATGATCGCAGGCATGTACTCAAAGCCGGGCTCCGTGACTGCAGTCTCCCAGTTGTGGATACTCGACTTGTCGACGCCGATTTCTTCGGCCACCTGTTTCTGGAGCACCTTGCGGATAAGACGCCCGCGACGAAGGTGGTCTCCGACGGTGCGCAATTCTGTGGGCATGCCGATCGTGGCGCGGGTGCTATAAGATTGCGGCAGATCCAGAGGTATCGGTTGGTCGCGCGGGCTGAAGCGGTAAGTAACGGTGATGTTGCATTGCTTAACACCCCAGCATTCGACCGTGTCCACTCGCCCACCAGCTACCAGGACCTCGATGACGCGCCTTTTTAGATCCCAGCAGATCGGCTCGTCGAGCCGTCTCCGAAGCTTCTCCAGGAGAACCTGGGCGGAGTTGATCGTCGCACCAATCGAGTCAGCTCCGGCGATCTTTCCTCGCATTTCGGTAAGCTGCGCCTCCAGGCCCTTCTCCTCCTTGCCGATCTCGTCCATCTGGACGTCCAAGTCAGCGTCAGCCAGTCGGCCCCGCCGGTACAAGCTCACCATGCGGCTGCGTTCGGTAGCCTTCTGCGTGAGCAACCCCTCTAACTGCAC
>Ga0302325_10025777_pt1 | contig 12217 bp, 10 predicted proteins | sample Palsa_T0_2_FD_201948 | JGI IMG/M metagenome (GOLD analysis project Ga0302325, IMG submission 201948) | Peat permafrost microbial communities from Stordalen Mire near Abisko, Sweden - Palsa_T0_2 | ecosystem: Environmental > Terrestrial > Soil > Palsa > Peat permafrost | place: Sweden: Abisko...
GAGGCGTTTCTTTATTGGGGCTATGGGTATTTACGTGGTCTCGTAGTACTGGTGTCGCCTGGGCGTGACTTGGTGTGGCTTACACACATTTGGGATGGAACCTCTCTGTACTAGGCTCGAAAGATCTTTTTCCTTGCCATCACTTTTCATCACTGAGAGACTGCATCTCGGTCTCATTTTATATAACTGACACTTTTTCTCTGCAGAGCCCTAGCTAGGAGCAAAAATGGGCGGGTATTAACAGCTTGTACCAGAGCCTGTAGGACTGAACGAAGCACTTTGCCAACGATGCAGGAACCTCTTTACGACGAATGAAAAATTCCGGGCACTTAAATCGATGGGTGGGCCTAAGTATTACAATTTGAAGATGCTTCTCGAGAATTTCTGTTAAGGCTGCTCGCTATGTTGTCTGCTCTTTAAAGTTCTCTATTCCGAGAGGGAATACGGAGAACACGAAGAGCATTCGCGATTATTTGCGAATTGCAAAGGCAGTCGCTTTAGGATCGAACCGGATGACAGATCATTGGATATCGCAATACTCGAAATGCAATCCCTCCTGGCCACGCTTGGGTGAGGCGGTCATTATTTTGATGTTTTCACCCAGAGGCAGCGTCTACGCCGCGTACTGTAGACGAGAACCACGAGCGATTTGGATCTCTAGTTGTGCCGCACTAGCGGTTTTACAGCATCGTCGCTCATATAAGTTCTCGGGAAATAGCAGCTCTGCACCATGCATATTTCCAAATGTTACCCGTAAAGAGTGTTGAGGAAGCGAAGCAGGTAAGTGTACAATGATTGGTGATTAAATCGAGAAGAAATCCGAGAGCGAATACAAGTCGGAGAAGGCGGACGTAGAGGTTTGAATATGACTGTGAGGAAGTTTCGATGTTGGGGAATGAGCTGCTGTCACGGTATCTTTTGCTGTTAATTGTCACCTCCCTTGCACGGTGATTCTTGGTGTACTCCATGCATGACATTGTGGACACCCTCCTGAAAGACAGAAGTTCTATTGCAGAGGTTGATGAAGCTGGTGTAGGGTGCGCTGTGTCACTTGTTTTCCTTCGCTCCGCCTGTAGCTCCGAACAACGTTGGGAGCAGTTTGACAAAGTTGTATTGGCGGAATGCTTTGAGTTATCCATTCTTGTTAAAAGTAAGGGAGTGATTATACCCGGTATCGAAGTGCGCAGACTGTAATATGCTTCCTAATTTTCTCCGTCTACTGAATCTCTCCGTCGTAGTGCTGAGGGTGATGTAGTGGTGAGAAATGAGTGATGTGGGGGACGGGCCTTCAGCGTAGGAGGTCGGGCTTGGTTCCGTCATTCTTAGTTTCAACTTTGAAGTCTTCGGACTAGTCTGTAAAGTCCCAGATACAAATTTGGCCATTTTGGTGGCTCTCAGGGAAGAGTACAGCATATGAAGCACCCATGTATTGATCAGTGCAGTGGGTGAGCAATGATAGGTCTTCAAGTAAGGCGCTGTGACGGTATAGGAATACCTTGAAGTAGTTTTTTCAAGGACGTTCAAGTAAAAGCGCCGGGCAGCATCGCATACTGACGGGCAACAATTGCCCCTGCGGACATGAGGCCTTTCCGGAGCCATGTGGTTCTCATCTCACACAGAATCCGCTAACGTTGTTTAGAAAAGTCTTGCATAGCTTGACGTAGATAAGAGGGCTTGGAATCTCGGATGGTCATTCTGTGTTACGTTACGCATCCCGATGTTCTGATTTGGAGGTGAAGCTCCACGTTGAATACCATCTTCTGGTGCCGGCGCATCTCTCGAGAAGCATGCCAACTTCTGATTCAGCAACGATGTGAAGGCAACCCATGAAGGCTGCAAGACGACGCCCGACACCTTGGGTATGGACGGGTAGAGTAGTCTCTGGCTGCTGATCTTCGTGGATGTCTAATTTCCACAAGAGACAGCAACCACTTAATACTGTGAGTTTTGGAGACGGCTAAGTTTCGAATAGGGACGGGAGAAGGCTGCCGCTCGACTCTTTTGCCATTGAGGAACGGGTGAAGACAGCCCTCCGGCAGTGATGAAGGGGGATCGTGAATAACGGGGGATTCTCGCTGATCGGGGAACTTTCGGTGTTCTCTTTGTGTCCCGAGTTCTAACAGACTTCTTCGTGAAACTCTTGATATTGAAATTAAAATCAAGGAATTCGTCCGCAACCTTGTTGAGTTTCGGGCGATATCGTCGAGATGCATGCAACCCAAGCTCTTTCTTCTCTGCATATGCAAGCTGCACTGAATTTGAACACTCGTTGTCTTTCTCGTGATGAATCTTCGTTGAACATCTCGCGTATGGTTAAGTATTTAGGGGCTTTTGGAGGCTCTGCTGGCCCGAGTCCGTTTTCATTCTTCGCCTTTTTGCCGGTATTGGAGCTCAACAGATGATGTAGCACCGTGTCGTCAAGGCATCTTTCTGCAACAAGTTCTGGTCGCTGTCCTAGAGTCCCAGCAAGAGAAATGAACTTGAAAAACCTCGGACAACGCTGCCCCGACGGCGATCATATCTCAAGCCTGGCCTTGGGCTCTTTGATGGATGCCCGACGCTTCTCGTTACTTTTTGTCTTGAATCCATGACACGAGGAAAGCTCCCTAAGCGCAGTAGGCTAGATGAGCTCGGGGATATACTGAAAAGAGATCCCCACAAGGCTTTGCTTACCTTTTGCAGCGAGGTTGGTATTACAAGCTGTCATTGTATTCCCTTCTTATCTCTTCAAAGATCTCGCTGGAGTCCCCGAGCATGCAATTTTCGGATTGCTAAGATAGGCTTCAGCCATTCCCGTTGATGATACGATTGAAGCTATCATGAGTTGGCTCCCCCCCCGAGCAGCTTGCTTCTTGGCCGGCTGTGTTCCCATTTTATCTGTTCCATCGGCGAGATCGACCTCTCAGGCCTGCAGACCTGCGCCATATGACACGGCTTCGTGCCCGGCATGGATGCGTGTATTTAACCTTCCCGCTGCTCGACGCAGCCGTCCGAGGGCCATTTCCCGGAGGTGAAAAGGGAGACTTCTCCCGTGAAGTCCAATAACATTGAGTCAGTCAAGGTCTGATGACAACCTTTCCATTCAAAATGCCTCACCTGAGCTGAAGGTACACGTGAGGCCCACATGATAAGTGACTAAAGTTAGCCAACCAAAAGGCTAGATGGAGCAGTGGAGACGCCGGCGGTGATAAACGCCAATGACTGCGCAAGCCATGAAGTTAGTCTTGCTTTTCCTCTCGTCCCGATTGGCCGGTCGACCCAGGTTCACAGCCGCACGCCCCTCGCTGCGAACCCGTGGTACACCCTTGTTCTGGACGCAGACCCCCCCACCACTGGACGCCGATTTTCTGCACATGCCAAGCACTTCACCGACGGCCTGCAAGGCTTGGAGTGCGTCCATCGTTTTCGTCTTCGCCGTCTCCGTCCATCTCCATCTTCACCACCATCAGCCTGACCAGACCTTCCTCAGAACATGCTGTGATCCCCTACATAAACGACGGCCTCTCAGTCACCTTCCAGCACAACAGCCGGCTTGACCTGCCTTCGCGAACTTCGTCCCACCTGGCGACAGCCCCCCCTCCCCCATCCACCATGCCCTCAATTGCGTCCGTCGTGACCACGACCGTCACTAAAGTTGCTTCTTCGTCAGTTTCCCCATCCGCAACTCAACGTGCAACTCCTCAGGGAGGGATCTTGGAGGGATCCAATCCAAGCAAATATGACCCCAAGAACCCCATCTTCCTGTTTATCATCCAGGTATGTTGCACTTCTATATTGTATCCTCCAGCCCCGCCACAGTGGAACGATACCACTGGTGCGGAGGATTCGATCGGGCATCTGCAGATTGTGTAGCTCGAGCTTGCATTTCGCAATTAGCTCCGAGATCTGCGTACCAGGAACATTGATTGTTGATACGCCCAACTTTCTTCAAACAGTATTCGCAAACTACGCTCAGCGATGGAGGCTAACGTGTGTTCCAGGCCGGTATCATTATCATCTTCTGCCGCCTGCTCCACTACCCTCTCTCCAAGCTCCGCCAGCCTCGAGTTATTGCCGAAGTTCTTGGAGGAATCATACTGGGCCCATCAGTGATGATGCGTATTCCCGGCTTCGGAAATGCCATCTTCCCCAGTGCATCGATGCCGAACTTATCTTTGGTAGCTAACCTCGGGCTGATCTTGTTCCTCTTCTTGGTCGGGCTGGAAGTTAATATGCGACTCTTCTTGTCCAATTGGCGGGTGGCGCTCAGTGTGGGTCTTGCAGGAATGATATTGCCTTTCAGCCTAGGCTGTGCCATTGCTTGGGGATTATACAACCAATTCCACGATGATCCCGGAACGGTGCCGATCAAATTTGGGGTGTACATGCTCTTCATTGGCACGGCACTATCTGTAAGAACTCCATGTTGACCTCGCATATGCAGAGCTAATCGCTGCATCAGATCACTGCATTTCCAGTTCTATGCCGTATCCTCACGGAGTTGAAACTCTTGGGAACTCCGGTTGGTGTTACTGTCCTAGCTGCGGGTGTAGGAAACGACGTAACAGGATGGATCCTCTTAGCCCTCTGCGTGGCCCTTGTTAACAACGGGTCTGGCATCACGGCGCTTTATGTCCTGCTCACTGCCATTGCATGGATACTCTTCTTGGTCTATGCTGTTCGACCTGCCTTTACATGGTTACTCCGACGTACTGGGAGCATCCAGAATGGTCCAACGCAAGCCATGGTTGCTCTTACGTTACTTTTGACTTTGACTTCAGCATGGTTCACCGGGATCATAGGAATACATCCTATTTTCGGAGGTATGTTCAGACGTATTCATTCTTACTTGTGCTGACAACCCTATCTAGCTTTCATTGTTGGACTTATCTGCCCACATGATGGTGGATTTGCCATCAAACTCACGGAAAAGATCGAAGATCTCGTTTCTGTTCTATTTCTTCCACTCTACTTTGCACTTTCTGGGTTGAGCACCAACCTTGGGTTACTCAATGACGGCATTACCTGGGCATATGTTGTCGGCGTCATTGCCGTTGCATTTTCAGGAAAGATCATTGGCGGCACACTTGCCGCTAGAGCCTGCAAGCTGGTTTGGAGGGAAAGTTTTAGTATTGGTGTTCTCATGAGCTGCAAAGGACTCGTAGAACTCATTGTTTTGGTGAGCTCTCTTAATTCTTTTGAAATGTACTGCCGGCTAACCCTACCAGAATATTGGACTGCAAGCCAAGATCCTCTCCACGAGAACTTTCACCATCTTCGTCGTGATGGCGCTTGTAACAACAGTGTCCACCACGCCTTTGACATTGTCCCTGTACCCACCTTGGTACCAGAAGAAACTCGACGCTTGGAAAAGAGGCGAGATCGATTGGGATGGGAACCGCCTTGTGCCCGAGGGAGAAGGCGAGGGCGAAAGTACCCCGGAGCGCTCAATCGAGAAATTACAGAGCAACCAAGTCCGAAGACTTCTCGTGTATCTCAGACTCGACAGTCTGCCCAGTCTTTTCACCTTCATTGCGCTACTTGGGGGAGACAGGTCAACTGTCACCACCAAGGTGCATAAGTCTAAGATTGAGCTCGCGACTGTCGCAGAAGGCATAGCTGCTTCAACAGATTCTACGTCTGCTCTTCTCTCGAAACGTCCACTCGAAGTTCATGGACTTCGAATCCTGGAACTCACAGAGCGTACTTCTTCCGTCATGAAAGTCTCCGAAGTGGACGAGTATGCATATCGGGATCCAGTCGTGAATGCCTTCCGAACCTTTGCACAACTGAACAACGTCGCTGTTTCTGGCGGAGTCTCCGTGGTACCCGAGGATTCATACGCCGAGACTCTCACAAGTCAGGCATCTGATCACTTTTCGGACCTCGTCCTTATCCCGTGGACTGACCCTCTCAACAACAGCGAGATGGACTCTACCATAGACTCCCTTCCTAGCGGCATTCAAGATGCTTTCATTCAAAAGACACTCGAGACTGCAACTTGTAACACTGCCGTGTTCGTTAATCGTGGCTTTGGTGGGTCTTCCCAGGTTGAGCCTCGTACTCTTAGCCGCACTATCAGTGGAATCAGCTTAAGAAGTCGTCGTGAGGCACCAACCCCTCCCATCGTTGACCGAAGTCACCACGTCTACTTCCCTTTCTTCGGCGGTGTTGACGATCGTGTTGCACTTCGATTCGTACTGCAGCTTGCTCAGAACAGCAATATTACCGCCACCATCATACACTTCAACATGCCAATCCAGTCCGGCTACAACAAAGCACCTGAGGTCACGACTGAGCCTGCAAAGACTACCCAGAGTCTTGGAAGCGCTTCATTAACTATCGACGAGAGAGTTGATACTGAGACGCTCTATGCTCAAGCTGGCCAAGATGCAACACTCATTCACACGCTTCGTGACACTCTACCAGCGCCTCTGTCGAGTCGTGTAGTATTCGTTGATGTTGCAACAACAACACCCATCGCCGACTGTCTCAGTCATGCACGACAAGAAGTCGGGCAATCTCCAAGGAATGCTGGTGATTTGATTGTGGTTGGCAGAGGGAAACACTCTCGCATGGCGGACGGTGTCGAGCATGGAATTAGTTCCTCGAATTTTGAGATGAGGAAAACGTTGGGTGTCGTCGCCGAAACTATGATTTCTGGAGGCGTAAGAGCTAGTGTTCTTGTTTTACAGGCCGTCGGCCGTGGATTAGACTCTTAGATGGATTCTACTTGGGGTATTAAGAGGCGTTTTCAGTAGCATTGTGGCTATCATTTTTGGCTCGGATGCAATATTTTTGAAATTGGACATGATATTTAATGATTCATACGACCAAAATATCGCACTCTTTTCATGTATAACATCTTAATTTCGTAATACATAAAGTGATACAACTTACTGGGAGGGGATTTATTCACATGCGGACTTCGAGTGAAGGTTCGCGGATCATCCGGTCCCAGTCCACACCCGTACCACATCCATACCAATACCTCTTCAATCTCACTTCTCAAGTGAGAAGTCGTCGTAGCCCTCCTATCTATAATTATTCTTGATAGAGATATTCATCCAGTAATTCTCGCAAGTCGCGATGGAATCCGCCGAGCTCCGAAATCTTATCTCAGAAGTGGGGTAGACTGTATGGATGAGGCTTACGGGATCTTGCGTAACGAGGTAAGGCTGAATCTAACCAAAAGAAATCCACATCTCTAACCTCATGGCAATCTATACATTATTCAGTCATTTCTGGTTTTATTCTTCCTCAAATCCTTCTTCATTCTTCTCAACACCAATTCTCCCTCTTTCACTTCTCAAGTCTTAGGAATTTTTTGAAGACAGATTTCACCCCACTCCTCCTTTCATAATGGCAGTAATCCCCTTCTCTGTCCCCACGATCGACATCTCCCCCTATCTATTCGATCCCACCTCCCCTGCCTCCCTCAAGGTCATCCAAGATGTAAAAACCGCCTGCACCGGCACCGGCTTCTTCCAACTAACAGGCCATGGCATCCCCTCCTCCCTCCAATCCCGCATCTTCGCCGCCAGCGAAAAGCTCTTCTCCCTCCCCATGTCCGAAAAAGTCAAACTCGACCGCTCCCACAGCATCGGCGCCTCAAACCGCGGCTACGAGCTCATCGGTGGCCAGGGCCTCCAAGAAGGAACGCTCCCGGATCTCAAAGAGGGGTTTTATGTGGGACAGGATATCCCGGCTGAGGATCCGAGGGTGAGGAATAATGCTTTCTTGATGGGGCCGAATCTTTGGCCTGATGAGCGGTTGATTGCGGAAGAGGAGTTTAGGAGGCCGTGTGAGGAGTATTATAAAAGGATATATGAATTGACGCTCAAAGTCCTGGATGTCATTGCAGCGGGAATGCCCTATGGTCCTGACGTTTTTGAGGAATTCTGCTCCAATGATGCGGTGGCGAGTATAAGACTGCTGCATTATCCACCCGATAAATCAAACAACGAAAATCAGTTAGGGGCGGGGGCACACACTGATTTCGGTGCAATCACGCTTTTACTTCAGGACATGATAGGCGGTTTGCAGGTGTGGGATTATTGCGGCGAGAAATGGGTTGATGTCAAGCCTGTGGAGGGCGCGTACGTGGTTAATGTCGGGGATATGCTGCAGATGTGGACGGGTGGGGGCTATAAGAGTAGTTTGCATAGGGTTGTTAACCGGAGTGGAAGGGATCGGTACTCGGTGCCGTTTTTCTTTGATGGGAATGTGGATTGTGTGCTAAAGCCGCTTGATGGGAGTGGGCAGGGGAAGGAGTGGCCGACGGTGGAGGGGCATATGAGGGAGAGGTTTGGGAGTACGTATGGACGGGGGAAGAAGACGGAAGGGAAGGAGAATTTCAAGGCTTGAGAGGGGGTGGTAAATGCATTTATGGGAGAGGCTCATTAGGAACAAAAGTTTGAGTAGATAAATATTTAATATTTATCTTCTCCAAGTCACGTGGTTTTCTTCTCAATTTTTCAAGGAGGAAATCCACGGCGAGGTTTTCGCGTATATACAAGATTTTCAGGCACTTTTATACCAGGAATATGGCTAACTCCCAAGAAATTTTGAAACCAGTTCGTTCTTGACTAAGTGAAACAGACTTCTCTCAATTGCTTCGTCAGACTTGCTACATGTTTGTGATTGATTCGTGTCTGGTCAAGATCGGTCTATTGCTTTTGTGAAACCAACGCCCATGCTTTGCTTTTAAAAATTACGAGTGATACAGATTGCACAGTGCTGCTCCTCTGGTGTTGGAAGATACTCTAAATCCCTCAGTGTCGGCTGAGCCCACAATCATACCTCTCTTTCCAGCAAACATTCCCTCCAATAAATGTCAACAAAGAGCCATCCCCAACCAAAAGTCATGTCCTACTAAAAATAGATTTCACTTCCAGTATGATCTAGGTAAAGTACCCTCGAATTCTGCTTTCCGCTGCACAGCCCTTTCAACCGGCACTTGTCGTCCTTGCCCTCCGCTACCCAGGCTGAACCTGCACACTCCACGGCTGTTTTGTAGCTATTCTTTCTTTTGAGTTTGAGTTCTTCCTTTATGAAAGCTGCGGTGTCCCACACTTGTATCGAACCGACTTTGTCCAATTTGCCCTCGCACGGTTTGATGAATAGAAAGCTATGGGAGCAAGGGTAATCGGTGCGTTGGACGAAGCACATGTTGGCAAGTTGAGGAGTAGCTCTGAGATTTCGGGAGGTTGAAGTGTGGGAAAAGAGGCGCTGAGGATAGAAGCTGTTTGATAAGTCTAGGATATTGGAATCTGTGGTTGAGCGATGAAGTAGCTTGAATGAGTTTTGTTGTGTCTTGGGAAAGAGGAAGTAAAGAAGAGATTTTAGACTTTGAGTGCGACTTAGCTATTTTGTTAATCACTTATAATGAACATTATTCATGGTCACCCAATGTCGTATGATTGAGAAGTCTTAGGATCAATTTGGAAGTTTAAGATGAGGAAATGTTGTAGACTTGTCTTGAAGAGTTGAAGTTGGCGATGAGAGTTTGACTTGGATATTTTTGAAAGTAAAGGTAAGGCGTCTTAGCTATTTACGGAAGCAAGGTTATTCGGTCATTCTTTAGAGTTAATGCATATTCACGCCACATTCATGCCTGAACGTGTCTTGTTTATTGCTTTGAAATCAACGCCATTGATTGTTTTTGATGAACAAGATCAATATAGTGGTAGTCCCATTTTGAAATCCAACGCAATTCAGACCTCTCAGCCAACTAGTCTAACGATAAGTGTATCCTTTAACCAAAGACAAGATGTTCATCAAAGACTCTACAACTCAAAGATACGTAATCGTCACCGCCTTGCCATCAATAACCACTTCCTTGCCATTGCAGAGATAGTAATGCGTCGTCGAATCCGGTTTCTCGCTGCACATCCCCGCTGACTGGCAGATCCTGTGCTGGCCCACTTCTTCTGTGACTTGGTTGTTGAAAATCGCACACTTGTAAAATTCATTATGTTGAGAATGGTTCAAGAGTAGGAATTTGATGTAGTCGGTGGTCTCCCATAATGTGATCTTGTCAAAAACCGGAATAGTGGATCCCATCGCGCATATCTTCATGTACATGTAAGTATTCGAGCAGGTGTGATTGGTGAGTTTGATCGAGCACATGTTAGCGTTTTGAGAAGTGATTTCGAATTTCGAGAGTTCTTGGGAAAGTGCCGAGCTTGAAGATACTGTACTCGGACGAGCTGATGATGGAAGTGGTAAGGCAAGCCTGGCAATTGAGAATTGATGAGGTAGCTCGATGGAATTCGTTATGTCTTGGGAAACACGCAACAAGAGAGGAGATTTTACTCCTTAAATACTTTCTGAGAGTGAGTTAATTATTGATTGTTTTGAATAATCTATAATAGAAGCTTATTCAAATTTACTAAACATAGTGTGATTGCGAAGTCCAATATAGTACTTTTAAGGCTTAGCATGAGTGGGAGCATGTGGGATTGGCTTGGTGAGGATGAAGTTTACCAATATGGAGGAAAGAGTATTCTGAGTCGGCCTTTCGAGTAAATTAATATTCACGTCAAACCCGTGTTAGTGCTTAGCTTATTGCTTATCGAAACTAACGCTCTTGATTTGTTTTAATGAACAGGAGTGATATGATGGGAACATTAGATTTTCATGCCTGCCTGACACTAAACATCAACTCAACAACACTACCATCATGTAAACTACCCTTCATACCCACACATTTTTGATAGTGTACATGCATTTATTATCGGAATTATAGTGGAATGCGTACGATTTCCCCTCCGAGCGACAAGGACTGCCGTTCTTCAAACAAATGCCTTTACCCTTTTCTACCAGGCTCGGCTAAAATTCCTGAGGCATCGATTCTGAATCGATTCTGAATCGTATTAGTTAGTATTGCAAGGATCGATACCGAATCGATTTAAAATCGATTCTTTATTGCCTTTACCCCGCACTTCCTAAATATCTTCTTTTTTAACCCTCTTATATAATAATTTTATTAAAACTTATTATCAAAATGTCTTCTCTTCTTAATCTAGAAGCTTCCTTTACACGCTTTATTACTATAGAGTCTACTAAGACTTCTCAAAGCTATGAAAAGAAGTGGAGAGCACTAGTTTGGGCGTTTTGCCGTCGTCTTACGCCTAATGAGAACTAAGACTTCCTCTATTGTATTAGATGCCCCCCTAATTTATGCCCTAATGACTATAAGGGGCTATACGGTACAAAGAGTGCTACTAATATGACCGGGCATTTGAAGCGACACTATAAGATTATAGTCGATAAGACTAAAAATAAGACCGATGCGATTACAAGTGAGCAGCTTAAGCAGTATTATTACTAGGCAAAGGTTAATGGTAATATTATAGAGTTTGATTCCGAGGTTCTTAAGAAGTACCTTTTCTAAGCAGTTATTACCGAGGCCCTAGTTACTCTTATTGTCGTACGGAACTTGTCTTTTTGTATAGTTAAGTGGCTTGAGTTTTATACCTTTTGCTAAGCACTAAACAAGGAGTGCAAAGAGGGCACTATTATTATAGCTTACTCTCAAATTAAGGAGAGAATTAAGGAGGCCTAGATTAGACACAAGGATATTATATAACAAGTACTCTAATTAGCAATTTCAAAGATTTATATTGCCCTAAATATCTAGACTTCTCCTAATCGCTTCCTTCTCTTGGCTATTATAGCACACTTTACTTCGTACGATTAAAAGAAGAGAAAGGCCTTACTTGCTTTGAAAGTTGTGGCTAGCTATAGCGTAGAGGATTTATTCAAGGTTCTTGTTTTAGTTCTTGAGGATTATAGCATTATATAGAAGCTTAGAGCTATTATTGCTGATAATGCCCCTACAAACGGAGCCCTTTGTACCCTTATACAAGCTTACTAGGAGAAGGAGCTAGGCTTAATATAGAAAGCAATCGAGTAGCGGATCCGTTATATTAGTTATATTATCAACTTAGTTATATAAGCCTTCTTATTTACTAATATTATAAAGGAGGGGGAGCTTGCATTATACGATAAGCAAGATCAAAACAAACAGCTTAGGGACGAAGATAAAAAGAAGAAGAGGTTCTATCTCTTAAGGCCACTTAGACAAGCGCACAATATTGTAATTTATACCTGTAGCTTTGCTAGACACACTACACGATTTAAGGAGCTTGCAAGAAGGATAATCCTTATAGATAATCGTACGAGGTAAAATAGCTAGTACGATATGCTTGTTATTCTTCTTAATGTTAGGCTT
>Ga0302325_10025779_pt1 | contig 12216 bp, 10 predicted proteins | sample Palsa_T0_2_FD_201948 | JGI IMG/M metagenome (GOLD analysis project Ga0302325, IMG submission 201948) | Peat permafrost microbial communities from Stordalen Mire near Abisko, Sweden - Palsa_T0_2 | ecosystem: Environmental > Terrestrial > Soil > Palsa > Peat permafrost | place: Sweden: Abisko...
TGCCGTCCACGCCCGCGAAGTGCTGCGCTTTGACTACAGTCCAGGATTCCCGCCTAGGGACGGCGACGATGCCCCGGCCACGCCCCCGCCACGCCGGGTGCAGCCACACCACCTCGTCACCTGGGGCGGGCGCTGGTACCTCGTCGCCTGGGACCTCGACCGCGGCGACTGGCGCACCTTCCGCGCCGACCGGATCACCCCGCGCACCCCCAATGGACCCCGCTTCGCCCGCAGGCAGCTGCCAGGAAAGAACGTGGCCGCCTTCGTGACCAGCAGGTTCCAGGGCTCCTCTGGCGACTCTGGCGGCTGGCCCTGCCGCGGCGAGGTGATTCTTGATCTCCCCGCCGCGGCCGTCTACCCCTACACCCGCGAGGGGATCATCGAGGAACTCGGCCCGAACCGCTGCCGGCTCATCCTCGGTGCCTGGTCATGGGCCGGCCTCGCCGCCACTATCGGCAGGTTCGACGCCGACATCGAGGTCATCGGGCCGGGCGAGCTCAAGGCCGCCTTCGCGCAACTGGCCCGCCGCTACGCCAGCGCGGCGGGCGGCCTGCCCGCCGGAGAGCGGGCCTAGGGAGCGATCATGATCGAACCGGCCGACATCATCCACGAGGACGATCTTGAGCGGCTCTGGTCACCAGGTTGAGGATCTTTCCAGGCACGAAGACGACCCGCTCAAGATCTCTGTCCTCCATCAGCGTGGCCACCCCGTCTAGTCGCAGGCCCGCGTCCGTGGCATCAGCCTCAGTTGCCTCACGGGCGACGGTGATCCTGCCGCGCGCCTTTCCGTCGACCGTGACGGGGATGACGACGAACGCCTCTTCGAGCGCGCCCGGATCGGCGGCCGGGAACGCGACGTCATCGATGCGGTCATGATGACCGAGTCTCTCCCAAAGCTCGGAGGCGACGTGCGGCGCGAGCGGAAACGTCATGAGCACCAGGGTCTCGGCGACCTGGCGCGGGCACGCACCCTCCCGATGGACGAACTGGGTCAGCGCGTTGTTGAGGTCGGTCAATCGCGCGGTCGCGACATTGAATCGCAGTTCCCCGAAAAGCCTCGCGACCTCGTCTATCGCCTTGTGCGTTAGCTTGTACAGCGGATGGGTGGCCGGCAGCGGGCCCGCCCCCGGCCGCAGCTCGCCGGTCTCCTCGTTCACGACGTTGCGCCACAGGCGCTGCAGGAAGCGGTAGACGCCGACGATATCGTCAGGCTGCCAGGACCGGTCCACGTCAAGCGGCCCCATGGCCATCTCGTACATCCGCAGCGTGTCAGCGCCGTAGGACTCGTAAATCTCATCGGGCGAGATGGAATTCTTCAGGCTCTTGCCCATCTTGCCGGCATGGCGCCTGACCCGCTCGCCCTGGTAGAAAAGCCCGTCCTCGGACTCGACGACCCCCGCGGCCGGCACGTACCGCCCAGCGGGGTTCGTGAAGGCGTCGGCGAGTATGTACCCCTGGTTATACAGCCGCTGGAATGGCTCGGGCGTCGATACATAGCCCAGGTCAAAGAGGATCTTGTGCCAGAAACGCGCGTACAGGAGGTGCAGGACCGCGTGTTCCACGCCTCCGACATAGAGATCTACTCCGCCGACCCGCTTGCCTCCCCCCGAGTCGGCCATCCAGAACCTCTCCACGGCCGGGTCGACGAACCGCTCGTCGTTGCGCGGGTCCAGGTAGCGCAGGTAGTACCAGCACGAGCCGGCCCACTGCGGCATGGTGTTCGTTTCCCTGCGGTAGGGGCGGAGGCCATCGCCGAGGTCGAGTTCCACCATCTCGAAGCCGGGTGCCCTCGACAGCGGCGGCCGCGGATCGTCGCTCTCGCTCGCCCGCGGCCGGAAGTCGGTCGTGGGCGGCAGTTCCACGGGCAGCATGGACTCGGGGAGCGCGATGGGCAGGCCGGTCTCGTCATAGACGATCGGGAAGGGCTCGCCCCAGTACCGCTGCCGGGAGAAGAGCCAGTCCCGCAGCTTGTAGGAGATCCGGCGCGAGCCCACTCCGTATGTTTCCAGCCATCGCACGACGCGCGCCTTCGCCTCCTCGGTGCTCAGGCCGTCAAGCGATACGGCGGTGCCGTACAAGTCTGCAAACTCGCCGTCGGCGTCGTAGGCCGCTCCCCAGGTCTCCGGCGCGTCCGCGGTCGCTCCGGCTCGCTCGCTCAGCCATTGTTCGCTGGGCCAGACGACCACCGCGAATGGCAGGTTGAGTGCGGTCGCGAGATCGTAGTCCCGCTGATCGTGTGCGGGGACCGCCATGATGGCACCCGTGCCGTAGCCGGCGAGCACATAATCCGAGATCAGGATCGGCAGCTGCGCACCGGACACGGGGTTCTCGGCATAGCTGCCGAGGAATACGGCTGTCTTCGGCGCCTCGCTTTGGCGCTGCCGGTCACTGGCCGATGCGGTGCGGGCGACATACGCGGCGGCGGCCGTCGACGGCGACGCTGCCGCCGCGGGGCCTAGCAGGTTCTCACCCCGCCACTGCGGGGGCGTCCCTTGCGGCCACTCAGTGGCCGTGAGCGTGGGCACGAGGGGGTGTTCCGGTGCCAGCACAAGGAACATGGCACCGATGAGGGTGTCCGGGCGCGTCGTGAACACCTGAATCCGGGCGTCCGCAATCTGGGCGCCCGAAGTCACCTGGAACCATATATCCGCGCCCTCGCTGCGGCCGATCCAGTTGCGCTGCATCGTCTTGAGCGAGTCGGTCCAGTCGAGCTCGTCCAGATCCGCGCTCAGACGGTCGGCGAAGGCCGTGATCTTAAGCATCCACTGGCGCATGCGCCGCCGGTAAACAGGGTAGTTGCCGACCAGGGAGCGGCCGTCGGCGGTGACCTCCTCGTTCGCCAGGACGGTACCGAGCCCGGGACACCAGTTGACCGGCGCTTCCTCAAGGAACGCGAGCCGGTATGAGTCCACGACCCGCCGCCTCGCCACGTCATCGAGCTCATGCCACGAGAGGCCTTCCGGATTCGCCGCGGACGCGGCCGGCCGGACACCCTGCTCGAATTCCCCGATGAGCTCGTCGATCGGGCGTGCCTTGCCGGTGTCAGGATCGCACCAGGAGTTGAATATCTTGAGAAAGATCCACTGAGTCCACCGGTAGTATTCCGGGTCCGCGGTGGAGATTTCGCGGCGCGGGTCATGCGTTAGCCCTAGGCGCCTGAGCTGCCGCCGCATGTTCGCAATATTCTGCTCGGTCGTCACCGCCGGATGCTGCCCGGTCTCGATGGCGTACTGCTCCGCGGGCAGTCCGAAGGCGTCAAAGCCGAACGGGTGCAGGACAACGTTGCCGTTCATGCGCAGGTAGCGGGCGTAGACGTCCGATGCGATGTAGCCGAGCGGATGGCCGACATGCAGTCCCGCTCCGGACGGATAGGGGAACATGTCAATGACGTAGAACTTACGCGCCGGGTCCAGCGGCGCCCCATTCGAGAGGGTGCCCACTGGATTGGGGACCTCGAAAGTTCCCTGGTCAGCCCAGATCTGCTGCCATTTCATCTCAATCTGCCCGGCAAGTGCGGCGCCATAGCGGAACGCGGCGCCTACGGCACCTGGCTCTGCTTTATCGGGCCCAGTCATCGTGTCTTCACCCTTGGTCGGTCCGGCTCGGGAACGCTCCGCTCCCAGATGTTCTGCCAACAAAAAAGCTCCCCGCGCACGAGGAGCAGCCGCGTCGACGACAGATTAAGGTCGGCGCGGCTAGGTAAGAAGCAGCCGGACAGGATGCATAGGCGGAGACTACTACATCCCAGGCTCCGGTTGCCCCGCTGATAGATTCATCCCGTGAGCGAGCAACTGCCCGGCGGCGGCATCGAGCTATCACTCGCCGAGATCGAAGCCCTCGACGCCAGGTGGTCATCCTGCTGGACCCCGAGCGACGTCGCACGCCACCTGGCCGGGATCGCCAGCCCCTGGTACGTGGCCGCGGGCTGGGCGCTGGACCTGTTCCGCGGCAGACAGACGCGCGAGCACGGGGACATCGAGATCGCGATCCCCGCCGCGAGCTTCCCCGAGGTGCGCAACCGCTTCCCCGGATACGTCTTCGACGGGGCTGGCAGCGGCCGGATCTGGGAGGACGCCACACCGGACGTGCTGGCCGCCATACACCAGACATGGCTGCGCGATCCGGCCACCGGCAACTACCTGCTCGACGTGTTCCGCGAACCGCACGACGGCGACACCTGGATCTGCCGAAGGGACGAGACGATCCGGCTTCCCTACCGCGACATCATCCACCACACCCACAACGGCATCCCGTACCTGGCGCCCGAACTGGTCCTGCTGTTCAAGGCCAAGCACGCCCGCCGGAAGGACCAGGCAGACTTCGACGCAACCGTCCCGCACATGACCCCGGCTCAGTGCGAGACACTCGCCGAGCTACTCGCCCGCGCCCACCCGGGACACCCCTGGCTCGCGGACCTGTAATCCCTGCCTCAAACAGCTTCCAGCTGCCACGCACAAGTTCCAAGAGCCGGGCTCAGTGCATGGCATCACCTTGCCAGGAACCGCGACACGCTAGCCGGCCCGGGCAAAGATCACCCACGAGGGTAGTCAGTCACAAAACGTCACCGAAACTGGCCCAGCAAGGCACCAGATGAATGTTTACCGCAGCAAGGCTGCGCACCGAGCGCCCCGCCGGAGCCGGCGGGGCGCTGCGCGGGGGCGTGCCGACTAGAGCTCTTCCGGGTCCTCATCGGGGAGGATCCAGGCGACCTCGGCGGCATGCCCCGGGTCGTAGATCTCCTGAGCGCCGGACGTGATGCCGTCGCCCCGGAAGTGCTGCCACTGCAGGCCGCGGCTAAGGAAAATCCCGACCTGGCCGCCGCACCGGCGGCACACGGGGATGGCCTCATCGTCCTCGTGGATCTCGTCGATGCCCGTGGTGACTGCGGTGAACGCGATCTCGAACGCCTCTGGGTCGATCATGCTCAGGTACGCGAGGGCCGACTCCATCTGGTCGGTGGTGACCTTGGCCAGCCGGTCCGCGCGCTGCCGCGCGGCCGAGTCGGGATCCGGGTACGCGTCCTGGCCGGGCTGGGCGATGATGGTGTGCATAACTGCTCCTCCAGTGCGAGCTGGTGGTGTGGTTTAGGGTCGTCGGCGGTGTTCTAGCACCTCGGCGACCCGCCTGGGTTTCCAGGCTGTATAAGTAATTATAAGGGAATTTGAGTTCGGTGTCAGTGGACAAAATGGTCAAGTTATCGATCATGAATTCTTTACGGTGCGCATGAGGCCCCTGCGCGCTCGCGTGACACCGGACCACATCTGGCGGCTCGGGGCGCCATGATCGCGGGCCCCCAACCGTCCAGGGCACCGTCTTAGGCCGCTGACCTGCATAGATATGCAAGGAGCCATCACCGACCCTGCCGAGGTCACCAGGCAGCACCTCCGCGAGTACCTGTCAGTACAGGACGATCGTCAGCTTCGGCTCGCACTCTGTCAGCGCATTGACGCGCGCCTTTGCGGCTTCTATCGCCTGCTCGACCCTTGTTACGTAGCTCTCATCTCGGAAACAATCAAGTCAGTGAGTCGCCGGGGAACGGTACTTACCGAGCCGTCGCGCCAGACGGCCAGGACGCAGATCGGATCAGGTTCCTGCCCGGCTGGGTCGGCTTCGATGGCAGGCGGGAGGGTCGCCCGACGGCGGGCATGGTAGAGCCGCAGCAGTTCCCCGTCAGCGCTGAGGGCGTCGTCGGCGCGTTCCCAGAACCGGCTGCCCTGCCAGGTACGGCCTGTCTCGGCGTGGCCCACGGTGGTCACCGAGTAGCCGATGATGGCCGCCAATTCGGTTTGCAACAGGCCAGCGTCGTACCGTCGGGCGGCGAGCGCGGCGGACAGGTCTCTTGTGGCGCTGGCGATCGGCTGGCCGGGGTCCTGATCTCTGTCAGCGACGCGTGCCCGGCTGTTAGGGCTGGAGCCTGCTACTAGCGTCCCGTTCTTGATCAGCGCGTGAAGCGCGTGGCGGCAGGTGATGTCGGAGAACCCGGTGATACGGGCGAGAGCTGCCCCGCTCGGTGCAGGCGATCCGGGTTTCAGCGTCCCGTCTGCGATCTGAGCGAGGACGGCGTTGGCTGCCAGAGCGGTCCTGGTGAGTGTCATGACGCCGTGATCCCGCCGTTCATGACGCCGCCCGGGCGAGCGGAGTCCACGTGACCGTCCCGTCAGCGCAGCAGGAAGCGCTCCATCCCGTTCCGGTGCGCTGGTAGCCGTCTTCCAGGCGGGAACCGCCTATACGCGCATAGGCGAATTCGACCCTCGCGGAAACCGCCTGCCCACCCGCTATCAGCGCTTCAGCGTTGGTGATGGCACGCGACTGGCTGTCCGTCACCCCGGAAGCCATGCCGGGGCCTACCGCGTCCATGAGCCAGACGATCATGCGCGTGTCTCCGCGTGCCGATGCTCCGCCAGGCGGAAGTCAACCGGCGCGGCCAGGTGGCCGTCAGGTCCGGTCTCGCTTTCGGTGGCCGTGTGGACGGCCTTGCTCAGCTCGGGCGTCAGGTGGGCAGTCTTGCCCACCAGCGTGACCGGCTCGGCGCATACCCGGCACCGCAGTCGGCAGGGTGTTCCGGCTACCGCCGTTGTCCAGCTCACCGAACTCAGCATCACGCGCCCCATCACCAGATCGTGGTTACGACGCTACGGATGCAGGGTTTCGCGGTGCAACGATGTTGCCAGAAGTTGACGACCATTAGCCGGCCTCGCCCGTCAGGTCTTGGATGGCCCGGCTGATGAGCTGCCGGGCATCACGCCCGTGGACGGCGGAACGGTGAAGCAGATCGAACACGCGGGAGTACAGAGCGATGTCGCGCGGCTGGGTGATGGTGAGGCTTGCGGAGACGGTTTCGATGCGGACCCGCGAGTCATCGAACATCCAGAAGCTGCCCTGGGTGAGGCTGTGCCGTTCGCCCGTCGCCGGGATGATGCCGATGCTGACGCGGGGGAGGGACATCACTGCCAGCAGCCGGTCAAGCTGGCCCGCCATCACATCAGCATCCCCGACCCGCGTCCGCAGAACCTGCTCCTCGATGACGGCGCGGAACGTCCTGTCTCCGGTGTAGAGCACCCGCTGGCGCTCCATGCGCACCTCTACGGCGGCGTCAACGTCGTCCTTCAGGCCCATGAAAGCCTGCCAGAACTTGAAAAGGGAAGCGGCGTACTCGGCCGTCGTGAACAGGCCGGGCACGACTGTGGTGTCGTAGATCCGGAACAGCGAAGTCTGCTCGTACAGCGGGACCGATGACTCTTGCAGGTGCTTGAGTCCCGCCTGCATCTGGCGTCTGTACTCGTGGTACATCGCGTCGATGTGGCGGACGGTCGCGATCAGGTCGGGTATCTGGTCAGCGGCACCGCAGGCAGTACACCAGGCGCGGATGTCTTCCTCTGACGGGCTGCGCGCCCCGTTCTCGATCTTGCTGACCTTGGTGAAGTGCCAGCCCAGGGCAGTGGCGAGCGTCCGCCCCGAAAGGCGCGCGTCCTTACGCATCTCCCGCAGGCGCTCGCCGAAGGCTTCCCGCGCCTGCTGAACCGGGGTAGTCAAGTCAGGAAGGCTGGTACTCGCCGTGCGGGGTGGCTGCCAGCCAGGCGGCTTCGAACGCGGCCACCACCTGTCCGACGAGTTCGGGGTCAGTGGTCAGCTCATAGCCCTGGACCGCGCCTTTGCCCGACAGGTAGGTGAACACGACAGTCTCGGCGTCGAAGCACCACAGGTCGTTTCCGGGGAGCAGCAGCGCGGACCCTCGCTGACGCGGGAGCCACCGAACGTCTTCCCCGGCCCTGGCCAGTTCGGCAGCGTCCAGCCACTCGAACTTGATGTAGTCGGTTACCGGCTCGGACACGACCCTGAGCCTGCGCAGGACGCGCCCGGCCTCCCGGTGGCGGCCCATCATCTCGCGCCATGGCCGCCACCATTCGGCTTCGTCCTGGGGGTCGAACTGCTCTCCTGAGAGCCACTTCCGGAACCTGCTGTGATCGGCGGCGGCGTAGACGTCGCGCAGCTCCAGGTGAAGCGCCTCGCGGCGAAAGCCCGCGATCAGGCTGTCGCGGTACTCACCCGTGACCCTCTGCATCCTGTGCCTCCGCCGGAACGCCCCGACTTCGATGCCCTGATCTTGCCGCTCCCGTTGGAGTCGGCCCTAGCCTGCGCCACGTCAGAATGATCATGAGCGCTGACACAGAAAAAGCTCGCCAACTTAGAGCCATGATCCCGGGCCTGAGGCAGGCACCACGCCGACCAGGCAATCCCTACCAACCAACAGGGCAGGGAGCGCAGGGGAGATTCGCTGCCGGCCTTCCGAAGGAGTGCCGGCAGGAATCTGCCCCTCCCGCGTCCAGGTTTTGACCTTGACCTTGACCTTTAACAGACGCCCGCCGCTAGGCGGGTTTTCCCCGCGACGCCCACGCCGAACACAGGCGCCTGAGTCTGAAGTATCAGCCCGGAATCCGCGACCCACGCCTACCACAGACTGCTTGACCGGTAACGCGACAGCCACGGGACCGTTCGACACACCAGAACGGTAACGCGAAGTCACGCCCCGCGCCGACGTTTGGGAGCAAGCCTTCTCGCTGACGTTTAAAATGTGACGCAAATAATATGAAAGCCACATTTCGATCTTCGTCGAGTCGCCACAAGGGCCACTGCTGCGACAGGATTCGATAGCGCTGAAGGTTTGACCGCCTATCACCGGTCAAACCTTCAGCGCTAGCACGAATCTCCAGAATAGCGCCAGGCTTTGGGTTTCTGTTTTGCCAGGGAACTCGCGATTCACGCCGTCTGCAGACTGCTGAATGCGGGGACTCGAAGCACGGGACCGTTCGGGTGAATGCTGTTGATCTTTAAGCGCTTGGCTGGGTGCGGGCCTGTGACGGCTCCCAGTCTGGACGGAGCGGCATGCCTGAGGTGCCGTTCTCGTCCAGCTTGACGCCGAGGATCTGGTGCAGCTGGACGACGTTGTGGTCGAAGCCGAGCTGGCAGCCGGCCATGTAGAGCCGCCACACCCGGGCGGTGGCCTGGCCGACCTCCTCGACCGCCTCGTCCCAGTGCTCGTCGAGGTTGGCGCACCAGGCCGCCAGGGTCTTGGAGTAGTGCTCGCGCAGGTTCTCCTCGTGCCTGATCTCGAAGCCGTTGTCGTTCATCATCCCGGCCAGCCAGCCCGGGCCCTCAAGCTCTCCGTCGGGGAAGACGTACCGGTTGATGAACCCGTCCCGGTAGATGGACGGCCCGGTGTTGTCGGGTCGGGTGATGCAGTGGTTCAGCAACCGGCCGCCGACCTTGAGCTTGCCGTTGAGGAAGGTGAAGTAGCCGGGCACGTTCGCCTTGCCGATGTGCTCGGTGATGCCGATCGAGCTGATCGCGTCGAAGTCGGTCTCCGGCACGTCCCGGTAGTCGAGGTGCCTGACCTCGGCGAGGTCCTCGAGGCCGGCCTTCTTGATCGCCTGCTGTGCCCAGAGCGCCTGCTGCTCCGACAGCGTGACGCCGAGCGCCTTGACCCCGTACTCGCGGGCGGCGTGCATGACCATGCCGCCCCAGCCGCAGCCGACGTCGAGCAGCCGCATGCCTGGCTTGAGCGCGATCTTGCGGGCGACCAGGTCGAACTTGTACTCCTGCGCCTCCTCAAGCGTGGCGTTCTCGGTCGGGTAGCACGCGCAGGTGTAGGCCATCGTCGGGCCGAGCACCCACTCGTAGAACCGGTTGGAGACGTCGTAGTGATGCGAGATCGAGTTCGCGTCACGGCTCTTTGAGTGCATCCGGCCGACGGTCAGCCGGCGGCGGCTTGGCTGCACTTCCTGTGGCGGCGGCGGGATCCGCGGCACGAGCACCTTGAGACCGCCGAGCTCCTGGAGTAGCTTGATCCGCTCGCCCAGGCCGATCTGCATCTGCTGCGCCTTGGACATCCGGGACAGCGCGGTGAACATGTCGCCGTCCAGGTCCAGGTGACCGCTGACGTACGCGCGGGCAAGGCCGAGCGCGCCTGGTGCCTGCGCCAAATAGGAGACGGCGACCGGCGACCGGATCGTGATCTTGATCGGCGAGCCGACGGCACCCGCGCTTGAACCGTCATACGCCCGGAATTCAACCGGCGCGTCCGGTCCCGCGATCGCCTCAAAAATCTGAGCAAGCCCCATGGAGCGTTCCTTTCAACAATGTGGCGCCTTGCTTACCCGCAGCCTGTTCAGCGACCGCGGACGCACTTGTCGTAGAGGCCGAGAAGCCTGCCGTTCCCGTCGTATTCGGCCTTCAGCTTGTCGTACGCCTCGCCGTTGTAGCGGGTGCGGAACTCTTCCTCGGAGTAGAAGGCGGTGGAATACAGCGACTTGTGCCCGTCGAGCGCGCTGACCTCCTCTTCCACCATCCGGTTGTAATAGCCGTCCTGCTGCCCAGCCGGGAGCGGTACGGCGCCCCAGAAGCCGAAGTTGACGTAGACCTCGTCTGGATGCATCGGGTAAAGCGGCCACGTGCGGTCGCCGCGCAGCCGTACCGGGCACAGCCAGACCGGGGCCATCCTCACCTTCTCGGCAAAGAAATCGAGGAACTCATCGCCGCGGCCGACAGGGATCTCCACGTCCTGTATGACCATCTCGCGGGCCGGCTGGTGCCGCCGCTCATAGAGCGCCGCGGTCAGGCCGTGCCGCTGGTCGAACGCGACGAGCTTGCGGTAGACGTTCGAGCGACGGTACTTGCGGGGCCAGAAGGGACGGAACTTACCGTTCTGCACGCCGAACGGACGGGAGCACCAGAACCAGTCGGTGTCCCAGCGCCAGATGTAGTTCTTGATCGTAAGGAAGTCCTCGCGGCTTGCCTGCAGCGACTTGTAGAAGACCTGCTGGCCGGTGTAGTCGCTGAGCCAGGGGGCCTTGTCGCTGAACGCGCCGACGGTGAGGACAAGCTCGGTCGTGCTGAACGCCGCGCCGTCGAGGAAGTCCGCCTTGTGCCCGCGGTAGCTGCCCGCCACGGCGATCTCGGCGATCGCTTCCATGCAGCTCTTCGGGTCGCCGAAGGCGAAGTGCCGCAGGTGCACGTACGGCTTGACGGGCATCAGTTCGATCGTGAGGGCGAGCGAGTAGCCGAGGGTGCCGTAGGAGTTCGGGAATCCGTAGTACAGGTCGCTGTGGTCGTTGTCCTTGGTCGCGATCACCACTCGGCCGTCGCCGGTGAGGATCTGCATCTCGATCACCGACTCATGCGGCAGGCCGTGCCAGAGCGAGGTCGACTCGATGCCCAGGCCGGTGACCGCGCCGCCCAGGGTGATCGTCTTGAGCTGCGGCACGACAAGCGGCATCAGGCCGTACGGCAGCGTGGCGTCGCAGAGGTCCTCGTAGGTGGTCATGCCGCCGACGACGGCGGTCTTCGCGGCGGGGTCTACGTGGATGACGCGAGCGAACGCCGAGACGTCGAGGCTGATCCGCTCACTGCCCCGCTGATCTCCGGCCCCCGGCCTAGGCTTGACCGGGTCGCGGAAGCGGAAGAGGTTGGACGTCGGCTTGGCGAGGCGCACAGGGACGCCCTCAGGCACGGCGGCGTACGCGTCCCGCAACCGTGCCACCACGGCCTCGTGCGCCGCCAGCTTCGCGGGCGGCAATGCTGAGATGCCGGTCACGTGCTTCTCCTTGCTCCTTCCTGGCTGTCCCGCCTATTCCTCTGATGCCATCCTGACAAGGATGCGCACACGAGTACAAATGGGGCAAGCTCCGCGCCCTGCTGGGCGAACGGCTCAGGCAGTGTATCTGGTCAGTGCATGCCTGCTGGACTGAGTCCGGCCTGGTATGCGACGATGACCTGCGGTGATACGGAAGTGACCTGAGAGGCTGCGGAGGCCAGCGTGATGGGGTCGATCAGGCGGCGGGGCGCCGCGATGCTGACGGCGGCCGCGGCCGTAGTGCTCTGCGCGGCGTTGCTGACCGGCGGCGGCGCGTCGGCGGCCGGCCTGCCGGGGGTCGCTGGTGCTCGCGCTGCCGCGTCGGGCGGCACGTGGGGCAAGGCGGAGGAGGTACCCGGCACGGCGGCCCTCAACACCGCCGGGGCAGCCGCGATCAACTCGGTGTCGTGCGCGTCGGCGGGCAACTGCAGCGCCGGCGGAGGCTACTACGGCGGCGCCTCCGGGGATCAGGCGTTCGTCGTCAGCGAGGTGAAGGGCACGTGGGGCAAGGCCGAGGAGGTACCCGGCACGGCGGCCCTCAACCCCGGCGGGGCAGCCGCGATCAACTCGGTGTCGTGCGAACGGAA